>Ga0233425_10009518_pt1 | contig 12262 bp, 11 predicted proteins | sample Watercolumn_Towu_2_FD_181712 | JGI IMG/M metagenome (GOLD analysis project Ga0233425, IMG submission 181712) | Freshwater microbial communities from Lake Towuti, South Sulawesi, Indonesia - Watercolumn_Towuti2014_140_MG | ecosystem: Environmental > Aquatic > Freshwater > Lake | place...
TTTTATTTAACCTTCATTATTTATAAAATGGAACTGCAATGCTGCTTATGCAGGTTAACCCCCGCCTGCGTGCGGAAGAATCTACTCCGGCGGGCAGGCCGACTTAGAAAAGCTTACAGTTTAAAAAAGAATTGCATTAAAATATTAGCTTTTCTTAGTCGTACAATTAATACAGATGATTTGTATTAAGTTAATGAATTATTTGGGTTAAATTTGACGGCGAAATTTTAAAACAGGATATGCGAAATCTTGACTGCAGCAATTGTCTGACACATTACAAGTCTTGCTTCATTACACTGAACCGGGATGATTTGCTGTTTATGAACGAAACCAAGACAAGCACATTCTACAAAAAAAGCCAGATCATATTTCATGACGGGCAGATACCGACCGGCATTTTTTGCATCAAGAGCGGGATCGTAAAGATATCGAAAAACGGCAGCGATGGCAAGGAACAGATCGTCAGGATTGTGACTCCAGGCGAATTGCTGGGCATCAGGGCTTTCATTGCCGAAAGAAACTACCAGGCTTCGGCAACCGCACTTGAGGATTCGGTGATCTGCTTTATCGAAAAAAAGACATTTTATACCATTGTTGCCAAATACCCGAATATCCTGAGTTGCATCCTGAAAAATCTAAGTGTACTTCTCGAAGCCGCTGAGAGCAAAATGACCTCTATTGCTCAAAAGCCCGTTAGAGAAAGAATGGCTGAAACCTTGCTGACGCTGAACAAATTATTACAGGATGGCGATTGCCAGTGTGAGAAAGCTACCATCAACCTATCGCGCGAGGACCTGGCAAACCTCGTAGGAACTGCCACCGAAACAGTGATCAGGATATTGTCCGAGTTCAAGGACGAAAACCTGGTCATCATTGTAGGCAGGAAAATAGTGATCCGCAACTTCGAAGGTCTTCAAAAAATAGCCAGGGCTGTTTGAACCAGCCCTGAAATTACCAGTAACTCCCGGGTGCTCTATCTGTGTTCCGTGTCTCCATGGTAAAAAACCATTTAATCCAAAATCTGTCAAGTTTTATTTTGGACGGTACATACCCTAAATCGTTTCTTATTCACCCCTTTTTATGGACTGAAATGTCCGGTCATTGCAATGCCTTTTGAAAACAAAACTGCCGGCTTACCATCGGAAACTATCATTGCAATATATTAATGTAGAGAAGGATTTGCGGCTGTTGCAAATTATGACCATTGTCATTTTTTTCACTGTTGAAAAATCATTTTTACGTCTGATTGCAATCATTGTCACGTTGGTAACAGGTTTATAATATTGCTGCGGACTTTATGATTGTTTCAGTTAAAATTCAGGACTTATGAGTGAAATACCTGTAACAGGGGTTTATATTCACCATTGTATCAATGGAAGTGTAGACTCCGTCGAAATTGCTGAGATCACGAGTTATGCATCTGGGCTGCCCGGTGTTGTAATATTGGGTAATTCAGCCGTGCTGCCTCCTGTGGATAAGCTGTATTTTACAAGGCTCATCCGGGAAAAGCGGATTAAAAGGCTGATCCTTGCTGGTGACAAGCCGGGCGAAGTCAAGCCTTTTTTTGCAGATGTAATGGTCAGAGCCGGATTGAATCAGCACGATCTCATCGTTACAAGTTTTCACGAGTTCGACCTAAGGAGGAAGACAGATACGGGTCTTGCAAAAAGACTGTTAAATTCCGCTATAATGGGAACTTCGGTTGAACAAGCCGGGCATTTCGGCGAGGGCGGGTTCATCGAAGACACCCTTGTCATTGGGGGTGGAATTGCAGGAATACAGGCATCACTCGAAATCGCCAACAGTAATCATAAAGTCTATTTACTCGAACGGACAGGTACCATCGGCGGTCACATGGCTATGTTCGATAAGACCTTTCCGACGCTGGATTGTGCTGCCTGTATCCTCACCCCCAAAATGGTCGAAATAGGGCAACACCCAAACATCCGGCTTATGACCCTGTGCGAGGTATTGAACGTAACCGGCAATCCCGGAAACTTTGAAGTGAAGATATTACAAAAAGCCAGGCGGGTCGATCTTTCAACCTGCATCGGTTGCGGAATCTGTTCCGAAAAATGTCCGGGGAAAGCTGCCAGCGAATTCGATAATAAAACAACACTCAGAAAATCCATCTACATTCCTTTTCCACAGGCGGTGCCCAACAAATACCTTATCGATCCCGAAAGCTGCATTTACCTAAAGGATGGTAAATGCGGAACCTGTGTAAAGGTTTGTCCTGCCGGAGCTGTTCACCTTGATGAAACCGACAAAGAAATCACTATTCGCGTTGGCAATATCGTGGTAGCAACCGGATTTCAGCCGTTCGATGCCCGGAAAGATCAGCGCTTCGGTTACGGAAAATTTCCAAATGTAGTAACCTCACTCGAATTTGAACGCCTCGTGAATGCTTCGGGTCCGACCGGCGGAAACATCACGCTCCGGACAACAGATAAAAAAGGCAACAGGATATTTACTGCCGAAGGCAAGACCCCCGGCTCGGTTGCCCTGATTCATTGCATCGGCAGCCGGGATGTCAATTACCATAAATACTGTTCAAAGGTATGTTGCATGTATTCGCTTAAACTGGCACACCTTATCAGAGAGAAGCTACCTACTGCAGAAATCTCCGAATATTACATCGATATCAGGGCGTTCGGTAAAGGCTATGAGGAGTTTTACGAAAGGATAAGAGAAGAAGGCATCCATTTTATCCGCGGCAAAACAGCCAAAATTGAGGAAAAGGATGGAATGCTCATGCTCCGGAGCGAAGACCTGATCAACAAAAAACTGGTTGAACAGACAGTAGACATGGTTATCCTGGCTGTCGGTCTTGAGCCAAGGGATGATGCCCGAAAGCTTGCCGATATGCTGGGAATTCCTACGGATGAAGAAGGATGGTTCACCGAAGGGGATTATCACATAGACCAAACCGGCACTATAAGAGGTGGAATAGCTGTTGCCGGTACCTGCCAGGGACCGAGAGATATTCCCGACTCTGTCGCCCAGGCTTCGGCAGCCGCCGCCAGTGTGATCCGGAATATTCTGAACCGGAAGATCAGGCTCACAGCAAGAGATCAGCTTGTTAAAATGGATAAAAAATAACAATGAATAATTACGAAACGGAAGAATAAAATATGAGCAAAAGAGTAGACCCGGATTTTAAGCGCCGCCTGTTCAAATACGGTGGCAGCAAGGAATGGAATGAATGCTTTCATTGCGGCAACTGCACCGCTGTGTGCCCTTTGACCGAACAGGGATTTCTGTTTCCGAGGAAAAGCATCAGGGACATTCAGATGGGATTAAAAGATAACCTTCTCTCCTACACCGATCCCTGGTTATGCTATTATTGCGGCGAATGTTCCGAAACCTGCCCCCGAAACGCCAACCCCGGCGAATTGATGATGACACTGCGGAGATATCTTACCTCCATGTACGATATCACCGGGCTGTCGCGCAGGTTTTATACATCAAAGTGGTGGGAGTTCGGTTATATAGCTATCATTTTTGTAATGATCATACTTGCGTTCCTCATCTTTCTTCCTCTGCGACCAGACGCTGCTGCAATGATCAATGATTCAGGAGGAGTGATGATCAACAACCTGGTTGCGGGAATGAGCCCTGAGACATTTGTACGGATTATCGAGCTTGGTGACTGGACTATGGCAGTGATCGTCGCCTCATTGCTTATCATGAATATACTTCACATGTTCAAAGTCACCATCCTCAACGACAGCAGTACAAAAGTCCCATTCGTTTCTTATTTCTCAGAATTCCGGCAATTATTTCTTCACTTCCTCACCCAGGCAAAATTCTCGAAATGCGAGGATAAAAAATACTGGGTCGGGCATTTTCTGCTGATGACCGGATATTCCATCATGTTTGCATTGATTGTTGCCGTTCTACCCAAATTCCAGATCGAGGACATCGTTCCCTGGTACAACTGGCAGCGACTTCTGGGATACTATGCCACAATCGGCATCCTGTTCTTCCTTGTAAATGTTGCCATTGGCAGAATCCGAAAAATAGACATCAAACTCAGGTTTTCGCACTCCACCGACTGGCTGTTCATCATCATGCTCGGTCTTACTACCATCAGCGGGATTTTGGTTCATATTTTCCGGATTACAGGCTTACCGGTGCTCACATACTACAGCTATGTTGCTCACATGGCAATACTAGTTCCTATGGTGCTTGTAGAAGTACCGTTTTCAAAATGGTCGCACCTTGCCTACCGTCCATTTGCAATATATTTTACCAGGTTAAAAAAAGCTGCTGTTGCAAGGCAATTTGAACCCGAGTTGGCTCCAACGCTTTAAAATTGATTGAATATGGAAGAACCGAGAATAGGCGTATATGTTTGCTGGTGCGGTACCAACATCGCCAAAATGGTTGACGTGGAACAGGTAGCCCGCGAAATGGGCAATCTTCCCAACGTCGTCATTTCGAAAAATTACAAGTATATGTGTTCCGATCCCGGGCAGGACATGATTATTAAAGACATAAAGGAAAACAACCTGAACCGGATAGTAGTGGCGGCATGTTCGCCAAGAATACATGAGTTGACTTTCAGAAAAGCGCTTGCACATGCGGGCTTGAATCCTTACCTGTTTGAGATGGCAAACATCCGCGAACAGAATTCCTGGGTGCATACCGACAAAGCCCTTGCAACCGACAAAGCGAAAGCATTGATATCGGCTGCAATTACAAGAGTCAATTTTCATGAACCGCTTGAAAAGAGAACGGTTGAAATTAATCCTGCAACCCTTGTAATTGGTGGTGGCATTGCGGGTTTATCAGCTGCTCTCGAAATCGCTGATGCAGGAAATAAAGTCTACCTTTTCGAAAAATCCGATCACCTCGGTGGGATAGTTGCCGATCTCGATCTTACATTCCCGAACCTGTATCCTGCACAGCAGTTCATTGAGCCGATGATTGCACGAGTTCAGAACCACGAGCGCATCCAGGTATTGCTGAATACCATACCCGAAAATATTTCAGGTTATGTCGGGAATTTTACCATGAAACTCGGTATGAACGGACAATCAGCAGAAATCCAGTTCGGAAATATCATCGTTGCAACCGGGTTGAAGCCTTTTGATCCGGCACAAATTCCCGAATACGGTTACAAGAGGTTTCCGGATGTGATCACGTCCCTTGAATTTGAGAAAATGCTTAAAAGCGGGAACATCAAAACCCACTCTGGCAGAACACCCGAACACGTTGCCATACTGCATTGTGTGGGTAGCAGGAACAATAACTATCACCCGTTCTGCTCAAGAACCTGCTGCATGACAGCTTTAAAATTCGCCAATCAGGTTCGATCAGCAATTCCAGGAGCGAATATCTATGAAATATATGCTGACATGCGTGCAATCGGTAAAGGAGCAGAGGAGTTTTATGCACAATCGTCCCGGAAAGACATTATGTTCCTGATGTATGACCAGCGTAATGATCTTCCTATTATTAGAAGAGCTCTGAAAAGCGAAAAATGCAACCTGTTGATCGATTTCCATGAGTTACTGTCAGGTGAGGACATTGAAGTGAGGGCTGACCTGGTGGTATTGATGACCTCGATGGAAGCCCAGGAAAATGCAAAGGAAATAGCCAGGACCGTAGGCATCAGCATGTGCGGTAATTCATTTTATATCGAAAAGCATCCGAAGCTCGATCCTGTTGCCACAACGACTGAAGGAGTTTACATTGTCGGAAGCTGCCAAAGCCCCAAGGACATTCCTGATTCAGTATCGCAGGCAAAAGCTGCAGCAGCAAGGGTTCTTGCCAGCATTGCTGTAGGCAATGTGGAAGTTGAAGTCATCACAGCAAACGTAAACGAGGATTTGTGTTGTGGATGTCAAACCTGCATCAGTGTTTGTCCGTACACGGCTATCCATTACGAATCTGATAACAAGGTGTCGTGCGTCAATGAAATCCTCTGCAAAGGCTGCGGAACGTGCGGTTCTACCTGTCCTACAGGAGCGATCAAGCCAAGGCATTTCACCGACCAGCAGATTCTCTCGCAAATTGAAGGCATGATGAAAGCAGTGAAAACCAGATTAGTTGAAATTGAATCACAGGAGGTATAGTTATGGATTTTCAACCGACAATATTATCTTTTTTGTGCAACTGGTGCTCCTATACAGGGGCTGACCTTGCAGGGACATCAAGAATGAAATACGCACCAAACATTAAAATCATCAGGGTTATGTGTTCGGGCAGGATCGATCCGACCTTTGTACTCAAGGCATTTAAAGAAGGAACTGATGGCATCCTTATTTGCGGGTGTCATCCCGGCGATTGTCATTACGTTGAGGGCAATTACAAATGCCTGCGGCGGTTCCACCTTCTCCAGAAGTACATCAAGCAAATGGGAATTCATCCCGACCGGCTAAAACTGGCATGGGTCAGTGCAAGCGAAGGAAAACAGTTTGCAGAATTAGCCGATGAAATGACTGAAACCGTCAGCAAACTGGGCGCTGCAAAAATCAATGAATGTATGGAAGTCACTTTATACTGAAAAAGACATGGAAAGCACTGATAAAAACAATAAACCGAAACTGAAAATGGCAGTATATTGGGGAGCCGCATGCGGAGGTTGCTGCGTTTCGGTACTCGATGTACATGAAAGCCTCTTTGCCGTTACCGAAAAAGCGGACCTCGTTTTCTGGCCTATTGCACTCGACACCAAATACAGCGATGTAGAAGCCATGCCCAATGGATTTATTGACGTCACGCTGTTTAATGGGGCAATCCGTAATTCGGAGAATGAGCACATGGCTAAATTGCTTCGTGAAAAAACGAAAATTCTTGTAGCTTATGGTTCGTGTGCGCATCTGGGTGGTATTCCCGGGCTGGCAAACCTCCACAACAGGGCAGAAATCTTCGATAGGGTTTACCAATCCAGCGAATCAACATACAATCCGGGTAAAACCAGACCAATGACTGAGTTTCAGGCACCCGAGGGTAATCTTCATATACCTGTTTTTTATAATGATGTTCGACCACTAAACCAAATCGTATGTGTAGATTATTATCTTCCCGGCTGTCCGCCTCAAACTGAACGGCTTGTCGAGGTCTTTATGGCTATTGCAACCGGTGCAACATTGCCGTCAAAAAAATCGGTGGTTGGTGCCCGGGAAAAAGCACAATGCGACGAATGTGAAAGGAAAAAATCGGACAACAAGAAAATCAAGGAATTCCGGAGACCTTTCGAAATTAATGACGATGGCATAACATGTTTGCTTGAGCAGGGCACTATCTGCATGGGACCCGCAACAAGGTCGGGTTGCGGATATCGCTGCATTAAAGGAAATGCCCCATGCAGGGGCTGCTACGGACCGCCTCCGGATGTGCCCGATCCGGGAGCCAAAATGATGTCGGCTATCGGAACCATGATCGATTCGAACGATGAAACCGAAATAGAAAAAATAATTGAAAACATTGTCGATCCGGCAGGTACCTTCTATCGATTCAGCCTACCGGGTTCAATTATCAGGAGGAAAATACCATGCAGCGAATTACGATAGATCCAATTACCCGTCTCGAAGGACACGGCAAAATTGAAATATTCATGAACGGTGAAGGCACAGTGGAAAATGTCTATTTCCAGGTGCCTGAGCTCAGAGGATTTGAAAAATTCTGCGAAGGACGCCCGGTTGAGGAATTGTCGCAGATCGTCACCAAAATCTGTGGTGTCTGCCCCGGTTGCCACCACATGGCTTCAGGAAAAGCAGCCGATGCTGTCTATGGTGTTGAACCTACACCCACAGCAAAAAAATTGCGTGAACTTTTTTACATGGCTCATTTCGTACATAGCCATATTGCTCATTTTTATGCACTCGCGGCTCCTGATTTCGTTGTGGGTCCTACAGCAAAGCCGGAAGAGCGGAATATTCTCGGAGTAATCGGGAAAGTGGGTAAGGAAATAGGGCTCGAAGTGATTAAGCAACGCAGGATAGCACAGGAAATTCAGGCACTGCTTGGTGGGCACCAGACTCATGTTGTCATGAACATTCCCGGTGGAGTCCGGAAAGGTCTCACTTCGGCTGAACAAGAGGATATTGCAGGAAAAGCAAAAAGATTTGTCGACTTTGCCAAATTCTCACTTAACCTGTTCAATGACGTTGTACTTGGAAACAAAACCTATGTTGACCTGATCCTGAATGGACCTTATTCCCTTAAAATCCATTCGATGGGGCTGGTTGATGAAAACAATCATGTTAACTTTTACGATGGAAAAGTCAGGGTAGTCGATACGGAAGGGAAAGAACATTGCAAATACGCACCCAATGAATATCTTGATTATGTTGAAGAACGAGTTGAACCCTGGAGTTATCTTAAGTTTCCTTATTTAAAAAAGAAAGGCTGGCACGGATTTGTCGAAGGACAGGAATCCGGTGTATACCAGGCTTCTCCCCTGTCAAGATTGAATGCGGCGGATGGAATGGCAACTCCACTTGCCCAGAAAGAATATGAGAAGATGTATTCTGTTCTTGGTGGAAAGCCGGTTCATGCTACTCTTGCCATGCACTGGGCACGGCTGGTCGAGCTGCTTTATGCCGCCGAGCGTTGTTTCGAACTTTCACTCGACACGGAAATAACAGGCAAGGATTTACGAACTCCTGTCGGTAAGCCTGTGGGCGAAGGTGTTGGAATTGTGGAAGCCCAGAGAGGAACTCTCACTCACCATTACTGGACAGATGATAAAGGTATTGTAACGAAAGCAAATATTATTGTTGGAACTACAAACAACAATGCAGCCATCTGCATGTCGCTCAAAAAAGCCGCCATGGGTCTGATAAAGAAAGGTGAAGAGGTAACAAACGGGATCCTAAATATGATTGAAATGGCTTTCAGGGCTTATGATCCGTGTTTTTCCTGTGCTACACATCATTTACCTGGCACAATGCCGCTTGTTGTCAACATCCGGGATAAAGATGGAATGATCATTAAAACACTCAGAAGAGATTAGGATTTTTGAGTAATTGTCCTGATAGCAACATGAAGGTAAAGACATCCCAAACTTTGTCAGGATGAAAGAAACACTAATACTTGGATTAGGCAACGAATTCCTTTCTGATGATGGTATTGGTTCAAAAATCGTCCACGATTTAGAGAACAGTTTTCCAGACGATAAAATTGACTATAAATATTTTGTTACCGGAAGCCTTGACCTCATTGACGTGATCTCAGGTTACCGGTTTCTTGTGATTGTAGATGCAATGAGAACCCGGTATTATAAGCCGGGAAGTGTTATATCGTTTGAAATGAAGGATTACCAAGCCACCGTTCACCTCAATAATTTTCACGACATTCCTTTCCCGGATTCTGTAAAGCTGGCTCAACAGCTTGAAATGGATATGCCTGAAATGATTTTAATTGCCGGGATAGAAATTTCCACGGATTTGGAGTTTAGTTCTGAGCTTTCTCCTGAACTTAAAACCAGATATAATTCTGTTCTGGGGAAAGTAATCAGTATCATCAGCCAGCATCTGCTTTTGCCGGAGAAACAAATAAAGAATATAACTGCATAATCAGGCTTCTTCCCTGTACTCCTGGTAAAATGCGCTTAGTTTTCTTATCTCGTCCGACCTTTCTATCTCCCGCTTTTTTGCAATTGTTGCAAAATTTTCTATCGAGATTTTCTGATCCAGGTTCTCATAAACATCCTCAATTTCGTCAATTGCGAGTTGCAGGGTTAGTCCGATCGTATCATAGATATTTTGGCGCATACCTTTCATCTCCTCCTTTGATGCGAGATGGCTCATTATAATTTCACCGAAGGATGAGATGGCATCCGTCATTTCCTTTACCTCGAATCCCGAAGTGAAGCGGTTGAGTGCAATTTCATCGATATAATGTTGCATTAGGCTCCTTTCAGCGCTTCTAACAGAAGCCAGCAATAGATGATACAGGGAGCTGATTGCCATTCTGAATTCCTTAACGGTGATCCTTTGATAATTAGGGAATCGTTCACTGTTTTCCTTTCCGAGTATATAATCAAGAATCTTTTTTTCGATCAATCCCTCATCCTGAATCAATTGTTCATAAATGGCAAGACTCGGTCGGTGCGGATCTTTTCTTTTTGCAGCTTCATTTTTCAGCATCCATTCGTTTGGCTGGCTTTTGAGCTTATCGAGCAGATAGATCATGCGCCGCAAAATATGATATCTTGGCGTCGGTTCCCAATCCAGGAGCTGTCTGGTTTTTGTCGAATCCACATTCAACTTGATATCAACATATTTCACCATCCAGAGTTTCTCGAAAGGCTTTGATACGAGGTGCAGTTTTCCCAGGGCTTTTTTAACGATGATCCCAGGCATGATAAAATGGCGGGGCATAAATGACGGATTTTCAGGTGCGCCATAGTAATCCCTGGTGGTTACATAAAATAAATCCTTGTGTGAAACCGAGCCATCGGGACTTGCAATATATTTTCCGAACTGAGGAAGATCCTTGTGTTTTTCGATCATGATGAACAAAAGCCTGATCAGGTCGTGAATGTGAATATACGTGATGGCTGACTCGCCTTTTCCTCCCAATATCCTTGAATCCCACTTACCTGACAACCATGTCGAGATGAACTGAAACAGTGGTGTATATTCGCAATAATCACTGAAAACCGCAGCAAATCTTACCACCGAGCATTTAAAGTATTTCGAATAAGATTCGCACATTTCCTCACCTGCTTTCTTGCTTCTGGCATAGGCGAAGTCAGCGTCAGGCAATGACTCCTCATTAACAATCTTTCCATTGACAGGAAATTTGCATGCGGCAAGTGAACTTGCAAAGACAAAATGTTTAACGTCCAGTTGTCGGGATAACTCCAGAACATTTCTCGTACCGATAATATTAGTCTGTTCGTATTCTGTGTTCTCATTATACTCATAATCATAGAATCCGGCAAGGTGGATTACCACATCTACGCCGCCGCTTCCAATAAGGTATCCCATCACCTCATTGTATCTCAGCTTATTTGAAATATTCCATTGAACCCAGCGAATATTGGGATGGAACGGAACGCCTGCCTCAGTGCTTGAGCGCCGGGCAACTGCAATCACCGAATACTTTTCCTTTACAACATCCAGGAAGTATCTTCCGATGAATCCTGATGCGCCGGTAATTAAGATTGTCGGCTTTTTACCTTTTAAAAACACTTTTCTCTTTTTAAGTTCAAGAATAATAGCAGCAATGATATACCCATCAGAAAATCTCCTATCCCTGATACCAGAACAACAGGGATCGGTTTTACAAGAAAAAAATAGACACTTAAAAAAACTGTTGCAATGAATTTCGCCGTTATAGCGAGCCATATCAGTTTTTCGCTGCCGCCTACATCAACGGCAGCCATTACATACGCTACAACAAGAACGATATGAAATACACCTCCCTGGACTGCAAAAAATTTCTCCGACACCTGATAACCGAAATCATTTAGTAAAGCAGGAGAAAAAGTAATAAGGCACAATCCGACTATAAAGGAATGCAAAGCGATCAACCATAATAAGATTGACAGTAAACGATGAAACCTCATGAATTTGCAAGATAATCAACAGTAAAGATAACATTATTAAGCATATCACAATCATTTAGGTAAATTCTTAAAAATTTTTTCATTCCTATGCTGGAATTTTTTTCTTCCCGAAAAGTCGACTTCATAGAATGTGAATTTGACATTAGCCTGATGTTAAACCATTTAAGAATAGTTTCAATTTAAACTTATTCTAAATTTTAATTTATTTTGGTAATATCAGGAAAATGAATCTAATTTTGGGCTGTTAATTAATTAACAGTCATAATCACAAATATAGAAGAGTAAATATGATTTCACAGGTTCAAAGTATTGTTGAGAAATATGGCAATGATTCGACCCGGATGATGGATATCCTGAATGATATCACAACCCAGGACGGTTATGTTGATGATAGCTGTGTTGATGAAATTGCCAGACTTCTGAATATTTCGAAAGTGGATGTAGAGCAAACACTTTCATTCTATCATTTTTTCCCCCGTAAATCAAGAGGAAAATACACTATTTATCTTAATGACAGTCTGGTTTCGATCATGATGGGCAGGGATGAAGTTGCCCTCGCCTTCGAAAAGGCAACCGGAACTAAATTCGGCAGTGTATCGGAGGACGGTTTGTTTGGATTGTTTAACACTTCCTGTATCGGTATGAACGATCAGGAGCCGGCGGCAATTATCAACGGGGTGATATTCCCGAGAATCACAACCTACCGGGTCCGTGAGCTAGTAAAAGCCTTAC
>Ga0233425_10009519_pt1 | contig 12256 bp, 9 predicted proteins | sample Watercolumn_Towu_2_FD_181712 | JGI IMG/M metagenome (GOLD analysis project Ga0233425, IMG submission 181712) | Freshwater microbial communities from Lake Towuti, South Sulawesi, Indonesia - Watercolumn_Towuti2014_140_MG | ecosystem: Environmental > Aquatic > Freshwater > Lake | place: Indonesia...
TAAAATATTTAAGTATCCCTAATAATAATTTTAGGGATGAAAAGTGGCAAGCTAATTATGATGTAGCAGTTTGTTACAAGTTACTTGGGGAATACTATAAATCAATTTCTTACATAGAAAGATCCATAGATATTTGTGAAAGAGTGGAATCTTATGCTTTACTTGGAGATATATTTTTACAGGAACAAAAATATAAAAAAGCTATTAAAGCATATGTAAGAGGATTGGAGACTAATAATCCAGAAGACATAGTTCTTTTTGCTGATCCAAATAAAAAACAATACATTAAAGATCAATTAGTTTTAGCCTATTATGAAGATAAACAATTTGACAAAGCGGAAGAATTATGTTATGGATTAGTTAGTAATAACCTAGACATACGCCTTAATGAAAATCTTTGGTGGTGTAGAACACGAACTAAAATGAAGATATTTTTAACACTAGGACAAACGCCTGAATCTATATATGGTGGTATCCTTGATCATCAAGGAGTCCACGGAGTAGAAACTACCTATATAGAACTAGCAAATGAATTTTCTAAGCTAGGTCATTTTGTCTATTTGTTCTGTTCGACAGAAAAGGAACACATTTACAATAACGTTTATTATGTTCCTTATGAAAATATTAACGAATACATTTTTCTTAATCCAGACGTAATCATTACTTCTCGCTGGTTTGATGCCCTTTATTTGGAAAATAATTCTAAGAAAATTGTTTGGCTCCAAGATTCTCATTTTGCAGATCCAAATAGACCAGATGCTTTTCAAGTAGCAAACTTAATCGTTTGTTCTAGCTACTGGCATAAAAATTATATTTCTGAACGTTATGGAAAAGGAGTGGATCAGAATAAAGTAAAAATTATCCCTCTTGGAATAAGAAAAGAACTTTATAATGATTTAGTTAGTAGAGATTGGAATAAAGTCATTTATAGTTCGAATCCAGATAGAGGTCTTTACCATCTTGCTGATATGTGGGAAGAGATTACTAAAAGATGTCCTAATATCCATCTTTCTATTTGTTATGGGTGGGAAGGATTAAGAACTTGGGGACAAGGAAATGTAGAATGGGAAAAATCTGTAAGTGAACAACAAAAGAATGTTACTGAAAAATTACTTTCTTTTGGCAATGTTTCTTTTAAAGGAAGATTAACTAAAAAAGAACTTGCTAAGGAAATGATGTCGGCAGGTATGTTGCTTTACCCAAATAATTTTCCAGAAACATTTTGTCTAACTGTTTATGAAGCTAGGTGTGCTGGATTAGTTACTATAACCACAAATTCAGCAGCATTAACCACAACAGCTTCTCCAAATGATATTCTTATAGAAGGTTCTCCATTTACAAAAGAATATCAGAAGAAGTTTATAGAGGAGACTGAAAAACTTTTTAATGATAAAGCAGAATTGAATAATAAATCTTTAAAGAATCGCCATCTTTTATTTTCTAATTGTGATTGGAAAGATATTGCTATTAGTTGGCAAACTACAATTTGGAGTTTAATGTAATGCCTAGTTTACATGAAAGATCTGATGGTAGTTTATATAAGAAGAGATTAGTAGATGAAATACCAGGTCCCACGGGTCCACAGGGACCGCAAGGTAGTGTTGGACCTCAGGGATATACAGGCCCCTCTGGATCTACAGGGATGCAGGGACCAACTGGGAGTATTGGACCACAAGGAATTACTGGTAATGTTGGCGCTGTTGGACCACAAGGTCCACAAGGAAACGTTGGCGCTCAAGGTGCTACTGGCGATGTTGGAACTACAGGATTACAGGGACCAACTGGAAGTATTGGTCCCCAGGGAAATACAGGTGTTGTTGGAAATACAGGCGTACAGGGACCAACTGGAAGCATCGGCGCTCAAGGTGCTACTGGCGATGTTGGTGCTGTTGGACCACAAGGTGCACAAGGAAATGTTGGTGCTCAAGGTGCGACAGGAACTATTGGAAATACGGGACCACAAGGTAATACAGGTGTACAAGGATCACAAGGTACTACTGGGAATATTGGAAATACAGGTCCACAAGGACCAACAGGAAGCATTGGACCACAAGGCACAACAGGGGTTGTTGGAAATACGGGACCACAGGGTCCGACAGGAGCTGCTGGAGAAGCAGGACCACAGGGAATTACTGGTGTACAGGGACCAACGGGGAATGTTGGTGTGCAAGGCGCAGCTGGTGTGCAGGGGACTACAGGAGTTGGTGGAGTAACTGGTACAACAGGATACCAGGGACCAGTTGGTGAAACAGGTGCTGTTGGTTTACAAGGAAGCCAAGGGATCACAGGTGTACAAGGAGTACAAGGAATAGCTGGTGTAGCAGGACCACAAGGAGTTACAGGAAGTGTTGGAGTTCAAGGCATACAAGGAATTACAGGAAGTGTTGGTGTCCAAGGAACTACAGGATATACGGGAAGTGTTGGACCACAGGGAATTACAGGAGATGTTGGTTTACAAGGAAGCCAAGGGATTACAGGAGTACAAGGAGTACAAGGAATAGCTGGCGTAGCTGGTCCACAAGGTATAACAGGTGCTGTTGGAACAGTTGGTGCTCAGGGTGAAACAGGAAGTGTTGGCGTTCAAGGTATAACAGGTGCTGTTGGAACAGTTGGTGCTCAGGGACCAACAGGCACGCAAGGAGAACAGGGAATACGTGGTAACACAGGAGCTATCGGATTACAAGGTTATACAGGAGCAGTTGGTGTTCAAGGCACAACAGGATATACAGGAACAGTTGGACCACAGGGACCAACAGGGGATGTTGGTGTTCAAGGAACTACTGGATATACAGGAAGTATTGGAATACAAGGATTAACAGGAGTTATTGGTTTACAAGGAAATCAGGGAATTACAGGAATACGAGGAGTAACAGGAAGTATCGGAATACAAGGCTTGCAAGGTGAAACAGGAAATGTTGGAACTACAGGATTACAGGGACCAACTGGACTAATAGCTGAATTTCTTACTCATAAACTTGTTCTTGATACTAGTGGTTACATTATGCAAGGCAAGACTGCCTATGGTGATCCTCAACAAGGTATATGGATTGGAAATGATGGGGGAGTTGGTAAAGTGAACATTGGACAAACTGGTTCTTGCATGAAATGGGATGGCTCTGCTTTAGCAGTTACTGGCGGAATAAGGCAAGTTCAAACTGCTGTACAAGTTGGATTTGTTACTCTGACAGGGTCTCTACAAACAATTCTTTCACTATCCATAACTACAGCTGGAAATCCATTATTAATATTTTGGAAGACAGCTTGTGGCATCAGTAGTTCAGATGCTATTTTTAGTGTGTTAGTTTATGGATCAGGAGGAGGACCATATTCTGATGGAGCTAGACCTTATGTAAAAGCAGACACTTCCCCTCCTACAAGTGGGATGTTTTATGATATTTTAGCTGCTGGAACTTATACTTATTATATAAAAGCTTTTATAGTTTCTGGTTCCTTAGGGCTTTCTAATAGTACATTAACTATTATGGAAATTCAAAAATAGGAGAGATAAAATGTCTCAGTATAAAACAGGAACAGTCAGCATAACAAATGGATCACCAATAGTCACTGGTTCAGGTACAAGTTGGTTAGCTAATGTTTCGATTGGAGATTCATTTAAGATTAAATCTGAAAATGTCGTTTATTCTGTAGCTAGTGTGGATAGTGATACTCAAATCACTCTGACTATTAGTTATGTTGGTGTCACCGCTTCTGATCTTGAATACCAAATCATAGTAGACTTTACTCCAGGATTAAATATACCTGAGATATGGGCTAATGATATAGACTGGCCTTATCATTTAACTATTGGTCTAAGAAAAATTGATACCTTGTTTACCGGATTAATTACAATTTCAAAAACAAGTTGTCGAACTGCCACCACTACCGTATTAAGTTGTACCTACAGCAGTACAGCTTTAACATTAACAGCTAATAGTAATGGTGCTATTTCGATAGATGGTGTTTCTTTAGTTGCTAATGATAGAGTTCTAGTTAAAAATCAAAACACACAAACTCAAAATGGGATTTATTTCGTTTCTACTGTTGGAGATGGTACTCATCCATATATTTTAACACGAGCTACAGATTTTAATTCTAGTGCTTATATTAAAGCTGGTATTTATACCATTATCGAAGAAGGAACTGTTAATGCTGATTCTTGTTGGGTTTTAACAACCAATAATCCAATCACTCTTGATTCTTCGAATTTGATTTTCAAATGTGCCTATTTTGCAAAAGCAGAATATGCTCCAATGACAAGCTGTACAGATCCAGCAACTAATACAGTAGGAACAACTGCTATTGTCGATACTTATTCTGGAAATGTGGTCACTTTAACTACTACTGGAAATTCTCAAACACTACAAAGCCCAACAGACACAAGGACTGGATCTAAATTTACAGTTATTAATAATGATACATCCACAAACACTTTAACTGTAAATGGAATAGCTATTCCTATTGGTAAAGCTCAGACTTGGATTTGGGATGGAACAGCTTGGGCTGAAATTGATATAGGAATAACCACATTACCAGTTCCAGTTATACAAGGTGGGACTGGATTAGCTACTATTGCTTTAGGTTCTATTTTGGCTGCTAACACTTTGAATGTTTTATCTGCTATTACTTCTACTTCTGGCTTAAAAGTATTACAAAACAGCGATGGAGTTGTTTCTTGGGGATCTACTACTGGGACTGGAAATATTGTTTTTTCTAATTCTCCAACTTTGGTTACTCCAGCGCTTGGAACTCCCTCTTCAGGAACTTTAACGAACTGTACTTTTCCGACCCTGAACCAGAACACTACAGGAAGTGCTGCCTCACTTTCTATTTCTGGACAAACAGGATTATTAACATTCACAGGCATTACTTCAACTAATAGGGAAAAGACAGTTAGAAATGCGGCAGATACCATTCTTGAACTTGGTGGAAGTTATACTCCTACTGGCACTTGGAATTGGGGGACTGCTACTATTACTGGGATAAGTGTCGCTGGCAATATTCTTACATCTGGATATATTTCTACAATAGGTTCTACAGATTTACCCATTTATCCTGACGTAAATAGCGGAACGGCTGGTAAAAGTATTCTCCTTAATTATTATAGTGCTAGTGGTCTAGGTTGGTTGGAAGCTTGGAGAGTTAATAATGTTGTCACTGGTTATAGTAATTTGGTTTTAATGAAGGACGGTGGAAACGTCGGAATAGGAACAACGAGTCCGGGGATGAAACTTGATGTTATTGGTAGTATAAGAGCATCCCAAAATATTATATTTGGAGATTATTCAAACTCTAATACTTATGGATGGAGAGGAATATCTGGAATAATAACGTTGGATGCAGGAGGAAATTATCCAACTGGCTGGAATTTTCAGTATGGAGCTAATTCTGCTTTGTATATTAACTCTTCAGGCAACGTCGGAATAGGAACAACTGGACCTTTAAGTAAACTTGATGTTGCTTGGGGTGGATATACTGGGGCTGGTAGCGCAATTCAGATTGGTGCTGATGCTGGGGATGTTTCTACAAGAACGGATGCTACAGCAAAAATTGGTGCTTTTTCTATGCCACATTATAATTCTGCGTCAGAAGAGCAAGTTTTACTCCTATTGGGTTATTCACCAACAGGTGTTAATAATATTTATATCGGAGGTGGTACAGCTGCGTATAATGCAGCTACCGATATTGTATTTTGGACTGCTGCAAATAGCACTACGGTTACTGGGACAGAAGCGATGAGGATAAAGAGTGGCAACGTCGGAATAGGGACAACAAGTCCAGGATCTTTACTAAATTTGAGCAAAACACAGGCAGGAGTTGAAACAGGTATTAGAATAGACAACAGATCAGATACTGGAATAGCGGGAATAGAGTTCCTTACAGGTGCTGATGCTGATGTTGGAGCAGGGATGAAGTTGATACAAACTGCTGATGGCGGAGCTGGTCGGCTTGCAATATATACCGGAGGTAGTTTAGATGAGCGTATTTCTATATTAAATACAAATGGCAACGTTGGAATAGGAACAACTTCACCAGTGTCAAGATTGGCAAATTATAATAGTGCCCTTAGTATTGGTGTTGCTGCCAGTGGGTTTATGTGGAGAACAACAGAAAATGATTATGCTGCTTTAATTGCTTCTCAGCCTTCGTCTGGCAATAGTTACGGTTTACGTTTGCATACAGAAGGGAATACTGCTGATGATGCTCCATTTTTAGTATCAAGTGGAACAGCACCAGGTACGGTAAATTTTATAATAAAAGGTACTGGTAATGTCGGAATAGGAACAACTAGTCCTGGAGCAAAATTACAAATAAATGACAATTTGAATGGAACAGCTTTCAGTACTGGCAGTATTTTGAAAATAGTTAATACAAATGGGGCATCTGAATATGCAATGATTCATTTTACTGATGCAGTCACATCCGATGCCTTTATTGGATATTATTCTGGTGCAAGCCAAGCAACATGCAGATTGGCTTTAGGTGGTATTACAGAGGTGTTGTCAATAGTAAATGGTAATGTCGGAATAGGAATAACAAGTCCTGGTTTTAACTTGGAAGCACGAGCTAATTTCTCAGCCGGATTAAATACTACAAGTGGATCATATAGTTATAATGTCGCTCTTGGAGACTCTAACCAGGCCAACAACAATCGTGCTATTGCAATAGGAGCCAGTAATATTGCATCAGGAGATGGTTCGATGGCATTGGGCAGGGGTATGACTGTTTCTGGAGGACAGAGTATTGGGATAGGCTTGTATAGTTCTAATTCTACTGGTCAGGCAACAGTTTCTACTGCTAATGTGATGTCAATTATGGGCGGAAATGTCGGATTAGGGACTGACGCCTTTGGTACATCTGCCGTAAACGTTTTATCCATCAAGAACGGAACTGCCCCTACCTCATCACCAGCAGATATGATCCAACTTTACGCTGAAGATGTTTCCTCAAGTTCGGAACTTAAAGTTAGGGATGAAGCTGGGAATGTTACAACGCTATCACCACACAACTTCACGCTGTTTCAACCTGATAAAAGTTACGTTCTCCCGTGGAGTTATTACTCACGTAACGACTATGTAGGGAAAGAGATTAACGTGGATATGTACGGTGTGGTTAAAGCTGTTGAAGAATTATCCGGGAAAAAGTTTATGTATATTCGAGATATTCCAAAGTCTGATTGGGCCGCCAATCAGGAGGAGTTGAGGAGAGTACAAGACAGCAAAATCAAAGAGGCCCAGGACAAAGTAGCAGTTCTGACCGCCAAGATAGACGAATTAACTGAGACTATCGAAACATTAGTTGGTGGCAATAAGAAAGCTTCTGAAGCAGAATTGGAAGGAGTTTCCAAAGCTAAAAAAGAAATAGTTGTACCGTCCAAATATGTTACCAAACCAATCCCTCAGTGGATTGCAGACAGACTAAAATAATGGTGAAAAGTATTGACTGAACCATATGATTCAGCCTTAAAACTTATAGATTATATTGAATCCTTACCGTCTTGTCAAGAAAGGGATGAAATGGCAAGAGGATTAGAAATATTTCTTTTGAGTTGTAAAGAAAAGGAAGAAAGAGAAAAATTGGAAAAGGAGGTAAGAAATGCAAATAAACTGCCCAAACTGTAACACAAATTATTCAAGTCCAAACACAGATCATAATGGAAAGTGTTTGATGGAAAGATTACCTTGTCCGAAATGTGGTAACAAAAGAGGACTTGATAAAAGCATGAGAGTTGGTGAATTGGAAGTAAGTTCTGAGATTTTTCATCCAAAAATTCATTTTGTTCATGTGTAGGAGTATATATGTTAGAATCATTAATAATTTTATTTATTTGTTTACAAATCGGGGACGTTTGGCTCACAAATAAAGCTATTAAAAGTGGTAAAGGCCAGGAAGCTAATAAAATTGCAGCTTTCTTTATGAATAAATTTGGTGTGATTTGGGGATTGTTAATCATTAAATTTATCGCCGGAATTATATTAGTTACACTATTATATTTTATATATGATAAAGCAAATACCAACTTATTAGTGCTTTGTTTTGTTATTATTAATATTGTATATGCGATTGTTGTTTACAATAATTTTAAAATAGCAAGATAAAATCTAGGACTTGACTTTCGTCGTAGTCACTTTAATTTTTTAGGAGAATTTTAAAAATGGGACCTTATTTAGTTACTATTGTTGGCTGTTTATTAGCTTTCTTGCTCACGTTGTTATTAAGCATAGTAAAGTCCTTGAAAAAAGATATGAGCAATCAGCATGGAGAGATTCAAAAACAATTTGATAATATATCAAATAAGATAAATCTTTGTGTAACGGAAAATAATTGTAAGGAAAACCAAAATGATTGTAGAGGTGTTTTTTTACAATTAAAAGCTGCTGAAGAAAAGGAGTCCCTTGCTAGAAGAGAAAGTACTCAAAAACAATTGGAATGCTTATCTATGGAGATAAAAAGTATATCTACTGATTTTAAAGAACTTTGCAAGTGTTTGTATTTGTATACGGAGGGAAAATGTCCAGAGAAATAGTTTTATCAACTAATGAAATCAATCATAAAAGACAATTTATTTTAGCTTGGATTTTATTGGTCGCTATATTTACAGTTATTTTGAGTGTCTTGTTTATTCAATTTTATCCATTTAACCCTGTAGATTTTCATAGTGTAGGCGTAGAAGGAAATAATATTAAAGCTGGTGATCCTATTTCTTATATATTAACTATGGATAAACATACTGTTAGAGTTCCTAGAGTTTCACGATTTTTAGAATCGAAAGAAGATCCAACTATGGAAATATCTCTTGGTTCTTTTTTAAATGGCTCTTCAAAAATTGATGACAAAAAGAGAGTGATTTTTTTGGAACTACCAAAATACATAAGACCAGGAGAATACAGAATAAAAGGCGTTACTGTTTATGATTATTTTGGGATAAGAGAAGTAGAAAAACGTTACTACTCCCCATATTTTACAATTAGCAGGTAAAGGAGGTTACATGTTAGCTACACTTATTGGTGGATTACTTGGAGGAATTTTTAGATGTATTCCAGAAATTCTTAATTTCTTTGACAAGAAGAACGAGAGAAGTCATGAATTAGCTATGCAAGATAAGGCTATGGAGTTTCAAAGGATTAAAGGCGATCAACAAATAGACGAAATAAAAGCTCAGGGACAGGCTGATTGGGATAAAGGGTCTCTTGAAACTTTAAAAGAAGCTATTAAAAGTCAACAAGTATCCTTTACTCCAACTGGTATTAAATGGGTTGATGGGTTAATGGCTTTTACTGTTTTTATGGTTACAACAGTCCGGCCAGTAATTACTTATATTGTGATTGGTTTGTATGTAACTGCCAAAATATTTTTAATTGTTCAAGCAGGACAACATAATCAAAATCTCGGTGAGATGGTAAAACTTCTATGGACAGAAGATGATCAAGGGATTTTGGCAGGGATTCTTAATTTCTGGTTTCTTGGTCGTGTTTTCGATAAGGCAAAACAATGAACAAATATGCAGTAGAATTAATTAAACTGTCTGAAGGTTTTAGATCTATTCCATATCTTTGTCCTGCTGGCTTTTGGACTATTGGATATGGAACACGATGTTCAAAAGACCATAAAGAAATAACAAAAGAAGAGGCTGTTCAACTACTTGAAGTTCACTTAAAGAAAGACGAACAGTCTGTTTTTAGGTTGTGCCCTATTTTAATAATGGAGTCAGAGCAAAGACAAGGTGCTATTATTGACTTTGTTTATAATCTTGGGTCTGGTAGATTACAACAGTCAACTTTACGGCGCAGAATTAATCAGGCAAATTGGGGTGAAGTTCGTAAGGAACTTATGAAGTGGGTTTATGGAAGTGGTAAAAAACTTCCTGGGTTAGTTCTGCGCCGCAAAGCTGAATCTTTATTAATTTAATTTTCGTTTTTAGTTAAGAGTTCAATAAAAGTATCTTTTCCAATAGTTTCTAAGGATAAATCAATATCTGCTTCTTCTCTGTTTTTAATAAACTTAGCTCCGGCCAAAAATAAAACTTGTCTAAGTTTAATAATATTTGAAGTGTAAGTTAACAAATAATTAATATAGTTCTTAGTATATTCTTTATCTCCTCTAATGGATCTTTGATTTCCTATATCAGATTCTGAAAAATAAAACTTAAATCCTTTTTCATATGGAATAATAATCCCTAATCCTTTTTGAATATCTTTAATAGTGGAATTAACTGTGGCCTTGATATTATTGGGATTAACTATATGGTTCTTTTTTAAGTCTACAATTCCTTTTTCACCAGTAAAGAATAATTGAAATGGAATTTCTTGTGATTGGGCATTTCTATTGTAATAATTAATTGCTAAAACATAAGGGTGATCCACACCTTTCTGTAGAAAAAAACATTCTGTAGCTCCTTTTGGAGCATCTGTTATATCTCCAGAAAATAAAACCGATTTGTTATTGCTATCATATCTATAATATGAATCCCAGCCAATCTTTTCAAATAGACTAGTTAAAGATAGATCAAGATCAACCCTATCCTCCTTAGTATTTTTCCAATGTATTCCTACAATCAAATTCCCCTCAATATCAATACAAGAACCAGGAGGAATCATTTCTGTAAATTGTTTTTCTGTAGCTGGTAATGCATATTCGATATTAGTAGGTAAATAAATCTTTTTGCCTTTTACGTTTAAATCTTCTGATATCTCTTTCAAAACAATCATTAAATATTCTGAATATTTATTTTTTCTATCAGGTAGATTTAAGTTAGTGGAAAACGATTTTCCATTTCTTATTTTGTAAACGATAGAATCAGGATATAGAGACCGATAATTCAAAGAGGATGCTAGCCTTATTTTTCTGAATATATTTACTTTACTAAGTTCAGACTTAAGGATATCGATTGATATTTTCTTTTTTCTGTTTATCTTAGCTGTTACTGAATTTAAAAAGTCTTCAGGCATTGGAGAATGGTAAGAGCAAGCTGATCTTCTTATACAATTTACTCTGTTGTTTATCTTGCAGTTTACTTGATGATTTGTTTCATGGCGTTTAAAGGCAAGAAACAAAGGTTTAAACCTATAAAATATTTCTGCCATTCTTTTTTTATCTAACCTGTCAAATAAATTTAATGATATATCAGGGTCCGCTTGCTTAATTTTTTCTATCAACTTCTTATTTTTAATGAGTAAGGTTTCCCCGGTGCATTTATAAATGACATATCTTAGGGCTTCAATCGGATTTGTCGGTGCTATTTTAAACTCATCACAAAGCATTATTTTAGCTTCTTTATTTTTTACTTTCTCAATATCTAATTCATTTCTTGCTGTCTTGATATTTATGACTAAAGAGATAAGGTCATTTATCGTTTCTTTTTTCAAAGCTATCCCGGAATAAAGAACAGTCTTTATTTTGGTAGCTAATTCAAATTCTGTATAGCCTCTGATATAAATCAAGGTTAATTTTTCAACGTTTTTAAGCTTTGGTATTTCGAGGATTTCATTCGGAATAAAAACAAAGTCCTTGTCATACAACCCTAAATTTTCCATTCCATATGTAGTAAAATAATGGAACCACTGTTCCAGAATAAGTTGTTCTATTGGAGTATTTTTAACTTTTGCCCAGCTCTTGTGGAATGTACTATTTAATTTTTCTCCATTAATTCCTATTGTTTTTATTATTTGATGGATTAGCTTTTCAAGATTGTCTACAGAGTAAAAATTAATAATTTTTTGGTCAAGCATAAATCCATTTTCTATCATCATATTAAATAGATTCTTATTTAGTTTTCTCTTATTATTAGTTTTTTCTATTGGAATACCTCTGAATAAATTTAGAGTTGATTGAATTAAATTATGGTCAGTCTGGTTACTCTGAAGTATTTTTCTCATTGTTTCTCCTTTTAAGCGAAAGGTAAATTTTCCAATATTTAATTAGGAACCTTTTATGCTAGTAAGAATCGGCGCAGCGAGGAGTAAAAAATAACCAAGTATTTAATAGGAACTCCTTTTGCTACATGTACAGCGAGAAGTAATGGTTGATTGTGCAAATCACGTTTTATAGGAACTTCTTATGCTGAATTATCTTTCTACTTATATTATATATAAATTTAGAAAAACCGTAATTATTTTTTTAATTTTTTTAGCGTCCTCCTTTCTTCAAAAATTCCCTCCTGTTTTACTATAGAATATTCTCCATTTCTAATTACTTGCCAAGACCTATCTCCTATTTCTTTGAGCCTGTTATCATGGGTTGTTATTATTAATTGAATATC
>Ga0233425_10009520_pt1 | contig 12254 bp, 14 predicted proteins | sample Watercolumn_Towu_2_FD_181712 | JGI IMG/M metagenome (GOLD analysis project Ga0233425, IMG submission 181712) | Freshwater microbial communities from Lake Towuti, South Sulawesi, Indonesia - Watercolumn_Towuti2014_140_MG | ecosystem: Environmental > Aquatic > Freshwater > Lake | place...
ACTCGTCGGCGAGCGGGCCGAGGAAGGCGCGCGCCTCTCCGTCGCTGCTGGTGACGACGAAGTTGGCGCGCACGCTCGAACCCGCGAATTGTGCGAGCACGCGGCGCGCCGTCTTCAGCACCCACGCGCTCTCCTTGGTGTACGGGTCGATGACGACGGAGAGCAGGTGGAAGGTGGTGAGCCACTCGTGCAGCGCGCGCTTGTCGCCGACGAGCGGATGCAACACCGTGTCGGGTGACGGCGTAACCACGAGTGAAACGGTAGCAAGCAGCAACTACTGTCTTTTGCCATGCACCCGATCGAGCGGCTGCGGTACGTGGCACGCGCCGACGGAGCAGGGCCTGCGGTTCTCGTCCGCGAGACGGCGCTCGCACTGTGCGGCATGGAGTTCGATCCGCAGTCGCTCGTGCTCGCGTGCCGGCGCATCGTCGAGCGTCATCCGACGACGGCGCAGTTGTGGTGGTTGTGCGCGCACGTATTGACTGCATCCGAACCGTTCGCGCGCGCCCGCGAGCTGGCCCGCGCCGCCGAACACGACGACACCGCCCAGCATCTCGACGACGCGCTGCCCGACGACGCGCGAGTGGTGATCGTCGGATGGCCGAACACCGCGGTGAAGTGCCTCGCCCAGCGCGGCGATGCCACGTTGTTCGTCGTCGACAGCCACGGCGAAGGGGAGGCGCTCGTCGACCGCCTGCACCACGCCGACATCTCCGCCGAACTCGTGCCGGGGGAGTGCGCGGCCGCCGCGGTCGCGCAGTGCGACGCGGTGGTGGTGGAGGCGCTCGCCGCCGGAGCAGGCGCGGTGCTCGCCGTCGGCGCGTCGCGCGGAGTCGTCGACACGGCGCGCGCACTCGGCAAGCCCGTGCTGCTCGTCGCTCCGCTCGGCACGCGCCTGCCCGACGTGTTGTGGAACGGCATGCTCGCCGCGCTCGGTGTGCCCGGAGACTGGCGCGCCGGTCTCGACGTGGTCGAGGTGTCGCGATTCACGCGCGTCGTCGGACCCCACGGTGCCACCGACGACGCGAGCAGCGCGCTCGCACCGGAGTGTCCGCCCGCCGGCGAACTGTTGCGGCGCAGCGCCATCTAGCCTGCAAGCCATGTCTCCCCGTTCGCGCGACCTGCCCCGCCGCTCTTGTCTCTCGATTCCCGGCTCGTCGGACAAGATGCTCGGCAAGGGCCCCGGCATCCCGGCCGACATGGTGTTCCTCGACCTCGAGGATGCGGTGGCGCCGAAGGAAAAAGAAGCGTCGCGGGCCAAGGTCGCCGCCGCGATCAAGTCGCAGGACTGGGGCGACAAGGTGTTGTGCGTGCGGGTCAACGACTGGAGCACGAAGTGGACCGCCTTCGACATCATCGAGGTGGTCGGCGGCGCCGGTGCGCGGCTCGACGAGATCATGCTGCCGAAGGTGGAATCTGCCGCGCAGATCGTGGCCACCGACATGCTGCTGCGCCAGGTGGAGGTTGCGAGCGGCCTGCCCGTCGGCCACGTCGGTATCGAGGCGCAGATTGAGACTGCGCGCGGCTTGATCAACGTCGAGGAAATCTGCGCGGCGAGCCCGCGACTCGAGACCATCATCTTCGGGCCCGCCGACTTCGCCGCGAGCATGGAGATGCCGGTCTTGACCGGCGGCGTGCAGGTCGCCGACTATCCGGGCGACCACTTCCACTACGTGTTCAACAAGATCCTGATGGCCGGGCGCGCCAACGGCCTGCAGGTGATCGACGGGCCGTACCTCCACATCCGCGACGCCGACGGTTTCCGCGACTACTGCAAGCGCACCCGCGCGCTCGGCTACGACGGCAAGTGGGCGCTGCACCCCGACCAGGTGGCGATTCTCAACGAAGTGTTCTCGCCGACGCAGGAACAGTTCGACCGTGCGTGCGCGATTCTCGACGCCTACGAGAAGGCGACCGAAGGCGAAGGCAAGGGCGCGGTGATGTTCGGCGACGAGATGATCGACGAGGCGAGCCGCAAGATGGCGCTCAAGTTCATCTCGCGCGGCAAGCGCGCCGGGCTCACGCGTTCGAAGTAACGCGCGCGACATGGCCAAGCGTTTCGACGGCGTGCTCTTTGACGCGGGCGGCATCTTCGTCGTCCCCGACCCGGCCGCGACGGCGATGGTGCTCGCACCGTTCGGCGGCACGTCTGACCACAACCTGCTCGTGCGCAGCCACTACGCGGGAATGGAAGCGCTCGACGCGGCCGCCAGCGAGCGCACCGACGCGTCCATCGACCGAATCACGTGGGACATCTACCGTCGCGCCTACGTCGCGGCCGCGGGCGTCGAGTTCGATCACGAGGCAGCGGCTGCGAACGCGATGCGCAGGTTGTTCTCGCCGTACTACTGGCGCTTCCCGTTGCTCGAGTCGGTGGCGGCGCTCGCGCAGCTGCATTACCGGCGCGTGCCGATCGGTGTGGTGTCGAACGCGAGCGGCCAGATCGAGGCGACGCTCGCCAACTTGTGCATCTGCCAGGTGGGCCCCGGCGCGGGCGTGCCGGTGAGCATCGTGACCGACTCGGCGGTGATCGGCTTCGCCAAGCCCGACCCGCGCATCTTCCGCGAGGCGATCGCCGAGTTGAACCTCGCGCCCGCGCGCATCGCGTACGTCGGCGACTCGTTCGTCAACGACGTGGCTGCCGCGCGCGCGGCCGGGCTGGTGCCGATTCTGTACGACCCGTTCGACGACCACGCGCGCTACGACTGCGAGCGCGTGCACTCGCTGCACGAGCTGCTCGAGTTCGTCGAGTGACCGCGCTCAGCCCTGCACGGACTCGACGAGCCGGCGCGCGATCACCTTCAGGCACAGCGTCTCGTCGGCGCCCTCGAAGATGGACAGCACGCGCGCGTCGACGTACAAGCGGCTCACGGGGTACTCCTCGGCGTAGCCGTACCCGCCGTGGATCTGCATCGCCTCGCGCGTCACCCACTCCGCCGCCTTGCACACGTAGGCCTTCACCATGCTCGCTTCCATCGCGCCTTCGCCTTTGCCCATCATCTTTGCGACGGCGTAACTGAACTGGCGCGCCGCCTGGATGACCATCGCCATGCGTCCCAGTTTCACTTGCGTGAGTTCGTACTCGACGATGTTCCGGCCGAAGACCGCACGGTTCTGCGCGTAGTCGAAGGCCGCTTCGTACGCGGCCTGCATGAGGCCGACGGCGCGCGCTGCGGTCTGCAGGCGGCCGTTCTCGAAACCTTCCATCTGGAAATAAAAGCCCTTGCCGAGGCCGTCTTGCTCGCCGACGAGATGGTCGGCGGGTACGAACCAGTCTTCGATCGCGATCTCGTAGGAGTGCATGCCGCGGTAGCCGATCGTGTCGATCGGACGGCCTTCCATCTTTCCGCCGCCGGCCTGCGTGAACGCGAAACCGTGCGCCTCGCCGCGCGGCTTGGGCACGATGAAGAGGCTGAGCCCGCGGTGCGACTTGGAGCGGTCGGGGTCGGTGCGCGCGAGCAGCATCAGCACGTCGGCGCGCGCGGCGAACGTGCACCACGTCTTCACGCCGTTGATCAGATAGCCGTCGACACCGTCGCGCAGGGCGGGCGTGGCGGTGGTCTTCAGCGACGCGACGTCGCTGCCGTAGTCGGGTTCGGTGACGGCCACGGCCGCCATCACTTCGGCGGTCGCCAGCTTCGGCAGCCAGTGGTGGCGCTGCGCGTCGGTGCCGCCCCTCACGAGCGCGCGCGTGAGAATCTCGGGCCGCGTGATGAGCGAGCCGCCGATGCCAAGCGACGCGCGCGAGAGTTCCTCGGTGGCGACGCAACTCGCCATGTACTCGCCCTCGCCGCCTTCGCTGAATCCGCCGTACTCGGTCGGGATCGACAGTCCGAACGCGCCGATCTCTGCGAGACCCGAGATGATCTCTTCCGGCACGTCGTCGTTCTCGCGGTGCACGTGCTCGGCGTGCTTGGCGACCACTTTCTTGCCGAAACTGCGGAAGGTGTCCTGCACCATCTCGTACTCGTCGTCGAGGTGGCGCGGTCCGGGGTTGGCGGCGAGCGACGCGAGCAGCGCGGGGTCGCGGTAATCGGAAACGAACGAGTCGTAGGCCGACAATTCGGACACGTGCACCGTCCAGAGCTGCTCGCGCCCGAGCAAGCGCGTCGCGAAGTCGTGCACCATGTCGGCGACGAACGCGCACGCGATGGTCGCTTCGGCGTCTCCTTTCGCGCCGTAGTCGAGCAGCGAGCGCGACGTCTCGAGTGCGGCGCTCGCATGCGCGATGTCGTAGGCGAGCACCTGCTGTTTCTCCGGGCCGCCGCTCTCGGCGAGCCGCTTGGTGGCTCTTCGCAGCAGCGACGCGACGCCGTCGATCACGGTTGCCGCCTCGGTCAGGTCTCTTTGCGAGTCGCGCATCACTTCAACGGTAGTGAAGTGACTTTCGTGAACGCCTGCCCCGCCGCGAGGTTCACGAGGTTCGTGCGGTGGCATCCGACACGCGACCGATTTACGCTGGAAGGATGTGGAAGGGCCTGCGCTGGGTGCTCTGCGCGGTGGTCGTCTATTTCTTCGTGTTGCCGCTCCTCCCCGCGTTCCGCGGGGCGGTGGCCGACTTGCGCCAGATCGATCCCGTGCTGCTCGTCGCCGCCATCGGGCTCGAGTTCGTCGCGCTGTACTGCTACTCGCTGCTCACCCACGCCGCGCTCGGCCCCGACGCCAACCGGTTGACGCGCTTCGACCTGTTCCGCATCCAGTTGAGCACCCGCGCGCTCGGCAGCATCCTCCCCGCGGGAAGCGCGGCGAGCAACGCGCTCGGTTTCCGCCTGATCACCAGTTCGGGGGTGAAGAAAGCCGACGCCGGTTTCGCGCTGGCGACCGCGGGCATCGGCTCGGCGGTGATTCTGAACGTGCTGCTGTGGGTCGGGCTCGTCGTCTCGATTCCGCTGCGCGGCTCGAGCCCCGTGTACAGCACGGCGGCCGTCGCCGGTGCGGTGTTGATGGCGGTCGTCGGTGCGATCGTGTTCGGCCTGGTGGACGACCGAGGTCGGCTGCACCGGTTCGTCCGGTTCACGTTCGACCGTCTCGGGCGCGACGGCGAATCGGCGGCCGAACTGCTCGACCATCTGCGCGACCGCATCCGCGGTCTCGTCGCCGAGCGCGACGTGATGCGCCGCGTGATCGTGTGGGGCGCGGCAAATTGGTTGCTCGACCTGCTCGCGCTGTGGCTGTTCCTGCGCGCGTTCGGCGGCTCGGTGTCGGTCGACGGGCTGCTCGTCGCGTTCGGTCTTGCGAACGTGCTGGCGTCACTCCCGATCACGCCCGGTGGTCTCGGCATCGTGGAAGGCGTCTACATTCCCACGCTGGTCGGCTTCGGGGTCCCGGTCGCGACGGCGACGGTGACCGTGCTCACCTATCGCATCGCGCAGTTCTGGTTGCCGATCGTCGTCGGCGGCGCGGCGTACGCGTCGCTGCGCGTCGGCGCGGTGGCGCCGGTGCCCGCTCCGCAGTCGCGGCTCGGTCGCGTGCAATCGGCGGCACGGGCGGGCACGCAGGTGCGCGAGACCAAGGCGCGCTGGATCGAGGCGAACGCTCCGCGCGACCGCACGGGACTCTTTCCCTCGCCGCGATACGACGACACAGGCGAGCAGCCTGCGACGAACACCGCCGAGCAGCCTGCGACGAACACCGCCGAGCAGCCCGAGCAGCCCGCGCCGCCCGAGCAACCCCGCTCCGAATGAGCCACCTCGACTCGCGCACCTACTGTTGATGCCATGACCACCCACGAGCGCCCGTTCGGCCGCCACCTCGAAGACTTCGTCGTCGGCGACATCTACAAGCACTGGCCCGGCAAGACGATCACCGAAGCCGACGACCATCTCTTCTGCATGATCACCATGAACCACCACCCGCTGCACACCAACGACTGGTTCGCGGCGCGCAGCGTGCAAGGACGCAACGTGGTGGTCGGCAACCTCGTGTACTCGGTGGTGCTCGGCATGAGCGTGCCCGACGTGAGCGGTGCGGCAATCGCGAATCTCGAGGTGGAGACCCTGCAGCACAAGCACCCGACGTTCCACGGCGACACCATCCACGCCGAGACGCGCGTGCTCGACGTGGCCGAGTCGAAGTCGAAGCCCGACCGCGGCGTGGTCACGGTGGAGACGAAGGCGTTCAACCAGGACGGCAAAGAGGTGTGCTACTTCCGCCGTCGCGTGATGGTGTGGAAGCGGGCGTCGGCGCCCGGGCGCGAGCGGCCCTACGACGGCCAAGAGGTCTGGTCGGGGTGAACGAGCGGGCGGCCGCCGCGCTGCTCGAGTGGGGCCTGCCGCGGCTGCGCAACCTGCCGTGGCGCGCGACGCGCGACCGTTGGGCGGTGCTCGTGAGCGAGGTGATGGCGCAGCAGACGCAAGTTGCGCGCGTGGTGCCGAAGTGGACGCAGTTCGTGCGGGAGTATCCGACGCCGCGGGCGTGCGCCGACGCGCCGCTCGCCGACGTGCTGCGGTTGTGGAGCGGCCTCGGGTATCCGCGGCGCGGCAAGAACCTGCACGACGCCGCCAAGCAGATCGTCGCCGAGCACGACGGGGAAGTGCCGGGTGACGTGGCCGCGTTGCTCGCCTTGCCCGGCATCGGGCCGTACACCGCGCGCGCGGTGCTCGCTTTCGCGGATTCGCGCGATGTCGCGGTGGTCGACACCAACGTGGCGCGCGTGCTGGCGCGCGTGTCGGGTCGCGCGCTGTCGGCCCGCGAGTCGCAACGCGTCGCCGACGCCGCGCTGCCGGTCGGCCGCGCCTGGGAGTGGAACCAGGTGATCATGGACTTCGGCGCGCAGGTGTGCACTGCTCGCGCACCGAAATGCGGCGGGTGCCCGGTGCGCGCGCAGTGCGCGTGGGAAGACGGCGACGACCCGGCGCGGGCGAGTGCGCTCACCAGCAAACCGCAGGCGCGCTTCGACGGCAGTGATCGTCAGGCGCGCGGGCGATTGTTGCGTTCGCTCACCGAGCGCCGCGTGCGGCGCTCGGACGCCGCGACGACGATGAGCGTGGACGAAGACCGCGCCGCGCGGCTCGTCGACTCGTTGGTGCGCGACGGGCTCGTCGCTATCGACGGCGAGTGGTGCCGCCTGGCGTAGATGTGTCGCGCCGAGCGCGCAGAGGCGGGCGAGTGGCGGCTATCGCGCGACGAAATCGCAGATCACTTGATTGACGCGCTGCGGCTGCTCCAGCTGCAGGAAGTGGCCGGCGTCGGCGACGAACTCGTAGCGCACGGTCGCCGGCGACATCGCGCGCGCGGCTTCCGCCACTTCGCGCCCGACGCAGCCGTCGTCTGCTCCGTGCAGATAGAGGAGAGGTTGTGGCGGATACTCCGCACCCATGCGCTGCTGCAACGCGGCGAGCTCCGGGTCGCGCTTGCCGTCGCCGAGGGTGGCACGGTAGTAGCCGAGTGCGGCCTGCAAGTTGGCGGGCTCGCGCAACGCCTGCTTCACGTGCGCGAGGTCTTCGCGCGCGTCGAAACCAGGCGACCACTGCGACCACAGCATGTCGACGAACGCGAGGTCGTTGGCGGGCACCACGTAGTTGGCAAGTGCGTGCTGGAAGAAGAACATGTACCAACTGCGCTGGATCTGCGCGAGATTGCCGACGAACGCCGCACCGAGCGCGGGGCCGGGCGGCACCGCCATGCTCACGACCTTGCTCCAGCGCTGCGGTGCATCGATCGCCGCTCCGCACGCGCTCGGCGCGCCCCAGTCGTGCCCGATGATGACCGCGCGTTCGTCGCCGCCGAGTGCATCGTGCAACGCGTTGGCGTCGCGCGCGAGCACCGCCGTCTGGTACACGCCCGAAGCAGGCACGCTCGTCGGTGCGTACCCGCGCGTGAACGGCGCTACCGCGCGGTAACCCGCCGCGGCGAGCGCCGGCAACAGGTGCCGCCACGTGTGGGGCGAATCCGGGAACCCGTGCAAGCACAGTGCAAGCGGCCCGCTACCGCATTCGAGATACGTGACGTCGAGTTCTCCTGCGCGCAGGGTGGAACTTGTCATGTGCGCGGAGACACGAGCCGACTTCGACATGACAGCGACGATAGACGCTGCACATCGTTTGCGACGAACGTCACCGCGCTCGCGGCTCGTTCGCTGCGACTGGCGGCTTAGCGTCGCAAAAGGCGATGGTCAAGGTCTCGTTTCACGGGGTGCGCGGTTCGACGCCCTGCCACGGCGACGACACGGTGCATTTCGGCGGCAACACGTCGTGCGTGTCGTTGCGCGCACCCGGCGAAGTGCCGGTCATCTTCGATCTCGGCACGGGTTTGCGCTACTTCGGCCGGCAGTGCAACGGCACGCCCTCGTTTCGCGCCGTGTGTCTGCTCACGCATCTGCACTACGACCACACGCTCGGGCTCCCGTTCTTCGAGCCGCTGCTGCGTGCCGACACGGTGCTCGAGATCTACGCGCCAAAGCAGCCCGACGGACGCGCCATCCGCGAGATCTTCCGCGAGAAAATCCAGCCGCCGATGTTCCCCGTGCCGCTCGAGCAGTTCGCGGCGCGCATCGTGTTCCACGAGATCGGCGACGACGACTTCATGATCGGCGGGCTCGCAGTGCGCAGCCGTTTCGTGCCGCACATCGGCCCGACGCTCGGTTTCTGCGTCAGCCACGACGGTGCGAGCGTCACCTACCTCTCCGACCACCAGCAGCCGCCCGGTGGCGCGTACACGATGAGCGATGGCGTGCGCGAGTTGTGCGACGGAGTCGACCTGCTCATCCACGACGCGCAGTACACCGACGACGAATTCGACGCGAAGCGCACGTGGGGACACTCCACCTTCGACTACGCGCGCTGGGTCGCCGAGACCTGCGAGGTGAAACGCCTCGCACTCTTCCACCACGACCCGTCGCGCACCGACTCCGACCTCGCGAACATCACCGACCGCATCGCGCGTGGTGCGAGCACCGCGGTGTTCGCGGCACGCGAAGGCGAAACCGTCGACGTCGTAACGTGTAGTGCGTGAGCAGCGACGCCGCGCGCACTCCTGACTCCGCCGAATATCGCCGCGTCTTTGGCCACCTTCCGACAGGTGTCGTGGTCGTCACCGGCTGCGGCCCGGCCGGCGAGGCGCTCGGCATCACCGTCGGATCGTTCGGTTCGATCTCGCTCGACCCGCCGCTCGCCGGATTCTTCGTCGGCACGTCGTCGCGTTCGTGGCCGCTCATCGCCGCGCGCGGGGCGTTCAGCGCCAACGTGCTCGCCGCGACGCAGGGCGAGTTGTGCTGGCGGTTCGCCAAAGAACAGGCCGACGGCTCGCGCTTCGACGGACTCGCGTTCGCCTCGACACCCAACGGCTCGCCGCTGCTGCCCGGGGTCGTCGCCGCGATCGACTGCACCGTTCATTCGGTGCACGAAGTCGGCGACCACCGGCTCGTCGTCGGCGCGGTGACGCACCTGCAAGTGCACGACGCGAGTGCCGCGCCGATGGTGTTCGTGAAGGGCAAGATCGGCGACGCGGCGCCAGCACCGTGAGCGCGCCGAAGCCGAGCGGAACGCCAGAGTGAGTCGCGCCGACATCGCCAACCTCGCCGCCATCGTCGTCGGCGCGGTGTTCGTGTACGCCGGAGTCGCCAAGGCGCTCGCGGGTCGCGAGTGGCCGCGCGCCGCGGCGCGACTCGGCGTGCCGCGCGCGATGGCATACACGGTGATGCTCGCCGAGATCATCGTCGGCCTGGGCATGGTGCTCGGCGACGCGTGGCGCGACTATTTTCTCGCGGCCAGTGCGGTGCTGCTCGTGGCGTTCACGCTGCTCCTTGCCAAGCACTTGCGCAGCGGCAATCGTCCGCCTTGTGCATGCTTCGGCGGGGCGTCGCAGCGGCCGATCGGTGCGCGCGACGTCGTGCGAAATGTCTCGCTGCTCGTCTTGGTGTTCGTCGCGATCCTTCCGTAGCCTGACCGCCGTGCGCGTCTGGATCGATCAAGACCTCTGCACCGGCGACGGGCTGTGCGTCGACCACTGCCCTGATGTATTCACCCAGCTCGAAGACGGCATCGCGTACGTGTGCGAGAACGGAGTCGTGCTCAACGATCCAGGCAGCGCGGGTAGCCTCGCCGAAGTGGAGCACAAACACACCGCGGCAGTCGTGCTCGCCGCCGACGTGTGCCCGGGTGAATGCATCTTCATCGACACGCGCGACGAGGACGAGCGTCTCACCTTCATCGGCGGTGCCACCACCACGCCGTGAAGTGGCGCATCGCCGTCGCCGGCGCGGCGGCAACCATCGCGTTCGGCGGCGTGGTCGCCGCCGTCGACACCCAGTCGACCGTCACGCTTGCCGGCCCGAACGACACGCTCTCGGCGCAGACCGTGCTTGCATCGATCACCGTCGCCCCCGAGAATCCACGCGGCTACAAGCGTTCGCTCTTCAAGCACTGGATTGACGTCGACGGCGACGGCTGCGACGCGCGCGAACAAGTGCTGAAACGTGACGCGATCGGTTTGCCGCAGGTGGACCCGTTCAAGTGCTTCGTCGTCGAGGCCGACTGGCTGTCGCCGTACGACGGTGTGAAGACGACCGACCGCACGGAGGTCGACATCGACCACGTGGTGGCGCTGAAAGAAGCGTGGGACTCCGGCGCGTTCGCGTGGAACGAAGCGCAACGCACCGCGTACGCCAACGACACTTCAGACTCGCGAACGCTGCTCGCCGTGTCGTCGTCGAGCAACCGATCCAAGGGCGACAAGGATCCGAGCAACTGGCTGCCGGCACTGCGCGCCTACCAGTGCACCTACGTCGCCAACTGGATCGCGGTGAAGGCGCGCTGGGGATTGTCGATGGACCAGAGCGAGTGGGGCCGCCTCAACAACATGCTCTCGGGTTCGTGCGCGGGCACCACCTTGCGCGGATGGAATCCGCCGCCCGCCGGTGTGGGCACGCCGGCCTCCACCACCTCGTCGCTCGCCACCGTCACCACGTCGACCACGTCCTCGACCTCGACCAGCACGTCGACCAGCACGTCGGGCGCCGCCGACTCGACGGTGAAGGTGAACCCCGGCTCGTTCTGCGCGCCCGAAGGTGCGGTCGGCGTCTACAACTCGCGCAACTACGTGTGCTCGAAGACGAATGCGAGCGGCGTGCCGTATTCGGGCGGTCGTGCGCGGTGGCGACAGCAGACCTGATTCGCCGACTACTCTCTACGACGCATGTCCAAGAAGACCAAGAAGCGCAAGGCGCGCCTGCGCCGCTCCAAGGCGAATCACGGCAAGCGACCAAACATGGGTCGCCGCTAGACGTTTCGCTGACGCCCGAACTCTGACTCGTATCGTTGCGATCACCGTCGGCGGTCGCGTTGCGCCCTGGAACGACCTTGGTTTCGACACCGTGCCGTCGAACGCCTCGGGTGCCGCGACGCGTCATGTCGCGCGACTCGGCGACGTGTCGCTGATTGTCGACGAGTCGTTGGCGCCCGGCATCGCGCATCTCGTGCTCGCCGGCTGCGAGTCGCGACCTGCGAGCATCGCCGGGTTGTGCGTGACGCACGACGATGACTTCGTGCCGCCCGCACCGCGCGCACTCGCCGCACCCGAATCCCCTGAGCACGTGCGCGCTGGTCACGGGCTCGTCGGCCTCGGTGTCGACCATGTGGTCGTGCTCGCCGACGACGTGCGCGCGACGTGCGCCGAGATCGAACGAGCGTCTGGCGCGCCGCTCAAGCGAGTGCGCGAGAGCGAGCGCGGCGTGCAGGGCTTCCACCGGCTCGGCAGCGTGATTCTCGAGGTGGTCGAGCGCCGGCTCGTCGACCCGCACCAGCGCGCCGCGCACGCCACCTATTGGGGGCTCGTCGTCGTGGTCGACGACATCGACGCGGCCGTCGCGCATCTCGGGCCCGACGTGATCGGTGCGGCGAAACCCGCCGTGCAGCCCGGGCGGCGCATCGCGACGGTGCGCCCGGGGGCGGGGCTCGGCGTGCCGCTCGCCCTCATGTCGCGCTAAGCCAGCTCAATCGGGCGGCGAGACTACTCGTCTTCTTCGCCGCTGGCGCGCTGCAAGAACGCCACGCCTTGCGCGCACGACTCGTTGAGCGGGCACCACCGGCAGTGCCCGCCGGGTTGGCGTGTCGGCTCGCGGCCGTCGAGTTCGACCGCGACGATCGCGCGCACGCCGGCCACCACGCGCCGCACCGCGGCCTGCAGCACGCCCTCGGTCACTTCTTCGACGTCGGGTCGGGCGGCGGCGATGGAGTAAGTGGCGGTGCGGCGCGGGGCCATGCCGCTGCGCAGCGCCTCGACGAGCGCGTAGAAGCGCAGGTCCTCGCGGTGCGAGG
>Ga0233425_10009522_pt1 | contig 12254 bp, 4 predicted proteins | sample Watercolumn_Towu_2_FD_181712 | JGI IMG/M metagenome (GOLD analysis project Ga0233425, IMG submission 181712) | Freshwater microbial communities from Lake Towuti, South Sulawesi, Indonesia - Watercolumn_Towuti2014_140_MG | ecosystem: Environmental > Aquatic > Freshwater > Lake | place: Indonesia...
GTTAATACAACGCTTACAAGATTCTCATCTTGATGCGCTGCGGATTTGAAGTAGCCGTTGGATTCCAATATTAAGCTCAGTCGACTAAATACTTCTCTTTGAACCTTAAGCTGCCAGCCTGATCCTGAGCTATTAATTAAGCCTATGGTTTCTGCAAGACGAAGGCATTGCAAGATCCCTGTTTCTTGTCCCGCGGCATAGCCTAGCTTTAAGGCTATATCCTGTTCATTAAAGGGTGAAGGGAATGCCCCACTTAGCAGAAGAAATACTTCCCCCGCTAAAGTGGGATTCTCAGAAAAAGCTGATATTGCGGCCTTGTCTTGGGAGTTAAGCATCGGCAACTCTCATGGATGCAATTTTTCAGCTATGTCTAGGTAACCATCAACGGTGAAGTCGGTTCTGGTATCAAACTTTGGTTTGCCTCCGATGCTGCGAAGAACAGACCTAGACAACAACTTATTTGAAGCTAAACAAGCTGTTTCTGGAATCATTAAGCAGTCAGGACAAGAGCCGCCTCTATGAGAGCAAAGACTTCCTGATCCGCATTGGCAAGCTTTTGGTCTAAGCATTGCCCTGAGAAGAGAAACGTTAGAGTTCCTCCACATGGCAGATAAATTACCAAGATCCATCGTGGTCCCATTTCGATAGACAACAAAAGCCAAATCAGCAGGAAAAAGATATTCCCCTAGAGATCCAACATCTAGCCCAGAATATTCGGATATTTGCCTCATTAAGAGGTGTGAAAAAGTATGTAGAAGCGTATACGTATAAAGGTAACAAGAGGGCTGGCTAGATTGAGGAAGTTTGTCCAAATATCGATTCATGGGGTGGGCTGACTTTAATAGCCCGGCACCCAAAGACATTCCTTCTTCCAGTTCGAACATATCAGGACAGTTGAGGGATTTCAGCCAAGCTAAAACAACATCCTCCTTCAGTTTGACGTAAATCGCTTCATTGGCCTGGGTCACAACATAGATTGGATGCTTCCATTTACCGTCAAAGTCAATGCCAGGGAATAGATTCAACTTGACTGGCATATTTTGCCCACGTTTATCTTCAAGTACTGGAGTCGAGTTCATACGGCTGTAGCCGAAACTAAATCGACATAAGTCAAATTCCCTTATCAGCCCCATAGTTTCAACACCCATGAGATCTAGAAGTGATTTGGTCTCATTCTGGAGTTCAATTTTTTGAGTTTCATCATCAGGAGACAGATCTTCATCTAACTCTCTAAATGAGACAAAGGCTCGCTTTCCCCCCATCATTCGACCAGGCTCAAGCTTGGCTTCTTTCAGGGCGGCATGTTCCGCTGCTAGCCGAAATGGGTCATATCTAGTGGCAAATAGCTTAGAGCGATCTATTACTCTTTCCTTTAGAGCAGACGGCAATTCACAAACAGGCTGAATAATCTTTCTCGCCATCAGGTTTTCAAGAATTCGTTGCTTTGACTGTTCTAGCTTCTGGATAGAGTCCAGAATTGGAGCCCGATGTTCAGGGGGCAAAGTTGCTGCCACGCCTTCTAGACCTTTCTTGGATGTCTCATAGCTCTCGAACTCAGCCCATTCTTTTTCAGCCCCGCCGGCAAAAGCCTGCGACTTCAACGTTGCCATATCAGGCATATCAACCGCAAATCCGTACTGTCTTCCAATGAACTCGAGCAGCAAATTTAGGCTTGATGGAAGAAGTAGATTCAAATACTTGTTTGAGCTGTCCTTGAAATCAATAAATTGGTCAGAAATTACCGAATAAACATTGGATGCTCTGTAAGGTGTGACTTCCATGCGCGCGTGGGTATAAATTTCAGCGGAGGTTATCTTTTCACCGAGCATTTCAAGTGTTTCAGGGTCATTTTGTAGCCACTTATCTGAAACTGGTTTGTTACAAGAGGCACAGCGGAAGAACCAGTCGCCAATCGCTCCAGATTTGCTCTTTTCTAGAGTGAAGTCTTTGCAACCACAAGAACATTCCTCATAACGAAGCACGACCTCTTTTTTCTTGCTATCCCAGTGATACTGGTGCGGCATTGCTTTAACCCACGATCCAGACCAGTGAACGAACAACACATCCAGCTGGCGCCAGTCGCATGGTTTTCCGCAATTCCCCTTTGGATGAGGGCATCTATCGGGGTTTGTGAGTATGGGTAGATCGGCCTCTAATTTTGCAAGAGTGTCATAAGTCCTAACAAGTTTGCATGTCTCACAAACAAACGTGAGTGGTGCCGGCACATATCCCATTTTGCTTGGTTGCATCAGCACCATTTTTGACGCAGTTAGGGACTCGTACCCGGAGCGATCACCGTTTAAAAATGCACGGTCAATACATTGGATTGGAAGGACAGGTGCCTTTTCTGGCTGCGCATCTCTACAAACGACTGCTTGGTCATACCAACTTCTGGCCAGTTCTTCTATTCGTTCGAATAACTGATTTATGGAGGTATCTCCAAGGGCAACCTCCTTAGTTGGGATTGCTTTTGCTATACAAGCGCCCAAGCCTCCTTCAAAGGTGAAGAAACTCTCTGGAGCGTAGGCACTTGCAATCTGGTTGCGAGACCTAGACATTACCTTTTCGCTCATGGGGCGTCTCCCTTCCTTACATCCTCAGGACTATCGTCGATATTCGATCCAGTTCCACCCCGAATGAACCTCATCACCTGTTCAAGGGTTTCTGCTCTAACAAAAGTGCGGCTATTAGCGTCAGTGTTGCTCGGGGCAATTATTCCTGGCTCGTCCACATCTCGGAGGGAGGTCATGGGTCGTTGAGCAATGTTTCTTACCTCAAAGAAATCCCCTAGCTTTGTATCACCTTTAAATCTAGGCTCTTCTAGAGTTCGATGAATTTCATCAAGCTCCTTACTAACCATTCCGCTGTAGAAGGCAGATCCAGTTTCACTGGGGATAAATCCAGGTTTTAAGCCAAACGCATTTCTCAGAAAGGCTGCCATTTGCTTTTTCTGTGTGGCGGGGTCAGACTTTATCGCTTGTAATACCTCTTTTGTTGTTCGGTAGGCCGGCACTTTGGGTTTATCGGCATCATCGGCAATAGTGACCTCTTGGATAGCCTTAACTCCGCAAACGAATTCTTGAAAGAAGCTTGGAATTACTCTATACAAAGCCTTCTCAGCCCATCGATCAACTGCCGCAGGTAGAATCATTCGTTCAAGGAATCGATGGAATATGTCATGAACTTCCACGATATACCTGTCTCGCGTCCTTTGAGGTGTGGGGACGAGAATGCTGAACCCTATGTGTGTACGACCTACCCGAGATGAAGCCTGTATGTATTCGGCAATGTCGGAAGGCATACCCGCAAAGAACATAGCGTTCAGCTCTTCTACGTCGACCCCATGTGAAACAGCTGAAGTGGCAATAATCGATCTGAGCCGGTCTGAAACAGGCGGAAATTCAGTCCCTGGTTTGATCTTGTCTTCAGCTTGTCGAACCACACCCTGAATTTGCCCAGCGTCCACAGCACCTGTGATGAGTGCGGATATGAGTTGCTGCCCCTCAAACCCATCTTGAACATGAACTTTCTCGAATTCACTTCTTTCGGCGTCAATTAGCTGATCCCCACCTTTTTTATTCGTCACATAGGTAAGTGCGATTCTGTGCAGATCAATAAGCGTCAATAGTTGCTCAGGGCTGGCTTCACTTAATACTCTAGTGAATTGAGCTTTATTAACACCGTTTGAAACATGTGATATCAACTCAGATCTTGCAACATCCACTAAGTCTGGATCCTCTGATCTCAGACGCTCATACAGCCCCGATATCAACAAGTGATAGTAAGCTAATGCTGTAACCATAATGACGGAATGCTTTCTGCCATTAGTTAGCAAAGATTGATAAATACGGGCTTGGTGATTTCTGATCTCAACGAGTTCTTCCGAGATTGAATGCCTTTCAATATCGAAATTTGTTGAGTCTGGCTCCTTAGGGGCAGCATAAAACGATTTATATAAGTCAGGACCCGGGTAGGGAAACTGAACAACGGTATGCCGCTGATATATCGTTTTCATCTGCCGATCCGGATCATTCACGGTAGCTGAGGCAGCAATTGCTTTAATTCTTCGTCTCTTACCGGTATCTGGATCAACCGCAAGCATTTCGTTTTGTAATGGCCCAAGCTCATCTAGAGCAGAATCTAGAGCTGTTTCAAAAAGTCCTGAGAAAGTACCTAAAGACTCATCAAGTAGATGGGCTTCGTCTTGGATGAGGAGTGATGGAAACGGGTCAAAAAAGAGTTTCTCGCCGTCATCGTACGTAGGAAAGAGCTTCTCAAATTTTTCCCCAGGCTCACCTTCCCAGTCTTTTTGGTATGGAACATGCAGCCTGCCTGTCGATTTTTCCCTCCATGGAGCAAATCCGAACATGCCAAAGAATTTTCTAATTGTTCCTGGCGATTGCCCTATCACGGCTAGCTTATCGACTGTTCCGAGAAGCACAGATGGGGCTAGATCGTAAATGTCCTCATCGACTATGTAGAAAGGTAATGGAGTTGAGTCAGCTTTTCCCTTATTCCAATCACAGCCATTGTTTGAACACAAATGGCCCAATAGCCCGCCTATAGCATCCATTCTTCTTAGTGAGGTTGCTTTGCCGCAGAAGGGACAATCTGGAAGCTTTCTCCATCGTTCCAAGGCACTTCTATAGTTACGTCGTTCAAGCAAGTCTGCTTCTGAGCTTAAAGGTGAATCTGATAGCAATGGAACACCGGCCTTTAGCTCATCATCATTTAGCCAATTGGGAGTGTTGCTACCTCCTACCCAGAATCCTAGAGAGAAAGCATCCCCCGGATGATTGCGGCTCCGTCTAACTTTTTCAGCCTGAGCCATTACTTTCATGGTTCTTTGAGCTTGCTGCAGAGTTAGTAGTCGGAGGGGATATCGCATTAACGCAGAAACACCTCTCTCCTTGCCCCTGAGCCGATCAGAGAATAGGGTAAAGAGTAGCAAGCCTAAGAATGCTTCTGATTTACCGCCGCCTGTTGCGAAGTAAAGCAGAGTCACCGAATTTGCATAGGCGGCCGTGCTCTCATCATATCTACCGTGAAAAGCTGGAATGCGGGTTGCAAAAGAAGGGGTATTGGCAAGGATGAATGCCAGCTGGAATAAACGCCAATCACTGTATCCCTTTCTCTCGGCAATTGCAGCCATAGCCTCATTCATCGAGGACCAAGCTTCAAACGGGATCCCCTTGGCGTTGGCCTGTGGGCCAGGCCCTGACCATGCTGCTTTCGATTCACGCAAAATTTGAATGCCAGTTTCAATGGCAGCTAATTCCTGTGCCCACATCCCGATATCAAGCTTTAGTTTTTCAGACTCTCGGGCTATCTGATCAGCATCTTTTACTGGGTCTAATCCAGCTGCAACGTTGTATGTCTCAACAGACTTAAGCCAATTCTTATAGGCTTCAACTAGAGGTTGAAGTGATTCAACGGAGTCAGGCTTGGCTAATTCAGCAATGTTGGTGACAACGCTAGGTATTTCTGCCGGAATGATTCTTGGCTGAGTGTATCGAGGTGTCCATGTTGACTTAAGAATGCAAGTATCGTCGTCAAGAGACTCAACTACGCCACCATTAAATCCAAGACCAGGATATTTGAGCCACTTGTTATATCTGTAGGAAGGTTTAACCCTGTCGAGCATCAAAGGCCTATGGTTAGCTTTAGGCAGCTTAATCTCTAATTTGGTATGAAAGATTGACTCTTCGCTATCTTTGAATTGGGCTGAAGATGGCTCGTTGCTCCAATTTTCAAGTGCTATATGCACGCTCAATTTAGAGTGATCCATTGGGTCAGGGGCAACGGCCACATCCCATTGGAGCTCGACATTGGGTAATACGATTTCAGCAGCAGGTAGTGCTCGCTGAGCTTCCAAGACCTTATTCCAATCCTTCAGATCAGAAGGACGAATTTTCCTAAACCTTCTATATCCCCACGCTTTCCCTCCAAAATCCGGATCGTCGCTGTTGGCCCAGGCTTTGAGTTTTTCAATGACTAGACGAGATAACTCGATAGAGGCGGTTTCAGCATCGTGAGTAAAATTGGCCGGCGAAATCTCATATTCTGGAATTTCCAAATCCAGCCTTAACCATTTCATGGGCATTAAAGCCCCTTCAGTATGGGTGTCAGGCAGATTAGACCCATCTACCAGGATGCCCGCATAGGGTTCAGATCTTTCTCCACTGGCTGGCTCAGACGCACCTTCCGGAAGAGGTGGCGGTGGCTCACCTTCATCTGGGCTGAAATCCTCGATTACTGATACAAGAGGAACACCATGCTCTTCGTGAGCCTTGCTCTGGGCTTCCTTTCTTAATTTTTGCCAATCAGGATGTCTCCTGAAATCAGCACCCAACGATGTTCTAATCCCCGCCTCTAAATCTCTAACACGTTGCTTAATTGATTTTCGAATATCAGAAGTTAGTGAAAATTGAGGTCTACATATTGCGCCTGGCTTAACTTCATCTGCGGTGGGGAGAATCCGCACGTAAACAGCAATCGTGGGCTTAACTTGAATGCGTATATCTCTAGCATGGGCATCAATTTGGAAATCTATGCCGTGGGCGCTTATGTGAATAGGTGAAGCTTCTTCATCTTCAATTCTTTCTCGCGATGGTTTGGGCAGCAGGAATTCTGTGACTAGTATGTTTCGTGGCTTAGAGTTATAAAGAATTCGACCCCTGATTCCGTGTCCGGCTAATCTCGCGGTTAGGTTATTAAGTAAGCTGTCTACGACGGCCTCTTTAACAGAATCATGAATGTCTCTTGGATTTACTGCGGCCCTAATCGCCATCGCTAAGCCCCCATATCCTTTGTTTGTGATGCCGTAGGTGGATCAATATTCATTACAGTAAATACGCAATCAAGCGCACGCTGCATAAGATAACCAATTGTTTTTTGTGGGACCTTTTTGTAGACCTGCAGAGACTCTGGGGCAAACAATAAATTGGTGTAAAAGTTAGAAAGATCTCGCCCTGCACTTTGATGTTCACGACGAGTACTGTTAATGGCTACAACCCAGAAATCCTTGTAAAGAATTTCAGGAATTTCCAACGCTTTAGCGAATGACTCAAAGTGCTTCCAATCTCGAGCAGCCTGAGGTGCCCGATCAGCTTCGGTACTATCAAGATCGAGCCAGTAGCCGACTCTCGAAAGGGTACAGTCTTTCATGTCCTCATTTATTTTGATCATTTTCTCTAGGATTTTTCGCGCTTGTTCTCGCCGGTTCTTGGCTGGGTAGAGTGCAGCACTTTGAGTTCGAACATGCTGATGATAAATATCCAGCATCGCTGCAAATGAGCTACCTCTCGAGAAGCTTGTGAAGCCTAAGGACCTTAAAGTTGCTTCGACTTCTTGACGAAGATCTTCTGTCATACAGAAAACCGAATCACCTACTTCAATTGAATCTACATTGATAGATTTAAAAGGAGGATCCTCGTCAGGGTTGTACTTGTAGACTCTTTTCGTTGAATAAAGAATTTCTTTACCTTCAAGTGTAAGTGTCCAATAAGTGCTGTCATGGTCATCCCCTGAGGATGATGGAGGCGCTTCAAAATCAAAATTAAAATTGGGCACCCTCAATCTATCAACAGCGATAGGATTTGGAACTTCAGACAGGCGTTGATCAAACTCTAAGGCCAGTTCCCCAACCCTTCCTTTGTAGGGCCTTAACTCTTCAAGAGATTTGAGTATGTTTAACTGCTGCTGATAAGAATAGGCTTGGCGATAGCTCAGGAATAATGAGGAGTGCGCCGGGACTAAGTCCGTAGCTAACAAAATTCTCAGTAAGTCATCAGTGGCCCCGACGAAAATAAACCTCTCGATGGTTGAAAAAGCTTCCGGTCGTTTATGGAATTCACGGAAATTTATGTATTCCAAGTGACTTCGTAAGTCTTCGTACGATCTGCCTAGTTCAGGCAATTTTCGGGTTAGGAATCTTTCAGCGATAGGGGTGTAACTCGACTGCAAAAACACTAACCCTAAGTTATGCTTTGATTTAGGGGATATGTTGGAAACTTCTTTTAGAAGTTTCAGAGCCATTGGAGTAGCGTCGGTCCAGTTCTGAATGAATCCATCGGCTTTTGCCAAAGCCTGTTCGATAGGTCTAGATAAGGCCCCAGCTCTCCCGGCTGTTAGTAAACGTTGAAGGGCTACGTATCTGTTTGGCCACGTTAGCTTCGCTGTAAGGTAGGGGTTTCTCTCTTCTTCCTCTAGCCAATTTCCTAAGTCAGAATACCCTCCAGGGAGATGGCATAACTGCATCAAATAATGCGCAACGTTTAAACATGCTTGTTGCATTTCAATATCAGCACCAAACTCATTAGAGCTCTTTTGCAGGGAGAGTGCCAGACTGCAGGCATCACGATCCATGATGACCACACCATAGTGTCGTAACCCCCTCTGAGCTGGTATGAAATCGTCTGGCTGAGTATCTACGCAGAATCCAGTTTCATTCTTCTCTGTGGCGTGAATATGTATCTTTGATCTTAAGTTAAACTCTTCAGCTAACCTCTTCCTAAAATGGAATGCAGTTGCAGGGTTATCCGTAACAATGACTGTGCCCGGGAAAGCTCCAAAGATTTCGTTGTAGGTAGCTATGAATTCAGGAATCTGCTGAATAGATTTGTAGTTCGTCTTCTGCATGTCTGATGATGCATCCAACAAAAGCAGGTCGAACTTATTTGATTTGAAAAACTTCTTATTTAAAGCTTTTGCCCATGTGGCTTTTTTGGTGCCATAGGGGATGCCGAATATTGCGTCAGGGGCATGTTCGGGTAGAGCTAAAGAAGATTTAATCTTCTCTCGTACGGCCTTTCTGTGTGCAAGGGGTAATTTGGTGATAGATCGAGCTAGGTACCTATCTTGATAGGAACCCCAACTGTCAGCTTCTTGGTTGTAATGGAAGGTTGGCAAGACTTCTGAAACAGTAGGGTAAGGCGTGTCTGGCTTGTGGCTCTTGATGTTTGCTAGAGCCATTAACAGCTCCGACTTGCCATCACAGTTGCGCAAAGCAATCATCTCAGTCCTACCGTTAACATCCACCCACACTTGCCTAACAGAGTTAACTAGCAGGTCGCGATCAAGCAGAAAATGGTGGAATGCGTGATACGTTGTCTGTTTGACAGGATACATGAGCGTTCTGATACCCTTGAGGTCCTTTATAGCAAGCCGGGCCAGCGTCGCTTGCGCATGAAATAGAGGTAAAGCCAACGGGCGCCCGGGCCATACCAGGCATATATGAATATCTGGATGCACTGAAGCATTAAGCATCAAATTGATCAGGTCTCTCGCCCATTTTTCAGTATGAAGCTGGACTTCTGGATGATCTCGGTCAAATAGAACTGATTCAGCTCTGGATGTGTGAGCGTCGTCTAGCGGAGATTGGGTTGGTGCTGTAGAGATGATTTCCGGAGGTGCCGTAATTTCCTTTTTAGGTTTCTTTATAGGCTCCGGTTTTTCTTCTTTCTTGATTGAAAGTTTTGCGACCATAGCTTTCCGCTTTTCTTCCAAAGCTTTTTTGGCTGCAAGTTGCTCTTGCTGTTTCTCTGCGGGAGACTGTCTCCAGGTTGGTTTAGCCATTTTGGTCTCCTGTATTGACTTGAAGACCCAGCCCAATACGAACCGCATCATCCATGGTTCTGCCAGCGTCTATCGCTTCACGCAAACTAATTGGATTTGGGAGTGGGAGTCTACTCAACTCATAGGCAGAGACGTTAGTAACCCCAGAAATACAGCTAAAGAGTCTATTTAGCGTTTTCGTTCTGAGTATCTCACTTAGCACTTCAACGGGGACTAAAGGACTATCATTTTCTTGGACGATAAAGCAGATATGGTTTTCACCAGTAACACCCCCGTGTTCTGCCCTGAATGTTTCCGGTATTGGTGCGCAAATTAGTCTTCTGGATTGCTTAGGCGAGGTTACTCTATGCATTGCGATAGCTGGACGGTCAATGATGGCCGGGGTAGGACTGAGCCCCATATCTACATATCGATCCTTTATAGTTTCGGACTCCAGAAAATTAAATTGTCCATCCGTCCCAATGTCTCTTTGCCAAATGAGTGGCAAGAGCTTTGTGGCTTGTGCCGCATCTTTTTTAGTAGCAAACCTGTTTCGCTTGTCACGATGGACAACAATTGATCCGGTTCGCGGTTTGTACCCGTAAGTGCTTAGTGAGTGAGGGGCGCTCGAGAATACATTCATCAACTCAGTATCGGTAGCGTCTCGTGGTGTGACCCAAGGCATCCCTGAGTCTGGCAATGTAACTTCTCCTGCTAAAGAAGCCGCCCCACCCAAGGATAGTGTGTGTATCTTTGTCTTGGTCTCGGAATCACGTTTATTCCATACGGTAATTACCGCATCCTGTTCTGCGCCAAGGAATACTCCAAGTTTGTCGTGTATGAGATCTAGCCTGTCAACGCTACCATCTTTTATTAAGCTCATTCTTAATTTAGAAAACGACCTGCCCGATAAGAAGCTCATCGGGGTTAAGAGAACAATCTTTCCGCCTGGCTTAGCTAGGTCTTTAGCTCGTTTAATAAATACCGAATATAGGTTTGGCTGACCCTCAATGACTGAACCGTAATGTTCAAGCAGAGGGGTAAACTCAACATTGCTCATTTTTCTGTAAGGAGGATTGGACAGTACTAAATCGAAAGTTCCAAAAGCATTAGCAGGATTCGTTAATCCATCCCCACATATGATATTGAATTCAGGGGGTCGTCCCACCTTAACAATTTCCTCAGCAAGCACCATCGCTAAAAAGGTTCTTGATAGTTCTGCCAGAAAGGGGTCGACTTCAACGCCATACAAATTGGCTTCTAAATGGGAGAGTATTTTTGTGCTTGGTACTCCTTGAGATCTCATTCGGCTTGAGATGCGGGATGCTGCAGGCGCTAAAAAAGCGGCACCACCACATGCGGGGTCAATTAACTTTGAAGTGAATAAAGCTACGCCTGCATTGTCGAGAATCCGGTTCGACAGATACGGAGGGGTAAAAAACATGGCGTTAGTTTTTTGCAAATCCTTACCCAGAAGGGCTGCAAATGCTGAGCTCAGCCAGAAGGATCCCACCAAAATATCGGACTCTGCCAGAAGCCAATTCGAAAATTCAGTAATTGCTGGTGTTGAGGCTAAACGATCATTCCCTGATGGTAGATACCCCAACTGTGGGCGAGACTGCGCTACCCAGTTTGATAGGATTGCTCTAGTTATGGATTCAGGTGTGACCGCAGCTGAAACTAATGGCTTTAACTTTTCTAAAAGGAATTTAAAGCTATCTTTGTTAGCAGGCAGCATGGGAAGATTCTGATTCTTTTTGATGAGTATAGCCTCCAAATGGGAATCGGCACATAGACCACTTATAAAGGTTTTAGATTGTGGCAAATTGATTGGATGAGCTTGCTGTCGCAATTGGTTGTTCAGGTACTATCGTTAATGCAATCTCTCAAATGTCTATGAGCCTTTATGCAAGGTCTTAGCTAATCCGTTTGTCATGGCAACTTCTCAATCCTCAGGCAGGAGAATGCCATCCTAAATTTCATAACCATTGTTATGGACTGCACAACCCTCGCTTACTCGCTTATAGCAGTCAGATCAGCTTTAATTGCGAATTACCAAAACAGATATCACTATGGAAAATATCCGTGAACCACGTTGCATCATTGCGATTCAGCCATCTGCATGACTTGGGGTGCGCTCTCCAGAACTGACTCCGATTTGCGTAAGGATGTTCTTGCAGGAAACCCATGCATACCTCGCGATGCTGTTGTTGTGGTGAAGCATGCCTGATTTCTGGCTCACTAGATGAGCCCCAATGCGGGCCTTTTTGAGTATGGACTGGAGAAGCCCCCATGACATCCGCCCAACTGCAAGCATTCTTGAAGGTTTCCCACTCTCGAAATAGCCAGAACGCCAGCAACAGGGCATCTCGAATTTGAGGGGTTTCTTCGCCTTCATTACGCAGCAGCCGGGATATTCGCTCGATATTCTTCTCCTTCAGTGCTGAACTGATTTCTGGAATTGTGCCTAGAGGCATGTAAAAGGCTGAGAAATTCCTGGCAATGGCTTCAAGACGCAAATGCGACCTTGCGCTGGCCAATCCCCATTTTCTTAAGCCGTCCAGCATGGCTTGCCTTGATGTGCACCAAGGAAATGCGGGCGAGTCATCATGCAATGCATCCTCTGCGAAACGCCCTAGTTGATGAGCAAGCTTCCTCGCGTCGGCTTCGAGTGAATAGGCTGTGGAGTTCATGCTGGC
>Ga0233425_10009523_pt1 | contig 12252 bp, 10 predicted proteins | sample Watercolumn_Towu_2_FD_181712 | JGI IMG/M metagenome (GOLD analysis project Ga0233425, IMG submission 181712) | Freshwater microbial communities from Lake Towuti, South Sulawesi, Indonesia - Watercolumn_Towuti2014_140_MG | ecosystem: Environmental > Aquatic > Freshwater > Lake | place...
CGTCTCCGTGCCCCCGCCGGAGAAGGCGTAGGTTATCCGGACGGTGGCGTTGGCCCGGTACGTCCCCGGCGAGGCGTTCACCGTCATCGAGCCGAACGCCACGGGGGCGCTCGCGGAGGTTCCCCCGGAGGCGCCGTTCGGCCCGGAGATGGACACGTAGATGTAGACGGACCCCTCGAGGTCCCCGGGCAGTGTCCAGTCCAGCGAGGAGGACGGGCTGGTCCGTACCAGCAGCACCCGGCTGGAGTACGAGTAGGGGCTCCCGGCGACGATGCGGTAGGTGAATGTCAGCTGGCCCGTGACGTTGGGGGCGTACGTCGCGACCGAGATGCGCATCACCTGGCCGGCCGTGTACGCCGTGCGGTCCAGCCGTATGGTCGCCGAGATGTCCGAGGACCGGCGGACGTTGAAGTAGGCGCTGTCGTTGCGGCTCTCCGTGCCCTTGGCGGCGGTGGCGTCCACGCGGAACTCGGTCAGGTCCGCCGTGGACGAGAGGATTATCATCACGAGCTGGGACCGGCCCATGGCGTCGGTGGCGGCGGGCTGGATGCTGTATGCGCCGTCCGGGGCCCACTGGCCGCCGGAGGCGCGGGTGAACACCTTGACCATCGTTACCGGCACTCCCGGCGCGGGCGCGTTGTAGCCGGAGCCCACGGTGGTGCGGAGCGAGAGGACGACCACGCCCCCGGGCTGGTAGGTGTTCTCGTCTGAGTCGATGGAGAACGAGAGAGGCCCGGTGGAGATGCCCTCCGAGGCGTAGGTCGACCGGGAGGCGGCGGTGTCGTTGTACCACACCCGGAGCGTGTAGTCGGGGTAGCTGCCCGTGACGGGCAATCGGACGGAGAACGAGCCGCTGGGAGCGTTGAACGTCCCGCTGTCTCGGAGGTTCCGGCTCCCCTCGTAGAGCTGCCAGGTTCCGGATGCAGGCGCGGCGAGCGCGCCGTCCATTAGGTTGCGCACCGTGTAGAAGACGGTGAACGTCTCGCCCTCCAGGAACTCGCTCCGTTCGGGGTAGAGGTCGATGAGGTACATCTGGACGGTCATGTAATCCACGACGAACTCGGTGCCGTCCTCGGCTATCATCGTGACGTTGTAGACGCCGTCTCCGGCGTTCGCGGGTATTATCAGCGTGAGGTTGGTCTGGCCCCTGGCGTCGAGCTGGACCATGGGCCAGGATTTCATAACATACGTATCACGGGACACGTTGACCGTGTAGTTCGCCAATTCCGCGCCGCGGAGCCGGATGGTGACTGTCTCGCCCGGGGCGTACATGGAGTAGGAGTACTTGCCCGGGCTGAGATCGGCGGAGTGGTACACGTAGGGGCGGTAGATGCTCACGCGCTCGTACGCCACCCTTTCCGGCTCGCCGGGGACGTAGGCCTCAAGGTAGTACGAGCCGGTCTTGAGCGAGCGGGGCACGGTCCAGTTGAGGTAGTTGTCCCCCAACGAAACGGCCATCGGGCCGCCCATGGCCGTCATCCTGCCGTCCGAGGCGTTCATGAAAAGGGACGCCTGCGTGACGGAGGCGTTGGCCACCCGGACGATGACCATCATGATGTCGCCCTGGTACAGCGTGCTGTCGTAGAGCTGGAGATCTATGGAGGCGAGCTGGGTGATGTAGAGGTAGGCGCTGTCCAGAGGCTGCGTCTCGCCGGGCCGGAAGGCCCGTACATAGTAGCTCCCGGACCGCAGGCTCTGGGGGATTCTGAACTCGATTACGACCTCGTCCTGCGCGCCGATGACCTGGTCGGTCCAGGAGGCGACGGCCGTGCCGCCCGAGGTCACCAGCCGAAGGTCGAACTCAGCAAGGTTGTTGGTCTCGTTCATGTCGGTGTCCGAGCCGCTCACGCGGATGGTCAGGAGCTCTCCCGAGTCGAGGTAGGTGCTGTCGAGGCTGACCGAGACGCTGGATGCGTCCCAGCCGGCGGCCTGCGCCGGCGCCGAGCCGAGCGCGAGCACGAAAAGCGCGATCGCCGCGATGCCTATCGCCGTTCCTGCCAGAGCCATTGCAAACGGGTTCCTCATCGTTTTTCCCTCTGGCAAAACGCACGGCTTCATACATTAAATGCATTTATTCTCAACATTTGAGAACAAACTTTAAAATAGGTTCACCTGCATCGAAACGCATACCGTATATAAGCGAGGGTGGACGCAAGCCGATAGGGGTGAGCCTGGAATGACTGACAAGAGCAATGCCGGCGCGAGCGATTTTGTCAGGATACGAAGCGGTATTCCGGGCCTCGACCAGATGATGGAAGGCGGCTTCCCGTTCCCGTCCACCATCCTGGTCGCCGGGAGCGCCGGCACCGGCAAGACCACCTTTGCGCTCCAGTTCCTCATGCAGGGCGCACGCGACGGGGAGCAGGGGCTCTACTTCACCACGCTCAGCGAGCCCACCCAGTGGATGATGCGCTTCGCCTCCCGGCTCGAGTTCATCAACAAGGACTTCCTGGGCAAGGAGGTCAAGTACGTCGAGCTCGGCAATTTTTTGCGCGACGAGAAGGACCCGCGCAAGGTCATCGATTTCATGGAGGAGCACATCACCGAGGTGATGCCCCAGCGCATCGTGGTGGACCCTATCACCGTCATCGAGGAGCTCATCGGCGGGAACTACCGGACATTCCTCTACGAGCTCGCAACGCGGCTCAAGAACTGGCAGGCCGTCTCGGTGCTGACGGGCGAGGTGCTCCCCGACCAGCCCTACCCGGTGCAGGTTTCCTACATCACCGACACGGTGATACTGCTCTCGTACGGCCTTTCGCCCGAGGGCGGGCGGCGCAAGTACCTCGAGATACTCAAGATGCGCGGCACCGGCCACACCACCGGGCGCCACATGTTCGATGTCTCGCGAAACGGGGTCTCGGTCCAGGCCGGCCTGAGGTAGGGTGCACGGGTTGCTGAACGCCCAGGCAGTGGTCATGAAGCTCCGGCAGTCACTCCCGAAGCTGAAGGATTCCCGCAAGGTGCTCGTCACCGCCCCGCCGACGCTCATCAACCATGTCAGCCTCTACCTCGTGTGCGCGCCCATCCACCCGGGCGCCGGCCGGGTGCTGTTCCTCTCGGTGGACCGGCCCAACCAGAGCCTGGCGCGCCTCTTCGACCGGCACTGCAGCGGCGGCCCGCAGGTGCTTTTCGCCAACCCGGAGATGGACGCGCCCCCGCCGGGGGAAGTCTCCTGCGTCTCGGGATTGTTCGCGCCCAAGCTCCTGGTGGACGCCCTGGGCGAGCTCTCCCAGAGCCCCGACGTGCGCCCATCCATGGTGGTCGGGAACATCTCGGCGCTCGGGTTCTACAACTCGAACGACCGCGTGAAGGAGTTTTTGCGAAAGATCGACGACAAGCTCCGGGAAGGGGCGATCACCAAGGCCGTGCTCGTTTCGGACAGGACTTCGGGATACATACTCTCGCTTGCCAAAGAGTTTGCCGAAAGCGAGGTGGACATTTCGGGGTGATATGATGGCCGTCCAGGACCTCGTGAGGCTGAAGTCCGGCATTCCCGGGATGGACGAGATGATGGAGGGCGGCTTCCCGTTCCCATCGACGGTCCTCGTGGCCGGGGGCACCGGCACCGGAAAGACCACCATGGCGCTCCAGTTCCTCGCAAAGGGAGCGGAACTCGGCGAGCAGGGCCTTTTCTTCACCACCCTGAGCGAGCCCACCCAGTGGATGCTCCGGTTCACATCGCGATTCGGATTCTTCAACAGGGAGTTCTTCGGCAAGCAGATCAAGTACATCGATCTTGGGCCTTTCCTGATGGAGAACAACCAGCCGGCGCGCATCCTCGAGCACATCGAGGAGCAGATAGCCGAGCACATGCCCCAGCGCATCGTCGTCGACCCGCTGACCGTGGTGGGCGAGATGATACAGGGCAGCTACCGGACGTTCCTCTACGACCTGGCGACGCGCCTCAAGAACTGGCAGGCCGTCTCGATCCTGACGGGCGAGGTGCTCCCGGGCCAGGCCTACCCGGTCGAGCTCTCCTATGTCGTGGACACGCTCGTGCTCCTGAGCACCGACCTCTCCCCGGAGGGCACCCGGCGCAAGTACCTCGAGATACTGAAGATGCGCGGGACCAACCACGGGACGGGGAAGAACCTCGTGGACCTCTCTGCGAAGGGTTTCATGGTGCAGGTCGGATTGAGATAAGGCGCGAGGCGCAAGGCGCAAGGGGCAAGGCATAAGGCGCAAGGGGCAAGGCGCACGGCGCAAGGCCTGAGGCGCAAGGGACAAGGCTCATGGCGCAAGGGGGATGCTTAATGGGTTTTCTCGTCGTCCCCCGCGCCCTGCGCCCCGCGCCTTGCGCCTTCGTCAGGCTTAATATCAATGAGTAACATCATGTCAGCGGTGGAACGCGTGGAGCTGATAGCCGGCGTGAAGACCAGGAAGCTCAAGTTGATACCCGACGAGCGCGGGTGGCTCATGGAGATTTTGCGCTCCGACGACAAGGAGTACTTCGAGAAGTTCGGGCAGGTCTATGTCACCGCCTGCTACCCGGGCGTCATCAAGGCCTGGCACTACCACAAGGTCCAGTCGGACCACTTCTGCTGCGTCGAAGGCATGGCCAAGGTCGTGCTCTACGACAACCGCGAGGGCTCGCCAACGAAAGGCAGGCTCAACGAGTTCCACATGGGCCGGCTGAACCCCTCGCTCCTCAAGATACCGCCGATGGTGCTCCACGGGTTCACCGCCGAAGGCCACGAGCCGGCGCTCATACTCAATGTCCCGACCGAGGTCTACAACTACGAAAAACCGGACGAGCACCGGATGCCATACAACGCCCCCGAGATACCGTACGACTGGAAGCTCAAGCACGGATAGGTGATCTGACATGCGTATCCTCGTTACCGGCGGCGCCGGCTTCATCGGCTCCAATTTCGTCCACCACGTTTTCCAGGCGCACCCCGATTTCGAGGTGGACGTTCTCGACAAGCTAACCTACGCCGGCAACCCCGACAACCTCAAGGACCTCAAAACGCGCAAGGGCTACCGGTTCTTCAAGGGCGACATCTGCGACAAAAAGATCGTCGACCGGCTGGTCAGGGACGCCGACTGGGTGGTCAACTTCGCCGCCGAGACGCACGTCGACCGTTCGATAATGTTCGCCGGCGATTTCGTCACGACCGACGTGTACGGCACGTTCGTCCTGCTCGAGGCCTTGCGCAAGCACGGGCACGGCTCCTTCGTCCAGATATCGACCGACGAGGTGTACGGCGAGGCCGGGGAAGTGCCTCCCGCCGAGGATGGGCCGCTGATGCCCAAGAGCCCGTATGCGGCCAGCAAGGCCGGCGCGGACCGGCTCGCCTTCTCGTACTGGATGACCTACGGGACGCCGGTCGTCATCACGCGTTGCACCAACAACTACGGGCCGTACCAGTTCCCCGAAAAGCTCATCCCGCTCTTCGCCACCAACGCAATGCTCGGGAAGAAACTGCCCGTGTACGGCTCGGGGACCAACACGCGCGACTGGATACACGTGCTAGACCACTGCCGGGCCATCGACGCCGTCATGCATTCCGGAAAGTTCAAGGGCGAGGTGTACAACATCGGCGCCGGCGAGGAGCACAGCGTGCTGGAGATATCCGGGATAGTCATCGAGACGCTGGGCAAATCGAAGGACCTTCTCCAGTACGTCGCCGACCGGCCCGGGCACGTCGTCCGCCACGCGGTCGACACCGCAAAGATACGGGCGGCCCTCGGCTGGGCGCCCCGCGAGGACTTCCGCGAGGGGGTGCGCCAGACCGTGCTCTGGTACAAGAACAACCCGGGCTGGTGGAAGAGGCTTCTGGACCGCCAGATAGATTTTGCGCGGTCGTTCGGTGGGGCGAAGGGCCAAGGGCCGGTCCCCGCCCGGGGAAGGAAGCGATGAACAGGCAAAAGGACCCCGCCGTCCTGGTCTGCGACATCGAGGGAACGCTCACCGACAGGTCCGGGCGGAAGACCTCGCCGGAGCTCCTGGCGCGCCTTAGGGCGCTCGAGAGCGCCGGCGTGTGCATCGTCCTGGCATCCGGCCGCGGCGTGGGGTACCAGCGCGAGCTCCGGAAGAAGTGGGGCCTCGCCGACGGCCCGATAGTCGCCGAGAACGGGTGCACGATATACGCCGACGGCGAGGAGACCACCACGTTCCCGCCGAACACGTTCGACCGCGCCTCGATGCTCTACGACCTCCGGCAGAAGGGCGCCGAGCGCATCGCTGAATTCGATCCGGACAAGAAGCACGAGATAACGCTGTACCCCAAGGGGTTTCTGGCCGGCAGGGAATACACCGCCGAGGACATCTCCGCCATCTACGAGTTCCTCCTGCGCTCCCTGCGGGGCGTCCCGTGCCGGATATTCTACACCTCCGCCTCGGGGGAGGTCCTGCCGGCGTCGGTCGACAAGGGCTCCGGCCTCAGGCGCCTCTTCGAGAAGGCGGGGCTGGACCGGGCGCGCGCGCTCTTCATCGGGGACGGCCAGAACGACATCCCGGCCGCGGACTTCATCCTCGAGGGCGGGGGCAGGGTGGGCGCGCCCGCCAACGCCGTGGAGCAGCTCAAGGAGGTCGCCACGTTCGTCTCCGCAAAGGAATATTTCGAGGGCGCCATCGAGGCGATAGACCATTTCTATCCGGAGAAGCGCTGAGCGGGGGGCTTTGGCGGGAATGCTGAAGGGCCGAAGGATAGCTGTGACGGGCGGGGCGGGGTTCATCGGCTCCCACCTCGTGGATGCGCTCTCGGCCTACAACGAGGTCGTCATATTCGACGATTTCTCGTCGGGCCGGATGGAGAACCTCCTAGGCTCGGCGGGCCACCGCATCGTGCGGGGCTCCGTGACTAGGCCGTCCCAGCTCCGGCTGGTCCTGCGGGGCGCCGACCTGGTGTTCCACCTGGCGGCCCGGCCGAGCGTCCCGGCCAGCGTGGCCGACCCGCGCGGCTCGGCGCGCGTGAACCTCGACGGCACGCTGAACGTTTTGGAGGCGGCGAGGGACTGCGGCGTGAAGAAGGTGGTGTTCTCGTCCTCCTGCGCCGTGTACGGCGACGCCCGGCCCCCCGTGAAGGAAACGGCGGCACCGGCCCCGATGTCGCCGTACGCCGTCCAGAAGCTCGCCGCCGAGCACTACTGCCGGAACTTCCAGGAGCTCTACGGCCTGCGCACGGTGTGTCTGCGCTACTTCAACGTCTTCGGGCCGAGGCAGGACCCGTCCTCGCAGTACGCCGCCGTGGTCCCGGTCTTCTTCCGCGACATCGTGGCGAAGGGGCGGGTGACCGTCTTCGGGGACGGGGAGCAGACGCGCGATTTCATATTCGTCGATGACGTGGTGCGGGCGAACCTGCTCGCGGCCGAAAAAGGCTCGGCCGACGGCTGCGTGCTGAACATCGCGACCGGCCGGGGCACCGGCGTGAACGCGCTCGCGAAGGAGATAGCGCGCATTCTCGGCAGGCCCCTCGTGGTGAAGAAAGCGCCGGCGCGCTCCGGCGACATAAGACATTCCTTCGCAGACATCTCGAGGGCCCGGAAAGTGCTGGGCTACCGTCCCAAAACGGTACTGGCCGAGGGGCTCCGGGCATTCTGCTCGGCGATGGCCGGCTAGTCCTTGCGCCCGCCCTTGTCCTCCGCCTTCTTCCCGCGCCCCGAGAGCATCACGGCCGCGGAGATCAATATCAGTATTATCCCGACCGATATCGAGATGGCCCGGAAGAGCAGGACGTTCCCGCCCTTGATGGTCGGGACGAGTGCCCCCAGCGCGACGAGGAGGATGCCGGGAAGCAGGAAGCCGAGTATGAACGGCAGCCTCTCGAGCCCGCTCCAGCGCTCCCACAGGCCGTCCCACCTGCGGACCTTCTGCATCTCCCGGTAGTGCTCCAGCTGCTCGAGCCGGTAGGCGGCCTGGGCGTTGTGCGGGTTGACCTTGAGCACCTTCCGGTAGGCGGCGCAGGCCTCCTCGCGCCTCCCCAGCCGCCGCGCGGCCTCCGCCCGGAGGATTATGCCCTCCTCCTCCAGCGGGTCCAGCGCCATCGCCCGGTCGGCAAGCCCGAGCGCCTCGGCGAACCCTCCCAGCTCCAGATGGGCCTTGCCCAGGTTGCAGAGCGCGGCGTAGTGCCCCGGGTCGGCCTCGAGGGCCTTTCCGGCGCTCTCCCGGGCCTCGGCGAACCGGCCCATCTCGAGAAGGGTGAAGGCCCGGTCGTTCCACAAATCGGCGTCGGCGTTCCCGAGCTGGACCGCGGCGTCGTAGCACTCGAGCGCCTCCTCCATCTCCCCGAGCCCGATGTGGGCGAACGCCTTCTCGTGGAGCACCGCGACCGTCCTCTGGTCCACCTCCCGGACCTTGTCGAGCAGGGAGAGCGCGCCCTCGAAATCCTCCCGTTCGAGCTTCTCCCGCGCCGCCTCCAGGTTCGCCCGGGTCCCCTCGTCCATCCCGGCTAGCCCCCGGCCGGCGCCGCTTGCCTGAGGACGGCCACACGCTCCCCGGTGGCCGGGTGCGTGGAAAACATCGCGTCCAGCCATCCGGCCCTGAACGGGTTCACCGCGAAGAGCGGCCCGGTGGCCGGGTTCGCCGGGAGCGGCTCCCCCACCGCGCCGAGCTCGAGCTTCTCGAGAGCGTCGGCCAGCGCCTGCCGGTTCTTGATCAACTTCAGCGCCCCGGCGTCGGCGGCGCGCTCGCGCGAGCGCGGGTTGGAAAGCTGGACCATCAGGGCGAAGAACGGGGCGGCCGCGCCGACCGCGAGGAGCATCAGGAGGTTCTGCCCCTTCCCGCGCTCAAGGTGCAGCGCCCGCGCGATCGCGCCCACCGGCGAGGCGAGCGCCGCCGCCATTGTCATGGTGGTCAGGTCGTTCTCGCGCACATGCACGAGCTCGTGCGCCAGCACCGCCTCGAGCTCGTCGTCGTCCAGGCCGTCCAGCAGACCCTGCGTGACGGCTATGACGGCGCGCGAGGGGCTCCGGCCGACGGTGAAAAGGTTGGGGGAGTCCGAGCCCACGAGGGCTATGCGCGGCGCTGGCACCCCTGCGGCGGCGGACAGCCGCCGGGTCATCGCGTAGGCGCGCGGGCAGTCCTCTTCGGCGACCACCCAGGCGTCGTTTTGGCCCATCACGCGCGAATCGGAGGCGAAGTAGAACCAGAGGTCGAACGCGAGCGAGAGGAAGAACAGGGGCGCCATGGCCCACCTGGCCTGGCCGAACGCCCACCCGGCGGCAAAGCCCAGTCCGACCAAAAGCGCCACCGGCGCCACCAGGAGAAGCGCCAGCCGGACCCGGGGGGCCCGCGAGAAGACGTAGATGGCCGCCGAGAGGCCGAACAGCCCGCCCACCCAGTACGGGGCGGAGCCGGCGACGAGGGCGCCGGTGCAGTACGCCGCGGCGTGGCCGAGCCCCATCAGCATCGAGGCGAGCACCGAAAAGAGCGCCAGGGAGATGCTCCGCTCCTCGCCCAGGGTCATCGAAAGGTAGGCTCCCAGTGCCAGGAAGGCCAGCGCGCCGGGGAGCGGCGCGCCCAGCCCGTATCCGAGCACGGCCCCGGCGGTCCCCGCCGCCGCGGTCGACAGCACCGCAAGCAGCGCCCGCGGGAAGTCGGGCAGGGGCGGAAGCGCCAGGCCCAGGAAAAGCGAGAGCCCGAAGGCGCCGGCGACGAGGAGACCCGTGCTCCCGAAGATGCCGCCCAGGGCGTAGCCCAGGCCCGTGGACAGCAGGGTGAACATGCCCAGGCCGATGACAAACGAGGCGCCGGGGAAGGTCATCATCGTTCCGACCAGAATGCCTATGACGAAAAGGGCGAGGCCGGCGAGCACCGCCGAGAAGGGCGAGAAATGCCAGCAGACCGCCGCGGCATTCGCCGCAAAGGCGATGCCGGTCGAGAGCGCCTTGAGCTTCTCCAGCCACTCCTCCGGCGCAGACCCGAAGGCGGTGATGTAGAACAAGACGAGCATGTAGACGAACAGGTAGACCAGCAACGCGCCGAAGAAATAATCCCTCCAGACTGCGAAGACGACGGCAAGGAAGACCGCCCCTCCGGCGGTGATCCCCCAGAGGACGAACCTGGGGCCGTCGTCGGGCTGGCCGCCGCGCCCCGCGGGCCGCAGGGCCGTGGCGAGAAGAAGCAGCACGCCGACCCAGAGCCCTATGAAGTACCAGGCCGCCATCATTTGCAGGGAGGCGGGGGCGAGGAAATGGGCCGCCGCGACGGCCATCGCGCCGGCGGCCGCGTACACCGCGAGGGCCGCCACCAGTAGATTCCGGGGTTTCCGCTGCACGGTTGAGAATGGGCTTTCCCCAGTAAATAGGTTCCTAGCAATTGCTATGACGGGCAGATTGGGGAATGACGGGCAATGACGGGCAATGCGGGACGACGGGGGAAACGGGCAATGACGGGCAGTGCGGGACGACGGGGGAAACGGGCAATGACGGGCAATGCGGGTGATGCGGGGATATGACCCGTCGTCGTCCCCGTATTGCCCATATTGCCCGATTGCCCGTCCGTCCCGCATTCCCCGCATTGCCCGTTCCCCCGTCGACAGCAAGATTCATCATCCCCGAGACCGTTGACGGTTGCCATGCACCTCGAGTTCCACGGCGCCGCCGGCGGCGTCACCGGCTCGCACACCGTCATCGACACCGGGAAGGGCCGGCTGGCCGTCGACGCCGGGACGTTCCAGGGCGGGGAAAGGCAGGAGGAGCTCAACCACCGGGGCTTCGGCCACAACGTGCGGGGACTGCGGGCGCTCGTGCTGACGCACGCCCACATCGACCACAGCGGCAGGGTGCCCCTCCTGGTCAAGGACGGCTTCGGGGGCCCGCTGTTTTGCACGTCCGCCACGGCCGACCTCTGCGACATCATGTGGCGCGACAGCGCCCGCCTGATGGAGGAGCAGTCGACGCACGAGCGGCGCCACCCGGACCAGGGCCCCGCCCGCCCGCCGCTCTACGATGAGGGCGACGTGGAGCGGGCCCTGCGGCGCTTCCGCCCGGCAGGATACGGCGAGCCCTTCGGCGCCGCCGGCGTGCCCGTCCTCCTGCGCGACGCCGGCCACATACTCGGCTCGGCCACGGTCGAGTTCGAACTGGGCGGCCGGAAGCTCGTCATGAGCGGCGACCTCGGCCGGCCGGGCTCGCCGATACTGCGCGATCCCCAGCCTGTTTTGGAGGCGGACTGGCTCGTGCTCGAATCCACCTACGGCGACCGCGATCACGCCGACAAGGCCGACCGGGGGCGCCGGCTCTTCGAGATCGTGAAGGAAACGGTCGGCCGGGGGGGCAACGTCGTCATCCCCGCATTCGCCGTCGGGCGGACGCAGGAGCTGCTCTACGAGCTCAACCACTACGCGGAGAAGGGCCTCCTGCGCGGCGTGCCCGTGTTCGTGGACAGCCCGATGGCGATCTCGGCAAGCGAGATCTACCGCCGCCACCCGGAATGCTACGACGACGAGACGCGGGGGCTCCTTTCATGGGGCGACGACCCGCTCGCCTTCCCGGGGATGGGATTCACGCGCTCGAGGGAGGACTCCAAGGCCATCAATGAATTGCGGGAGCCGCACATAGTCATCTCCGCGAGCGGCATGTGCGCCGGGGGCCGGATAGTGCACCACCTCGCCCACAACATCGAGCGCCCGGATTCGACCATACTGTTCGTGGGGTTCCAGGCCGAGGGCACGCTTGGACGGCGGATAAAGGAGCGCGCCCGGGGCATCCGGCTCTTCGGCAGGGAGTTCGAAACCCGCGCGCACGTCGAGGTCCTGGATTCGTTTTCGGCCCACGCCGACCGGTCGGAGCTTATGGACTGGCTCGGCGCTTTCAAGCGGTTCCCCGAAACGGTGTTCGTCAACCACGGCGAGCGGTCCTCGTCGGATTCGCTCGCCGAGGCCATCCGCGCCCGCTTCGGGGCCGATGTGTTGGTCCCGGCGCAGGGGAGCAAGGTTGTGCTCGAGTGAGACGAGTGGCCGGGTGGACGAGAGACGACAGCGGGACATTCAAACCCGAAGTCTCTCGTGCACTCGTGCGCTCGTCCACTCGTGCACTCACCCGTCCCATCACGCGGGCGTCAGCTTCCTCGTCAGCGCCACCGGCACGAGTATGACGAGCGCCGCGGTGGCGTAGGGGCCGACCGGCGCGACCTTTGGGGCGGAGGCCACGACCTGGATGTGGCTGCCGTACACCAGAAGCCCGCTCCATTCTATGACGGGGAAGAAACTGTATGTGCCGGGGGAACGGGGCGAAAGCTCCAATCGGACCGTGGTCGAATCGCCCGGCGCCAGGGAGGGAAGGGGCGACGGGGGCGTGGCGGCG
>Ga0233425_10009524_pt1 | contig 12252 bp, 8 predicted proteins | sample Watercolumn_Towu_2_FD_181712 | JGI IMG/M metagenome (GOLD analysis project Ga0233425, IMG submission 181712) | Freshwater microbial communities from Lake Towuti, South Sulawesi, Indonesia - Watercolumn_Towuti2014_140_MG | ecosystem: Environmental > Aquatic > Freshwater > Lake | place: Indonesia...
TTCGCCATACGTCCTGTGAGCCAACACAGCTTCGGAACTAAGTTGACATCGAGGGAAGGCCCCAGTCGCAAGGTTCTAAGAACAATTTTGGACTAGGTGACATCAAGGGCCAGCTTCACAGCGGCCTTTTCGTCAGGGGCATGAATTCCAAGGAGGCGCCCGTTCTTCCAGCTCCACACCGTGAAACCCAACTTGCCGACCTTATTGATCTGCCCCGAAGGCAACGCTTCAGATTCCCCTTCTGAAATAAGCCGAAGAACTACTTTTGCTGGTTCCCCGAGGGTATCGATATCGAAAAGCTTGCCAACACTCGCCTCCGTTAGGAGATGATCTCCTTTGGTATCAATCACGACTACTGCTTTATCGACCCAAACGAGAAAGTCTGGCCAGTAGGTCGAGGACGATGACATATCGAGCAGCGGGATATAAAATCCACTGTTGCGAGGGTTTCTGGCCCAGACACGCTGCGTTCGGTCTAGGGCTCGCGCAAAGCGCAGTTCCAATGGGTTCAGACCGGAGTAAGTTCGGTGAAGAGCTTTGGTGAACTCGACGGAATCGGACGGATCGACCGCGACTGGGCCCACGGAATAAGGCGCATCAAAGTCGTTCTGGAAAATCTTCGAGTGATCGATGTAGGCTTCGACGACCGATCGCGCGATTGATCTAACGTGATCGGCTGCCGGACTGGTCAGCTCGATGAGGGCATCAAACTTGGGTAGCTCGATATCAACTAAATTAACTGGTCCGCCTGCTCGACGGAGAGCCCCGGAATATAGGCGCTGCAGTTCCCGTCTAAAGACAGACCTGGCAGTAACACGGTTACTGTGCTCAACCTCTGCCCACTCATAAGTCGCTTCGGATCCAATTCCTATCTCTTGGAGGACAAGCATTCGGCTTCCTTGGCCGATGGTGTTTGCTCCTCCGGAGGAAAAATCCATCATCTTCCCGATGATGTCAGCGATCGGCCGCTTAGCTTTGACGGAATGGATGCCGATCGTTGGGACGGTACGGGGGGGCTCGGGATTGACCTTCTCGAGAACGCGGCTACTGCCTTCTTTCTTGATCAGAAGTGCGACAGCAGGATGCTCCGAGACGAGTTGCTTGCGAATGTCCTCAAGAATCTCGTCGAAAACACCCCGCTCGTCTGTCCTGATATAGAAATGGGCTGTGTTGAGAGCGGGGTCGCTGTAGTGCTCTGCTCCAGGTTGACGCAGTACGCGCCCGACGACCTGCGTGATCTGGCGAGACGATGCCATCTCCTTATCGATATATGCAAATCCACAAGTGGGATCGTCCCATCCTTCCTGTAGGCCTAAGTTGAAGATGATATGCTCGAAGTCGCCATTAATGAAATCGGTGTAATCGCGGTCACCTCCAGAAAGCACGCGCATTGATTTCGGAGGAGGAGCATCTTTGGGAAATTTAAGCTGGCTATAAATTACGATCTTCTCGGGATCGATGCCGGCGTTTTCAACAAGGTGCCGCCAGATCAGGACAGGGCGCGCTTGCCGCTCATCAAACGGCCGCTTCATGTCCTCAGCGATCGGAACTCCGTCCACGGCGTTCGTGCTGCATACGTAGATTGCCTTTGGTCGGAATGGGACCGGCAGAGTTGCGGCCGCCTCACGAGCGTCGGCCATGTCAGCCAGCATGGCATCGACGGCGGTTTCCATTGGCGTCACGTAGCCGCCAATCGCTATGCGCTCCTTCACTAACCCGGACGCGACCACATCCTTACTCGCCACCGCCGTCGTGAAATGCTCATCGCGCCAGCCTCTATCGGTGCGAAGACGCGCGATCGTATTTTCCAGTCGGGCGGGCAGCGACATAGTCGCGCTGGCGGCGATCAACCCGTCGGGCGAGAGCTCAAGGAGCCTCCTCGTTTGAAGATCTGATAGGTTGTGACCTTCATCATAGATAATGATAAGAGGGCGCCGCGATCCGCCGACTGATCGGCGTTTTGTCAGCAGATCCCAGAGCGATTCGCTAGCGAGATCAAGTTGAGCCTCAAATACTTTGCGATCCCCGCCGGCCTCGTCTTCCACCGCGAATTTACCGACCGTCGCAACGAGCAATAGCCCCTTCGATGTGTCTTCAATGTCGGCTGGTGCCACTTGGAGGAGAGGCTTAACCACGAAGCCTGCAATGTTGTCGGCGTACCTGCCGGACGACAAGTTTGCATAAGTCTGCGCAACAACGATTTTCCCTTTGGAAACCCACAGCACGATGGGCTGTACTGGCAGCCGATCACGAATTTGCGAGATCGTATCCGCCAAGACAAGCGTCTTGCCACTTCCCGTTATCGACGCGAGCGTCTGTAGGAATGGCACCGTCGTCAAGCGATCCACCATCAGCGGATTCGATGCATAGTCGGTAAACCGTGAAGCAATCTGAGAAGCCGCCTGCTCTTGGAACTTGAAGAGGTCCATTAAGCCACCTCCTCCGGACTATTGAATTCGTCGTTTTCATTGAGACCAAGATGCGCAAGAATTCGGTCAGGAATTTTCCAGAACCTCACATTAGGGGACTGATAAGTCTCGTAGCGTGCGTATACATGATACGGAGTCTTGATCCCTGCGCGTTTGGCTTCGTTAACGACTGTCCTATAGGTCTCAAGATCAAGAGAACCAACAGGCCCCCCGTTGTCCCAGATTAGGAAGTAACCTTCGCCCGCATCGTCGGTGCCAATTAAATACTGATAGTCAGTGTCGTCGAATACGCTCAAGTTCGGTGCGCTTCTCCGCTGAGACTCCCAATGCGACGTAAGGACGATGTCGATCAATTCGTCGCGCTGCATCGACAACACTGTTTTAGCGTCGATGGTTTTCGTCAGGAGGCGATACTCGAAGCCTCCACCAAGGGGCTCGGCGGTGCTCCCATCGGGGCGCTGGCCCGTTGCCGCATTATGCAAGCGTTTCCAAGTCAGCGTCCGAGCGTACTTGTCTCCGTTCTCCGGTGCTCCCTGTTCAATCAGAATGAAGCGACGATCACTGTCTGCCTCCTGATTGAGTGCGAGAACCGAGTGGCCCGTCGTCCCCGAACCGGCATACGGGTCCATGACCAAGCCCCCCGGCGGGCACCAAAGCATGATGATCTTTTTGAACAGGGACATGGGCTTCACGGTCTCGAAACCGTGGCCCTTGCCGACGATGGCATCCAGCTCTTCGATGCCTTCGCGATTACGGCCCGATTCCGTTGCTGCCCAGGATACAGCGCCGATCGAGGTCAGCCGGTCTGGATCGGCCTCATCAACCCAGAACGTCGTTGGTACGGAGCCCATCTTCACGTGAGCGGCGTGCACTTTCAGCATCGGCTGCGCGTCGCCCTTCACACCAAAATACAATTTAGGCCAGTTCCCGGCTTCGAGCCTCGCCAGTGCTTTCCCTCGTGCTTCGACCAGTTTCGGATGGGCGGGATCAAATGACGAGGACGACCGTGTCGGCGCACCCTTGATAACGAGCGCTTTCGGCTTGCCGTCTCCTAACTCTCGCTCCTCGTACTGAGAGCCCCACTCAGAAAGCCACTTTCGAATTGTCGCCTTCTCGAATGCCCAGTGTCGCGTTTCAAGCGGCCAATGTAGCTCACCAGTAAATGGGGACTGGATGGCATAGGTGCTCGATTTGTGCGAGGTAGGGCTACGCTTGCCGGTCACGTCCCCCTGTTTCCAGTCCCCAGTTTCATCTCCATCTCTGTTGCCGAATCTAGAATCGGCTTTTTCAGATCGAGCAAGGAGTTTGGTCGAACTAAGAGACTTATCCTTCGCGTACACCAAGACGTAGTCCGTGGCCGTCGAAACATGGCGAGCATTCTTTGGTGTGGTCTTCTGCCAATTGATGATCGCGATACGGTTCTCTTCTCCAAATACCTCGTCCATCATCATGCCAAGGTGGAAGAGTTCGTTGTCGTCGATGCAAATGGCGACCACGCCCGACGGCTTTAGCATCGCCTTCATCATCTGAAGGCGAGGCATGATGGTTTTGATCCACTTGGTGTGACGTGAGCCGTCCTCCTTGGCAACGATAGTGCCAAGATCAGGGTCGTTGGGATCGTTGTCCCACTTATCATTATATCTGAACGATTGCCCAGTGTTGTACGGCGGATCGGTAAGGATCAGGTCAACCTCGCCACGGTATTTGTATAGCGTGACCATTGCCTGAAGGTTTTCACCTTCAATAAGAAGGTTGCAGGCTTGGTCTGCGGGGCTTCCGACGTGAAGTTTCGGCTCCCGCCTCGTCACGCGGGGACGGACGCGGCGATAGATCTCGAGGGCAGTTCGCTTGCCATAAAAGCTGAGGGCAACCCCGTTGGTCAGCAGGCCCCTGACCATCCGCTCCAGGTCGTCTCTGTCGAGCTTTGCAAGCTCGTTACTCAGTTCGTCGCCCTGCAAATCTGGCATCACTTCGTCACCTTGGGTATTCTGGATTCTCGCTGGCTATTCGCCAGAGTGTTCCTATTATGTTCTTGTCTGTCGAGCAATCCCCGTGCGCGAGTCATGGCCCCTTGATAGGAGCTATAGTGGGGGTTTTGCTGGTCGGCCAAGCCCAATGCCGGCGGGCGACTATCTGGGGCCCGTGGCCTGGCACGAACGGGGTGGCAACGATGAACCGTCATGCCGCCTTCTCCTGCCTGGTGCGAATGTCGGAGATCCACATGGCCAGCGCGTCGATCTCGATCTCGATCACTGAAGGCGCGGGCAAACGGGGATTAATCTCCCCAGGTTGGCTGTGAAGCAGCGCCGAACAGCGGCCGAAAGCTTCGCGCATTACCGTGCAGTCCACGTCAGTGAGGATGGTCAGCTTGATCAGACCGGTCGTATCGACCTTGCGGGACAGTCGACGGATCACCGGCCCTACCACTTCTTCCACCGCGCGCTCCCAGGTGGTGCGAAGCTGGTCTTGGAAGGATGTTACCTCCCACTGCCATTTCGCCTGATCGCCGCGTTCGTGATGGATCTTCACATTTGCCAGGTGGGCTTTCATGCCGTCGATCACCTTGTCGAGGGGCATGACGTTGGCGGGCGGATCTTGATGGCAGAAGCCGGCCTGGTCAGTGCCGCGGCTAATCAGCCGGTAGGACACGGGCGTTGCCGCCCGGTCCTTGGTCGCCCGGCAGGCTTCGTCGAGTAGCAGCAGGAAGGCCATGTCATGGGTGAACACGATGACCTGGCGGCTCTCGCCGGCTTCGGCCAGACGCGCGGCAACCCGATCGCGATGCAGGTGGTCGAGCGAGGACACGGGGTCGTCGAAGACGATCGCCGACTGCGCGTCGATCGTCGACAGCTCGGCGAGGAATGCGGCGAGCGCGACGCAGCGATGTTCGCCTTCGCTTAGAACCTTGCCGACGGGTTCGGCCGGCTTGTTGATCAGGCGCACCTGAAAGAAGGGGACGCCGGCCGTGGTCTTCGCTTGCTGAAGCTCGATCGCGAGGCCTGCAACGCCGAGCTTATTGACCTCGATTGCGAAGCGACCGCGCAAGCGGTTGGTAACGAGGGCTTGGGCGATCCGCGCGCTCTGCGTCGTGATCTTGTTCGTGGCAGTGTCCTTGCTGGCCTTTTCAAGCGCCTCGACGGCTTTCGCGCGCTCTATCTGGGCAAGCACGTCGGCCTTCACGCCGCCGAGCCATTTGCGGTCGGCGAAGCCATCGCGTTCGGCGACAAGGGCGGCGCGTTGCGGGGAGTTTGCCTCCGATTGCAGGCCCTCGATCCGGGTGGCGATCCTGCCCAGTAGGTCGCGCAACTCGTCCAGCGAGGCGACGGCCTCCGGTGGCAACGGCGGCAGGACCTCACGGGCATGGGTTCGCAGCACCGCCCGCAGGCGCCAGCACGACTGAACGATCTGCCGGCGAAGGGCCTTCGCCAGCTCGGCCTCGCCGATATCGTCGCGGATCAGGGCGACGAACACCGGGATATTCTTCGTCAGGAAGACCTGAGACGAAAGCTGCTCGATCAGTTCGTCATAGGCGTCAGCCGCATCGTCTTCGCGACGCTTGCTCTCGTCCTGGACGAATGCTTCGAAGCTGGTGAGCCTCCTTGCGGCTTCTTCGCCCAGCGGCTGCTGGCACAGTACGCAATGGGCGTCAGGGGCCGTTATCGGGAATGGCTGTCCGGGATAGGCGGCTTCGCGCGAATAGGCGCGGGCCGCTTCCCATAAAGCCTTCCAGATATCCGAGCCGATGTCCGGCAGCGGTTCTTCGGCAAAGAGACTTGCAGAGGCGGCCGCAGCCGCGTCGCGCGCCGTGGCGAGACGGAGGTGGGCTTCGCGCAGGGTGGTCCGGTTCCCGTCGCTAGCGCCGACAATCAATCGCTCGATCTTGTCTATCACCGCGGTGATGCGGGTTTCCTGAGTCTGTAGCTGACGGACGGTCCGGGCGGGATCACCGGAGAGATCGGTAATCAGGATCTGAAGCCGCGCCTCTTCCTGCGCGGTGAGACCGGCCAGTTTCTCGATGGTGTCGGGCTTGGTCTTGCCGGACAAGCTGGCGATTACCTTGCCCACCGCCGTGTCCGGCTTGCACTCAGGTTTTGATAAGACAACTGGCATCTGCTGTTCCAGCGTCTTTATCTCGGCCGACAGTTTGGCCTTCACATCCTGGCACGTCTGCGCGAGGCCGGCGAGAATGCGCAAAGGAAGCGGCGTATAGGCGAGATCGTTGGTGTTCTCGACATGGACGTTGGCGGTTCTCGAGTCGAAGACGCTGACGGCTGACAGCATCGGATCGGCTGAGCCGCCCTGGTTCCAAGTCGCGCTGCGCTTCTGCCCACCGATGAAGAAATCGATGCTGGCGCTCGGTACGCCGGCAGAGCCGGCATAGATATTCGGCAGAATGGCGTCGCCCTTCGGAGAGCGTGCGCGGCAGAGCTGCTTGAGGACGCGGGCGTATCCCGATTTGCCGGCACCGTTGTCGCCATAGATCACGGTGAGGCCGGTCTTGCCGAAGGACAGCCGCTCGCCCGGCGCGAGGGCGTTGACGTTCGCCAGGCCATGCAAGGCGCCCAGGCTGACGACGGCGTGACTCGCGGCGGGATCGCGAATGTGGCTGGTGTCCAGCGGAACAGCAGGGTTGTCACCTTTGCAGACGGCAACGAGGGCGGTGATGTCAGCGGGCTCAAGCTTCGTCTGGCCGCAGAGCAGGCGCAAGGCGTCACGCTGCCAGCCGGGCAGGTCGGCTGACCATGCGAGGATATCGGCAAGCGCTTCGGCCTCATTCGAGAGGTCATTACTCTCTTCATTCATCGTCCTGGACTCCCCCCATTTGGCCCTACTTTGATTGGCCAGCTCTCTTTGATATTTCCAATTGGCCGTGTCTCATTAGGCCCCTCCAACTATGCGTCGTTCCGTGCCGAGCGGGATGATCCAGCCGCCAGCGCGATCCGGTCGCGCGAACTCATCAGGGCTCACCTTTTCAGCCAGACGACCGCGGATGGTCTCCGCTTCGCCATCGATTGCCGCACGGATCAGATCCCGGTCTACTCCGACGAAAATCGGACGAAGGTTGAGTCGGGCCAGGGCCTCCTGATCGACGGTACTAGCGACCGCGTCGGTAATCGGGCCGGCCCGCGTGACGATCCCGCCCACCAGGCCGCCGATATCGTGGGCCTTTTCCACTTGTCCTATCGGCGCACTGTCGAGTGCGCCGCGCGCGCGCGCGGCGGCATCCCGAAGTGGTCGCGGAAAGGTTTGGCGTGTCAGAGCGCGCAGCGCCTGGGCGAGTTCTGTATGCCCGAGAGGTTCGATCATACTGGCGACATGCAGACGAAGCAGGCCGATGTAGGGCGCGTCCTTGTCTTGCGGATCGATGGGATCACCCTTGTCGATGGGATCGCGAACCGACAGGTGGGCGTCAGCGGGATTGGAATTTGCCACGCCCCACCGGCTGGCGACCGCGATCCGCTTTACGGTGACCTTTCGGCCTTTGACCGTCACGTCGATGCGCCCGGCTTGCGTCCAGGCGCGCGCGAGTGCTTTCGCCGGTCCGCCCGGGTCGTGACAGCCCTTGGCCTCCGCGATCGTGAGTGAGGTCAGATCGGATTTGCATGCGATCCAGTCGGGGAGGTCGCCTCGGGCGAGGCGCTTGATCCTGACCTGCTTGCGACGGTCGAGATCGATCATTTGGTTGCCGAGATGGGCGAAGATGGAGAGATCGAAATATCGCTCGAGATAAGCGCGGGCAACGAACCGTCCGAACAGGCCTGACAACGCGACCTTCACTTCGCGCGCCTGGCCAAGCGGTTGTCTGAAAATGAAGGACGTGCCCGCGCCGGTCGGTGCCAGCAGCGCATCCAAGATTGACCACGCGCCATAGGCTGCGCCCGGCGTCTGAAGCACTTCGCGAATGCCGGCGTCTTCAATCTCAGAGACGTCCAGCGCGATGGTCGCGCCGGGGGACGGGTCAAGGGATGGAGGTGCGAAGCTGTAGATGAAGGTTCGGGTCATAGTGCCAGCGCCCGCTTGAGATCATCGTGCTCAAAGGCGCTGGCCATCCGAGTAATCTCTGCAGAGCGGGCGCCGGTCGCCTTGGCGGTTTCACGCCACGTCGCGGTCACGGTCGCGACCTCTTTGATGATTGCTCGGGCCTGCAGCAGTGTGAGGCCGAAGAACTCTGAAGCCGCCTCAAGCAGCTCAAGCGAGCAGGTGCCCTCGTCGAGGTCGATGTTCGTCGTCAGCACACGCGCCTTGAGGTCGGTGGGCACAGGATTGAGGTCATAGGCCGGAGAAAGAGACCATCCTGCCTTGCCGAGCCAAAGGAACCCATGGTTACGCAGATGATCGTCGACATTGGAAATCAGCACGTTGAAGACGACGCGCCGATAAAGGGCATGAGCGTCGGTCTTCCCCTGCGCACCATGTTGCGTAAGAGCATCGACGATCTCCGGGTAGCTGCCGCGCTCACCGTCCTTGGCGCCCATCATCGCCATTGCAGATAGGAAAGGAGTGCGGATCGGGCCGGCGCGATCGAAGCGCCGCGACAGCATCACCGCCTTGCCGGCGACCTCGATCAGCTCATGGTGAGGGGTGGTGATGCCGGCCTGGTCAGCCAGCCGTAGCGCAATCTCCTCCCACGTCTCCATGCTGTAGTCGTCGGTCTCCTTCGGGAATTTGGCGATGGAGAGGTGCCCGTGCTGGTCGATGACCGACGCTTTCGGCCGCGCGCCGCCGAGGGAGGAGCCGGGGGCGAAGATGAGTTGAAGGTCCTCGTCCGTTTCCTCGTCCCGGAGGATCCGCTCGGTGATCTGGAGCAGTCGCCCGAGTTCGATCAGGGCGGGGACACCGGCGCGGATCGGCGCCTGAAACGCCTCTTCGCCTGCCCAGCGGAATCGGAGTGCGCCTAGGCGGGTCTCGTCGGCGACGCCGAGCAGGTAATCGCTTTCCGCGAGGGTGCGCACGGCGCGGTTTTCGCGTTCGGCAAGACGGCGCTCGGCCCGCTGCATAAGGCGGCGGCCCCATGTGTCGGGCGCGGAGTCTCCGATGGAGCCGAAAGTCACCAGTCCGGCAGGAGGGGCGAAGGCGCCACGGGTCAGGGCAAGGGCAGGCTCGAGCGAGAACCGGTCGGGATCAATGAGCCACGCGCCATCATATTCGAAAAGGATAGTCTCCGTGCCGCGGACGCGATTGCTCCTGGCCAGGCCAATGGGGCGCGTGCGGCCGTCCAGGTCTATATGCACCTCGAAGTCAGCCATCGCGAGACGATCCGGTTGTTCGCTTGAGATGGACGTGCTTGGGCAGTTCGGCGCTGGCCATCGCTTGTCCGACTGGGTCGTTGCCGATGTCGGCGATCTGGCTCAGACCGTCGAGCAGGCCGAGCGCCTGAAGGACACCCGCATAAATGCCGATACTGACATTGGTGTCCCCGGCCTCGACCTTTTGCAGGGTCGAGCGGGACGTGAAGGCGCGCTCCGCCACGACAGCCATCGGCAGCCGCCGACGGCGACGGGCATCGTGGATGTCGGCGCCGAGCTTGCGCAGAGCGCGCCGCACAGCGGCGGGAGGGTTGTGTGGTGTAGGCATTTGGAACCTTCGCACTACAGATCGGCGGAATATGTAGCATGAAGATTACAATTTTTCTAGCCCTCGCGCGAAGGTCCTTCATTAAGAGAGGGGATGGCGGACGGGCCCGTGACGGTATAATTTCGGGAGACTGAATCGTGGCCGGCGTAGTGCAGCGTAGAGGCGGCGGCGCGGGCAGAAGCAACTTTCGGAGTGATGTCGCTGCCGTGCCTGCTGATAGATGGCGGAACCACGATTTTCGCGATGTGCCGGAAAAAGCCAATGATTTCAAAGGCCGGTACTTTTGACGGTCTATATGACGGTATGCGGAAAACGGGAAAATATTTTGCCTAGGAAAATCAATTGCTTAGTGTATCAATTGATAATCGAGTGGGAGTGAGGGCTGCGGGCATGCGGGTCGGACGCGCGATCGCGCCGACGCTCGGGCCGGACCGGTCGCCGCCAGACCGGCGTCCAGGGCTCGATGCGCCTCCGCAGGGGGCAGAGACCAGGATCGTGCGCTCGCCCCGGCCGCGGGGGGCTTGATCCAGATCACGCGCGTCCTGCGTGATCTCCGGCATCCTTCCGGCCTGATCGCCGAGGACCGCCGCGCATGCTTGCGAAGACCGCTCAATCGGCCGCGCCCGGGGATGCGACCGACAGCGCGGCGTCCGCCGGGGAGGGCCGGCTGTGCTTTCGCGCCCGCGGCGTGACCAGGGTCTACGGCGCGGGCGAAGCGGCGGTTCAGGCGCTGCGCGGCGTGGATCTCGACCTTCCGGAGGGCGAGATGGTCGTCGTCCTGGGCGCCTCCGGCAGCGGCAAGTCCACCTTTCTCAACATTCTGGGCGGCCTGGACCGGCCGAGCGGCGGGGAGGTGCTGTTCCGGGGGCGGGACATCAGCCGGTCGAACGACCGGCAGTTGACCGAGTACCGCCGGCGGCACGTCGGCTTCGTCTTTCAATTCTACAATCTGATGCCGAGCCTGACCGCGCGCGAGAACGTCGCCCTGGTCACCGAGATCGCCGAGGCGCCCCTGGCCCCCGAGGAGGCCCTCGCGATGGTGGGCCTCGAGGACCGTCTGGATCACTTTCCGGCCCAGCTCTCCGGCGGGGAGCAGCAAAGGGTGGCGATCGCCCGGGCGGTCGCCAAACAGCCGTCCGTGCTGCTCTGCGATGAGCCGACGGGCGCCCTGGACTCCGCGACCGGGGTCCGGGTGCTGGAAGCGCTCCGGACCGTCAACGACCGGCTCGGCGCCACGACCCTTCTGATCACCCACAACGCCGGCATCGCCGCCATCGCGGACCGGGTCGTCCTGTTCGCCGACGGCCGCGTCCGCGAGGTGCGGGTGAACCGGCGCAAGCGCGAGCCCCGGGAGATTTCCTGGTGAACGCCATGCCCGCCTGGCTGGGCCCCCTGGACCGCAAGCTGGCGCGGGATCTCTGGCGCATGCGGTTCCAGGCCCTGGCGATCGCCTTCGTCATCGCCGGCGGGGTCGCGGTCCACCTGCTGTCCGCCGGCATGCTGAGCTCGCTGCAGGAGACCCGCCGGGCCTATTACGAACGCTATCTTTTCGCCGACGTCTGGGCCCCGACGGTCCGCGCGCCCGAGCGGCTGATCGCCGACCTCAGGGCCATCGACGGGGTTCAGGCCCTGACCACCCGGATCCGGGCGCCGGCCCTCTTCGCCATGGAGGGCATGAGCGCCCCGGCGTCCGGCGAGGTTCTGTCGCTGCCCGATCAGGGCGAGCCGTCCGTCAACCGGCTTCATCTGGTGCGGGGCCGTTTCCCGACCCCGGGCCGGGCGGACGAGGCCGTCGTGCTCAAGGCCTTCGCCGACGCCCACCGGCTGGAACCCGGGGATCGCGTTCCGGTCACCCTCTACGGCGGGCGGCGTGAGCTGGCGGTGGTCGGGATCGTCCTGTCGCCCGAACACGTCTACGCCATCGGCCCGGGCCAGTTCGTTCCCGACGATCGGGTGTTCGGCGTCCTGTGGATGCGCCGCAGCGCCCTGGCGCAGGCCGTCAATCAGGACGAGGCCTTCAACGAGGCGGTGGCGCGGCTCTCGCGCGACGCCTCGGAGCCGGCGGTCATCGCGGCGCTCGATCGCCTGCTCGAGCCGTTCGGGGCGCCGGGCGCCTACGGCCGCCGGGATCAGATCTCGGACGCCTTCGTGTCGAGCGAGATCGACCAGCTGGCGACGATGGGCCGGGTCCTGCCGCCCGTCTTCCTTCTGGTCGCCGCCTTTCTGGTCAACGTCGTGATCTCGCGCG
>Ga0233425_10009525_pt1 | contig 12249 bp, 6 predicted proteins | sample Watercolumn_Towu_2_FD_181712 | JGI IMG/M metagenome (GOLD analysis project Ga0233425, IMG submission 181712) | Freshwater microbial communities from Lake Towuti, South Sulawesi, Indonesia - Watercolumn_Towuti2014_140_MG | ecosystem: Environmental > Aquatic > Freshwater > Lake | place: Indonesia...
GGCTTCAATTGCTTTTGTTAATTGCACGCAACCATTACCAACCACACCCTCAACAAGCTCTTCCACAACTCCATTAGGGCGTATGAAAAAGCGGATTGATTGTTGGGGCATCAGCAAATCAATTCTGCGAGCATTGTACTTAATTTTTATCTGGACTGCGCACCTGCTCCTTATTGCGACCAATGATTTTGCAAACGAGCCTCCAGCACTGGATTTTCTAATTGTTCAATCGCGTTTCGCGCATCGTCCCGCACTCCGGTATCGCTGTCGAATAGGCAGGCCTCAAGCAATGCCTCCTCCAACTGATCCGCCAAATCCCCCTCTAAATAAGCTCTTAATCGCCCTAAACCCCAGGCACTATTGCTGCGCACCGCTGGTTCAGTATCAATTCGCAAGCTCAAAAGCAGTTGACGAGCAACCTCATCACGTTGCAGTTGATCATTCAAACTGCAATCCACCAGTGAACTAGCAGCCCAAAGACGCACCGCAGCAATATCGGTATGGAGCGCCTCTAGTAAAGCTGGAACCACTAGGGGATTTGCATAGTTCCCCAATGTCCACGCCAGAGCTTTTCGCACAAAACCATTACTTTCCTGCTGCAGATGGGGCAACAAAACTGGCAGCGTCTCCGGATGGGGATTGCGCCCAAGGGCATAAACCGCACTCATCCTCAAGATTGGGCAACTACTTTTCAATAGGGGCAATAGCAGTGGCACCGCTCGAGAATCGCGATGCTCACAAAAAATCTTCAACCCTTGCAGTTGCTTTTCGTGATTGCCAGTTAGATCATTCAGCGCTTGATCCATTTGCTTTTGCTGCTCTTCCTCCCCATCAACAGAATCCCCATCTCTAGGTAAAAGATCTAGGGGATCAAGGGCTTCCTCCGCTTCAAGCTCCTCCTCTAAGAGGGCAAGTTCGATTTTCAATTCATCGTGATCAGTCATTGAGCTCAGGCCAAAGGCGCCGGAGCAGCCATATCACCGGGCAACCAGATCCTGGCACTAACGGCAAGTAGAGCTGCTGAAAAGAGCAAGATGATCAGAGCTGGAAGCAGCTTGGATCTAAAAAATGCCATCAATTTCAACTGGTAACCACAACCCTATTGTTGCCCCATTACGACCCCGCCACTGGTGAAAAGCCCCAAAGCCAACCTCGCCAAGAGTTGGCGGATCATTGCAGTGGGTATGGAAGGGGTTGCCAGCGGCACCCCCTACATGGTGGGTAGCAAATTGCTTCAAGGTTGGCTTAGCGCCAACAATATTCCCTTGCCATTAATTGGCCTTTTGCCATTAGCTGAATTGCCATACACGCTTAAGTTGTTTTGGGCACCTCTATTGGATCGTTGGCCTATCCCCTGGCCCGATCGAAGAAGGGGCTGGATTGTGCTTACCCAGCTGCTATTGGTTTTAGTAATCGGTGCAATGGCACTGCTACAACCCAGCACCAACCCCAAGGCATTGGTTGGAATTGGGCTTTTTGCGCTGGCCTTAGCCATTGCCAGTGCCACTCAAGACATCGTGATCGATGCCTATCGCACCGATCTGCTTTCCGAGGAGGAGAGGGGTGCCGGCGCCGCCAGCGCATCACTTGGATATCGAGCCGCAGGTTTATTTATTAGTTCTGGAGGCTTTTTACTGGCAGGAACCTATGGCTGGCCAGCTGCCTTTGCAGCGGCAGCTGGAATTATCCTATTGATAATTCCCATAACTATTAAAGCCCCAACAATCATTCCATTATCAAAACCAATTACTAGTTTACGCCAAGCAATTTTAGGCCCCACAAAAGAATTCTTAACCCGAACAGGTAATAGCAAGGCCCCAATTCTTTTGATGTTAGTATTATTTTATCGCTGGCCTGATGGCCTATTAAATGCAATGGCGATACCATTTTTAAGCCTTAGTGGTTTCAGTGAGGCCACAATTGGTTTAGTGCAAGGCGCCTGGGGAATTGGGGCAACTATGATAGGAACAGTTATTGGAGGAATATTATTTAGCCATCTAAGCATGAATCGCTCCCTATGGATTTTTAGCATTGTGGGTGTTGCAGGCAATTTAAGTTATGGAGCCTTAGCTCAATTTCAAGGAGGATTACCAGCCTTGATGTTCGCAGCAGCCTTGGAAAATATCGGCGGTGGCATGGTGGGAGCTGCATTTGTTGCATTATTAATGAGCCTTTGCAATCCAAAATTTTCTGCCACACAATATGCTCTTCTTTCTGGTATTTACGCGTTAAGTAGATCCCTATTATCTGCACCGGCTGGATTACTAGCAGACCGAATTGGCTGGCCTGAATTCTTTTTATTAAGTGCAGCTGCTTCAATGCCAGCCTTTATTTTACTGGCCTATGTGGCCCCATGGCATGAAAAGGAAGCCCGTGGAGCATTTGATCCAGAGAAAGATCTAATTTAATCAGCTATAGATTCTTTAACTCTGCGGCGCAACTGGCCGCAGGCCGCATCGGCATCAAGACCTCGACTAGCTCTTATGCTAACGGCAATACCACGACTGATTAAATTACGGCGAAAAGCTTGAATGGCAGAAATGCTCGGACGTTCAAAAGATTCCTCTTCAATTGGATTATAGGCAATTAAATTCACATGGCTTTGAAAGCCACTCACTAGATCAGCTAAGGCTAAGGCCTGATCCGGGTGATCATTTAAGCCACCCAGAAGGATGTATTCAAAACTCAAACGACGACCGGTAATAGCCACATACTCACGACAATCTTTGAGTAATGCTTCGATCGGATAAGCATGGGCGGTGGGAATTAATTGCTGACGCAGCTCTTGATCTGGAGCATGCAAACTAACCGCCAAAGTGAACTGGGTACGACCTAATCGCTCCTGGGCTAAGGCAGCAAGTTTAGGCAAAGTTTTGGGAACACCAACACTGCTAACAGTTATCTGACGTTGGGCCATCCCTAAATCTGAACAAAGACAATCAATTGCAGCAAGCACTGCATCGATATTTAAAAGCGGTTCCCCCATACCCATAAAAACCACATGGGTGGGGCGTTGCTGCATTACATCGCGCACTGTTAGTACTTGATCAACAATTTCATGCACCGCAAGAGATCGCTGAAAACCACCTTTGCCCGTTGCACAAAATCTACATGCCATTGGGCAACCCACTTGACTGCTTACACACACAGTGAGTCGATCAGGATTGGGAATACCTACGGTTTCAATACTTAGGCCATCGTGGGTTGCAAGAAGAAGTTTTGTGGTGCCATCAAGAGCAACACTACGTTTTAACTCACGGGAACGACCAATCCAATCAAATGCCCCATCTGGGGGATGGTTTAACAACTGCAACCGAAACTCTTTTGGTAAAACTGAAATTTGATCCAGTTCTCTAACCCCCTTGGCATAAAGCCAATCATGCAATTGCCTGCCGCGAAAAGCCGCCTGACCACGCTGTTGAACCCATTCTTCAAGGGCAGAAAGCCCCATTCCAAGCAATGGGGGATTTAGGGCCAAACCAATAGGCCATGGCCAATCCAGATTTCAACTGCAAGCAAAGCGATAAATCCGAGCATTGCAGCGCGGCCATTAGCTTGTTCGCAATGGGTATGAAAACCAAAACGAGGTAATTTACGTTTTGGGATTAGAGATGGTTTTAGCGGTTCTGTGAAAGAAGGCATCGATCAAGAATCCTCACTAAGTAATCCCTCTTCCAATAACCCTTCGAGTGCTTCAGGATCAGGCAATAACTCCTCATCATCTAAACCCTCACCAACCGGCCTAGCAAAGGCAGCAAAATTGCTACCTTCGGAGATGCCATGGCGGCTGCGGGTGGCCTGGAGTTCATCATCTGAAGGATCATCTAAAACTGCCGCACTGGGCTGGGGTAAGGGCATTTCAACGGTGTAATCAGGTCTTAAGGCAGTTGCACGGCGATAGTTGGCATTTTCCTCATCAAGGATGTCTGGATGGGGACCAGCCTCTGAACGCAATTCCTCTTCAAAACCGCTGAAGCCAGTGCCAGCAGGTATCAAACGGCCAATGATCACGTTTTCCTTAAGGCCCCTCAGCCAATCGCTCTTACCTTCAATTGCTGCTTCGGTGAGCACCCGGGTGGTTTCCTGGAATGATGCAGCTGAAATGAAACTGTCGGTATTGAGTGAGGCTTTTGTAATTCCTAGTAAGACAGGGGTGAATTCAGCTGGAGCACCACCGGTGATGGCGATTGCTTGATTCACCTGATCAACCTGGCGCAGCTCTATCAACTCCCCAGGCAGCAATGTGGTGTCACCTGCATCTTCCACTCTAACTTTATTAGTCATCTGCCTAACAATTACCTCAATATGTTTATCATCGATCGTTACACCTTGGGACTTATAAACATTTTGCACCTCTTGTACCAATGCAGTTTGGAGGCGGGAAATCGCCTGATTTGCAGCATCCATTGAAGCATTGCGTGAACGAAGGTCTTCAAATAAAACATCAAGAAGTTCATGGGGATTAATTGGACCATCAGTTAAAAGATCACCAGCATCAACTAACTGTTCATCGCTAACCATCACAGTACGCCCCAGCAAAATAGGATATTCTGTACTGATTTCATCCCCTTCTAAAACAGATACGGTTGGGGAATCTTCATCCCCTTTTTGTTCAATTTTTACGCTACCAGCCTTTCTGCAAAGCACTGCAGAATCGCGGGGTCTGCGGGCTTCGAGCAATTCTTCAATTCTGGGCAGACCTTGAACAATGTCCCCAGTTTTGGCTCGCTCAAATACCAGCTGAGCCAAAGTATCACCCCTGAGTACTAGGTCGCCATCACGCACATGCAGGATAGAATCAGGAGACACCATGTAGGGCCTACCAACCCGAAGGGTGACAGAGCTATCACTCACAGATTCAACCTGGCCGCTGTGGGGAGCAAGCAGATCGGGGGCAAGTGATTCACCTTCAACAATTCTTTGGCCAACTATTGCGGTAGGTTTATCTTTTTGAATGTTTACCACAAGTAAGTCATCAGGCCTTTCAACAATCAAGCGTCTGATTGGCTCACCTTCAACGCTGTCTGGTAATTGCACAACGCCATCTTCTTTGCACAAAATTTGTACAGTGGCAACTACATCTCCACGCTTAATAGAATCACCATCTGCCACCTTCACCTGGGTGTGGGTTGAACCATGGCTGGCGTCTGAGAGGGTATCGCGGCGAACTAGATGGGATTCAAGAATAACTAGTTGAAGGCGATCAATTGTTTTCGCTCGTTTGTCGGGCACCATTTCAACATCCACCGTCATTTGAGGGGTGGTGTCGAAGGTTTCAAGAATAAGTTGGGTGCGCAGTAGCTCAACACCCTCGACAGATTTAACAAGCTCAGCATCCTTAAATGTAAGTTTTTGTACAGCTTTCAGGCCCAATGATGGACCATTTGACTGCTTCACAAAGCTTAACTCGGGGAGATGGGCTTCATCTGGAATCGCATATTCTTCAACCGGGCGTAATAACAAAGCACCACCCTCTGGTGTATCTACAGATTCCACATATAACATTGCTTCAGCAACTAATCCGGGCGCAATTTCTTCACCAGGGTTAACCATTATACCATCATCAGCAAAACGGCTAAGCACCTTGCTATCTGTCACCAAATGCATGGTGCCAGAACGCACAATAATTTCACGTAAAATATCATTCTTCTGGGTAACAGTAACGATTCCAGCGGTTTGACTAAAAATATCTTTAACAACTTCAGTTCCAGCTTCGATCCACTGACCGTCTTCGATCATTAGGAGGGATATGTCTTTATTAATTTCATGGGTTTCCTGAGGAATCCACAATAAGGTGCCACCTTTAGACACTTCGTAGCCATGCTTTGCGCTACGGGCCTTTTTAATACCAAGCCCAGGGGAAAACCTAATCATGCCCCCGGTTTGAGTACGAAAACGGTCATCCATTAATTCGGCTATTACTTCACCGTTAGCAATTTTTGTACCAGGTTCAGTGTTAAGGCGATAACGAACATTATCCTTACCCTCAAGGTGCCAGATTTGGCCACTATGGGTTGTTGTTGCAACAAGCTTGCAATCTTTTAACAAAAGACTGGAAGTGACAATTTCCACCTCTCTTGAATCACCCTGGGATTCCCTTAGCCTCACACTTCCGCCATATTCACTAATCTGACGACTTTCAGCCAGTACTTCTCCAGTGTGCACCTTACTTGCACCCATAACAACCGGAAATGCATTTGGTGGAAGGTTATAGACATCGCCACCAAAAACCCAAAGACGGCCTAATCGTTGGGCTTTTAAGGTGATATTGCCTTGACGATCAGGAACCTCTTTGGGTTGAATTACATCTTCGTAGCGAACCTGACCGGCAAGATCACAAATAACGTCTTTTGTGGCTTTTTCGATACTCTTTTTAACTGCTGCGCCCGTTGATATTTGAGCTAAAATTATATCATTAGGAACGTGAGCTCGATCAGCAACAAATAAAATTGAACCAGTTGTGATATCAAGTTTTTGGGCTTTACCTTTAGCCGTTGGTTTTAAGGAGAGACTGAAATCCACCTCGGCAATTTGAGCCTCAACGCCGTGGGGTGTGCGGTGAGGACGAACTTTTGCTTTAGAATCGAATTCCACAATACCATCAACCAATGAGCGGACCACACCTGTTTCAGCTGTAGACACACCACCAGTGTGGAATGTGCGCATTGTTAATTGCGTACCGGGTTCACCAATAGATTGGGCAGCGATAATACCAACCGCCTCACCTAAATCAACCAATTCGTTATGCGCCAGAGCCCAACCATAACATTTTCTACATACAGATCGGGCCGCCTCGCAGGTAAGTGGCGAACGTACTCTTACTTCACAAATACCTGCTTTTTCTATCGCTTTACTTAGAATCGGATCCACCTCGGTATCCCGTTCCGCCACCACGGTTCCATCCACAGCAATCACCGGTTCGGCAACAAGACGACCCACCAGGCGATTGCGGTAACGACCATTGTCATCGGCCGCAACAATGATGCTTCTGGTGGTGCCGCAATCGTCTTCACGTACTATCACATCTTGAGCAACGTCTACCAGGCGGCGCGTTAAATATCCGGAGTCAGCTGTGCGTAGCGCGGTATCAACAAGTCCCTTGCGAGCACCGTAAGAGGAGATCACATATTCGGTAACCGTTAAACCTTCGCGGAAGTTGGTACGAATTGGAAGGTCGATAATTTCCCCTTGGGGATTAGCCATCAAGCCACGCATGCCTACTAATTGACGCACCTGAGACATATTGCCGCGAGCTCCAGAGTTAGCCATCATCCACACAGAATTGAGCGGATAATTATCATCAAAATTACGTTTTACGGAATTAACCAAACGCTCATTAGTTTCTGTCCAAGTATCAATAACTTTGGTGTGCCTTTCCACCTCGGTAATTTCACCAAGACGATAACGTTCTTCTGTTTGGGTTATCTGTTTTTCCGCATCATCAAGCAGCTGAGGTTTGTCATCTGGCACCTTGAGATCGTCTACTGAGATCGAAACAGCCGCTTGGGTTGCAAAGCGAAAGCCTAGATCTTTTAGCTCATCTGCCATCGCCGCCGTAGCGGCGGTGCCATGGTGTTTGTAAGCCCAAGCCACCAAACCACGCAAACCCTTTTTATCGATAATTCGATTCCGAAAGGGGGGAGCCATTCTTGATGGTTCCCGTTTAGCTGCTGCTTCTGCCGCCGCCAGTGCAGCGGCTTCTGCGGCCTTGGCTGCCTTCGACTTACTGGAAGATTTGCGGGCGGCGGGCTTGGAGGTGCTGGTCATGACCGAAAAGGGGGAGTTAGGTTTGAATCTTTTGCCTTGAAATCAGTTAAGGGTTGGGTTTTACCTAGTGGCCACTGCATCAATAATCGTGCGATTCATAACAACACGGCCTGTGGTGGTTAAGAGATAGCGAGTGATTAGGGCGCCATCTTCATCAAGGCGATCACGGCGATATTTCCATTGCTCAACCCTGGTGCCATCACTAAGGATTTCACTTTTTATGGGTTCGCTGAGTTCATCATCATCTTCAACTTCACCGTTGAAACGCACCCAAAGCCAATCGTGCAAACCGATGCGTTTTTCCGCAAAGGCATTGCAAACATCGACCAAACTGGCAAAGCTCCAAGCCCGATCACCAAACTCAGGCATAGCATTTTCCTTACGAACTGCGGTGAGATAGTAAGAACCAAGCACCATATCTTGTGATGGTGTGATGATTGGTTCACCGGTAGCTGGTGAGAGAATGTTGTTGCTTGCCAGCATCAACATGCGGGCTTCAGTTTGAGCTTCTAAGGAGAGGGGAACGTGAACGGCCATTTGGTCACCGTCAAAATCGGCGTTAAAAGCAGGGCAAACAAGTGGGTGAAGTTGGATAGCCCTACCATCAACCAGCTTGGGTTCGAAGGCCTGAATGCCAAGGCGGTGCAATGTTGGAGCACGATTTAACATAATCGGATGACCATCGATTACTTCTTGTAAAACCTGCATTACTTCATCATCAGCACGCTGAATCATTTTTTTAGCAGCTTTTATATTATTAACAATATTTTGACGAATCAAACGATGAATTACAAATGGCTGGAAAAGTTCTATAGCCATTTCTTTTGGTAAACCGCATTGATTCATCTTTAATTTTGGACCAACCACAATTACCGAACGCCCTGAATAATCAACCCGTTTACCTAAAAGGTTTTGCCGGAAACGACCCTGTTTACCTTCGATGATATCGCTTAGGGATTTAAGCGGCCTGTTATTAGCTCCTACAACTGTGCGCCCGCGACGACCATTATCAATCAAGGCATCAACCGCCTCTTGCAGCATTCTTTTTTCATTGCGAACAATGATTTCTGGCGCAAGGATTTCTTGAAGCCGAGCGAGACGATTATTCCGGTTAATAACTCGTCGGTAGAGATCATTTAGATCAGAGGTGGCAAATCTTCCCCCATCTAGTTGCACCATGGGGCGCAAATCTGGAGGTATGACCGGAATCGCATCCAGAACCATCCATTCAGGACGTGCACCAGTGGCTATAAAGTTATCGATTACCCGTAAACGCTTAATCAGCTTGGCACGTTTTTGACCCTTGCTACCATTGATATCCTCCCGCAGTTCTTCAGCAATTTTTACAAGTTCTAAATCTTCAAGCAGCCTCTTTAAGGCCTCCGCGCCAATTCCAACCTCAGGTTCATTTTCAATTTCGGAGTCTTCTGCAAAAATCTCATCTTCAATCTCCAGCCATTCATCTTCAGTTAGAAGCTGTTTATATTTTAGAGTTTTGTGATCACCAGGTTCAAGCACCACATAACAATTAAAGTAAACTATTTGCTCCACATCCCTCAAGGGCATGTCTAGGAGAATAGCCACATAACTTGGAATTCCTTTTAAATACCAAACATGGGAAACAGGGGCAGCTAGCTTAATAAAACCCATGCGATGGCGACGCACACGGCTTTCGGTAACTTCCACACCACAGCGTTCACAAACAATGCCCCGGTGCCTCACCCGTTTGTATTTACCGCAATGGCATTCCCAATCCTTAGATGGGCCAAAAATCTTCTCGCAAAACAAGCCGTCCATTTCCGGCTTGAGGGTGCGGTAGTTGATGGTTTCTGGCTTTGTAACTTCGCCCACGACCTGACCATTAGGAAGGGTCCGCTGACCCCAATCCATGATCCGCTCTGGGGAAGCGAGCGTGATTTTGACGTAATCGAAGTGGCTTTCGGTACGGGTGTTGCTGTTGGTCATGGCCGGAGGGCGAAAGTAAGGGTCAGGTCAAATTTGAGCTGGTCTATTTGATGACTAATCCTCGTCGTAGTCAGCTACGCCAAGGGATTCATAGGTAGGCCGACTGGGGGTGCTGCGACGAGGATTAACGTCTTGCATTAAGTCGACTTCAGACCCTTCATCTGTATAGACAGCTATATCAAGACCTAGGGACTGCAGCTCCCGCATGAGAACCTTGAAGGATTCAGGGGTACCGGGGCGAGGAATGGGCTTACCTTTAACAATCGCATTAAGAGCCTCATTACGCCCTTGCATATCGTCGGATTTAACCGTGAGCAATTCCTGCAGGGTGTAGGCGGCGCCATAGGCCTCAAGGGCCCATACCTCCATTTCACCAAGGCGCTGGCCGCCCTGTTGAGCCTTACCCCCCAGTGGTTGCTGGGTAACCAAGGAATAGGGACCGGTGGAACGGGCGTGGATTTTGTCGTCAACCAGGTGCACAAGCTTGAGGATGTATGCCCTGCCAACGGTTACTGGCTGATCAAAGGGCTCGCCGCTGCGGCCATCAACAAGCTGGATTTTGCCGGGATTATCGGGGTTAAAAACCCAGTCCTTGCCTGGCTGCTTCCTGGCTTCCTCCAGATACATCTGAACGGTTTCCCGCGATTTCTCAGCGCCGTGCATTTCATCAAAAGGCACGATCTTGAATCGGGAATGGAGATTATCTGCAGCCCAACCCATTAGGCATTCGAAAACCTGGCCCACATTCATGCGGCTTGGTACGCCAAGGGGATTGAGCACGATGTCTATGGGGGTGCCATCGGGCAGATAAGGCATATCTTCGAGGGGAAGAATGCGGCTGATAATGCCTTTATTGCCATGGCGTCCAGCCATTTTATCGCCCACTTGAATCTTACGGCGCTGGGCAACATAAACACGAACCACCATGTTTGCACCTGGGGGCAACTCATCACCCTGCTCTCTTGTATAGATGCGAACGTCAACAACTCTTCCCCTTTCGGTGTTAGGAACTCTCAGGGAATTATCACGAACATCACGGGCTTTCTCGCCAAAAATGGCCCTTAGAAGTTTCTCCTCAGGGGGTTGATCGGATTCACCCTTAGGGGTAACTTTACCCACTAAAATATCGCCACTCTCAACGAAAGCGCCAATTCGTATAATGCCCATCTCGTCCAAATTGCCGAGGCTTTCTTCAGCCACATTAGGAATCTCCCTGGTTATTTCCTCAGGCCCTAACTTGGTTTGGCGCGCCTCTATTTCGTATTTCTCGATATGAACGGACGTATATAAATCTTCGCTTACTAATCGCTGGCTCACAAGTATTGCATCTTCATAATTGTAACCTTCCCAGGGCATATAGGCAACTAAAACATTCTGCCCAAGGGCGATTTCACCACCTTCGCAAGCGGAGCCATTAGCAAGAACCTGACCTGCAATTACCTTATCACCCTGGCCCACAATTGGCCTTTGGTTTAGACAGGTATCTTGGTTTGAACGTTGATACTTTTGAAGCAGGTGGTAATGGTCATTTCCTTGATCATCACGAACAATGATTTGGGTAGAATCCACAAATACAACTTCACCGTTCACATTGGTGATCGGCACCATCCCGGAATCTCTCGCCACCTGGGTTTCCAAACCCGTACCAACCAGCGGGCGTTCAGGCCTAAGCAGTGGCACAGCTTGACGTTGCATGTTTGAACCCATCAGGGCACGGTTTGCATCGTCGTGTTCAAGGAATGGAATTAAAGATGTGGCAACAGAAATAACTTGAACGGGTGATAACTGTACATAATCCACCTGATTTGGAGGAACCGTTTCAAAATCCTGGCGGTAGCGAACAGGGACCAATTCAGCAGTGATTTTTCCATCGGAATCAGTTGCCACATCACCTGGTGCAACCCTGCATTCATCCTCTAGATCGGCCGCGATATAGATGGGATCACCAGACTTAATTACATGTCCGTTTTCAACCCGCCAAAAGGGAGTTTCAATAAATCCATATTCATTAACCCTGGCATGGGTAGCCAATGAGCCAATTAAACCTGCGTTGGGTCCTTCAGGGGTTTCAATCGGACAAATTCTGCCGTAGTGGGAAGGGTGGATATCACGAACGGCAAAACCGGCGCGTTCTCTGGTGAGGCCACCAGGGCCCAGTGCACTGATTCTTCTTTTATGGGTGAGCTCAGCCAATGGATTTGTTTGATCCATAAACTGACTCAACTGACTAGAGCCAAAAAATTCCTTAATCGCTGCAACTAATGGTTTTGGATTAACTAACTGAGCAGGGGTTAAAGAATCGGTTTCCCCAACGGTCATCCTCTCCTTAATAATGCGCTCGAGCCGGTTTAAACCAACACGCACCTGGTTTTGAAGTAATTCACCAACGGAACGAACGCGGCGGTTACCCAGGTGATCAATGTCGTCAAGGGTGGCCCCGCCAACATCAAGCTCTAAATTGATTAAGTAATCAATTGTTGATAGAACATCCTCAGAGGTAAGGGTTCGCACCGCGTC
>Ga0233425_10009526_pt1 | contig 12248 bp, 9 predicted proteins | sample Watercolumn_Towu_2_FD_181712 | JGI IMG/M metagenome (GOLD analysis project Ga0233425, IMG submission 181712) | Freshwater microbial communities from Lake Towuti, South Sulawesi, Indonesia - Watercolumn_Towuti2014_140_MG | ecosystem: Environmental > Aquatic > Freshwater > Lake | place: Indonesia...
AGTACTCGGGAGGGCCGGCCAATCCGTATTCACAGATCTTGTAGGTCTGGTCGCAGCGCCCTTGGCAGAACGATAGACCTAGCTCTGAAGGACGTTGGCAGTCGTCGTCAGACAGGCAAGGGTTTCCCTGGGGAGGTTCCCCGATCTCCGGTTGCGCGTCTGCTTTCTGGTCTGGCTCCGAGGCATCGATCACTTCCAGAACCGGCTCGGGGGGTAGGTCCGGTTCCAGATCGGACGCAGCGGTGTCTGAGGCATCGATCGCTTCCAGAACCGGCTCGGGGGGTAGGTCCGGTTCCAGATCGGACGCAGCGGTGTCTTTCGAAGCCATGTCAGTGGTCGAGAAGTCGACACGGAGATCTTCTCCATTTCCATCCACTGAGGACGACGGCTCGTTCATGGCATCGACGGATTCGGCGGAGCCTTCGGACTCGTCGTGTTCGACATCGTGTTGAACGAGTTCGGCGCGGTCAGGGGTGGTGTCTTCGGGAGCGGACGTTCCAGACGTGCAACCCAGAAACAGGACGACTCCGGCGATGGTGACAACCATCAGCAGCCTCATGGCCCCTCCCGTCCCGACCGACGAAGCAAGAATAGCCGATATCATAAAAGAACACACGAACCTGCGAGCGCTTTCCCGCTTCGATGTCCCGCTTCGATGCCGAGTGCTCGGCTGCCAAAGCTCGCCTCGATACCCCAGGAGGCCAAGCCCTCCAGTTGCATTCGTAGTGTCCACGCCGAGGACTACCACCAGGACTACTACGACCACAAGGGCACCCTGCCCTACTGCCACGGGTACGTGAACCGCTTCGGGGAGTGAGCACGTTGCGATCCCCCCGGGTCACGGGTATCCTGGGCTCACCATGACGACGGCGACGCTCGACGACCTGCTCCCGAAGATGGTGGCCGACCTGGTTCGAGCCTTCTCGCCGCTCCGCGTCATCCTGTTCGGCTCGTACGCTCGAGGCACGGCCGACGCCGACTCCGATCTCGACCTGATCGTCGTGCGCGAGACCGTGACCGACCGTCGCCACGAGACCGGCGACATCCTCCGCCTGCTCGCCCGCTATCCGATCCCCAAGGACGTCCTGCTCTACGGTCGTGACGAGTTCGAGCGCTGGCGCGACACGCGCAATCACGTGCTCTACGCCGCGGTGCGCGAAGGCAGGGTGCTGCATGAGTCGTGAGCACGCGCTCGGACTCCTCGCGATGGCCCGCAAGGACCTCGCCGCCCTCGGCGGCATGGTCGACCTGCCCGCGGTCTTCGCCGACGAGGTGTTCGGCTTTCACGCGCAGCAGGCCGTGGAGAAAGCGCTGAAGGCCTGGCTCGACCTGCGCGAGGAGGAGTATCCCCGAACGCACGATCTGTCGCACTTGCTGGCCGCGCTCGAAGCCCTGGGCGAGCGTTGCGAAGCGTACTGGAGCCTGGTCGACCTCTCGGTGTTTGCCGTTCAGTACCGCTACGAGGCGTTCGCAGACTCTCCAGAGGCGGCCCTCGATCGCGCGGCGTTGTTGGAGACCGTCGAAGCGCTGGTGGCGCACGTAGAGAGCCTGCGCGGCTGAGACCGAGCGTCTCCTGCCGGCTCGGCTCCCCTTCTGGCCTGCCGAGGCGTACCATCAGAAAATGTTAGTACGAACGGGACGTGAACCTGAGTGCCACTTCTACGTGAACCGGTTCGGGGACTGACCTCGTGACGCCCGGCGCAATGCCAGCTTAATCCTGTGACCCGCAGACCCTTACGCAGGTCTTGGATGTTGCATCGCAGGCACCGTCAGCGCACGGCGACTCCCCGACCACTACGCCATCAACAGGCTCGGCTGCCGGGACGCAAACGCCGGATAGGGGCACTTTGTTCGCGCACATGGAGGTCGTGCCGTCGCAGTACAACCTCTCGTCTCGACAACTTCCTGGAGCCGCTGGATCACAAGCGTCGCCACGTTCCTTGCGAAGGAGGACGCATGTTCTTGTTGCGTGATCGCAATCCGTGTCGGTCCTGCACCCCGTGATATCGGCGGTGGGCTCGCAGGTGCCTCCGACATCTAGACGACGACTGCACGTACCGATTCCGCGGTCTTCGCCCCCAGAGCCCATGACAAGTCCCTTGCAGACCATCTCTACGCCGCAGGCGTCCAAGTCCCAGCAGGGTTGTCCCTCGGACAAATACGTTGAGCAGACCACCGGCGTCTTGGACGTGTCGCAGAACAGACCGTCGGAGCAAGACCCGCCCCACCAACCATTCTCGCAAGCCTCTCCCTGAGTTCCAAGGGGGCGACACACGCCTTGCACTTCGTCCGTCGGCGGATCGGAGTATTCATTGGCTGCCAAGTATCCCATGCAGACGAGCCCCTGCTGGCACCATTCGCCCGAGACGCAGGCATTGCCGACGCCGACGCGAGCCGTACACGTTGCTGTGGCTGGGACGCACGTATCGGAGGGAGCGCAATGGCTATCAATCGTCGGATCGCAGATCGCACCTTCTGGCAGAAGGGCTCGACACGTCCCGACGCATCCGTTCGTGTCGGCGCCGCCCTGGTCGCACCATGTGCCCGAGTCGCACTCCCAGGCTGCTTGACACTCGCCTCCCTCCGATACGACTCCCGTTACGACGCTGAAGCAGGGGTCGAAATAGGACCAGGAGAATGGCTTGCCAGAGGAACAAAGGTCGTTGATCGCGTCGAGACAAGCCTGTGCCAACGAACGGTCGAATGCTGCTCGTCCCGTCTGGATCGAGTCTTTCATCGTGTAGGATGGTTCACTCAACGCGAGCATCTCTTCGAAGGACGCCTCACACGCATCCTTTTCGTAGGCCGGGATGAAGCCGCAGCGAACGTCACGGAGGCAGAGAGCGACCCGGTACTCATGGTAGAACGAGGTGAAGTCGAGGGGTTCGCCGGACGAGCACGAGACGACTGCGAGCACAAGAATCGCGGGTCCGAGCCGCAACGGTTCGTGCGCTCTCTTCATGGCGTTCTCCTAGGCTACTGGTCTGAATCGTACCACGTCTCCGTTCGTTGGGACTTTGAATTTCGCCTCTCTTCTTGCGGTAACCCTGGTGGTAGTTGCACGCTGAAGCGTACTACCAAAAATGTTACTACGAACGGGACGGGAGCCCGAGTGCCACGTCTACGTGAACCGGTTCGGGGACTAGTTTTCGGTCGAGTCTGGCGGGACGTCGGGCGGTTCGACGACCTCGGGGATCGGTTCGGCGGTCGCCTCCGGGCTGACCACATCGATTGGTGGTTCCACTTCTGTTTCGCAAAGTGCTTCGATAATTTGTGACCAGCAAATTACCTCACCCGCTGAATCGCATGTTACATCTTTTTTACATTTTCCCGATGGGCATGGCTTACTACCGTGACACCCCTCGCCGTCGAAAGTGCCATCAGAACACTCATACCATGCGATGCCAGAGTACCAAACTTTACCATCTTCGCATCCACAATCCCAGGCGTCCCAATTGGGGCATTCGCTGTCTGCTTTGCAGGATCCTTCTTCACAAATCACGTTGACGGGAACGTCAGGTACACGTTCGACGGTATGCGTTCAGCCCCCACCCCGAGCGTGAGCTGACCAAGAAGTTGACCTTCGGTGGCGTCGTGGCAGTGTCCGTCCATGCCGAACCCGCCTCCACCGCTTGCCGGCAGCCTCGAACAAGCCCGCGCGATCAACGTGCTGCTGTGGGCGCAGGTCGAGGAGTTGACGAAGGCCAACCAACGCCTGGAGGCGAGGGTTCGTGACCTGGAAGCCCGGCTGAAGCAGAACTCGTCGAACTCGTCGCGGCCGCCGTCGACGGACGCACCGTGGAACAAGCCCAAGCGCAAGCCGCCCGAGGGTCCGAGCGGCCGCAAGGCCGGCGGCCAGCCGGGGCACGAGGGCCGTACACGCGAGGCCGTGGAGGCGGACGAAGTGAAGGAAGTGCGCCCGACGCGCTGCGAGCACTGCGGCGAGGAGATCCCGGCGGACACGCCGATGGCCTTCGAGGTGCGCCAGTCGGTCGAGATCCAGATGGTGTGCAAGGTGACGGAGTGGAAGCTCGGTCGTTGCACGTGTCCGAACTGCCGGAAGGTGTCGCGCGCCGAGCGTCCGGCAGAAATGCCCGAGACCGCGTTCGGTCCGCGCCTGGAGGCGGCGGTCGCTCTGCTGTCGTCGCGCTTCCGCCTGAGCCGGCGCGAGGTGGTGGCGGTGATGCACGACCTCTTCGGCGCGAACCTGTCGCTCGGGTCGGTGCAGGCCATCTGCGAGCGCGTCAGCACGGTGGTGGCGCCAGCGGTCGAGGCCGTGGCGCGGGACATCGCGGCGGCCCTGGTCGTCCACGCCGACGAGACCGGGTGGGCGCAGAAGGCGCTGCGGACGTGGCTATGGCTCGCGGCGACCGACACGGAGGCGCTGTTCGTGCTCGCTGGTGACCGCGGTCGCAAGGCGCTGGCGAAGCTGCTGGCCGAGGAGTTCCACGGCATCGTGCACTGCGACCGCTGGCGGCCGTACGAGCGCTTCTCGGCGGAGTGGCGCCAGCTTTGCCACGCGCACCTGCGGCGGGACTTCCAGGCGCTCATCGACCGCGGCGGCGCGGCGAAGCCGCTGGGCGAGAGGCTGCTGCGCGTGAGCGACCGGCTCTTCCACTTCTGGCACGCGTTCCAGCGCGGGGAGATCACGCGCGACGAGATGGCCCTGGCCCTCGTGCCCGTGCGCATGCAACTCGGCGCGGCGTTGAGCGACGCGTTCGACAGCGACGACAAAAAGGCCCACGCGCTGGCCAAGGATCTGCGCCGGCAATGGCCTGCACTCTGGACCTTCGTGCACGCAGCCGGCGTCGAGCCCACGAACAACACCGCCGAGCAGACGTTGAGGCCCGCCGTTCTCTGGCGACGCGGCTCGCATGGTACCCAGAGCGACGCCGGCAGCCGGTTCGTCGAGCGCATGCTGACCGTCATCCACACCGCGAAGCGACGCGGCATCCGGCTGTTCGATTGGCTGACAGCCGCTTGCGCAGCGCCCACTCCCGACCTCGTCCTTCGGCCCTGCCCGACCAGTTGACCGGCGCCGAGCCAAGCGCTACGCTCGGTCCCGTCAGCCGGGGTGAACGGTTACCCGTGTTCGTGTTCTTCGTAGCGTGAGGTGGACCATGCGAATCACGTACGATCCAGAGGTAGACGCACTCTACATCTCGTTCGCGGAGACGACCGTGACAACCAAGGAGTTGGGCGAAGGGATCGCCGCCGACTTCGACGCGGCCGGGCGCCTGGCCGGAATCGAGATTCTCGACGCAAAGGCCAGACTCGGAGACCCCAGGGCTTTCCGACGCGTCATCCTCGAAGACATCGGGCTCGACGAGCTGAGCCAGAGCGCGTGAGCCTCGGCTACGGCCCCGGCACCACCACCTCGATTGTCGACCCCTCGCCGCAGGCGGTCCAGAAGCCGCTGACAGCGCACGCCACCGTGACCTGGTACGTGCCCGGGGCCAGCTCGAACGAGGCCGTCACGTCGGCTACGACGTCGCTGTCGGCGCACAGGCAGGGGTTCACGACGGTCTCGTCGCAGGTCACGTCGACCAGGCGCAGGGTGAGCGCGGTCCCGTCGCCGGTCCGTTCGAAGGCGTCCGGGGTGCGGCAGTCCTCGAACACGGCGGCCTTCCAACGCACGGTGAGGGTTCCACCGTCGACCGTCACCTCGGGGCCGCGGACCTCGGGAGCCAGGGTGGCCAGATAGGCCGCGGTGTCGGCGTAGTAGCCCATCCACAGCACGTCGAGCTGCACGGGCAGGTACACCTCGGTGTCGCAGGCGTTGCCCACCCCGTCGTGGTCCCAGTCTTCCTGGCTGGGGTCGAAGTGCTGGGGGCACACGTCCTGGCCGTTCGGCACCGCGTCGCCGTCGCAGTCCGCGTCGGGGTCGGCGGTGAAGCAGGGCTGCGCCTCCATGCAGTCGGGCACGCCGTCGGCGTCCGAGTCGGCGAAGCCCTCGTCGGTGGCGCCGTCGCAGTCGTCGTCCAGCCCGTTGCAGGCCTCGTCGGCGGGGGTGGGCGCGTCGCAGGCCGTGAGGCCCTCGGCGGTGCAGGTCCGGCGGCCGGTGCAGGTGCCCAGGTCGTTCGTCGAGGTGCAGGTGGTCCAGGCGGCGGCCTCGATGGCGCCCGCGTCACACGAGCACGTGGCCGAGTCGCTGACGCACTGGGGAGCTCCGTCGACTTCGGCGGGAACGGGGGCGCAGGTGTAGCCGGCGGGGCACGCCTGAACGTCGCAGGGGAGGCCGCAATAGCTCCCGCCGTCGGGGTAGTGGGCGCACGCCGCGCGCCCCGCCGAGCCGGTCGGGTTGCAGTCGGCGTCGGTGGCGCACGGCCGGCAGAGCCGCGAGGGCTGGTACTGGCAGACGTAGGTGCAGTCGGGGCACGAGCCCGGGTCGACCAGGCACGCCCAGCCTTCGCGGGGGCACGTGTCGACGCAGAACTGGGTGCAGACCTTCCCGTCCGGCCCGTCGACGCAGAGGCTGCTCGCGCAGTCGTCGTCCTCTGTGCAGGGGCACCAGGCGTCGGCAAAGGGGGGAAGGCAGTAGGGCTCGACCGAGACCTCCTCGCAGAGACCCGTGTCGTAGTTGCACAGGGTTCCCTCGGGGCACTCATCGTACCAGGCCTCGGGATCGCACCCACCGTAGGGCGCGACCTCGCAGGTTCCCTTGTAGCGATGGCAGGCCATGCCCGACGGGCACTCGCGGGCGCGGTGCTCGCAGGCAAAGGTGTTGGCCGCGAAGCCGCAGTGGTCCTTGGTGCACGCGTTCGCGTCGTCGCAGTCGGCGTCGCCGGTGCAGTGGCAGGTGCACGTGCCGCACGCGCAGCAGGCCGGGATGCCCTGGTCGAAGCACTCGGGGTCGGGGGGCACGTACGCACCGGGGGGCAGCTGGTGAACGTCGTCGTCGGGCTGGGGGCTGGGCGCCACGTACGTGTCGCGCACGTCGGCATCGGGATCGCCGCCGTGGCCCGTGCACGCCGAGCACCGGGCCAGCAGCAACCCGACGGTCGTTGCCACCGCCAGCCCCGCGAAGCGCGCGCGCATCCCTGCCCCCCTCGCGATCGATGGGGCCAGCCTAGCGGGAAAGCCGCGCCTCTGCAAGCAACCCACGGCCCTCGGGGATTCCCCGAAAAGGTCCGAAGGCGGCTTGTATGGGGCCACGACTTCGCTACGCTGCCGGAGAAGCCGACGAGAGGGGGTGGGGATGGCGCGACGTCGGACGCGAAGCCTCGTTCGAAGCCTGGTGCCCTGCCTGGGCCTGCTGTGGCTGTTCGACGGCTGCAGCGCGTGCTTCGAGACCGACGGGGGCGGCTCGGGCTGCGGCGGGCAAAAGTACTGCGACACGGACAGCGACTGCGAGTTCGGCCGGTGCTTCGACCACGAGTGCGCCTCGCCCTGCACCTCGATCGACGACTGCCTGTTCGACGAGCTGTGCGAGGGAACCGGCGACCAGCGGCACTGCGTCGAGGTGAACGAGTACTGCTGGGAGGACTTCGATTGCGCCTACCTGCCGGAGCGCACCGGTGAGTGCATGGCGTGGCGCTGCATGGGCGGGGAGTGCCGGTGGGACGACGCCGAGACCGGTTCCTCGTGCCAATTGGCCGGCTCGTCCTACGGCTACCGGAGCGGGAAATGCTACGCGGGTTATTGCTACGCGTGCCTGCCCGACTGCCGCTACGCCAGGTGCGGCTCCGACGGCTGCGGGGGCTCGTGCGGAAGCTGCCGCGACGACCAGTACTGCGATCGCGGCTGGGGCGAGTGCCGCCCGTCGGAGTGCAGCGCCGACTGCGTCGACGAGCCGTGCCGCCGCGCCACCTGCGGCCACTGGAGCGACGGCGCGCCTTTCTGCGACTGGACCCCCGCCAACGACGGCAGCTCGTGCAAGCCCGCCAACGGCCTGGAGGGCTGGTGCGACGACGGCACCTGCCGCTGCCTGCCCGCGTGCGGCGGCCGCGAGTGCGGCAGCGACGGCTGCGGTGACGTGTGCGGCTCGTGCACGGCGCCCGAAACCTGCCAGCAGGGCTGGTGCGAACCCTGCGTCCCCCAGTGCGAGGGGCGCGTGTGCGGCTTCGACGGCTGCTTCGGCACCTGCGGCGACTGCGGCGAGCTGTGGTGCAGCGGCGACGGCACCGCCTGCCTCGAGGTGGCATGGCAGCCGGGCTCGCGGCTGACCGCCGCCGTGTTCCCCGGGTTCGCGGACGAGAGCGGCGACGCCTACACGTCCTACGACGAGGGGCTGGCGGGCGCCGCCTGCCTGGACGTGGACGGCGACGAGGTCCTCGACGACGGCCTCGGCGCGCTGCTCGGCACTCTGCAGGGCTTCGGCGTCGACGCGAACGCCGAGCTGGCCAAGGCCCTCCACGGCGGCGAGGGCGCGGTGGTGCTATTCCTCGAGCCCGGGGAGGCCTCCGACCGCCTGATCGCGTGGGCCGCCACGCCCGGAACGGCCGCCGACGCCTGGGTCGTCGACCACGCTCCGTCGAAGGGCCAGCCCATCCTCGATCTCGCGCCCGCGTCGCTCCACGACGGCCGACTGAACGCCGAAAACCCGAGCATGTCGCTCGACGGGCTGGTCGCCCTGCTGGAGCAAGGCGCGTTCCAGTCCACGTCGCCGGTGACGTTGGGCCTCGCCCGGGTGGTGGCCCGGGTCGACGGCACGGTCGACGCCGAGGGCACACGCTTCGCGGCCGGCGCCCTGGGCGGCGTGGTCTACAAGGCCGACCTCGACCGCGTGCTGTTCGAGGCCCGCACCTGGTGCGCCACCGACCCCGAGGCGCCGGCCGACGTGTGCGGCTACCTGCAGATGGCCGACATGAGCCTGATCGAGACCTTCCTGACCTGGGACCAGGACCTCCCCGACTGCGGGAAGGAGCTCCTGATCTACGACGCCAACGATCCCATGCGGGTGGTCGGCTCCGAGCCCAACTGCCAGGGCGTGTCGCTCTGCCTGTTCTGGGCGGCCGAGAAGGCCCGCGTGGCGTTGGAGCCCCTGCCCTGAGGGCGTGTCGATCGGAGAGGCCTCGCGGCTCTGCACCCAGGCGCCGACGGGGCGAGCGCGGTCAGTCGTGGCAGTACTCGCCCGACGGGACGAAGTGGTCGCCCACGTTCAGCTCCTGGCTCCAGGCCTTGGGCGACTCGAAGTGCACGCCCGCCACGTCGACGGCCAGGTAGAACTCGGGCTCGTCGCCCTCGTCGCCTCCGTCGATGCAGTAACCCGGCATGCCCGCGCACACCCCGGCCCAGGTGAAGCACGTGACGTACCGGCCCGTGGAGGCGTCGTAGTCGTGGGGCGAGATCTCGAGGTCGAACGTGGGCCCGATCTCGGGCAGCGAGTAGTCGTCATCGTCGTAGGCCGTGACGTGGGCCACCTCGCCGACCAGCCCCGAGGTCACGAGGCAGGCCCGGGCGTCGTCTCCGGCCACGATGCAGTTGCTGCCCTCCCAGTACGCGGCGTGGATGACGGCCGGCTCGCGGCACTCGCCGCTCCGACACTCCCGGTCGGCCGGGCAGCTGCCGCACGTGCAGCCCTCGACCTCGCCGCAAGCGGCGCCCCGGGAGGCGCACAGGCAGTCGCAGTCGGTGACGCACGCGCCGTCGCAGCAGCTGGCGCACAGCCCGCACCCGCCGCAGTCGCACGGGCCCAGGGGGCCGCACCCGCGATGCGCCAGCTCGCACGACGCGGGGCAGTCGACCGCGCACGTGCCGCCTGTCCCGCCTGCCCCGAGCCCCGTCGAGGGGAGCCCGGTCGAGGGATCGTCGCACGCCTGGAAGTCCAGGCAGCCGCCGCAGTCGCAGCCGGCCACCACGCCACACTCCGCCCCCTCGGAGTCGCACGTCGCCTCGCAGTCGGCCACGCACACGTCGTCGAGGCAGCGCTCCAGGTCGCCGCAGGCCTCGCACCCGGTGCACGCGCCGCAGTCGCACGGGCCCGCCTGCCCGCACGTGACGTCGGTGCAGGCGACCTGGCAGTAGGCGGCCTGCTCCTCCACCTTCACGGTGAACGCGAGGAGCACGGGCCCGTCCTTGGCCTCGAGGATGCGGCCCACGAGGTCTGCGGCCAGCTCGGGCACGCACGTGAAGGTCGCCCGGCTCGCGCCGATCGACACCGCGGCCGGGTCGGCGCACCCCTCGACCTCGGCCCACAACGTCGCGGGCAGGTTGGCCCCCAGCACCGAGAAGCGGTACGGGAGGCCCGCCGCCGCGCGGTCGGGGGTCACGTGGTCGACCACGGTCTCCAGCGGGTCGAACAGCAGGTCGGGCAGCACCCGCGACGACGCCAGCACGCGCGCCACCGGCAGCCCGTAGGCCGGCGCGTCGGAGGTGCAGCCGGCGCGCAGGAGCAGGCCGGCCAGCGCCCCGTCGGCGCCCAGGATCGCGCCCCCCGGCGAGCCCCCGGCCAGATCGGTGACGTCGACCGTGAGCAGGTCGCCGTCGACGCTGGTGACGGTGCCGCACGAAACGGCCTTGGGGCGGCCGAAGGGGTGGTGGACGATCTCGATGGGGTCGCCCGGGGCCAGGGGCGCGGGGGCCGGGGCCGCCACGCCATAGGTCTTGCCCGGGCAGCCGCCCAGCTCGACCAGCACGTAGGGCAGCCCGTTCGGCTCGAGCTCGACGACCCGGTCGCAGCGGTACGACGTGCCCTCGTGGCCGTTGTTGACGTACACGGCGCCCGTCTCGGCGTCGACCTGGCAGGCGAAGTCGACGTGCAGGTGCCGGCAGAAGTCGTCGGCCGACGCGACCTTCGGGGGCAGCGTCCACCCGAGCGACGCCACCTTGTCGCGGTCGAAGCAGGCCGCGGCGGCCAGGAAGAGCCCCTCGCTCACGAGCACGCCCGTGCACCACCGCACGCCGGCGACCGAGACCTTGGGGTCGGTGCCCGGCGGCAGGCCCACGTCGTCGTCCCAGTGGATGAGGCCCACCGGGCGGGCGTGCGCCTTCAGCTCGACGGGGGAGTCGAGCCCGCACCCGGGCGCGGTCTCCACGTCGACCCAGCCCGCGGGGTGGCAGTCGGCCTCGAGCGCGGCGCTCCACCCGGGCAGCGGCGGCGCGCCGGGGATGGGCAGCGCCTCACGGCACACGCCGTCGACGCACGCCAGCCGCCCCGCGCAGATGCCGCCCTGCTCGCACGTGCACCCCTCCGACCCCGGCTCGCACGACAGGCACGTGCGCGACGCGGTGCACACCAGGTCGTCGTCGCAGGTGTCGTCGGGCCGACAGGGCTGCCCCTTGCCCCCCTGAGGCTCGGCCACGCAGCGCGACCCCACGCACGCGAAGCCCCGGTCGCACGTCTGGTTCGCGTAGCACGCCTCCCCCTCGCCGCCACGGAGCGTGCCGTACACGTCGTCGCTGCGGCCGCCGGCGTCGGCTCCGCAACGGACAAGGCCGGCCATCGCCGCCATGCCCAGCACCGCGAGCGCGAACCAGCGGGCACCAAGGCGTCGCACGTCCATTTTCCCCTCCATGTTCCGCAGCATAGCGAGGCCGCGGGCGCGGTTCAAGGAGTCCCGTCGCTGCACGAAATCCCGAGTTCTCGCCGCCCGATCCTGCGTTGACCCCGTGCGGCTTTCTCGGTAACGTGTGAAAAAGCGTAGCCGGAGCATTCTCCATGGCGATCCACCGGTGGGAACTCGTGCGAGCCTGCGGGCTGGTAGCCGTCATCCTTCTCGCGGCCTGCGGTGGCGAGGACGGAGCCGGTCCCGTGGGCGCCTGCGTGCCCGGCGCGTCAGTGGCCTGCACCTGCTCCGACGGGAGCCGGGGCGCCCAGGTGTGCGCTTCGGACGGGAACCGCCTGGGCGATTGCGAGTGCACGGGCCCCGAAGGGTCCGACGTGATCGACGCGGCTGACGCGCCGGCGCTCGACGCCGCCGACGACGCGCCCGCGGCCGAAGCATCCGTCCGCGACGCGGCCCCCTCCGACGCCCCGGGCGACGACGCCGCTGTCCCTGACGCAGCGACGCCCGATTCGACCGTCGACACCGACGCGCTGCCCGAGGCGGTGGGCCCGTGCGAGCCCTCGTGCACGGGCAAGGCCTGCGGCGACGACGGGTGCGGCGGCTCGTGCGGCTCGTGCGACGACGGTGACCCCACGACCATCGACACGTGCGACGCCCTCTTCCAGGGTTGTCAGCACGTCCCGGCCGGCGACTGCGAGGTGGTCGCCGTGATCGCCATCGAGGAAGGCGAGGAGGTCTGCCCCCAGACCGTGCTGCACCTGCACGGCGAGGGCAGCGCCACCCAGTTGGGCACCATCGCCA
>Ga0233425_10009527_pt1 | contig 12246 bp, 3 predicted proteins | sample Watercolumn_Towu_2_FD_181712 | JGI IMG/M metagenome (GOLD analysis project Ga0233425, IMG submission 181712) | Freshwater microbial communities from Lake Towuti, South Sulawesi, Indonesia - Watercolumn_Towuti2014_140_MG | ecosystem: Environmental > Aquatic > Freshwater > Lake | place: Indonesia...
GCATTAGAAAAATTTTCGGAAGTGATCACGCTTGTTGAATACCGTACGTCGTAGTATGAAGCGGTACCTGTGTTTCCATCGTCGCCCGGAGCTGTCCATGTTATTACTGCGGACTGGAATGTGGCCGATGTCGCGGCAAGATCCGTAATAGCGGAAGGAGGAGTAGTGTCATTGTTTTTATCAAGTGCGTTGTACGCGTTCAGTCTTCCCCCTGATAGGCATTTCCCGGTAAGAGCGCTTATCGGTACAGTTCCATTCATGATCTTTTGTTTTACCTGAGCGGCTGTGGCGTTTATATTTTGGGCCAATACTAATCCCGCTACCCCCGCGACGTGCGGTGTTGCCATGGATGTTCCGCTATATGTCGCGTAGGAATTGTTTGGTATTGTGCTAGTGATGCTAACGCCCGGGGCTCCTATGTCTACGGTTGTCGCGCCGTAACAAGAAAAAGAGGCAAGCTTGTCGGTTTTATCCAGCGCGGCAACGGAAATAATATTTGAGCAGGTGTAGCTTGCGGGATAGGTCGGAGTCGCGTCGTTATTTGAAGCAGAATTACCGGCGGCTGCAACGAATAAAACATTGTGGCTGTTTGCGTATTCTATGGCGTTATATAACGTCTGACTGTATCCTCCGCCCCCCCAAGAATTGCTCAGAACCCTTGCGCCGTTATCGACGGCGTATAGTATGCAGTCAACCGCGTCGGAAGTTGAGCCGGATCCTGCGGATGACAAAAATTTAAGTGCCATTATTTTTGCCCTCCAGCTCACACCCGCTACTCCTGTGCCGTTATTGCCGACACCCGCGATTGTACCTGAGCAATGCGTGCCGTGGTTATTGTCATCCATAGGATCGTCGTCGTTATTGTAATAATCATAGCCGTGTTTACCGCTTGAGTTTGTCCATATATTGGCGGCTAAATCGGGATGAGTGTAGTCTACGCCGGTGTCAATTACCGCTATAATTACGCTATCTGAACCCTGTGTGATATTCCATGCCTCTGGCGCGTCTATATCAGCGTCGTTAGTTCCGCCGTTTTGGCCGGTATTGTGAAGTCCCCATAAAGATGTAAACTGCGGATCATTTGGTGTAACAAGGGCGCTCACAATGAAATCCGGTTCTGCAAATTCTACTGTACCGCTTTCAACATATGCCGCGATCGCTTCCTTAATATCTACGTTTGCCGTGTATTCGATCTTTTCGACTCCGATCCGTTCGTATGTTTTTATTGTCTCGGCTCCGAGGAGGGCGTTAACATTCTCTACCTCATCACTCGCTATCCCGTCCTTGAATTTTACCAAAACTCTATTTGGGTAGTATTCTGGGATCTCCGGAGTAGGGATGCGTTCTCCTTCTAAGTAGGTGGTCTTGTCTTCGTTATCTTCATAAGCCATGGGCATCTCCAGGGAATCGTTGTTAGTGTCCGCCATACTGATGCTAAAAACAAGATCCGCATCTCCTGTGTTTGAAATCGTCAGTGATTGAGTAGTGGTCTGTCCTGATTGCAGTGTTACAGCAGGTAGTGTGCTGGGAGAAATATTTATGTGCGCGCCTAAGACATATGTTATTGTCAGCGAGCGTGTGCTTGTATTTCCTAAAGTATCCGAGGCGGAGATTGTAAATGTATTCGCGCCTACGGATAGGTTTACCGTCTTATTGAACGTCCCGTCTTTGTAATTTACCGCCTCGCCGTTTACCGTGACTACAGCTTCTAGGTCGTTTACTGACCCCGTAATGGTAGATGTTGGTAACGTAGTGATGCTTCCGCTTGACGGTGAAGTTACCGTAATCGTAGGTGCTGTTGTATCTCTTACTACGATGACAGAAGCGGCAGTGATATTGCCGGCAACGTCAGTTGCCTGCGCGGTGATGGTGTTATTTCCTTCATCTAGCGTGACATTGTGCGTAAAAGTCGAGTCCTCGTTCGCGGTGGACGCGTGGCTGTTTACTACGATACTTGAGATTCCTCTATTGTCGCTGACTGTGCCTGTGACTGTGACGGTTGTTTGTTTTGTCTTTGTAGCGTCCGCCGGTTGTGTGATGGCAACTAGCGGCGGTACTGTGTCAAGAATTACCTGTAATGTTTTTGCCGTACTGCCGGCGGAATTAGTGGCGATAACGGATATTGTGTTTTGCCCTTCCGACAGCTGTATGGTAGCGCCGAATGTGTTATTGCTTACGACGGCGCCTACGCCGTTTACCTTAACCACAGAGTATTTGTAGTCTATAGTTCCCGAAACCGTCACCATCGCTTGTTTTGTGATTAGCCCGTTTAGCGGAGAAGTGATCGAAATATTCGGAGGGCCCGTGGGCGGTGTTGCTTCTACAATCAAAGAAGCCGGGACTACAATAACTCCGTTGTCCGGGTCGTTTGAACTAACATTTAATTCGGTCGAGTAATTGCCTAAATCCAATCCGCACGCGTCATAAGTGAGTGTTATTGTCTTACTCTGGTTTGGCTGTATAGTGCCGGAGGTGATATCCGGTTTAAGCCATCCGCTTTCGGCGGAAGAGCCATAAACCGACACATCATCGATATACCAGCCGTCGCTTGTTGTGTCGTTATCTGCGGTCAATTTGAACCTTAATTTTACAGTCTTTCCCGCGCACGCCGACAAATCAAGTTTTACCTTAGTCCATGTGGAAAGGGTGCCTGTGTTTGATTTCAGTTGAGTCCACGTGGTTCCCCCGTCTGAGGTTATTTCAACGTATCCGTAGTCATACCCCGATTCTAAATCATATTTCTGCCAAAATTCCAAAGACGCCGAAGAGAGATTTGTTAGATCTATGGATCGTGTTGTTAGGTTAATCGTCGAATTATTGCTGTAGTTTCCGTAAGGGCTGTCAGTCCAGCAAATGGTTCCGGAGTGTGCTGACTCGACTGTTTGCTCCCACGGAGATTGGGCCGTCCACTGTGTTGTCCCTTGTTCCATATCGTCGGTAAATACAGTGGTGGGCATTTTTGTCGTCGAGCTTGTAACATTGGATAAACCACTTGAGTTGCCCGCGTTGTCGGCAACCTTTAGAGCGAAATAATAAACGGTATTTTTTTCTAATCCTGTGACTGTCACGGATTCTTTTGTCCCAGCCGATGATGGATTTGGCTCTCCCGATACCTGAGTTGCATTGGCGAAATTGCCGGAAGTAATCTCTGACGTAGAATATCTAAGGTCGTACTGTGTTGCTGTGCCGGTATCTCCATCGTCGCCCGTAGCTGTCCAAGTAAGTGTGATAGATTGGCATGTCTTGTTGCTTTCGGCTAAGTCTGCTATCGCGTTTGGAGGAACAGTGTCATTTTCTTTTTGAATCGCGTTAAAAACATTGAGCCTTCCTCCGGTAACAGTTTTTCCTGACAAACTTGAAGTGGGATTTACTGTGGAGAGCAGAGTTTCTCTTACCTGGTTGTACGTTAAGTTAGGTCTTTGTGACCAGACGAGTGCGGCCGCTCCGCTTACATGCGGTGTAGCCATCGATGTCCCGCTGTATTTAGCGTATGAGTTATTCGGAATCGTACTAAGAATGCTTACTCCGGGCGCGCCTAAATCTACCGAAATGGCGCCGTAGTTTGAGAATGAAGCTAGGGCATCGGTGTTGGATGTAGCGGCGACCGAGATAATGTTCGCGCAATCAAAAGCCGCTGGATACATCGGCGTAGTGTCTGCGTTTACCGCGCTATTGCCTGCCGCGGCCACGAATAACATTCCTTTAGTTTTTGCGTACTCAATGGCATTCTTCAAAGTTTGCGAACTGCTTCCCCCTCCCCATGAGTTGCTCGCGATTTCTACACCCATATTGGCGGCGTAAATGGTTGCCTCTACAGCGTCCGCGTATGAACCGGAACCGCCGGAGCTTAAAAACTTTAAGGCCATAATCTTTGTTGTCCAGCAAACGCCGGCGACTCCGGTTGTGTTATTTCCAACACCGCCTATAGTTCCCGAGCAGTGTGTGCCGTGAGAGTTGTCATCAAATGGATCGCCGTCATTGTTGCAGAAATCGTATCCGTAATAGTCGTCAATATATCCGTTCCCGTCATCGTCAATACCGTTTCCGGGTGTTTCTCCCGGGTTGTGCCACATATTTGCAGAGAGGTCCTGATGGTTATAATCAACCCCCGTGTCTATTACCGCGACAACAACATCGTCCGAACCTGTCCAGTAATCCCATGCCTCCGGGGCGTCAATGTCACAGTCTGCCGTGCCACCGGACTGTCCGATATTGTGCAGGCCGTATAGTTCTCCGAATTTCGGGTCATTGGGTGTTTTACAAATTTCCGCGATATAATTAGGTTCGGCGTATTCGATGCGCGGATTATTCTCGTATTCGTTTATCGCGTCAAATATGGATGTGTCCGCACCTACCCGTAGAAGATACACGCCGATGTCCTTGTACTCTTTTATTATTTCAGCGCCGGTTAAAACGTTTATTTGTTCCAGCGCGGCCAGGCCTTCGTCGCTATTATTCGGCTTCACTAATATTTCGTCCGGGACGTATTCCGCAGAAGTGTCTATCTCATCCGACGGAGTGTTTTCTGTTTCGATAATTGCCTGAACGATTGTGGAATTTAAACCGTTTACTTTTGTATCAGTCAAAGAAAATTCCAGAGGACTGCTTCCGGTATTGGTTATAACCAGCGTCTTTGTGCTCGTGTCGTCAGGGTTAAGGGATACTAAGGGTAATTCCGCCGGTTCAACGGATATTTTTGCTGGAGCTATTGTTGTTGCGCACAGAATATTTGATAAACCGGATTCATTGTTGCTGTCGTCTTTTGACTTAATGGCGAAGTAGTATTTGATGTTGGGTGTGAGTCCGGTGACTGTCATTGTCTCCGCGTTTCCCGCGACGGATGGTGTAGGTTCGCCCGTTATCGCCACGGAGCTGTCCCATGTGTTGTTTGTGATATCCTCCGTATTGTATCTGATGTCGTAGGTTGCCGCCGTTCCGGAATTGCCGTCGTTACCGGGGGCTGTCCACTGGAGTTTAACAAACACCGCGCCAGTCTCTTTTGCGGAGAGGTTTGAAATATCCGCGGGCGGTGTTGTGTCAGACGATCCGACGCCTACAACTTCCACGTCATCGATGTAAACGCCCTCGAAACTATTGGCGTAGCTATCTATAGTGTCAAAGCTGAATCTTATCCTTACATTTGACGAACCTGCCTGGAGAGAAATATATTCTGTGCCCATCCACGCCTTCTCGCTTGCCGTTGTAGAGCTGACACTCCATAAGGTCTGCCACGTGGATCCGTTGTTGTATGAAACCTCTGCCTTTAGAACGTCAAACGCGCTTGAGTATGATTCGACCGAGCGCCAATAATTAAAAATTAGCTCGGCGCTTGATGTTTGAGAAAGATTTATGGCCGGGGACATAATTGAACCGTAGTTACGCGCCCCTGTGTCATACGTGTATGTTGCCTCTTTGCCGTAATACCATGATGTAGTAGTGCTTTTAAATTTGTGCGTTGACTGGTGCCAAAGCGAAGCCCCGCCGATTCCGTCGGTGCCCGATATTGTCCAGCCGTTCGTGCCGTTTTCAAAAGCGTCTTTATAAATCGTCGATGCGGCGCCTGTTTTTATGGAAACAATATTTGATAATCCGGACGTATTTCCCCACTCGTCCAAAACCTTCATGGCGAAATAGTACGTTGTATTTGGGCCAAGTGGCTGAACGGTCATTATCTCCGAAGAGCCGCTGGTTTTTGGCACCGGTATATTTTGCGCGGCTGTCGCCGAACCGAAATTATTTTCGTCTATAGGACTCGTCGAATAGCGTATGTCGTAAACTGAGGCGGTGCCAGTTAAATCGTCGTCGCCTGTAGCTGTCCATGATAGTACCGCCGATTTGTATGTCGTGGAAGTGACGCTAAGGTCAGTAACTGCCGACGGAGGGATAGTCTCCTGTTCGCTTGTTACCGCTCTATACGCATTTGCGCGTCCTTCGGATACCATTTTTCCGGTTAGCGCGGATTTCTTATCAACGGTGCTTAGGAGTCGCGCCTTTACCTGCAGGTTTGTTAATTCTGGATGAACCGCCCAGATAAGCGCGCAAATTCCGGATATGTGCGGCGTTGCCATTGACGTTCCGCTGTAGGAGGCGTAGGAGTTGTTTGGGACGGTGCTATAAATACTAACACCCGGGGCGGCGATGTCGACCGATACCGCCCCGTAACAAGAAAAACTCGCGAGCGCGTCTTTGTTGTCTGTAGCCGCTACGGCGATAACACTATCCACATCGTAACTTGAAGGATAATGCGGTGTGGAGTCGTTATTTCCTCCGCTGTTTCCCGCCGCGGCTACAAATATCGCGCCTGCGTTGTGGCTTGCTGTGATAGCGTCTTTTAAGGCCTGTGAAAATCCTCCTCCCCCCCAAGAATTGCTCATTATTTTAGCCCCGTTTGCCGTCGCGTATTGGACCGCTTCAATTGCATCGGAAGTGGAACCGGAGCCAGAATCGCTTAAGAATTTTAGAGGCATTATCTTTGCTCTCCATGCCACGCCGACAACGCCCTTACTATTATTTCCGACGGCGGCGATTGTCCCTGAACAATGCGTTCCGTGTGAATGCCCGTCGAAGGGATCATTGTCGTTATTTACAAAATCCCACCCGCGATAATCGTCAATATAGCCGTTTCCGTCGTCGTCAATGTTATTCCCCTGTATCTCATCTGAATTTACCCACATATTTTCGCTAAGGTCAGGATGATTGTAGTCAGCACCTGTGTCTATAACGGCGATAATGATATTGTCCGGTACTTCTCTTACAATGTCCCATGCTTCAGGCGCGTCAATGTCCGCATCGGCTGTTCCGCCTGTTTGTCCGGTGTTGTGAAGCCCATACAATGAAGAGAAGGACGTATCGTTTGGTATCGTGCTGTCTAGAGTAATTACGTAGTTTGGCTCGGCGTACTCAACATTTGGGTCGGTGTAGGCCGCGGCTATTGCAGATTCAACAGAAGTGCCAGAAACGAGGTTAACTTTGTACACGTCATTTATCTTAAACTTTTTTGCCTTTACGGCGCGAATTTTTACTCGAAGTGTGTGAATGAGGTCTTTCTCTTCTTGAACCGGCTTAAACTTGACAAGTACTTCTCCCGGTACGTATTCTTCAGGGTAGGCGTTTCCGACGAACAACGCCAAAAAGAAACTCAAAGCGGCGATTTTAGCAAATGTTGTTTTCATTCCTACCTCCGGACTATCCGGCTATTTCAATCAGCGTGCTCCTGAACCTCTATTTATCTAAGAGCATATTTCATGCCAAGTTGCAGTCATTTTAAGGGTAAAAACGTGTTTATAAGGAACTGCGGGGCATCTACATATGACGCCAGGAAATGCGCTCCTTTTTAGGGTGTTCTGAAACTCTAAAAAATGTACAGTTTTTAGACGTGGGCCGTGTATGAGAATTGGACAAATGCTATAAGAGCGATTACAAAGCAAGCCACGAAGCCACGGATTACACGTATTGAAAGCAAAAATAAACAACAAAACTCCCGATGAAACGCAGACCACCCCAGGTGTGGAATTTGGGGATAGAACTTTGTGCCTTATCGAAGTTAATCGCCCATTTTTTACCGAATTGGCTAAAAACTTCCGACGGAAATCCAGTTGAAATTACATAAGTATTTAGCTATAAATGACATAACTCCATTCCGGTCTTGGCATCACACTTGCTCCATATCAAGCTGGCACCCGGAAAGGCTCCGGATGCGATCAACCTGCGAGCTGTCGGTAGAGGAGAGAAAATCCTGCAAAGGGCGGGATTGATGGGAATAGTGAGGAGATTATGAAAAAATATCATGTTCCGAGAGGAACGAAAATGGAGGTGGGTATGAGAGCTAGGTGTGGACCGATTTTGGGCTTGGTGGTGATTTGTGTATTGGTGTCTATAGGCGGAATGGCGTACGGTGACCTGTTGTTTAACGGTTTTGAAAATCCTCCGTACACTACAGGGTCAATCAGTGGACAAGACGGGTGGGGGATGCCAATGGGTGCTGTTACCATCATTAATACAGCGGCGCACACAGGTACGCAGTCTGTGAAGATTGGTACCGGTAACAACGCAGCGCAACATAACATTAACGTTCTGGCAGGTCCTGGCGATTCAATTAGCTTTTGGATTAACCCCACATTTAAAAACGAAGACGGATTCGGAGGAGTCGAGTTCAACTTAAAGCCTGGTGGAGGAGGAATGAACTTTCAGGGCGGTTTGGTTTTGAGATACAACAGCGTCGGAGATAAGTATGAGCTGTTTGCCCGTGAAGGTTTCGACTTAATTGATACCGGGCTAGATATTGGCTATATTCCGCTGGGATCTTGGTACAACTTCAAAATGGTAAACGAGGGAGCGACCTATGGTGTTTACTACGGTGAATCTAAATACGGTAGTTATGACTTGGGTGGTGCAGTCGGTGCGATATCACTAGAGGGTATGGCGTTAACATCCGGTACTGCGTTGTTTGATGATGTAAGTGTGGCACAAACAGCTCAAACTCCAGAACCAAGCACAATGTTCATGTTTGTGTCTAGCTTGTTAGGATTAGGATGGAAGATGAAATTCAAGTTTTTGAAATAAGGAGGTGCGATGTTGGAAAATCAATGACCCCGGCTCTGTTAGAAAATACAACAGAGCCGGGGTTTTATTTTTAATTGACATGACGATATTGATTCGGCTATCATAATGCGCTTTCATTTTTTATGAGGGCGCTTAGCTCAATTGGGGGAGCGTTGCCCTTACAAGGCAAAGGTCACAGGTTCAAACCCTGTAGCGCCCAATTAATAGGTTTACAGAAAAAAAGGTTGTTCTTTTTTTTAATTTTGCTATAATTCTGCCAAATTTTTGGGGACGTCGCTTAGCCCGGTTTAAGGCCCCTGACTGTCGATCAGGTGATCGTGGGTTCGAATCCCATCGTCCCCGTGATATAATAAAAATGAAAAATGTGGGACAGATTTTATTTTTTGCTGTAGAATAAAATTTGTCCCACATTTTTTTTAAAAGGAGGTGGATTCATGAGTAGGACGAAAATTATTTGTACATTGGGGCCGGTCAGTAGCTCGAAATCTATTTTGACAAAAATGGTCTTATCGGGGCTCAATGTCGCGCGGCTGAATTTTTCACACGGCCTGTATAAGGAGCACAAGGCAAAGATTCGTATATTGAGGGATATAAATAAGGCGCGTAAATCAGGTATTAAAATACTGCAGGATCTGGAGGGATTTAGAATAAGAATAGGCGAATTAAAAGGCCATAAGCCGATACAATTAAAGAAAGGATCTGTGATTTGGCTTGCTCAAGAAAATATTTTAGGGAATGGGAATGTGGTGCCGTTTGATTATGAAGGAGATTTAAAGGTCATTAAGGCCGGACAGCATGTTTATATTGAAGACGGAAAGATCGCTTTGCGGGCGTTGAAGTCAGATGGAAAAAGACTAAAATGTGAGGTTGTGATTCCGGGACTAATCAAAGAGCATAAGGGCGTCAATATTCCGGAGGCAAAGCTGACATTTTCTTCCCTGACGCAAAAGGATAAGGATGATTTGGAATTTGGTGTGGAGAATAAAGTTGATTGGATAGCGCAGTCTTTTGTGAGAAACAAGGAAGACATTCTGGAAATAAAAAATGTAGTAGGAGGCAGGCTTCCTGGTTGTCAGTACATCGCTAAGATAGAAAATAGGGAAGCGCTTAATAACATAGACGAAATTATCGATGTATGTGACGGTATTATGGTGGCTAGGGGGGACCTAGGAATATCGGTTCCGATTTATGAGATACCTTTTCTGCAGAAGGAAATTATAAAAAAATGCAATAAAGCCGGGAAATTTGTCATTACCGCGACACAGATGCTAGAGCATATGACCGAAGACATCTGGCCGACCAGGGCGGAAGTGACTGATGTGGCGAACGCGATTCTTGATGGAACGGATTATGTAATGCTTTCAGAAGAAACCGCCGCAGGAAAATATCCGCTAGAAACGGTGAAGATGATGAAAAGTATAGTTGATTACGCGGAAGCGCATATGAATGAACATGCATGTCTCGCGATAAAGGAAAATAGCCTGTGAACTGGAAACTGTAAACTGTAAACTCCTGCGCCCATGTGCCTAACAATACCAGCTCAAGTTATAAGAATTGAAGAAAATACCGCGACGGTATGGCAGCACGACCGTGCCGTGGAGGTGGATATCTCTATGCTTAGAGACCGTGTTCAAATTGGCGACTGGATACTTTATGTTTCCACTATGGCGGTAAAAAAAATAGAGAAGAAAGACGCCGATGAGATAATTGACCTATTGGTATCAAAGCCGCCTATTGATATCGAAGGACTGGATAAAAAGTTTGTTGAGATAATAAAAAACTCCAAAGTGAGGGATCTCACCAGGGACGAGATTGTATATCTATTGAAATCAAACAGCACTGAGGAAGAGGCGCTCTATAGAGAGGCGGAGATAACGAGAAAGACATATATACGGGATTTTATTTGTGTCCACGGAATTATAGAATTTTCCAGTTATTGCCGGCATAATTGCGCATATTGCGGATTAAGGAAGGATAATTCGGTTATCAAGCGATATAGGATGACTCCGGGAGAAATAGTTGAGGCGGCGGTAAACTCTGTTAATGTCAAAGGTTATAAATTACTTGTTCTTCAATCAGGCGAGGACGAATTTTATACCACGGATATTCTTGTGGAAATTTTAAAGAAAATAAAGTCACAGTGTAAGGCCTTTATTTTTATAAGTATCGGTGACAGGGATTTCGAAAGTTATAAAAAATTACGCGAGGCGGGTGCGAGCGGGGTTCTGTACAGGTTTGAGACGAGCAATGAAAAGTTGTCCCGGCAGGTGCAGGATAAAGAGCTTTCCGTACGCTTCGAACACCTCTCCTTTATGAAGGAATTAAAATATTTTATCGCCACCGGTTCTTTGATTGGACTGCCCGGCCAAACAATTGAAGATTTGGCGGATGATTTATTGACGCTAAAAAAGATGAGCACGACGATGATTTCTATTGGCCCATTTATACCGTGTCCGGATACGCCGTTTAGTGGGCTGGTGCCGGGAGCAATTAACGCAACGCTCAAAATGATAAGCGTCGCGCGGTTAATGATGAAGAATGCTAGGATCCCGGTTACGACGTCTCTTGAAACCCTAGACCCGGTGAATGGAAGAAGACTTGCCATGAGGGCCGGTGCAAACGCCCTGATGTTTAATCTCACTCCTGAAAAATATTGCAAGGATTACAAAATCTATCCGGACAGATTTATCGAAAAAAACAGTATGCTAGAAAAGTATGCCTTGTTCAATTCTGATGGGAGCTATAAAATGCTAGAGAAGAGGTTAATGGGAGAAATTAATAACAATCAGCAATGACGCATGAATATCCAAAATGTTATTTCAGAGAAAAAAATATTTGAAACATTGGCAAGTACGGCTAATCCGCATGAGTCAAGAGTCTTGTGTGTTTTAGAAAAGGCCGGGCAAAAGAAAGGCCTGACTCTTGAGGATGTGGCGATACTTGTTAATACCAATGATTCTGCTTTAGTCGAAAAGATGTTTCATGTGGCGGAAAAGATAAAGAAAGAGATCTATGGTGATCGGCTTGTCCTTTTTGCCCCCCTCTATATATCCAATTATTGTGTCAACAACTGCGATTACTGCGGTTTTCATAATGCCAACCCTATTCTTCGGAAAAAACTTTCGCTTGTTGAGGTGGCGGAGCAGACAAAATTATTGATAGATATGGGGCACAAACGCCTGCTTTTAGAGTTCGGGGAAGATCCGAAAGAAAATCCTATAGACTACGTTGTAGATGTGATTAAGACAATTTACAATACGAAATCCGGTAACGGAGAAATTCGGCGGGTGAATGTTAATATTTCAGCCACTACTGTTAGTGACTACAAAAAATTGAAAGACGCCGGTATAGGGACATATCAACTGTTTCAGGAAACATATCATTGTGAGACTTATGAGAAATATCATCACGGACCGAAGGGTGATTACCAGAGACAGCTTTTTGCCCATGACAGGGCTTTTGAGGGCGGTATTGATGATGTAGGCCTCGGCGTCCTTTTTGGATTGTATGATTGGCGGTTTGACGTCCTTGGGGTGGTATCGCATGGTCAGTATCTTGACAGGAAGTATGGCGTAGGTCCTCACACAATATCTGTTCCACGGATACGAAAAGCTGAAACCGTCAGAGAAAGTTTTCTGTACGCCGTTACGGATGAAGATTTTTTAAAGATAATAGCTATTTTAA
>Ga0233425_10009528_pt1 | contig 12245 bp, 14 predicted proteins | sample Watercolumn_Towu_2_FD_181712 | JGI IMG/M metagenome (GOLD analysis project Ga0233425, IMG submission 181712) | Freshwater microbial communities from Lake Towuti, South Sulawesi, Indonesia - Watercolumn_Towuti2014_140_MG | ecosystem: Environmental > Aquatic > Freshwater > Lake | place...
TTTATTTCTAAGTGTAAACAATAGATTGAGAGGCATTTTTACATGACCTCATGGAAGTGTATTGTCTGTTTAAAAATACATGAGTTATGAACAATTTTAAAAATCAGCTACAGCGAGAATGCCTCACGGGCGCTTTGGTATTGATTTTTTTTCCTAAATTTCACTATACTTGGCATATGAGGTGATATGAGTTTTTTCTTCTCTGACTTGCTAGTCATTACAAAAAGGAATTTCCTTGCCACATGGAGCATGCCGATATGGATAGTCTTCTCCGCAATATATCCAATCCTTTGGTTGGTTCTATTTGGCGGACTATTTAGCAACCTGTCTATACCAGTAACAGGCATAAATTATCTCACCTTTTTTCTTCCAGCAATGTTGGCAACAACTACCGTATTCGGTGCTCTATGGAGTGGATTCGGCATTCTCTTCGATCAGGAAAGAGGTATATTAAAAAAAATTAAAACTAGCCCCGTTTCTCCTTCAGCCACAATATTAGGATATGTAATAGCCTCGTTAAGCGGAGTCGTTTTCCAAATTATCGTTATTCTATTTATCGCTTATTTACAAAACATAAAAATAGATCACCTTTTTGTAAAAATATTACCCCTCGTAGGAACAGTGTTGCTACTAGGATTCGGATTGTCATCATTCTCATACTTCATAGCTCTCACGCTAAAAAATCAACAATTATTAATCACAATAGTCAACTTTATATCCCTTCCCATGTTATTCCTGTCCTCCGCTCTATTCCCACTTCAGATGGCTCCAAAATACATCCAAATAATAGCCAGAGCTAATCCATTAGAACACGCAACCATCTTACTTAGAAAAATTTGTATTCCTAATTATATAGAATCATTCCCAATAATGTCTGTTATCATTTTAATAATATTTGCTTTTATTATGTATGCACTTGCTTTTTTTGCTTATAAAAAGGACTAAAAATGAAAAAAGATATTATCTTAAATGTTTCAAAATTAACTAAAAAACTAAAAAAAACAACTTTATTAAATGACATTAGCTTCTCCATAAATGAAAATATGTGCTGTGGCATTCTAGGCCCCAACGGCGCAGGAAAAAGCACCTTACTTAATCTAATCAGCGGTTATGATAAAAAATACCACGGCGAAATATCTATCTGTGGCAAAAAATTAACTGAAGATTTTTTAGAAATAACTCGGCATATCGGTTTTGTTCCCCAATCAGAAAATTTAGACCATTATATTTCTGCTCTTGCTAATTTAAAATTTCAAATGGATCTTTATAGGTTACCCTATTCCAAGACTATCAATTTCGTAGAAAATTTAAGTAAACGCTTAGGCATTTATAGTAAATTAAAAAATAAAGTTTTCACCCTTTCTGGTGGAGAAAAGCAAAAGTTAATTATTATTATGGCTCTATTACATAACCCATCTATCCTAATTTTGGATGAGCCCACATTTGGATTAGATTTTGAAAGTCGTCTAGAAATATGGAATATAATCAAATCTCTTCAAAAAGACATGAACTTAACTATACTATTTTCTACCCACCATTTAGATGAGACTGAAGAATTTTGCGATTACGTAATTATTGTTTCTCAAGGTGTAAAATTAGTAGAAGGTATTCCTTCAGCATTAAAGAATAAATTGGGTGAAGAGATCATAACAATTAAAACTTCATCATCAGTAATATCAGATAATTTACGAATTTTAATGCCTCAAAAAGATTTATTTTATGAAGATAAATCCATATTAAAATTCACCACTTCTTGCGGAAAAGAAGCAATGACAAAAATTAGCACAATTATAAAAAACCAAAAAATACATAATGTTGAAATATCTCTATCTTCTCCATCTATCACAGATGTATATTTATTTAACATTTTTAGGAGGCCTGCATGAAATATTTATATACATTTATCGGCATAACTATAGGCGTAATATTAAGCGGATTATTGGGATATTTCTTTACAAAATTTCTATTGCCAACAATACCATTACCATTAAATGGTGCTATTCTATGCGGAATAACCTATCTATTTTTCCAAATAACAGTTTTAGCTCTCCCTAAGAAACGCCGATTGTTAAACATAACCAGATATGTGCTAACTATATTAGCAGTAATTACATTTAACTACTTCGTGTCGTATGCAACATTTCTTCAAACCATGTTGCTTGCAGCTTGTACATTAGTTATTACTAGATTGCTTTTTCTACTAAAATAAAATGTTCAATGTCGTGCTTCATGGAAATGGGTGAGGTTGTCCGTTGTCAGGTTTTAATATACCATACCTTGGCCAGTTAAGAATCTCGGGAACTGAATAAATTCTAGGATGAGCCAAATATCTACACCATTTGCCAATACTTAATGGGACTAATCCCGGAATAATCGTCTTAATCACGTTAAAATTATATTTTGCAAATTCATTTTGAGTAATATCCACAAAAATAGTATCAAAATCTTTTTCAAAAAGCTTTTTAACTACTAGTTCCAATTCCTGTTCAATGCCAATTCTATCGTCTTTTGATTCCCGTTTACCAGAAACACTTTCTTCAATCAAATGCGTGGCAAAAATTTTCTGTTGAGGAAATGTATATAAAAAGGGGTGCGCAGCCATTACTTTAGGAATCTCACACTCGAAACAAGCCCTTTCGTAGGTCTTATCACTTTTTTTCTCGTCATGCATCCAAACCCATGTAAAGTACGCTTCAAAAGCAGCTCTCTTACATGCCTCCTTCAAAGATAACCTAGAACTAGCTCCCACAGCTAATTGTGGCCGTCTATTTTTATTGTCCACCACCACTCCTAAAACTACAGGAATTTCTAAATCAGTAGTAATGTCTCTTAATATCAATTTTAAATCCATCTTTTTTAAAAATTCATTCAACCTGACAACAGATATGTCTTGCCATGGGGCACAAACGTCAATTAAAGGTGTAATAGATCTCGTTTCCCAAACTATTGAAAAAGCATCTCTTTCTATAACCTCATAAACACCATTTAGCTTTGCCTTATCCAATTGATAATGAAAAGCAGCTCCAGTAGACACCGCGGACCAAAAATTCTCCCTCTGTTCCGTTAAAAATACTAACGACGCAGGTAGCCAAAGTGATTCTTTATTAATTTGAGAATATCCTTCACACCAATTAAGAACTTTCTCCTCAGAAAAACATTCATATGGAAAATTACTTAAAGACAATTGCTCTTCAGAATACGTCGGGAACATACTTTTAGTAAGTTTTTTAACATTAGTTGATAATGTTTTACAAAAAAAAGGCGAGAAAAGAGAATATCGTTCTATGGCTTCTCCAATAGATGCAGATAATGCTTGCTCTCTATCTAAATCCATAGCACTCCCTATAGCTACCTTACCGTTGACTGTCTTTAATATCGAAGAAGCTGCAAAAATCGGGAAAAAATCAGGATTTCTTCTATAAAAAACTGTATCTATAAAACGAGTGTTAAAAAAAATATTCTTCATGGGGACGGATGAAATTGTTTAAAAATTTTATTCTTTACCAAAGGTTTCGAACAATATCCTAATCGATATGGAACCTCATAAATTCTTGAGTTATTCAAGTGCCGTACATGACCTAAAGAACATCTTACTAATGTAGGAATTACAGCTCTCACCACTTTTAATCCTAAAGTCTCTATGTCGCTAGAAGTAATATCAAATAAAATTACATCATGCCCTTGCTGCAATAGTATATCACAACATCTTTTAAAATCATGGCCTTGCTGGACACTGGCAAATGGCAAAGTAGTATAAAGAGGAGATTTTATCAAAAAATCAAAATGCTCTATGTTTTGCGAACGAGAATAAAAATATGCGTTATTTAAAAAACTAGGATTATCTACCTTAGCAGAAAATGAACGAGCAATGAAATTAGAGGACAACCAACTAGTTATAGCTTCCTCTATCGATTTTTCTAATGCTAATTTCATGTCTAAAGATGCTGCGCTACCAATGGCTACAGCAGGTATTTTTTCTGGAGAATATGCAATGGTTAATACAGATGGAATAGGTAAATCTGTTGTTATATCATAAGAAATTAATTTACATGTCTTAATGTCTTGAATCCAATCTTCACTTTTTATGCGAGGATATGATATGTGACTTTCCCAACAAATCGTAAAAGCGTCTCTTTCAATAACCTCTAAAATAGCCTTTAGAGCAGCTTCTTCCCTGGTAGAAGCACAAGCTGTGCCCACAGAATATTGATAAGATAAGGGATGTTCACCATTCTCATATTTATAAGGTAAATAAACTAAACTTGCAGGTAAAAAAATTAAATCTTCATTTTTTATTGAAAAACCTTCTACCCAACATAATTTCCAATCTTTTTCAACTCGTAGAATAGGAAAATTATTCTGATATTGTTCTTCCAAATACCATTGAAAATATTCTCTATCAAAATTCATCTCTTCAATTGTAGCTCTTGAAAATCTATCTCGTTGATATATTTGTAAACAATATCTTTCCACCGCTTCCCCAACAGCAGATAAAATAGCTTTCTGCTTATTAAAAGAGCCTCCTCCATTCACTTTAGAATCTCTACTGACTATGTGACTTACAAAATTATTTATGAACCCAAATTCAGGTATAACTCTTCTTTCTTTCAATAATTTTATAATACCAATCTTGTTACTCAAAATACTTTTATACATTTTATAGTATCAGACCATTGCTGTTTTAAATCTTTAACTTTTAAATTAGTAAATTGCTCTAAAAAATTGGATGGAATAAAATTCCTTCTTTTCACAATTTCTCGACAGATCAATGGATAATTTAAAAGAAGAAAATTACAAAAAGAACCGGCAACTGCATATCCTAATCGATTATCCATTAAATAAAATTTTTCGATCGCAAACATTTTTGCATTATCGTAATTTTCATCCAATAGTAATTCAAAAGGAAAATCCCTTTGATAATACTTAACAACAACTTCATCTAATGTTTTTTCAGAAAAAAATAAAAAATTACAATTTTTATCCGTGTAAGCATGCATCATATTAGCAAATCCTTCGCCAAAAAAAATTGCTTTGGTAGGCATCAATGCATGAGTGATTTCATGTGCTAATACCCCATTATTTAAACAATTTGCAGAAATTGTAATCTCTGGAGTGTCGGGAATCCAATTGATAGTAGTATGTGCAACATATTCTTTAGAATTTATTAGCTTTAATCTAACTTCTCTTTCGTCAACATTAAGATAAGAAGCAATCTCTATAATCAATGATTGTAAATTCATATTTTCATATCGAAATAAAAATTTTCTTCTTTTTGGGCAATTTCTTTAAAATATTTTTCAAAAATAAGGATTTTTTTTCGTTGCTCTTCGTGAGACATTTTTAAAAAAAATTTCAGTTCTTTTACAACTCCTTGCCATAATGCCACTATTTCAACCTGAAAACGCTCTCCCCACAACACTAATCTATCATCATTTAACAAATTTCCAGATTCAATTAAAAAATTACTAAACAACTGCCTAAAACAACTTCCCCGAGCTCCTTCTTCCATTCGTAATATGATAATTTCTAATCCTTCTAAAGCTATTTTACGATCAACACTTAAAAACCAATCCATAATCACCTTGCCGCTATTTTTAATTCCTTGCACCCCAAAAAAACCTCTAGAAGAAACCATCTTATGAATAGTGGTTCTTATAATCGGTAATAACTTATCTTCTATTAAAATAGGCCCTATAGGAAAATCAATTTTATACCACCTATTGCGTGGCAATAAAAAATCCATTCCCTCCTTTGTAGAACGCGCCTTTTGCAAAGATTCTAAATTGATTTTCACCAATTGATCAGACCATATGTCTGAAACCCAAACATCTTCTTTTTCAATTGCGACGACAACCAAAATATGCTCACCAAAATGCCCCCTAATGGTGTCTTGATCCCAACAATAATCCAAATAGTAAGGATCAACTTTAGCAATAGTAGGTTCTCCGCCTCGAACTCTATCTAAAATATCATCATTTTCTAAAATAGTTAAACCAATATTCAAATTTTGACATAAACTTTTTTCAACAAATAAATTTTGTCCGAGTAACACCGGAAAAGAGGCAATGTTACAACACCAAAAAGAAAGTCCTTCACCTAATCCAAAAACCATCTCTTCCGACAGCTCTAGCCCATAAAATGCTAAAAGATTCCTCATAGCCGCAGTAGCACAATCAGTTCCCTGTTTATGAGGAAATTTAATAGTTAAATTATTCATTTTTATTTCCTACGATTAGGGTATAAATTACCGATTCTTCTACACCATCAACCTCCAAAAACGATTCAGCCATACGATCTAAAAAACCTCCCATTGGCACAACTGATAAATTCAAAGCCTGCCCCATAAGAATAAGATTTTGAGCCAAATGGCCAGCTTCTAAAAGAATAAATCTATACGAACGTTCGCCATATTTAAAACGACTACGCATAAATACAGCCGTAATAAATATTACTAAAGATGCATCATTCATCATCTTATCGTCAATATGAACTTCTTTTAATAATTTTCTAAAATCTCCTTCTTTTATTTGACTTAAATAATCCTCATACGGATAGTAATGATACAATCCAAGTGCAATTTCTTTACTATTTAAAATAGCAATGTATGTTTCTAACGGAAATAAGGCTCCTCCTGACGGATACGTCCTTAAAGGCAGTCCTCCAACATCATTTTCCAATTTTCCGTTAATTCCACATCCCCTAGATAAAATTGATGAAATAGTTTCAAAAGAAATAGGTATATTTATCAAATTGCGTACAGTTCTGCGATTCGCCAATAACTTGCCAATAGAAACATTTAGTTCTTCCCAAGGTCTTGGCTTTAGATATATTCTAGGTAAATATTCATAACATTTTGTTTTCCCTCCTAATGTCATTATTAATTTTTTCATGTCATTAGATTTTTTAGGATCCGGATCTCCAAAAAAAACTCTAAAATTACTAGTTTTACTGTTCTCATGATATAAATTACTAGGTGTAATCATAACATCTTTATCTTGTACAAACCAATAACGACTAAGATCTACCTGCTTCATGACAATCCTCCTTTCTAATAAATATATGAAAAACACTCTCAGCTAGTTTAGAAGATGAAAATCTTCCCTTTTCTTTGTCAAAAATAATCTTAGCCAAATGCTCGTTTTGTTGAATTAATGCAAAGGCTTCTGGGCTATTGCTAGGACATCCTCCTAATCCTCCAACTTTAATCTCAAAATTTTTTATCTCTGCTAAAGATAAAAAATGTTCAAGATCGTTTCTTTTATATGCCATACTTAACTGATCTTTTAAAAAATCTCTAAATTCCACCTCAGAATTCTGTAGCACTATTTCTTTTATTTCCTCGCTATCGCCTCTTAAATCTAAAATATAAGCAAGGCCGTGTGGTGTAAGCATCTGTGAAATATTTTTAAAAGCTTTTACGGGATCTTTCCACAATCTCAAATTTGAATAACTTAAAATAAGATCATACTTTTCATCATCTTGACAATCTTCTATTGAAACATTGATAAATTTTACATCACTAACATTATCATTCGCCATTTTTAACATAGCAGCTGATGGATCTATTGCTGTAATTTTCACTTTGCCTAATCTACTTTTAATGTATTTAACACCGCTACCTGTTCCACAACCAATATCTAAAATTTTGTGTGTAGGATACGGTAGAAGACTTAAAGCAATTTCTAAAAATATTTTACGAGGAATATCCAAATATCTTTTTTCAAATTCATTATACATATCAACATCTCGTTCTGATAAATACCAATCTTTACATTTTAATTGCTGTGACATAGTAATCTCCATTTTTACGGAAAAGGATGTGGATTATTATTAAAATTCTTAAAATCAAAATTAAAAATACCCGGAACCTCTCTCAAGCGCTTATTGTTCAATGGTCTTAAAATAACACCTCTAGAAAGAGTTACCAAGCCCGGAATTAATGCTTTCACAACATGAAACCCTTGTTTTCTAATCTCAGGTACCGTTACGTCAACAACGAGTGGTTCATATCCTTGCTTATCAATTATACCTACAAATTCATCTAAGTTAGAAAAAACATCTTTCTCGCCATTCCAATTTACCTTTACTTTTTCTAAAGAATTCCATAAAAAATCTAAATTCTTTCCAGTTTCATAAAAACCATACATGTGAGCATGATGTGCGGGAGATGGTAAAGTATTTATATTCAACATAATCTGTTTAAGCGATATTTGATTTCTACGTAACATACATGTAACCCAAAAATTTGCCAAAATAGCTTCTTCAACAGCTTTTATCGAAGCTGCTTTAAAATTTCTTGCTGCCGCAGCGCCCACGCTATATGCTGCCCTTTTTTGCCTCTCATCATAAATAATGGCTAAAACCACTGGAATATGAAAATCATTCTCAAGAATAAATGCTTTAACACTAAACCCACTTTGAGTAATCAGAAAAATTTCGGGCATAATCTCCTCTAAATCGAGAATTTCCTTACCCGGCCACTGAGCTTCCCAATGTATCATAAAAGCATCTCTCTCAATAACTTCTAATAGTCCTTTTTCAACGGCTTTTGAATAGCTATTATCGCAAGAACCTCCCGTAGAGAGAGGTAAGTCATAATTAGCTAAATACTGTTTAAACAAATCCGAAGCGTTGTATACAGCAAAAATAGGAAGCCAAATGTCATTATTTCTCTTTAAAGTTACACCTTTTATCCAAAAAATAGATTCATTAAGATTATAGCGCCGCAAGGGCAATAAATTATATACTTCATCAATGTAAAACAAAAATTTAGCCGGAGAAACAAATAAATCGGAAGAAGAAAATTCACACTCTTTTCTACGAACAATTCTCGACAAATCAACACAAAATAAAGAGTATCTTTCCATTGCTTCCCCGTAACAAGAAAAATGTGCCTTTTTCCTGTTAAAAGAGCCGCCTGCGGCCATCACAGGCTCTTGAGTATATGCTTGTAAAAACGGCAAGTAAGAAATCGCAGCAAATAAAAAATTATAATCTTTTGATGTTCTACATTCTTTTACGCAAAAAGGAAACTCAGGAACTATTTTTAACATCTTATATGTTCCAATTTTTTGTGAAAGGACTATTTACATGAACACCACAAACATCGCAAAAGGGAACTCGTAAAAGAAGGTGCTCTTGACATTGCATAGTTTTTAAGTCAAAACTCAACATCGTTTGATATGTTGATGGAAATGAAGTCTTTGTAATAAATTTAAAAATTTCCATCTCTACAGCTGCTGAAATAAATCTTGCATGTGATGGTAAAATAGCAGGACAATAATATTGCCATCTACCACTAACATGTTTTTTCAATTCACTGACATTTGGCAAACTATTTTCTTCACGAAGCTCCAAGCAATGATAACAAGCAGTTTCGTGAGGAATGAAAAGAGGACCTACATATGCTTCATCACCATTTAATGAAGCCATAATCCAAGGAATATTATACTTTAAAGCAATCTGGTTAATACCCGGGAAAAAACTATACCTATCCACAATATTATCAGCACAAGCAATAATTAGGCCAGATTTTGCGACCTCTTTTTCAATTGCTTCGTTTTCAAAATCATTAACAGAAAGAATATTTCCTATCTCATATTCTCTAAGTTTTTCTTGCAAATTTTGAGCTATATGTCCCCTACCACAAAGAGTAATTGTTGCTCTGTTCAAAAGAAAGTATTTTTCTTTTGGATATGAACTAATCTCATGTAAATATTCAAATAATTCATCACTTTTTATCTCCTCATTGCTTGAGACATTTTGTTTAGATTCCAAAACTTCTAATTTTAAGAGCACTTGAATAACATCTTCTACAGCAGCTAATGGATACTTGCAACCAAGTTCTGTTTTTAATTGAGCAATTGGTTGAGATGATTGATTAAGCATTTGTTCTAGTGATGCATATATTTCCTTTAAGACAACTCCTCCTTTAATTTTTTTTAAAGAAGAATTTCCTCTACCGATTATAAGACCTTCTGAGAAGGGAACAACCCAAAATCTTTTCGAAAGTTCGATAACATTTTCCATGTTTTTCTCCTTTATAAATATTATGAGTTTAAATAAATAAAAAAATATCCGCAATTTTTTTATTACGATAACCTGTTGAGGTTTTAGCGCTTTTTCTTCATGTGAACAATAGGTGATAACATTATAACGACATTAAGAATAACTTAATTAAACCACATAATTAATGTTAAATATATTATACAAGAATAGTTTGTGTCAAAAAAACTAACTAGTAAGAGTTGTAAAATAACATTCTTTAAACCTTTCTACCGCAACATCCGTAACAACTCTTGCCCTACATCCATTAGTACTATATATAGTTTGGCCACTATGCTTTCCCTCTTCTGTGACAATATCCACTTTGGTATCTTCCCAACTTGTAACAAAAGAATCATTCATTGCTATAACTGCTGTTAGAGGATCCCAAAAACACAAAAAACCCCTATAGATAATTTTCCCTAATAATTCTTCGTCATTTAACATTCTATAAATTAAATCGGAAACAGCGGTAGGATGATACTGTTCTAATCGATGGAAATATGGCGCATCTAAAACCACCTTATCTGTAGCATTTAAAGGTACAAAAGTTATACGTGGAGATACTTTTTCTAACACTTCCCTGGCAGCTAAAGGATCAATATAAATGTTCCATTCTGCAACATCGTTATCTATAGGTACGCCACAAGGCTGAATATTACCTTGTACTGGATGAAAAGCTCCACCCATCACATAAATATGTTCTATTCTATCTGCAAGTTCAGGATGAGATCTTAATACCTTTGCTATGTTGGTCATAGGCCCAAGAGCAATAATTCTAACTTTTTCCATACTTGTTCGTAAATTATGAGCAAGTAGCTCTTCTCCATCTTTAATTTCACTTTCTTCCTCAACATGTAATGATTCTTTTAATCCATAAAATTGATCGGCCTGGTTTCTCCAATTTTCGGGAAATTTATGATCTCCTTGTAGGGGCAAAGCATTACCCCCTGCAAACGGCACATGTAACATATTTGTCTCTTTTAGAAATCGGAAAATATTTCTTCTAGCAGGCGCTAAACGAGCAATACCACAACCAGTAAAAGTTATACCTATAATATTAGCCTTTGCCGCAACAAGAGCCCCTAGTGCCATAAAATCATCTTCAGCTAAGTCTGAATCAACATGAACAGGCCCACGAAAAATATCTATTGTACTACCTAAAATTGTACTATCTAAAACTTGATGTGCCATAAACCCTCCTTAAAAAATTATTCCACATGACCTTGACATACTGGACAATCATATGGAATGGTTTCTTCCATTTCTTTACTTCTAAGAATCCTTCGTAGATTTAGATTATGTGCACGCAACTCTTCTGTTAAGCATCGTTGATGAAAAACATGCCCACATTTTCGAACTACTATAAGATTCTCACCATCTTTATAAGAATGCAAACAAATCTGACAAACTGTCTTATCTCTGGAAAAAGTATAACAAAGATCTTGTCTAACTAATCTTCCCCCATAAATGTTTTGCCATTCTATGAATGCATCAACAACAGGTCTCAAAACTTGAACATTGCGACATAAGCATATGGATGCACCACGTAAAATGCTAACAGGTGTAGAAAATCCCATGGCTAATGGTACTAGAAAGCATCCATGCCAATACTCATTACAAACTATCACAGCTAATTCATTAGCTTCAGTTTCTATAATTCTACCAAAATTGTCTTGAATGACGTTTCCCAGAACACAATTTTCATATTTTTCAAAATTAATGTTAATACTTGCCAATACCACACCCATAATAATTCCCTTTTTAAAGACATGTATTTTACTATTTAATTATCATTAACAACAAGACCATTTATCGCAGAACAATTTTAAACATACTAGATAACATATGATATATCAAAATAATATAAACATCTTTTTTAATTATTAATTGTTAATCCAGCACATATTAAAATAACATACTCAAAGGAGAAAAAATGAGCCATCCTCTTCGTATTACAGCTAGACTAAATCCAATCGATGAACGCAGATGTATTTCAATGGAAAGAGATGCAATTAGTGATGCTCATGATATTTTACGTATCAACGCAGCTTCTTTTTTCGCTACATTACCAAATGCGCCGTAAAGCCCCTGGATTCATCCCATATCTTTCTACACATCTTGTAAAAAATAATTTGAACGTAGCTCCTTCAAAAATTTTTAGTTGGACGTTAAAGTTTTTCCTATAGACTTATTGAAAA
>Ga0233425_10009529_pt1 | contig 12245 bp, 12 predicted proteins | sample Watercolumn_Towu_2_FD_181712 | JGI IMG/M metagenome (GOLD analysis project Ga0233425, IMG submission 181712) | Freshwater microbial communities from Lake Towuti, South Sulawesi, Indonesia - Watercolumn_Towuti2014_140_MG | ecosystem: Environmental > Aquatic > Freshwater > Lake | place...
ACTCCGCCGCCCGCCCTACCATCGAAAACCTGTCCATCCTGCTCAGGCAAATCATCACCGTATCCGATTTCGACGGGTTGATTGGCTTTTACATGGCAGATTTGCAGACCGGTCAGGAAATCCACTTTGCCATCAACAACAAGCAGGAAATCAGCGTCCAGCCCGATGTGGCATTTTCCGCATCCAGCACCATGAAAATCCCGGTGGTGGCATCCTATCTCATCAACAAGGGCAGCGACCTTTCGCCGGGCATTTCCACCAGCATCTCGCAAACCCTGGGCAAATCGAGCAATGACGCCACCGACATCGTGCTTTCCGCCATCGACCCAAACACGGGACCCATTATCGTCACCAACAACATGCGCACGCTCGGCTTGCAAAGCACTTTCCTGGCAGGTTTCTTCACCAATCCCGCCTACCTGCTCCCGTCCATTCCGGTGACGCCGGGAAATTCCAGAACCGATATTTCCACCGAACCAGACCCATATTCGCAAACAACCCCCTCCGACATGGGGTCCCTGCTGATGGATATTTATCAATGCGCTCAAAACAGCGGCGGCGCGCTGGTTGCGGCATTCCCCGACAAAATGAGTCCCGCCACCTGCCAACTGTTGATTGACTTCATGGCGCAGGACAAACTCGGTTCCCTGCTTCAAGGCGGCGTGCCAGACGGCACCCTCCTCCCGCACAAGCACGGCTACGTCCCTGCCAGCGACGGGATCATCCACGATATCAGCGACGTGGGAATCATTTACTCGCCCGGTGGAAATTTTGTCCTGTCCATCTACACCTATCATCCTGTCACCAATATCTGGGACATCACCAACCCGCTGTTTGGCAACCTGACGCAGGCGGTGTACAACTACTTCAACGTCAGCGTGGAATAACAACAGGCCCCAAGGGTTTCGGAAACCTTTGGGGTCTGTCTTAAAAAGTTGTCAGACATATGCCCAAAAACAAGCATTTTCATCCTACTTCGTATATAATCAAACCATGAGCGCCTCCCTGGGACTATACCGACTGCAATTGGTGGACCGTCAAATTGACCGCACCCGCGTGCAACTGGACACGATCCGCAGAACGCTCGAAAACGATTCGGAGCTGCAACAGGCACTCAGGGAATTGGAAACCGCCAAAACCAACCATCACCGCGCCGGCAATGCCCTGAACAACGCCGAAGCCGAAGTCAAAGCCCAGAAGATAAAAATCGAACAAGCCGACGCCAGTTTGTACGGTGGCAAGGTGCAAAACCCGAAGGAGTTGCAAGACCTGCAAAAGGATATCGTCTCCCTCAAAAAACACCTGTCCACGCTGGAGGAGCGGGAACTCGAAGCGATGGTCACCGCCGAAGACGAGGAAAACAACCTCAGGTCTGCGCAGACAAAACTGGAGTTGATGCAGGCGCGTCTCGGCGACGAACACAAAAAACTGCTGGCTGACCAATCCGTATTTTCGATCAAACTCGACCAACTGGCGGAAGAACACGAGGCGGCGCTGGCGCCCATCGAAAACGACCTGCTCCAGATTTACGAAAGCCTGCGCCAGCAAAAGCGCGGCGTGGCGGTTTCCGAAGTCAGCGATAATTCCTGCGCCTCCTGTGGCGCAACCATCACCATCGCCCTGCAACAAAACGCGCGCTCGCAAAAACAACTGGCTTACTGCCCAACCTGCGGAAGAATTCTGTACGCAAATTAGACGTCCCGATGTCCAGATTCGCAATCGATCCCTACTCCTTCTTTGCCGGCTTTCTCGCCGCATCCATCTTCTGGTGGCTGGTCGCGCGCGCCCGCCCGTTGTGGGGCGAATTCGTCGCAGGGATGAAGGAACAGCGGGAAGAAGCGAAGGCGCGGAAAACCAGCGCGGTCGAGGAGAATCACCGCCGCATCACGCTCCGTCGTGCCCAGGGGATGCACCTTGCCGCCCCACTCTTTGCGCTGAACGAAATCCTCCAGGAGCCTTTGCTGATTGCCCCGCCGCAGGTTGTCGAACCTGGCACGCCGCCGAAGTTCGAGGATATAGTTTCGCAAACCCTGCCCTACCTGCCTTCCTGGCCCGAGATTGCCGCCGTCTATCACGCGCAGACCATCACCCTCCCACAGGCTTTATCCGGAAACACCAACCTCGTCATCATTGGACAGCCCGGCGTCGGGAAGACCGTCGCCCTCGCGCACCTCGCTTCTCTCGCCGCCAACCGCAGCGAGAAACTGGAAGCGCTCAAAGATGCGGTGCCTTTCCTCTTCCACGTTGCAAGCCTCAAACTCCCCGTTACAAACCCCAAGGAAACGCTGGCGCCTCTGGTCGAAGCCGCCTCGGAACATGCGCCCCTGCTCGACCAGCCGCGCCTGCCCTCCTTCATCGAAAACACATTCAAGAGCGGCGACGCGCTTTTATTGATCGACGGCTACGATGAAATCCTTCCGGAAAACCAGAAGGTCGTCACCGAATACCTGAAACTCATCCTGCAAAATTATCCGAAGACCCGCATCGTCACCACTGGGGCAACGGAATATCTCGACGGTTTGATCCCGCTGGGCTTTACGCCGCTTACCCTCATGACCTGGTCGGACCGCGACAACGAAAAATTCATCCGCCAATGGGGCGACTTGTGGAATCAAACCATCGGGTTGGAAGCCTGGTCTCAGGGTGCGGCGGAAGACGTAGACCCCTTCCTGCTCAACTCATGGCTGGGCGACGACAACGCGAACTTATCTCCCCTCGAATTGACTCTCAAAACCTGGGGCGCGTACGCCGGCGACAGTTTGGGACCGCGTGTCCTGGAATCCGTCGCCACCCACATCCGCCGCATTGCTCCCGCCAATACCCCGCTTGCCGCCCTCGAAACGCTGGCGATGCAGGCTGTGGTCAGCACCCAGCCTATTTTCGATTCGAGGGTGGCGCGGGGCTGGGTCAAGTCGTTCGAAGTGGCGGAAGATGCCGTGGAGGGCGAACCAGCCGAAGGGACGGCAGAGGAAACGCCCGAAGCCAATTCCAAACGCAGCAAGGGGAAAAAAGTCTCCACGCCCAGTTCCGGTCTACTTGGAAAAATGGCAACAAGCGGACTGCTGGTCTCCTACCCGAACAACAAGATGCGCTTCGCCCATCCCGTATTTGCTGGGTACCTTGCGGGACGCGCCCTGACCAATTACAACGTCGAAGAGGATATTTTGAACCAGCCCGACTGGTCGGGAAAATATCTTGCCATGCGGTACTTTGCGGCTTTCGGCGACGCGAGCAGGCTGGTAAATTCCCTGCTTGGATATACGCGCCTGCCCATGCACCGCCCGCTGTTTGCGGCAGCCCGCTGGCTGCGCGATGCGCCCAAGAACGCGCCCTGGCGCGGCAAGTTGTTTGGGGCGCTGGCGGGCATCCTCCAGATGGACGGCATCCCGCTCAACCTGCGCGGACAGGCGATGGCGGCTTTCGTCATCAGCAACGACTCAAACGCCATGGCCCTTTTCCGTCAATTTTCGTCCACATCGAATTTTGAACTTGTTCAACTCTCTGTTCTGGGCTGTGGCGCAATGCGCGACTCGAAGGCAACGCAGGTTCTCGGACAGGCATTGAACGCTCCCAGCCAGGCGGTGCGTCACGCGGCATGCATGGCGCTGGTGGCAGTGGGAACAAACGAGGCGCTCGAAGCGGTGGCGCACACCCTGCTCAACGGCGATGAGAACATCCGCCGCGCGGCGGCTGAGGCGCTGGCAAACGATCCCGGCGAGGGACATGCCATGCTCAAGGAAGGCGTCACCATCAGCGACATCCTCCTGCGACGCGCCGTCGCCTATGGATTGGGAAGGGTCAACGAGCGCTGGGCAATCGACCTCCTGCAAAAGATTCAAATCGAAGACGACCAGTGGGTTGTGCGCACTGCCGCCACCGAAGTTCTGGATTCCAAGACCAGCGCCGGTTCGCGCGCGCCGCGCAAGTTGAAGGCTCCGTCTGAATCGCCGTGGCTGATCGAGTTCGCCGCCAAACAAGGCATGGGAATCTCGCCCGGCGTCCCCGCCACCGACATCCTCCTGCTGGCGCTCAACAGCGACAACGCCGATACGCGGCTGGCTTCCCTGCCCTACCTGAAATACACCCCCAACGAAGGCGTCATCGCGCAAATCTACGATGCCATGTACAAGGACGAACCCGAACTGCGCGAAACAGCATATAACATCCTCTGGGAGCTCGGCGCTTCGGGCGTCAAACTTCCCCATCCCAATCAATATGGATACGGTTAACCATGCTTATTACAAATGCAAATCTCATCACCTGGGAGCCTGAAAATCGGATTCTGGAAAACCATGCAATCCTGATCGAAGGCGACAAAATCAAGGAAATCGGTTCGACCAAGTCGCTGACCGCCAAGCACCCGAAGGCGAAAACCCTAGATGCCAACGGTCAATATGTGATGCCCGGCGGCATTTGCGCCCACACCCATTTTTACGGGGCGTTCGCGCGCGGCATGGCAATCCCCGGCGCAGCGCCCAAGGACTTCCCCGACATCCTCAAAAAACTTTGGTGGCCCCTCGATAAGTCACTGGACTCCGAAGCCGTGCGCTACTCGGCGCTGGTCTGTCTGGTGGACGCCATCAAGCATGGCACGACCACGCTCATCGACCACCACGCTTCGCCCAACGCCATCGAAGGCTCGCTGGATGTGATTGCTGATGCAGTGGATAAGAGCGGAGTCCGCGCCTCGCTGTGCTACGAAGTCACCGACCGCGACGGGAACGAGAAAGCCAACGCGGGAATCAACGAAAACCTGCGCTTCCTCAAACGGATGGAAACCGATCCCCACCCCAGGCTGGCAGCCGCCTTCGGGCTTCATGCCAGTCTGACGCTTTCAGGCGTGACGCTGGAAGCCTGCCGCGCCGCCGCCCCCGAAGGGACGAGTTTCCACGTCCACACCGCCGAGCATGATTCGGATGAGTACGACAGCCTCGCCAAGAGTGGAATGCGCGTCATTGACCGCCTGCAAAAGCATGGACTTCTCGGTCCCCGCAGTATCGCCGTTCATGGCGTCCACTTCGATGCGCGCGAAATGGAAATCCTCAAAGAGACTGAAACCTGGCTCACTCACCAGCCGCGTTCGAACATGAATAACGCCGTCGGCATGTCGGCTGTGGAATCCATGCTGAGGCTGGGAGTCAAAGTCTGTCTCGGCAACGATGGCTTCTCCAACGCCATGTGGGAAGAATGGAAGACCGCCTACCTCGTCCACAAGTTGTATCACCGCGACCCGCGCCGCATGGGCGGATACGACGTGCAGCAGATGGCAATCTACAACAATGCCGCGCTTGCCAACCAGTTCTTCCCCGCCGCACCCATCGGAAAGATTGTCCCCGGCGCCTTCGCCGACCTGATGTTCGTGGACTATCACCCCATCACTCCGATGACCGCCGGCAACCTGCCCTGGCACATCATCTTCGGCTTCCAGCAAAGCAACATCACCACCACCATCGCCGCTGGCAAAGTCCTGATGAAAGACCGCGAACTGCTCACCCTGAACGAAGCCGAAATCGCCGCCCGTTCCCGCGAAGTAGCAGTCCGCGTGTGGAAGAAGTATGAGGAAGAAGTTAGCAAGGTGTAATCTGAGGGGATGAGGTTTCTGAAGAGATAAGGTTTCTGAGGGAATGAGGTTTCTGAGGTTTCTAGCCCGCGCCTTATATGCCTCACACACCTTATACACCTCACACACCTCAAAACATTAACCATTTTTCTGGAGACTCACTCATGACCGAATCGAATTTATTACTCACCATCGCCGTGCTCGGCGGAACTGGCAAAGAAGGCAAAGGCTTGGTTTATCGCTGGGCAAAGGCGGGATACCGCGTCATCATCGGTTCGCGCTCGGCTGAAAAAGCCATCGCCGCCGCCAACGAAGTGAAGGAAATGCTCAACGGCGAAGGCTCGGTGGATGGCATGGGCAACCTCGAAGCCGCCCACGAAGCCGATATCGCCGTGCTAACCGTCCCCTACGCCGCGCACCGCGACACGCTCGAAGCGCTCAAAGGCGAACTTAAAGGCAAGCTCCTGGTGGATGTGACCGTTCCGCTCGTGCCGCCCAAAGTCGCCACCGTGCAAATGCCCGCCGCTGGTTCTGCCGCGCAGGAAGCCAGGCAAATCGTCGGCGACGATGTGCAAGTCTGCGCCGCCTTCCAGAATATCGGCTACGACCACCTGCTCAAAGACTCAGGCGCAGAATGCGACGTGCTTGTGACTGGAACCAGCAAGGAAGCCCGCGCCGACACCATCAAACTGGTGGAAGCCGCTGGACTGCAAGGCTGGGACGCGGGTCCCATCGAAAACTCGGTCGTCGTCGAAGGCATGACCAGCATTCTGATTGGAATCAACAAGAAGTATGGCTCGACGCACGCAGGGATCAAGATTACGGGCGTTTCAAAATAATCCACAGATTGAACCGATTACACAGATTTTTTTGGAATGAAATTTGTTGATTCGCGCGACCCGCAAACTTACGCCGTGATCGGCGCGGCAATGGAAATCCATCGGCAACTGGGTCATGGATTTCTCGAAGCCGTATATCAGGACGCCGCCGTTATCGAATTTGGACTGCAAAACATCCCTTTTCAGCGCGAAGTAAATCTGCCTGTAAAATACAAAGACAATGTTCTACCCACACACTACAGGGCTGACTTTATTTGCTTTTCGGATGTTATTGTTGAGTTCAAGGCAATCTCAAATTTATCAAACATCGAAGAAGCGCAGGTGTTGAACTACCTAAAAGCGACGGGAATCAGGCGCGGTTTGCTTATTAACTTTGGAGCCTTAAGTCTGCAATATAAACGTTTCGTCTGGGATATTGATGTCATTCAAAACTCAAAAAATAAATCTGTGTAAATCTGCGAAAATCTGTGGATAAAAAACTAACCCTAACTCCCCTTCAAAACATCCCCCTTATCCGCCAGAGTGACAATCTGGCGGATATTTTGCTTTCATCTCTTGCAAGCACAAACATCGAACTGCAAAACGATGACATTCTCGTTCTGGCTCAAAAAATCGTAAGCAAAGCCGAAGGGCGTATGCGGAACCTGGCGGAAGTCTCACCGTCCGCCCGCGCTGTTGAATTGGCACAGCAGACTCAAAAAGACGCGCGGGTCGTGGAACTTATGCTGGAGGAAAGCAACGAGATTCTCCGCACAAGAATCGGAGCAATCATCGTCGAACATCGGCTGGGATTTGTCTGCGCCAATGCGGGTATCGACCATTCCAACGTGGCGGGTCACGGCGACGAAAAAGAGGAGCATGTTCTCCTGCTCCCCGAAAACCCCGACGAGTCAGCCCGGAGGCTGCGTGAGGAAATCAGGCGCAGGACGGGAATCAACATCGGGGTGATGATTATCGACTCACACGGGCGCGCCTGGCGCAACGGGACGGTTGGAATCTGTATCGGCTTGAGCGGTATCCCCGCCGTGATGGACGAGCGCGGCTGGAAAGACCTTTTTGGCTACACGCTACAAGTGACCGTCGTCGGTATTGCCGATGAACTCGCCGCCGCCGCCTCGCTGATGATGGGGCAAGCCGCCGAAGGCACGCCCGCCGTCCACGCGCGCGGCTTCCCCTACCCGCTCGGCGAAGGCTCGCTGCGCGAACTCATCCGCCCGAAAGAACAGGATATGTTCCGATAAATCGTAAACCAATCGCATGGAAAAACTAACGCAAATCTTATGACGTTTTGCTACACTCCATTTGTCAGTAAAATTTTTACAGCCATGGAGTAACATGCTCAACATCCCCGAAAAACTTCAAGATCTGCTGACCGATGAAAAGAAAGCCTTTGTCTATCTCGGAACCAGCATGGCAGACGGAACACCACAAGTGACGCCCATTTGGTTCAACACCGACGGCGAACACATCCTCATCAACTCTGCAGCGGGGCGCGTCAAAGACAAAAACATGCGCGCCCGCCCGAATATCGCGCTATGCATTGCCGACCCCGACGACCCCTATCGCTATCTTCAGATTCAAGGCAAGGTGGTGGAAATCACCACCGAAGGCGCAGACGCGCATATCGACGCGCTGGCTTTCAAATATTTGGGCAAGGACAAATATCCGTACCGAAGAGCCGAGGAACAGCGCGTGACGTATAAAGTCCAGCCTTTGAAGTTGAACACATATTAGCCTGTCCTTCGGCTGCGCTCAGGACGAACAACGCTTGATACCCACCTCACCAGAACTTCATACCTTTCTGCGGACTCGCCGCTCGATTCGCCGCTTTCTACCCGACCCCGTGCCTGAGTCAGTTGTCGAGGAGATTCTCGCCACCGCGACCTTCGCCCCGTCCGCGCACAACCGCCAGCCGTGGCGGTTTGTTGTCGTCACGCAAGCGGATGTCAAAGCGCGGCTCGGGCAGGCGGTGACGGGCAAAATGCGGGCGGACATGCAATCCGAAGGCGCAAGCCAGACAGACATCGAAAAACGCGCCGCTACCTCGCTCCGCCGCATGGACGAAGCGCCTGTGGTCATCGTCCTCTGCCGCGATAAAACCGATGTCCGCGTTGACACGTATAAAGAAGCACTGATGGGAATCCAATCCACTGCGACGGCGGGTCTGCAACTTCTGCTTGCGGCGCACGCCGAAGGATTGGGCGGCAACTGGGTTTGCTGGGCGTTGTACGCCCAGGAAGAAACCCGCGCCACGCTGAACCTGCCCGAAACCTGGGAACCGCAGGCGTTTTATTTTTTGGGTTATCCAGATGAAATGCCGAAAGCGAAGGACAGGAAAGATTTGAAAAGCGTACTTTGGACGGTGGACAGTGGACGGTAGACCGTGTTGAAGAGGAATTGAAATGACTTTCAAGTTTGAAAATTTGGATGTGTGGAAGGTATCTACTCACAGGGTAGCTGTTGAACCACCATATTTGGCGAGAAAGGTTCAAAACAACCTAAAACTGCCAGATGTGCTACACCCAAATATGGAATGAAATCTCGAAAAGAATAGATTTGTGCCACATGTGCCGTTTCTTTGCAAAACCCGTGAGTAGTTACTGTGGAAGTTATCGCTTGAATATTCCGATATGATTTACGATGTGGCGGAACGATTGCCCGAAAAAGAACGCTTCAATCTCCAGTCGCAAATCATTCGTTCGGCAACATCCATTTCGTTGAATATCGCAGAAGGCTCGACAGGTCAAAGCGACCCAGAACAAAACCGTTTTCTCGGCATGGCGCTTCGCTCGCTGATCGAAACAGTCGCCTGCCAGAGATTAATTTCCCGTCGAAAATATGTGACAGACAAAGTCTTCATGGAATCGTTGGATTCAAAAGCGCAAGAACTTGCCAAACGAATTCACGCCTTTCGTAAGGCGCTCACCAACTCAAACAAATCCATTGGCGAAGAACAAGCCCCCTATGACATCACCGAAAACTAACAACACAACTCACGATCCAATGTCCACCGTCCACCGTCGGATTGTCGCCCTTGCTGGCGGAGTCGGCGGCGCGAAACTGGCGCACGGACTCGCCCAAATTCTCCCACCCGAAAACCTGACTGTCATCGTCAACACCGGCGATGATTTCGAACACCTTGGGTTGACCATCTGTCCCGATTTGGATACCGTCTGTTACACGCTGGCGGGACTGGCAAACCCCGAAACGGGCTGGGGACGTCAGAACGAAACCTGGAACGTCATCGCCAACATCGAGAGACTCGGCGGCGTGAGTTGGTTCCGCCTCGGCGACCAGGACTTTGCCACACACATCGAGCGAACGCGCCGATTGAAGGAAGGCAAGCCGCTGTCTCAAGTCACCAAGGAGTTTTGCGAAGCGTGGGGAATCAAGCAGACGGTTTTGCCGATGAGCGATTCGCCTGTGCGAACCATCGTCGATACCGACGAAGGCGAACTGGCGTTTCAGGAATATTTTGTTCACAGGCATTGCGAGCCGAGAGTCAAAGGCTTTCGGTTCGATGGAATCGAGGGAGCGCAACCAGTTGTCGGCGCGGTGGAAGCGCTCGACGCGGCGGACGCGGTCGTTATCTGCCCGTCGAATCCCTGGGTCAGCGTCGATCCGATTCTCCGTATCCTCAAAAAAATTGATAAACCCGTCGTGGCTGTGTCCCCCATCATCGGCGGAAAAACTGTGAAGGGACCCGCCGCCAAGATGTACGCCGAGTTGGGAATCGAGCCTTCGGCACTGGCGGTGGCTGAACATTACCGTGATTTGCTGGCTGGGTTCGTGTTGGACAATCAAGACAAACAGTTGTCAGACAACTTGAAAACGGGTAAAATATTGGTGACTGACACGCTAATGAATTCGACTGCCGACCGCGCCCGACTGGCAAAAGACCTGCTCCAATTCGTTGGGAGTTTATTATGACACTTTGGGCGATCGTCCCAGTGAAACCGTTGCGGCGGGGAAAGTCGCGCCTCGCTGGCACATTAACAGAAGACGAACGAACCGCGCTCAACCAAAGCCTGCTGGAGCGAACCATCAAGGTTTTGTCGGCGTTGAAGGAGCTCGACCAGATTTTGGTGGTGAGCCGTGACCCGCATGCCCTGACCATCGCCCGCAATCAGGGCGCGAAGACCGTGCAGGAAGATGGTCAGCCGCATTTGAACACGGCGTTGAAGCGGGCAACCGTGATGGCGCAAGTCCACTCGACGCGCGGGGTGCTGGTCATGCCTGCCGACCTGCCGTTGATGACCCCCGACGATGTGCGGGCATTGATTGACCGCGCCGTCAAGCCGCCAGTGGTGGTGATTGCTCCCGACCGACACGGCAAGGGAACCAATGCCCTGCTGATGGTTCCCCCGGGGCAAATCGAGTACGACTTTGGCGAAGGTTCGTTCCATCGTCACTGTGAACGGGCGAAGAAGTCCGGTGCAAGGCTGGAGATTGTCGAACTGCATTCGCTGGGTCTGGATTTGGATTTGCCCGAAGATTTGGAAATGATAAAGAAGTTCGAAGCAGAAAAAAGTTAATGCCTAACCACCGAGGCACGAAGACACGGAGAAAATAAAAAACTCCGCGCCTCCGTGTCTTCGTGGTTAGCCAACGTAAAGCGTTAGCCGAAAGGGAGCTGCGTTTCCAGAGCCTGAGCCCTTTGCGGTAGATTTTTTACTCACAAGGAGAAAAACGATGACTGAACGAATGGCTCTATATTTGCAAGACTCGCACGACCTCCGCGACGGGATGGACTACGCAAAGTATGCAGAGGAAAAAGGCTTCGAAGCCGTGTGGCAGGCAGAAAGCCGCCTGGTGCGCGACGCGATTGTGCCAATGGCTGCCTACGCCGCCGTGACCAACAATCTCAAAGTTGGCTCTGGCGTCATCAACAACTGGACGCGCAACATCGGTCTGCTCGCAGCCACCTTCCTCACGCTGGACGACCTCGCCCCCAACCGCGTCATCTGCGGTATCGGCGCCTGGTGGGACCCGCTGGCGAAGAACGTCGGCATCGAACGCCGCAAGCCCCTGCTCGCCATGAAGGAAACCGTTCAGGTCATGCGCCGCCTGCTCAACATGGAACGCGTCACTTTCCACGGTGAATTTCATCATGTGGATGGAATCGAACTCGACGTAGTTCACGGACGCCGCGAGCCGCGCAACGTGCCGATTATGATCGGCGCGACGGGCGACCTGATGATGGAAATGACGGGCGAAATCGCCGACGGCTGCGTGATGAATTACTGTGTCGCCCCCGAATACAACGACCGCGCCCTCGAATTGCTCGACAAAGGCGCCAAAAAGGCTGGGCGCAAAATCGAAGACATCGACCGCCCGCAGTTGATTGTCTGCTCGGTGGATGAAGACCACGACAAGGCGATTGATTACAGCAAGATGCTCCTCTGCCAATACATGGCGCAGCAGCCGCACATTGCCAAAGCATCCGGCGTCTCGGATGACGTGGTTCACGAAATCCAGTCCATCCTTGGCTGGCCCGCCACCAAGGAACAGATCAACAAAGCCAAGCACCTCGTCCCCGATGCACTCGTCCACAAGATTACCGCCTCTGGCACACCGTCCGAAGCCCGCGCCAAGGTTGCCGAATACACCAAACGCGGATGCACCTGCCCGATTCTGTATCCTGTCGGCGGAAATTTCAAACTGCTGATCGATACGTTCGCACAGAAGTAAAAAAAGAGAGACCCTAAAGGTTTCAAAAACCTTTAGTAACGAGAATTAAATAACTATCGTGTTAGGGATGGCGCGATAGTTCCAAGCAGGCAAGAAGTCATCAAAGATAATGCGCATGGTTTGTTTGAAGTTGTCAGCGACTTTTCTTCCGGTTT
>Ga0233425_10009530_pt1 | contig 12244 bp, 9 predicted proteins | sample Watercolumn_Towu_2_FD_181712 | JGI IMG/M metagenome (GOLD analysis project Ga0233425, IMG submission 181712) | Freshwater microbial communities from Lake Towuti, South Sulawesi, Indonesia - Watercolumn_Towuti2014_140_MG | ecosystem: Environmental > Aquatic > Freshwater > Lake | place: Indonesia...
GGCAGATGGAAGGAAAGTCAACATAGCTCTCCTCTATTGATTTATGGCCAGTAGCACCTGGCCCCTAAAGATCTGAAGATCATATCTTAATCTTCGCACTTTTTCTTTGGAAGATCATCGAACCTCCTCGCACGACCTCCCATAATGTTCCTCGGTGACCGCAATGACGTTTTCCAAATGGAGGATGTTTACGTCTTAAGAAGGTTGCGAAGGTTCATGCATACAGGGTCCGCTGCTTGCTCGCCCGTTTTCAGAAAAGTCCCCCTTGCTTCACTTTGTGCATACGTCCCCTTAGTTAACCCAGATTCAGACTCAAACAGACTTGCGCCATAGCGGCTTCTTCTCTTTCTCTGCGCAGTCTTTTTCATCCTCATTCAAGAAAATAGGATTAATAGATCAAGAACGTCTTGACATATGATTTATACGTCAATAGACTGTAGGCAATGCCGCTCGGACAAGTCGACCAACGATTGAACGATGGGTTGTGCGGCATGGGGAAACGCTTAAGAAATCTACTGACAGCCGAGGGATACAATGAGCGGGTGATTCTGCTTGTCCTTTTTGGATTCCCAGCAGAGTTTGCTCAGCTCGATATGCTTCGAAACCTGAGGCACTCGTAACGCGGCCTGCAACATGCGTGGTCAGACAGTAATTCTCAATGATTCCGGAAGATGTATCCATGGTCTGCCGGAGCGCGACTTCGAAGCACCCGAAGATTCGTGTCGGAAATGGTCTCGACCAAGCAGCGGGATAGGGAAACCGCCCCGAGTTGGGCGGAGCCTACTCGACCACCCCAAAGCTGTGGCCGATCGACCGATGACCATGCGAACCCGTACACTGGCGAGGGATCATCTTAAATACGGATGCTTGATCTTTTTCGGGGAGTCAAAAGAACGCCGGTGGGCCGGAAATTTCAATCCCTTTTTCGGTTTTAAACGCTTGCAGGAAGAAGACCCTAGAGAGAAACTTTTTCCCTTCTCGATTGAAGAACAGAAGAGGCTTCGCGACAACCTCCCGCCTCATTGGAGGCCATACTTCGACTTCGCTTTCAGAACGGGACTGAGGACCGGTGAGTAGATCGGTCTCAAGCCGGAAGACATCGACTGGGAGAATGGGGTGCTGAACGTACGGCGCGCAATAACCGTAGATGCGGATGGTAAGCGTATCGAAGGCGTTACGAAGAACAGGTATAGCAGGAGATCCATAAGACTCACACCTGCCATGCGTGAACCGCTCGATGAACAACGGCGGATAGCCGCCGGCTTCAACTGCGAGTACCTTTTCTGCACCCCCAACGGTCACCCCGTTCATCGCAGCAATCTTCGGAGAAATGTCTGGATACCCACCCTGAAAAGGGCAGGGCTGATCTTCAGGGAAATGAAGCAGACACGTCACACCTTTGCGACTCTTGCTCTGAGCCTGGGAGAAAACCCGTTGTGGATCGCAAAGGTAATGGGGCATCGCGACACGGAAATGATCATAAGAGTCTACAGCAAGTACGTCGAAGACGTGAGGGGCACCAGAGACGGCTCCATCATGAACGCCATCTACCTGGAAGGAACGGGGAAGCAAGAGTAAGAGATGGTAAAATCCATTTTTGGCAAAATTATGGCAAAACCTGCCCCAAAAACAAGAAAAGGATTAGCCAATTCACGCTAACCCATCGATATCCCTGGCAGGCCAGGAGGGATTCGAACCCCCATCCCCCGGATTTGGAGTCCGGTGCTCTAACCGTTAGAGCTACTGGCCTGCGGTTGGGGGATCTTATAGCGACTTGCATCGTTGATGTAAAGAGAAATCTCCCAATCACCGTTATCGAGAGCCGATCGCCCGCAACTGAAAAAATTTATTGGTTGACTAATCAACGGGCTCTTGAGTACGATTATAGATGAGGAATAGTTGTAGAATGCCGGGCGCGTTGCAGCTCAACTTGTGATAATTTGTACTATTCTGTTTTCTTGAGACTTCTCATCTTCTGTTTCTGCCTCGTGTGCTTTGGAAAATTTGCGCAAGGTTCCAGCTCCAGTTTGTAGGTATGGTTTTGGGATGAAATCTGGCCCTATGATTTCAAATCCAGCTGTAAAGTCGTTTCATTTGTAAAGAGGAGGACCCACAATGAAGATCAAGTACTGCCGAAGGTATAATAGATATGTGAGTCAACAGCATTGCGAATTCTTCAACGAAGGCCATGGTTGCGAGTACTACAGTCCGGCGCGTTGGTCCAGCATCAAGGACCTTCTACAGGATGAGAACCGACCGCAATGGGATGTGAGCGCCATCATTAAGCCGTTTAAGTGCAATTTGATGGACCGGCAGTACGTCCCTACGTTGAATCGAAAGCACCGTTATGGTGGGAGGGCGTTGACTGTTCGGACATAAATGTCCAGTCAAGACACCGTGATTCTTACATTGAGCGGGGGTGTACCCCATCCTTCTTCTTCTTCTCCCGTGAAGAGTTCTCACCCATTGATGTTTACCCGCCTGTTGTGCTAAGAGATTTGCCCAGCCGTCAACTGACAAGGGTCAGCGACCGGAAGGTCAGATGGCAGAAGAGCTGTCTCTATAAGGTTTAGAATAGGCATGTTCAAGAAGTTGCTGGTTGCCAACCGAGGCGAAATTGCCATTAGAATCATGCGTTCAGCCCAGGAACTCGGGGTTCGAACCGTCGCAATATACGAGGAAACCGACAAGGCCGCGATGCATATCATGAAAGCTGATGAGGCCATCTGTATTGGCTCTGGTCCGCGGAAAGACTACCTGAGTATCGAGCGGATCATTCAGGCTGCAAGGGCTACCGGTGCGGAAGCGATTCACCCGGGCTACGGCTTTCTCGCTGAAAACCCCGTGTTTTCCAAGGAATGCACAGATGCCGGGCTGGTCTTTGTAGGACCGCCGCCTGATGTGATCCGGGACATGGGCAGCAAAGTGATAGCCCGATCGATCATGACCGATGCAGGAATTCCGGTGATTCCTGGGACTGAGGTTTTGGATCCCGGTGCAGCCGGTGAAGATGAAGCCATCCAGTTTGCAGAGGAATACGGATTTCCCATCATGATCAAAGCTGTGGCGGGCGGCGGTGGGCGCGGCATCCGCACGGTGCAGGATGTATCGGAATTGATCAAAGGCCTGAAGATGGCTCGTTCAGAGGCATTGATGGCATTTGGAAACGATGAAGTCTATCTCGAGAAGGGCCTCGTTCGACCTCGCCACCTCGAAGTTCAAATACTTGCCGATCAGCATGGCAATGTTGTTCACATGGGCACCAGGAACTGTTCCATCCAAAGGCGCCATCAGAAGCTCATTGAAATTGCGCCGGCCCCCGGTTCCCAGGGACTGTTGGACACCATTTGCACCACAGCCGTGAAGGCTGCGAAAGCCAGCAACTACATCAATGCCGGTACGGTGGAATTCCTGCTTGATGAGCAGGACAGGTATTATTTTCTTGAGGTCAATACGCGTATTCAGGTTGAGCACACCGTCACAGAAATGATCACCGGTATTGATGTGGTTCGGGAGCAGATCCGCATTGCGGCAGGCGAACCGATCTCATTCTCCCAAGCTGAGGTGCATTTTCGTGGAACGGCCATCGAATTGCGGATCAACGCCGAAGACCCGAAGAGCAATTTCATGGCGAACCCAGGCATCATACAGATCTATCAATCTCCGGGAGGACACGGCACTCGCGTGGATGGAGCAGTCTATCAAGGGTATGAGATCCCCAGATATTATGATTCGATGCTCATCAAGCTGACCGTTTATGGCTTCACCTGGCGTGAAGCGGTGGATCGGTTGCGTCGGACCCTCAACAGTCTGGTCATAGCGGGAGTTCGAACCACCATCCCCTTTTACAAACAAATTGTCAATGACCCGGACTTTATTGAACAACGTTTCGATACCTCTTATATCGAGACTCATCCACAGCTGCTCGCTTACCAGGATGAGGTCCCTGAACTGGAAAAGCTGGCTGGCTTTGTGGCTGAGATCAACGCTCATGGACACAATCGTCATGCCGACTTCTAGAAGGAGTTGATTGTCGATGCCAGTGCGCGAAGGGGTTAACCCCCAAATGACCAGCCGGGAGATACTTGCCACCCTGCGCCATTCGCCTGGGTACTTCTTGACCAACAATGAACGGGATGTCTCTCAGTCCGATTTCAAGTGTCGCATCATGCCTCACACCACCTTTAAGGTGGCTCCATATCGGGACGATACGGGATATTTCGCCGTGGAAATCATGGGTGGTGCCACGGTTCATGTCGATCTCCTTCGCAAGCAGATCAACCCGTTGGAGAAGCTGCGTCTGGTGCGCAAGTACATGCCGAACACATTGCTCCAAGCGGGCTGCCGAGGCCGAAGCCTTTTCGGGTATCGTCCTTATGCGGACAACGTCCTCCGTTTTGCGGTGAGGGTCTTTTCCCAGTACCTGGATGTTTGGCGAATCTATGATTTTATGAATCACGTTCCGAACATGCTCGTTGTCGCCGAAGAGGTCAAGAAAGCGGGAAAGGTCCTTATGCCCTGCATCTGTTTTACAACGGGGAACGAACATACTGACGATTTCTACGTGAAGAAGGTTGAAGAGATCATTTCGGCGATAGGAGATGAGATCATTCTCTGCATCAAGAACACTTCCGCTGTCGGTTCTCCCCGGCGGATCTCCCAACTCGTGACGGTCATCCGACAGAGGTTTCCGGACCTCTTGCTTGCTTACCATGGGCACAACACCGACGGCAACGACCTCTCACGCATGGTTGCTGCGGTGCTGGATGGAGTGAAAGTCGTGGAAGTTGCGGACCATGGGTATGGGGGGATTTACAGCCAGGCCCCGGCCCTGAGCCTCATTCAGACTCTCGGCGATTACGGATACAAAGCAACAGGCCTCAAGATCCAACCTCTGGTGGACGCATCGGATATTCTGCGCCTTGAAAGGCGGCAATATGAACAGTTCGAAAGCCCTTACCGCGGGATAGATCCCACCGTGAAACGGCACAAACTAACTGGAGGCGCTGCCAGTCTTGCTTTTGAGCAGGCAGACAGATTGGGTTTGCTTGAAAGGATGCACGAAGTTTTCAGTGAGCTGATACTACTGAATCACGAACTGGGAAACATTTGGTCAGTGTCACCGGGGAGTCAGATCCTTCTCACCACTGCCTTGAACAATGTCATCCACGGGCGCTATGAAAGACCTTCGGACGACCTCAAACGCCTGCTGCTTGGCAGATATGGTCCATTTCCTTTCTATGAGCCGCAGGAATGGATCTATAAAAAGGTTTTGGAGCACAATCGAGCGGATGGCAAGAAGTGGTATCAGATACTTGCCGATGAAGCCGGGATTCAGAAAGTCCCTTCGGAAGACCTGGAAGCGAAGCGTCTGGAGCTGGGGACCCAATTAAGGCGGCCGGTGATCGATGAGGAGTTATGCCTTCACCTGCAATTCCCGCGTGATGCCGCTGAGTACTTTCGATTCGAGGAGCAATTTGGAAGGACGTGGCTGTTGCCTCCCAGTGTCTGGTTTAAACGGGGCGGATTCGAGGACGGCACCCGGATCACATTTCCTGACCATGCAGGGAAGACTCATCATATCGATATCATATCCACGCGGCGGTCGGGTGACCTCATTCACACTTCGCTACTGGTGGATCACCATTTTCAGACCCACACAACCGCCCTGCGTCAGACCAGTCCCTCATATTCGTGAGCAGACTTCGGTATCCGACCTTCTTCAGGAGGTGACTATCTCGAAAGCGCCCGCCACCTCTCCTTCCCCGACGGTTATGGATCACTGCATAGACCGATTCCTGCACTATCTTGCAGCAGAGCGGGGGTTGAGCCCCAACACGCTCTCGGCCTACGGCAGTGATCTACAGGAAATCAGAAGCTTTCTTGCCTCCAGAGGGATCTCCAACTGGGATGAAATGAACCGTGATCATGTTTCAGGTTATCTTCAGGGGCCGGGAGAGAGACTGTCCGAGCGTAGCAAGGCGCGCCACATTGCTTCCCTTCGTGCCTTCTTCAAGCATCTCCAGAGAGTAGGGGCCATTCACCAGAATCCGACAACACGACTGACCTTTCCAAAAGCCGGGCTGTCGCTGCCCAAGGTCTTGTCCGGTTCCGAGGTGGAAGCCCTGCTGCGACAACCCGATGACGTTCACCCGTTGGGAAAAAGGGACAGGGCGATGTTGGAGTTGCTTTATGCCACTGGTTTGAGGGTAAGCGAGCTCACGGATTTGAAGCTTCACCAGCTTCACCTTGATCCAGGATATGTTGTTGTCCACGGAAAAGGCGGAAAGGAACGGCTTGTTCCTCTGGGTGAATGGGCGGTGGACGCCTTAAGGAGGTATCTTGAGGAGGGAAGGATAACCCTGCTCAAGAGGAAGTCCACTCAGGAGATCTTCGTAAATCACAGGGGAGGAAAACTCACGCGACAAGGGGTCTGGAAAATAATCAAACAGTATGCCCTGCTGGCGAAGATTCGGCAGAATATCACTCCGCATATGCTCCGTCATTCTTTTGCGACGCACCTGCTGGAAAATGGCGCGGACCTGCGATCACTCCAGAGCATGCTGGGGCATGCGGACATTTCCACCACCCAGATCTACACTCACGTGGCCAGAACCAGACTGAAAGAGATACATCAGAAATACCACCCGCGCTCCTGACAGGTGAAATGATGGAAGTGATTACCACGCACGTCAATGCAGACTTCGATGCAATGGGTTCGATGATTGCGGCCAAAAAGCTATACCCCAACGCGGTGTTGGTCTTCCCCGGCTCACAGGAAAGAACACTGCGCGAGTTCTTCATCAAATCAACGGTCTATATCTACGATTTCAAGCGGTTGAGGGATGTGGATCTGGCTCAGGTGGAACGCCTCATTCTTGTTGACACCCGCCAGTTCTCGCGGATTGGCAGGTTCCAGGAGATCATCAATCGTCCAAATCTCGATATCCACATTTACGATCACCATCCGGATTCGGAAGATGACATCAAAGGTCAGTTTATGGAAGTCAAGCCTTTAGGGGCGACGGTCACCATCTTGACGGGGCTGATTCGTGAGCGGGGCATTCAGGTTACGGCTGAGGAAGCCACCGTGATGAGTTTGGGAATGTTCGAAGATACGGGTTCTTTCACGTTCAATTCGACCACACCTGAAGACTTTGAAGCCGCAGCCTTTCTGCGTAGCTGTGGTGCGGACCTCAATGTAGTGGCCGATATGGTGGCCCAGGAATTGACCGCCGAACAGGTCAGCCTCCTAAACGAATTGATCCTTTCTGCAAGGACCTACAATATTCAGGGGGTTGAGGTTTGTATTGCCACGGTTTCCATCGAAAAGTACGTGGGCGATTTTGCGGTATTGGTTCACAAGCTCAAAGATATCGAAAACCTGGATGTTATCTTTGCCCTGGCTTCCATGGACGACCGTATCTATCTGGTCGCCAGAAGCCGCATTCCTGAAGTGAATGTGGGCTTGGTGGCAACCTATTTTGGTGGCGGCGGCCACACCACGGCAGCCTCGGCAACAATTCGCGATATGACTATCATTCAAGCTGAAGACCGGCTTGTGGAGGTTTTGCGCAGCTTGATCAGTCCCTTTCCTATGGCCGAACATCTAATGACCAGTCCGGTGATTTACGCCGATGTCGAAACGCTGATTGGTGATGCTTCTCAGACCATGGTCAAATACAATATCAATGCCATGCCGATCATGGAGAACCATGCCATCGTCGGTCTTGCCAGCCGTCAGGTGTTGGAAAAGGCCGTTTTCCATGGACTTGAGCTGGCACGGGTGCGTGAGGTCATGAGTCGGGATTTCTCTACTGTAAGACCGACCTCAACGCTACTGGAGATTCAGACCTACCTTGTTGAGAACCAGCAGCGAATCCTCCCCGTGTTGGAAGATGATAGAGTTGTGGGAGTCATTACTCGCAGGGACCTCCTGAACTTCCTGGTCTCGGATCGCTCCAACGTTCCCCGCGCCCTTTTCGATGATCCAAGTCAGTCCCACTGGTCAAAGCGCAAGAGCATCGTCGGTATTGTCAAAGAACAACTGCCTCGGGAAGCCATCCGCACCCTCAGGGATCTGGGAGAATTGGCAGAGAGGCTGCATTTCAAAGCCTATGCGGTGGGAGGCTTTGTGAGGGACCTGCTGCTGAGGCATCCAAGTCTGGACACGGATGTCGTCATTGAGGGGGATGGCATCGAATTCGCGAGGGCTTTCGCCGAGGAACACAACGTTCGCGTCCGTCCCCACAAGAAATTCAATACTGCCGTGTTGATCTTTCCGGATGGTCGGAGAGTGGATATCGCCACGGCACGCTTTGAATATTATCAATACCCGGCTGCACTCCCAACGGTTGAGTTCGGATCCCTGAAGATGGATCTCTATCGTCGCGACTTCACCATAAATACCCTGGCCATCGCCCTGAATCCCAACAGCTTCGGCTACCTGATCGACTTCTTCGGCGGTCAAAGGGATTTGAAGGAAAAGGTCATTCGGGTGCTCCACAATTTGAGTTTTGTCGAAGACCCGACTCGTGTTTTGAGGGCCATTCGGTTTGAGCAGCGCTTTGGGTTCCGCATTGGAAAGCAGGCCCTGGCATTGATTCGCACTGTAGTCCGCATGGGGTTGATTCAAAAACTCGGTGGACGCCGCATGTTCCACGAGATTCAACTGATACTCATGGAAGACGATCCCAGCCCGGCGCTCAAGAGGATGGAAGAATTCGGTCTGCATGCCGTGATTTCTTCGAAGATGTGCTTCGATCAGAGAATGGAAGAGCTGTTCCAGAGGCTCAAGGAACTCATCTCCTGGTATCAACTCAGCTTTCTGGATGAACCCCTGGAGCGCTGGTGGGTCTATCTGCTTGGGTGCTTTTCAGGTCTGGCTCCAGAGGAACGGGAAGAGATTTGGGAACGCCTCCAACTGGCTCCCCACCAGCAGGAGAGGTTGGCTTGGACCTATGAGAGGGTCGAGGAATTGCTGCGAGGTTTTTTCCAGTTGCCTGATCATCGCCCCAGTGATATCTATCGAGCGCTCCAGCTGTTGCAGCCTGAAGAGCTCCTCTATATGATGGCAAGGACTCAAAAGGATGCGACTACCAGGGCAATAAGTCATTACTTCCACCGTTATCGCCATGTGAGCACCGAACTCAGGGGAAAGGACCTCAAAGCTCTTGGAGTCCCCCCTGGGCGTATCTACAGAACCATGCTCGATGAACTGCTTGATGTGCGGTTGAATGGGGAAGTCAAGAACCGTCAGGAAGAGGAAGCCTTCCTGCATAAACTTTATCCTGAGCTATTCGAAGATTCTCAGAATCGGGAGACGGTTCCCGATGCCTGTGTTCCCGCCGTGGATGCGGAACCACCTGGAGGGACGAAGAACTGATGCTGCAAGACATTGTGCTCAAAGCAGCCCTTTACGCCATCCCTCTGCTCTTTGCGGTGATAGCCCATGAAGTGGCACACGGCTGGGTTGCTGAAAGATGCGGCGATCCCACAGCACGCCTCATGGGCCGATTGACACTCAATCCACTGGTGCACATCGACCCGGTTGGAACGGTGATCCTGCCCGCTATCCTCCTTGTCATCGGATCGCCATTTCTCTTCGGGTGGGCAAAACCGGTTCCCGTCAATTTTGCCAATTTGCGCGGAGGGCGACGAGACATGGCCCTCGTGGCGCTTTCCGGCCCCATGACCAACCTGCTGCTGGCCGCCGTCAGCGCGGGGATTTTCCATGTGATTCTAGCAGCGTTTAAAGGTGGCTGGATCATTGAAGGCAGCAGGGTCTCCTTGGTTGCCGAGCCGTTCTTCTTGATGGCAAGAATCTCAATCAGCTTCAACCTGGTGTTGATGGCTTTTAACCTAATACCCGTGTTGCCTCTGGATGGAGGGCGGATTGTGGTCGGTTTGTTGCCAGAGGCTTTGGCATCAAAGTTGGAACCTTTGGAGCGCTACGGGATGTTGATCTTCTTTCTTCTGATAGGCATACCCGTGCTGAGGTCCTATCTGTGGGAGTTTTTTCTCGATCCCATTGTGAACACTTTTATGAGGCTTTTTCTGGGGTGATTTGATTTTAGACGAGGAGTCAAAAGAATGACCGAAAGGAAACGGATTCTTAGCGGCATGCGCCCCACCGGGCGACTTCATTTGGGAAATCTTCATGGTGCCCTCGAGAACTGGATTCAACTGCAGAAAGAGTACCATTGCTTTTTCTTTGTTGCCGACTGGCATGCTTTGACTACCGATTATGCTACTCCAGGGGACATCCTGCAAAATACATGGGAGATGATACTCGACTGGCTGAGTGTCGGCCTCAACCCGGAACTGTGTACCATGTTCATCCAGTCGGACATCAAGGAGCATGCAGAGCTCTATCTTCTCCTAGGAATGATTACACCATTGCCCTGGCTGGAACGCAACCCCACCTACAAGGACCTGCAGCAGCAACTCGACACCAAGGACCTTGCGACTTACGGGTTTCTTGGATACCCGGTCCTCCAGGCGGCGGATATCATCATCTATAAGGCAAACGGGGTGCCAGTGGGCAGGGATCAGTTGCCGCACGTGGAACTAACGCGGGAGATCGCGCGACGGTTCAATTTCATGTACAACCGTGAAGTCTTCCCCATTCCTGATCCACTTCTCACCGAAGTCCCCGTTTTGCCGGGAATTGATGGTCGCAAGATGAGCAAGAGCTACAACAATGCCATCTTCATTACCGAATCGGAAGAGACTGTGAAGGAGAAGATATCCGGGATGCTGACGGACTATCATCGTGTGCGCCGCTCAGATCCTGGCGATCCCGAGCTCTCCACAGTTTTTGCCTACCACAAGCTGTATTCACCCCCTTCGGAGTTGATGGAAATCGCCGAAGGTTGTCGCACTGCCACGATGGGCTGTGTGGAGTGCAAACATCGGCTGGCGAAGAATATGCTGGAAAAATTGCGACCGCTCCGGGAGAAGAGAGTTCAGCTCGAACAAAATATGGACAAGGTCAGGGAGATCATCGCTGTCGGCACCGGGCAGGCGAGAGACGAAGCGATACGGACCATGAGGGAAGTCCGGGAGGTGGTAGGATTAGCATCGTAAATGAAACGGATTCGCCTTCAGAAAGCTCTTGCCCAGGCAGGCATTGCATCCCGGCGAGCTGCTGAGGAACTGATCCGCAAGGGACGGGTTTCAGTGAATGGGCGGGTAGTCACTGACATGGGGGAACACGTAGACCTGCAAACAGACAACGTCTGCGTGGACCAGGTGCCAGTGGCGGCAGCCCAAATGAAAATCTATCTCCTCTTCAATAAACCCAAACATTGTGTTACAACGAGCAGGGACCCGCAAGGACGAAAGACTGTTTTCGACTGTATTCCCGATTTAGGAGTTCGCCTCTTTCCGGTGGGCCGTTTGGATTATGATGCCGAGGGGTTGCTCCTCTTCACCAATGACGGTGCTCTGGCGAATCGACTTCAGCATCCCCGTTACGGCGTTAGCAAGACTTATGAGGTTAAAGTGAGGGGGCATGTGGGCGAGGATGCATTGCGCCGGCTCCGAACCGGTGTCGAACTTGACGAGGGGACTACTGCCCCCGCTGAAGTTCAAGTCATGCGGATCCTGCCTCGGGCGACATGGTTGAGAATCGTGCTTCATCAAGGCTGGAATCGCCAGATCAAGCGTATGGCAGAGGGTGTTGGCCACCCCGTTCTAAAGCTCAAAAGAGTGAGTTTCGGGACATTGGGTTTGGGCAAGACTGCTCTGGGGGCCTATAGATCACTGAATTCTGCGGAGGTTCGGGGCCTTTATCGTTCCGTTCAACTTGATGAGGAGTAGGTCAGAAGGAAATGCCAACCAAGAGACGCGGAAGCTACCCCTACCGAGTCCAGACGTCCTACGCAAGGCAGGCGCCAAGACGTCCTCCGGCCAAGAAGAAAAAACGGCGGCCTTTGCGCAGTGCGCTTTGGGTCCTTCTCCTTCTTTTGGTGGTGGGGGCGTTGGTCCTGATTTTTAGACCTGCAGCCCGTGATGCCGTCATTTCCTTTATGCCGTTTCCCAAGAACCTGGCAGCTTTGCGTCTGCTGCACAACGGCAAAGAGGTGATCCTCCTGCCCGGCTCACAATGTGTTTTGAATCCACGCGATTCGATACAGATACTGGAGGTGCAGACGGATGGCTGGCGCTCTTGGGGTACCCGTGTGGAGGTCGAAGGGCTAGATGTATCGCCATTGCGCAAAGGTCCCGTGGCGATCAAGGA
>Ga0233425_10009531_pt1 | contig 12243 bp, 12 predicted proteins | sample Watercolumn_Towu_2_FD_181712 | JGI IMG/M metagenome (GOLD analysis project Ga0233425, IMG submission 181712) | Freshwater microbial communities from Lake Towuti, South Sulawesi, Indonesia - Watercolumn_Towuti2014_140_MG | ecosystem: Environmental > Aquatic > Freshwater > Lake | place...
GAAGTGAACAGAGCAACATCTGGGTCGGGATGGCTCGGGAAACCGCCCATCAGCTCGGCACTCCCATCTCAAGCATGATGGGGTGGGTCGAACTTCTGCGTCATCAGCTCGGCACAAGCGATTCAAGAGTCGTTGAGACGCTCCACGACATGGACAACGATCTGCAGCGTCTCCAGAAGATCGCCAATCGCTTCTCGCGCATCGGGTCCAAACCCGACCTGAAGGCTGAGAACCTCATCGAGATCATCGAGAAAGTCATCTCGTACTTCCAGCGTCGCATACCCCAGACGGGCAAGAAAGTGCAGCTCGTACTTGAACACACCTCACCGGTCACTGCACACATCAACAGCGAGCTCTTCGAGTGGGTCATCGAAAACCTTGTGAAGAATGCGCTCGACGCCATTGAAACAGACACAGGCAAGATCACCATCGCTGTCAGCGAGCGCCCTGAAACCGTCAATATTGATGTCATCGATACCGGCAAAGGGATTGACACGACATACCGGAAAGAGGTGTTCCGCCCCGGATTCTCGACAAAGAAACGCGGGTGGGGACTCGGCCTGAGTCTTTCTCAGCGCATCATCGAAACATATCATCGCGGCAAACTCATCCTCAGAGACAGCAAACCCGGCATCGGAACGACCTTCCGCATCAAGTTGCGGAAACACTGAGTATCGTTCCTCCCACGTCACAACACAAACGGATCCAGAATGCGACACACCTTCGCACTTCAATTGTTGCTCATCCCATGGTGGTACGGACTGACGCTCGTCGCACAGCAAATCGACGACAACCTTCTCGAGCGTCGTATGCCGAAACTCCGCGAAGCGTACATCTGGCTACACCAGAATCCCGAGATTTCATACCAGGAAGAAAAGACGTCGGCCTTTCTGGCGCAACAACTCAGAGGGCTGGGATTCGAGGTCACGGAGCGGTTTGGACGCTATCGGGATCCGGAACGCACATGCTACGGGGTGGTCGCTGTATTGAAGAACGGCAACGGGCCTACGGTGATGGTTCGAACGGATATGGACGCCCTCCCCGTGGAAGAGAAGACCGGATTGCCGTATGCGAGCACAGTGAAGGCAAAAAATGATGCTGGTCAGGAAGTCTCCGTCATGCATGCCTGCGGCCACGATATTCACATGTCATCATTCCTTGGCACCGCGATGCTGTTGAGCGAGATGAAGGACCGGTGGAAAGGAACACTCGTGATGATCGGTCAGCCAAGTGAGGAACGCGAAGGTGGTGCACGTGCGATGCTGGAAGGAGGTCTGTATGAGAAATTTCCGCGTCCAGAGTACATCCTTGCCATTCACGACGATCCATTACTCTCAGCCGGTTCGGTGGGAATGTGTGAAGGATTCACACTTGCCAGCGTTACATCCGTGGATGTCACTGTTCGAGGCCTGGGCGGTCATGGAGCGATGCCGCATCTGGCAAAAGATCCAATCGTTCTCGCATCAGAGCTTGTTCTCGCGCTCCAGACCATCGTGAGCAGAGAGAACTCACCGCTCGATCCAGCAGTTGTGACCGTCGGCTCGATTCATGGCGGGACGAAGCACAACATCATCCCCGAGGAGGTGCATCTCCAAATCACTGTGCGGGCGTACAAGGAAGAGGTACGAAAGCGGATTCTCGCTTCCATCGCGAGAATCGCGCGGGGTTTGGCAGTTGCGGCCGGGCTACCGGAAGAACGAATGCCTGTTGTCAAAGCAGATGAAAATGAATACACCGCGGCAACGTACAACAATCCCGCATTCACGCAGCGGGTAACACGCATCCTTCGGGGAGCTTTGGGCGAAGAGCGTGTCGTGAAATCCGATCCGGTCATGGCGGCAGAAGATTTCGGCGCGTACAGCCTGAACGACGCGATCCCGCTCTGCATGTTCTGGCTCGGGGCAACGGATCCTGCTCAGATTCAAAGGAGCAAGTCCGGGATGACACCCATCCCCTCTCTTCATTCAAGCCAGTTCGCGCCTGCATACGAGGCAACGATACGCGGCGGCGTGAAGGCGATGACCTCAATCGTGCTGGATTTGTTGAAACGGTAGGCAACTGGAAGTCCATCCCCCGGTGAGAAACAACGAAAAGGACGGACTTCCGCCAAGGAATCAATTTGCAGATGACGTGTGGTCGTACACGATTCGCCACCCTTCAGGCTTCTTCTCGATGAGAAGTGTGAAGCGACCCCACGGCTTGTCTTTGGTACGCTGGAGTTTCCAGATCCCAGTAGCGATGATGAGCGCTGCTGCAGGCTGGCGAAGAGCAAGTTCCTCAAAACTGAGCGTTCCCATTTTTTCCCGCGTGTTGTACGATTTCTTGTATCGCGCAAGAACTCCCGCATATCCCTTCACCACCGTCCCACCACTCACAAACGTAGTGCTGTCGGAATTCCAATAGCCCTTCATGTATCCTTCGACGTCCCCCTCATTCCAGGCCTGGACCTGATCATCCAGCAATTTCCTTACCGCTTTGAGATCATCCTGCGCAGTCGCGAGGGTGGTCGCGAGAAACACGAAGACGAAGAGAAAACGTATAGACCGGTGGGTCATGGCGCCTCATTTACGGAGTGGCGGTTGTCTGCGGCATCTTGGGACGGAAGATCGCGAAGCCAAGGAGCGCGCCAAGAATGGTAAAAATTGGATAGACGATCAGCGCGATGAAGAGACCACCAAAAATGTTCGATGCGCGTCCGGCATCTTTGATCGATTGGTCAATCTGACCCCTCAGCATGTCAATCATATCCGGCGTCATGCTTCCCTGCTCTGCCATCCGATCAAGCACCTTCTCCACAATCGATTTCACAAGCTCGGCCTCCACCGGACCAAACGTTACCAGGATCAACACGTTGATGATCGTCGCAGTAAACGCGCCGATGACGCCGGCCATGAGTCCCAGCATGAGCGCATCCGATGATTCAAGGGGCGGCATCTCTTCCGTCAGTTGCTGCTTGTAGAGGTAGAGCGCCAGAACCCCTCCCAACCAGACTCCTGCACAGCAGCAGCAATTGATCAGGCTTATTCCCGGTACCGATGAGACGGCACCGATGACCGCTCCGCTGATGAGAGCGATGCGAAGTTTACTGGGCTTTTCGAGCATGGAATGAACCTCCCCGTGAGAGAAATTGACTCCGAAGTTGGGTGATTGCTTCAATCAGGACAGGAAGCACAAAGAACGGAATGACAAGGCCGAAAACGCCGCCGGAAACGGCCCGTGTGAACAACGTGCTCTGGTGGAAACCGAAGAGAGAAAGGAACACATCAAGGAGCATAGGCACAACAGCCACTGCAATCCAGGTGCGCTGCGGTATCGATCCCGGGCCGGGTCTGAAAAGGAGCGGATACACGGCAAGCGCAACGAAGAAGCCCAGGTAAATCGAAGAGCATCTCGCACACACCGCGTATTTTTCTCCACCGATGTGGAAGGATCTGGCATCGAGCTGATGACAGATCGGCTCATAGCAACGATAGAGGACCGAGGAGACTTCGGGGGCGGATGCAGCAAGAAGAGGCGCGAGGAGAATGCCCCCACACCACACCGTACAGAGGAGAAGAAGAACAAGGTATACGCGTGTCGCGAATGTCATGAGTTAGCCGTGCGCTATTATCGGAAGTATTGGCTTCTTTGTCAAGGCACGGGCGACCCCGTCCTCTCTCCGTCATGTTGATTCTCAGACCATATTCAGGTACCTTGTCACCACATTTTTCACAAGACAGCGATTCCATGCCACCTCCCAAAAAATTCACTGTCGGACTCGTGCAGATGGCCTTTGGCACCGATCCTGACAAGAACCTCGCTTCGGCCGTCTCAAAGATCGAGGAGGCCGCAGAGGAGGGAGCTCACATTGTTTGCCTGCCGGAGCTCTTTCGTTCGCAATATTTCTGCCAGACGGAAGACGCCGATCTCTTCAACCTCGCGGAACCAATCCCCGGACCGACGACGAAGAGCCTTGAGAAGATTGCGAAGAAATTGAAGATCGTCCTCATCGCTCCGCTTTTTGAGCGCAGGACCGCCGGGATATATCACAACAGCGCCGCGATTATTGACGCAAACGGTGAGACAGTTGGCGTGTACCGGAAAATGCATATTCCCGACGATCCCTCGTACTACGAGAAATTCTATTTCACACCCGGCGACCTTGGCTACCAGGCGTTCGACACACGCGTCGGTCGGATCAGCACCTTGATCTGCTGGGACCAGTGGTTCCCGGAGGCTGCACGGTTGTCGGCATTGAAGGGCGCAAGCGTCCTCTTCTACCCCACCGCGATCGGCTGGCATCCGCATGAGAAGAAGAAGCACGGCACAGCGCAGCGAGAGGCGTGGCAGACCGTCCAACGCGGGCACGCCGTCGCGAACGGCATCTATGTTGCCGCTGTCAACCGCATCGGACATGAACGGCCGAATCCAAAAAGCCCCGGAATTGAATTCTGGGGTTCCTCATTTGTCGCCGATCCTCAGGGCATTGTCGTCGCTGAAGCCCCGGTTGGAAAGCCGGAAATCCTCCTTGCTTCCATCGACCTCGACCATCTTGAGAACATCAGGCGGAACTGGCCGTTTCTCCGCGACCGGCGGATCGAAACGTACGACGGCATCACGCATCGCTTCCACGATAAATCCCCCTTACACAAGAACTGAACCAATGACCGAGAAGACTCCTGCAGCTCTGGGCTATCATATGCCCGCCGAATGGGAACGCCATGAAGCGACCTGGATCGGGTGGCCGCATAACACAACCGATTGGCCTGGCAAATTCACTCCCATCCCTTGGGTGTTTGGTGAGATGGTGAGAAAGTTGTCACAGGGAGAGATCGTTCGAATCATTGCGACACCTGAGGTGGAGCGAAAGGCAAAGAAAGTCCTGAAGCTTGCCCACGTCGATCTCAAGCAGGTGGAGTTTTTCCATTATCCGACGAACCGGGGCTGGACCCGGGATTTCGGACCGATGTTCGTGAAGAAGTACGGACCACAGAGCGATGTCGCGGTTGCCCGGTTCCGGTTTACTGCGTGGGCAAAGTATCCCGACTGGCGCAAAGATGATGCAGTTCCGCCGAAGGCGGCGAAAAAACTCGGGGTGAAGCTTTTCCATGCAGCGATAGGAAACAAGGAATTCGTTCTGGAAGGAGGAAGCATCGACGTCAACGGGAAAGGTACGCTTCTCACGACCGAGGAGTGCCTTCTCCATCCTTCTGTGCAGGTGCGGAACCCGGGATTCGGCAAGACAGAGATCGAGCGAGCGCTTCGCGATAATCTGGGAGTAACGAATATCCTCTGGCTTGGCGACGGGATTGCCGGAGACGACACCCATGGACATGTCGATGACCTGTGCCGTTTCGTGAATTCAACGACGGTCGTCCTTATTCAGGAGAAGAATCCACAAGACGCAAACTACCGCGCTCTTCAGGAGAATCGCGAGCTTTTGCAGGATCTGCGGCTGGAAAACGGTTCAAAGATCCAGGTTGTTCACCTCCCAATGCCCGCTCCGCTGTACTATGGCGAGTACCGACTCCCCGCGAGTTACGCGAACTTCTACATTTCGAATGCTGCAGTGATCGTTCCGACGTTCAATGATCCGAACGACAGAATCGCGCTCGGGATTCTTTCCGAGCTCTTCACAGACAGGCCGGTCGTCGGCATTCATGCTGTTGACCTCGTGCTCGGGTTTGGTACTTTGCACTGCCTGACGCAGCAACAGCCCGCGCGCTCCTAGCGGACTGCTTGCTTCTCCATTCTATTCCTCGTACTTTCGAAGTGCCTGCAACTTCATTCTTCCGCACTTGACCTTGATCTGGCGAGGAGTCACCCATGCGGTCCGTTCCTTGTGTCTTCGCGATGCTCGTTCTTATTCTCTTCACGTACGGATGTAAGAAAGCGACCATGGATACCACGAAGGGATCCGACCTTCAGTCAAAACTCAACAGATTTGCGCCTGTTGAGCTTACTGCAGATATCTCGAAGCTCAGCGACGGAGACCGTAAAGCGCTCGCAAAGTTGTTCGATGCTTCGGGCATCATGGACCGGATTTACACACGCCAGGTTTGGAGCGGCAATGAAGCCCTCCGACAAAAACTCGAAGCGGATACGAGTGCGGAGGGGGCTCTTCGGCTCAGGTACTTCAATATCAACATGGGACCATGGTCCGGCATTGACCACAATGAGCCCTTCATCAACGGTGTGCCGAACCGGCCTCCCGGCGCTCACTATTATCCGGAAGACATGACGAAGGAAGAATTCACCACCTGGCTGGAGACTCTTCCTGCGGCAGAGAAACAAAAAGCGACAGGCTTCTTCTCAACGGTCCGAAGGGTGCCTGACAAGACGTTGATGCTCGTTCCATATAACGAAGAGTATAGAGAATTCCTTGAGCCGGCAGCCAAACTCCTGAAAGAGGCTGCCGCACTCACGACAAATGCGAGTTTGAGATCGTTCCTCTCAAAGCGTGCTGACGCATTCCTGAGCAATGACTACTATGCGAGCGACATCGCATGGATGGATCTCGAAAGTCCGATCGAGCCGACGATCGGACCATATGAGGTGTACATGGATGAGCTGTTCAACTACAAAGCCGCCTTTGAAGCGTTTATCACCATCCGGAACGACGAAGAGACCAGGAAGCTTGCCTCCTTCTCAAAGCACCTGCAGGACATCGAAGATAACCTTCCGATCAGCCAGAAGTACAGGAATCCGAAGCTCGGCGCATCGGCGCCCATCAGGGTCGTGGACCAGGTTCTTGTAGGAGGCGAAGCCCGCGCTGGCGTGCAAACGGCAGCGTTCAATTTGCCAAACGATGAGCGGGTGACGCGCGAGAAGGGGAGCAAGCGCGTGATGTTGAGGAACGTACAAGAGGCGAAGTTCAAGAACGTGCTCGTTCCGATCGCCAACGTCGCTCTCAGCCAGGACCAACGCGGAAAGGTCTCCTTCGATCCTTTCTTCACGCACATCTTGGCCCATGAACTCATGCACGGCCTCGGACCGCACACGATCAAGGTCGGCGGCAGAGAGACGACGGTTCGTCAGGAGATGAAAGAACTCGGCTCTGCCCTCGAGGAGGCGAAAGCTGACATTTCAGGTCTGTTCGCATTACAGTATCTGATCGACAAGGGCATTGTCGCAAAATCGACAGAGGAGTCAATGTATGTCACGTACCTGGCGGGGGCATTTCGCTCTGTCCGGTTTGGCATCAACGAAGCGCATGGAAAAGGGATGGCGCTCCAGTTCAACGTTCTGCTCGACGCAGGCGCTATCGAGGTTGACAGACCCACCGGCACGTTCAGAGTCAATGTCAGCAAGATAAAAGATGCCTCTCAACGCCTGACGGGAGACATCATGACCATCCAGGCCGAGGGAAGCTACGAGAAGGCGAAGGCGCTGCTTGAGAAGTATGCAGTGATCCGACCAGAAATGAAAACAGTGCTCGACAAGCTCGCGGATATTCCGACGGACATCGCCCCGTCCTTTCCGCTTGTCGGCCAACTGAAGTAACCACCCCACAACGGCGAGGAACAGACAAGCAGAGTATGGAGCAGAAAGCAGAGCGATTGCAGCGGCCGATTGTCCAGGCGCTGGACGAGATTCTCGGGAATCCCTTCAAGGTTCTCGACGACGGATTCGTTCGCGTCGTTGACTATATGGGATCTGATGAGTCTATTGTTCAAGCAGCGCGTGTTTCGTACGGAAAAGGGACAAAAAAGGTCAACGAGGATCGCGGGCTGATCCGCTACTTGCTGCGTCATGCTCACACGACGCCGTTCGAAATGTGTGAAATCAAGCTCCATGTGCGCGTGCCAATGGACTGCTGGCGACAGTGGATCCGGCACAGGACGGCGAGTATCAACGAGTACTCTACGCGTTATTCCATTGCCATTGACACGTCACAGAAGACCCTCCCGTCGGAATGGCGGCTTCAGTCAAAAGATAACAAGCAAGGGAGCGAAGGGCTGGCAGACACTGAGCTCGGTACATCACTGACGAAGCGCGAAACGGAGCTTCAAGATCTCGCGCGGTCGATCTATAATGAGCGGCTCGAGAAGGGCGTAGCTCGCGAACAGGCGAGGAAAGATCTCCCCCTCTCGACGTATACAGAAGCCTACTGGAAAGTCGATCTCCACAACCTTCTCCATTTTCTGGCACTCCGCATGGATGACCACGCGCAATTCGAGATACGGTCATATGCGAACGTGATTGGACACGAGATTGTGCGTCGATGGTGCCCGATCGTCTGGGAGGCTTTCATCGACTACAAGATGCGGGGTTCCTCGCTCACTCGGCTTGAAATCGATGTCATCCGTGCTATTCATTCAGGTAATCCTGAACACGCGCGCGAAATTGCCGTGAAGCACGGACTCCTTCCTCCCCCAGGACAGGAGATCAAGCGCAACCGGGAACGCGAGGATCTTGAAGCGAAGCTGACGATGCTGAAAATAGATATTCCCTGGAAGTGATACACTCCGAACCTACCCTTTGAGCCTTTCGAAGGTTCACCCGCGCAGCGCCAGACCTTCGAAAGGCTGCAAATCCATGAACCTCATCCTCATCGCTGCCCTCACCAAGAATCGCGTCATCGGCAGAAATGGCGCAGTTCCATGGGACCTCCCTCTGGACATGGAGCGCTTCAAGAGACTGACACTTGGACACGTCGTCTTGATGGGTCGGCGGACGTACGAAACACTCAGCGCTCCCCTCCTCAACCGCCGCAACGTCGTCATTTCATCACGCCCGATCAAGGGCGTTGAAACCTATACAACCATTGCGGATGCGCTGAAAGTGCTTGAGGCGGAGGCAGATGTATACGTGATCGGGGGGGGGCAGATCTTTGCAGAACTGCTCGATTCGGCAGCAGCGTTGCGGCTCACAATAGTTGAACAGGACATCGAAGGGGATACGTTTTTCCCGCCGTACGAACACCTCGTCGGATCGGCGTTCAAGCTGGTCTCAGAAGAGAAACATGAAGGATTCTGTTTCAGAGATTACGTCAGAATCGCAACCTCATTCCGCAATCCTCATTCCGCACTCCCCAATCAGTGAATTCCCTTCGCCATCCCACCGTCAACCAGCAAATTCACACCATTGATGTAGCTCGCCTTCTCTGACGCAAGGAATGCAACGACATCGCCGATTTCTTCCGGCCGGCCGATCCGGGCAGCTGGTATCGCCCGGGCACTTTCCTCAAGGTATTGTTCGAGTGTCACACTCCGGTCGGCAGCACGGCTGATGCTCAGTTCTTCCTGCCGCTTCGTCAGAATGAGTCCCGGGCAGACCGTGTTGACGGTGATATTGTCTGCCGCATACTGGTTTGACAGGACCTTCGTCAGTCCCAGGATCCCCGGACGGAGTGTCGAAGAGATCAGAAGTTCATTGATCGGCTGCTTCGCGGCGATCGACACGATGCTGATGATTCGTCCCCATCGTTGCTTTTGCATCGACGGCAGCACCTCCCGCACCATGCGGATGATACTCATCAAAGTAAGCTGAATCCCACGTTCCCATTCCTCATCCGGGAGCCGGCTAATGTGTCCCGTTGGCGGGCCACCGGCGTTGTTGACAAGGATATCGATGGCTCCAAATTGAGTGAGGGCGGTTTGGACGAACCGCGAGATATCCGCAGAGACACTCACGTCAGCAACGACCGGCACAACAACCGCGCCTGTCTGATTCTTGATTTCCGCCGCGGTCTGCCGAACCCTTTCCTCGTTTCTGGAGCAAATGACAAGCCGGGCTCCTTCGCGGGCAAGAGAAAGCGCAGACGCCTTGCCAAGACCCTGACTGGCAGCGGCGACAAGCGCTACCCGGTTTCTGAGACCAAGATCCATAGGGAAGCCTTTCGTTCTGAATCAGTGCAGGAAGTTCACATCCCCTTGAGCATGCCGGTAAGACCCACACGGATCATCATCACCGCGATCGCGGTCATGAAGAGAGCCGCGACCTTCGCAAAGGCCTTCGCCCCCCCTTCGCCGAGCAGCTTCATAACGATGTCAGAATATCGGAACACGAGCCACACAAGCAAGAGATTCGCCAGGAGTGACACGATCGTGACAATGGAACCGAACGAATCGACGAGGATGAGAATAGTGGTCAACGCCGCCGGACCGATGATGAGGGGAATTCCTATTGGCACGATGCCGATGGATGCCTCAGGGCTCCTCTGCTTTGAATCCGGAAAAAGCAGGTCGCTCACAGCGAGAACCAGCAACACAATTCCTCCGCCGACGCGAAAGTCATCTTCTGTGATTCCCAGGAAATTGAAGATCAGGCGGCCGCCGAACAAGAAGGCCAGGGAGACCGCAAGGGCCGTCAGCGTTGCTTCCGTGATCAGCGTGCGACGCTGCGCGCGGTCGAGCCGTTCGGTGAGCGAAATGAACATCGGAACAACACCGAGGACATCGATCGCAACAAAGAGGGGGATGAATGACAGCAGCAGTGAGTTGAAGTCAAACGCCATGCGAACCGCTGGAGTGATGAATGGGAAGCGAGAGTGTTGAAGAACCGACTATGAGATTTCGATCCCCTTTTCACGGAGCCGCGCTTTGACGACGCCGACAATCTCCGCCTCCGGCACCTGAGTGCGCGTCCCCGAGAACCGAATGGCCTGCTCGATCGTCCCTTTCCTATCGACGAGCCACATCCAGATGTTGTACGCAAGCCGGTTTCGATCGTTGGGTTCCTGCGTCTGGATGTCCGCAACTACAGCGGAAGCGATTTTTTCGAGACTCTCTGCCGGAAATTCGGCAATCGGCGAAGGGGGTTTGGTTGTCATAAGGTATTCGTTTCGTACGCAGTGATGTCGCGATTCTGAAGCGGTCATAATATAGCGAGAAATCCCAAAAAAAACAACGCCGGGCTGCTTCCGACGGATCAGGATTCTCGGCTCTACCTGGCCGACTTCACGACCACGACCGTGAGGTCGTCATTCTGCTCGGCCTTTCCGCGGTACTGTTCAACGGCAGTGAGGATCGTCTGCTGAAGTTGCTGGGCTGGAAGGGACCGCTTCGAGCGCACGATATCGTAGACGGTTTCTTCACCGAACGGGATTTCCCGATCGTTCATCGCTTCCGTGAGTCCGTCGGAGTAGAACACAAACAGACTGTCAGAGCGCAGAGGCCGACGGATCTCTTCGAGCTCCTGCTCAAACACTGGTCCACGCTCCAGACCCAATCCAATACCGCCGCCGCTGAGATACTCCAGCGTTCCGTTGACCGCAATGAGCGCCTTGCTGTGACCCGCCCTGCAAATGAACACCTCATTTCGCTCAAGATCAAAGAGGGCAAGGATCATCGTAATGAACGACTTCCGATCGATACTCTCGTAGATCCGCCGATTCACATGGATGAGCATGTCGCGAGGATGTTCATGCATGGGGGCGATCATCTGAATCATTCCCTGGATTTTCGACATGTAGAGCGCTGCCGAGACTCCTTTGCCGGAGACGTCTCCGACTGCGACAAGGAGCTTTCCTTTCCCCATTTCGATGTAGTCGAAATAATCACCTCCCACCGTGGAAGCCGGGATCGAGATGCCTGAAATATCTAGACCGCTCACAACGGGGTTTTCCTTCGGCAACAGACTCTGCTGGATCTCCCGCGCAAGAGCCAGTTCTTTTTCGATGCGCTGGATCTCGATTTCCGACTGATGCAGACGCGCATTCTCGATCGCAATTGCCGCCTGACCGCCCACCGTAGCGAGCAGGTCGATGTCCTCCTGAGAGTAGATCTTCCCTGAGAGTTTAGGGCCGACATTGATCACGCCGATGAGGCGGCTCTGGAGAAACATCGGAACAGAGAGCACAACTCCTGACCGGATGAGCTTTTCCCGATCGTTTGCGCCGATGTCGTACAACTCCGGTTCCGTAGCGAGCAACGCGAACGATTGCGGGACTTTGGTTCGGGCCATCAGCGCGAGGAGTCCATCGCGCTCTTCGCCAAATCCGCAATCTGCCGGACTCATGCCCACAGCCGAGAACGAACACCCTTCCTGCTTGTCACAAAGGACCACCGCCACTTTTTCAACATGCATGGTCGACGAAATCCGCGAAATCATCGATTGCAGAATTTCGTCAAGGTGGATTTTCGTCGGGAGTTCCTGGCTGAATTCCAGAAGTGCACGCTGGTAGTTGTACCGTTCCTGGTAAAAGAACTTGTCAATCCACTCCTGTGCTCTTCGCTTGAGCGGATCGAATGCAAACGCGATCACAACAAATGCAAAGAGATTGCCGAGATCCCCTTGTTCAGTCTCGAGGAGATACGACAT
>Ga0233425_10009532_pt1 | contig 12243 bp, 5 predicted proteins | sample Watercolumn_Towu_2_FD_181712 | JGI IMG/M metagenome (GOLD analysis project Ga0233425, IMG submission 181712) | Freshwater microbial communities from Lake Towuti, South Sulawesi, Indonesia - Watercolumn_Towuti2014_140_MG | ecosystem: Environmental > Aquatic > Freshwater > Lake | place: Indonesia...
CAGTACGATTTACGCGGCAAGTATTGCGGCCGGACTGATGATCCATCAGTGTACCCGCTGGCTGCGGGGCATTCTCGTGGACCGCGAGCTTTCGCTGAACCTGCTGGCCGGCGAATGGGCCGTGTGCTGATTGCTGCGTCACCTGACAACAAGGAGTTGGACCATTGATTTCATTATCCCGCCGCTTGGCGGCCGAAGTCCGTACCGTCTTTCGCCGTCTCGGCGGCACAACGCGGGGCTCCGGTCCCGCGGTGTGCATTTCGACCGGTCCGGACGGCACGCACGTGAGTACAAGAATCTGCGACGTCGCGGCCGAGTATCACGTGCCCGGCAACCTGCCGGAAGAACGACTCTGGGCTCCGCTTCTGCTCCTGTCCGACTGCGAGGGCAAGCAGGACGAGCCCGTACAGCTTGAACGCAGCCACGACGGCTCCGTCAAGCAACTCCAGACGCTGGGCGTGTAGCAGCGGCTGGTCTCGGCAAACAGTTTCATCTCAAGATCAAAGTCGCGATACACTACCCTAAACCGGGAAGGATGTGCGATGTGCGTCTACAGGCAGGAGTGCCAGCAGTGGAGCGGTACGTCGTGATCGACAAAACCAATCAGCCCAGCTACCGGCCGCTCGAAAGGGCGGCCGATTGGTTGGGCTTTTTCTTAGCCCTGGGAAATGGATGCCCTGCATTCAGCGGTGAAACCTAGCGGCGAGGGATGTCGCCAACTTGCCGTCTTTGCCAATCGCGAATCACGTTCTCCGCACACCGCTCGCAAGCGGCAATCGCCCAACTCCTCGGCCAAGCCTTCAGGTAGGCCCAGCTCGAAATCGCCTCACCGAGTTGCCTTGCACGGGCCTGAACCGATTCGGCCGTCATCCAACCGCGATCCAGGCTGACTCTCCAAGAGTAGGAGTCTGCGTCGAGTTCGAGGCGGAATCGCCCCCACGCAAAGAACATCGGCAGAGGGAATAGCATGTAGACGAACGCCACGGGCAGCACGCCGGCCCACACGCGGGACCGCTTGCCCACCCAGCCGAGAATCGGCACGAACCAGCCCGCGAAAAGGAATTGGCGTGTATGGCGTACCTCATGGGCAATCAACGGTCGAGGTATCTCGTCCCACTGCCCTGGATAGGCTTGGATCGGGCCCAAGACCGAGGCGTAGTCTTGCAGGAACAAGCGACGCGGCAATCTGCCCAAGCTGATGATGGCCAAGGCCCAAGCTGCAAGTTGCCAGTACCAACCGTCTTTGGTCTTCAGCCGACTCACGTCGCAGAGACCCCCAGCAATCCTTAGATAGCTCTCTGCGTCTTCGGTCCAGCTTGCGGACGACGGTGATGGATCGTTCGACATGGGACGCGGTTTCTGTTGCTGAACGTCCGTCTTGTGAGTTTGCCAAGTTCTGGCGGTTTGCCGTTGCCGTGCTGCACCGCCTGCTTCCGTCGCCACCCGTCCACGGTGAGGCCAAGGGTGCCAAGCAGCGACGGGATGATGGTGGTGGGCTCGGGTACTGGCGTGGGGACGGGGCTCGGGTGTATGCTGATTCTCGGTGGTCTTCTGAGGTCCGCATAGCTGGCGGCAGACCCTTTGTTCCTTTTTCAGAAGGAGGATGCCATGAGGACGAGAATCACGATTGCTCTGTTGATCGCCGTGAGTGCTGCCGCGGCCTTTGGTGGCGAAGGACCGGCCAAGCCGCCCGAGTTGAAGGTTCTGGAACGGTTTGTCGGAACCTGGGATGTAGAATCAGTCAGCAAGCCCGCCGTTTGGACGCCCAAAGAGGTGCGGGAGAAGTTCGTAGAAGTGAGAGAGTTGGTCCTGGATGGATGGTTCCTTGAGGGGAAAGCCAGGGCAGCGGACAGGAAGGCCGGTCACTTTTCCTGGATGATGACCTATGACGTAGCGAGGAAGGAATATCGCATCTGGCTATTCGTGACCGGAGGCTTCTCCAGCCAGTGGAGCGGCGAATGGGATGAGGCCACCAAGACCCTCTCGATGACGGGTGATGCTGGGAACGGCGTCACGTACAAAGGAACAACGCATTTCATCGACAAGGACCACTATGAGTTTCGCCTCATGGTCACGGACGGTGATGGCAAGGTGTACCAAGACTTGAAGAATACATTGACTCGACGGGTGGGTAGACCGTGACGGCTGGTCGTGGTGAACAGGGGCTACTTGGCCTCCCGTACCGCCGCCCCGTGCGGCCTACAACGGTTCCCGCTTCTTCTCGACGTTCAGTTCCGGTCCAACCTTCCGCCGCTTGTAGGTGACCGAGTACTTCACGAACTGCTTCTCGCCCGGCTTGAGGTCGAGGAAGTACTTGACGTGGTTCTGATCTACTTTCTCGACCTTGCCGGCGACGTTGTGCAGATCGACGTAGGCCCCGGCCTCGTCGGAGTTCCAGTCCTTGGGCTGATCGTTCGGTGCCCAGAGCACGACGTTGGCGTCGAACCGCCGCTCCAACTCGGTCTTGGCCAGCTTGCCCGAGACGATTTCCTCCTCGAAGTAGAACGTCTCGTCGTAGTCCACGAGGTCGTAGTATTGCACGTAGGTGTTGTCGAGCCGCTTCTTGTATTGCCGGGCGACGACGTTGGTGATCTTCTGGTCCTTAAGCCGGCGGGCAATGGTGATGTCCTGATCGCGGCCGACGTTCACTTCCACGCGATCGCCGATCGGCACGTACTTGGTCGCCGTGCCGCCGACGTAGGCGAGATCCTGCGTCTTGTACTCGGAGAACAGCCGCACGTTGCCATCGGGCAGCGGAGAGAGCCCGAGGTTCTCCATCGCCGAGAGCTTCTTCTCCTGCCCCTTCTCATCCAGCAACTTCAAGTTCTTGAATCTATAGAACTTCGTGAAGAACGTCCCGCCATCACGATCCGTCAGCTTATAAGAGCATTCCAGCGGCACCTCGCCCACCTTCAGGGCCACCAACCGTTTGGGCTCCTTGTCGCTGATGTCCTCGCGGCCCTCGATGGTGAAGAGGAAGTACTCGGAGAGGCCCTCCTTTTTCACCTCCGGCTTCTTCTCAATAATCACTCCGCCATAGTCGAGCTTGCCGTCACCGGCCCGTCTATCGAACACGGCGACCTTATCATCGAGCACACGACCGGTGAGTGTGAGGGCTCCGGAGCCGTTCTTGGTGAGAGCTGTTACCCCAGGTGGCGGCCTTCTCGCCAGATCGGCAATCTTCTCCACCAAGTTGATCGTGCCGACAACCAGCCGCGTCTGGGCGTTGTCGTAGAGTTCACCCGAATTGTTCGTGACCCTGACGTAGCCCGTCAGTTGTAGCTTGGTCTCATCTTCATTGGCTATGCCCACGTAATCGGCACTCCACGTGATGCCGCTGGTGAAGTAGCGGATCTCGACGGCGATCTTGCCGGCCAACTGGCTCTGGATGTTCCACTGCAGGGCGTCGTTGCGGCCGCTGGGGAACGTAGTGTCGATCAGATCGACCTTGTCCTGCTGGTCTAGGATTCTGAAGTCGATGCTCGTCGGGTCGATGAGCGTGTTGGCCCACGAGAACTGGATGCGGTTGATGCCCTCTTTGACGGTCAGCAGCCGCTGTTCGCGGACCATCGTGATGTCTTCGGAGTTATAGATTGTCAGTTGCGTCCCCTCGCGGCGGGGGAGCGTGACGAGATCAACGGCGGCCGGGGCCGGGGCGACCAGGGCGAACGCCAACGCCCCATAGTATAGATGTATCCGCATTTCGAGGTCTCCCAGGCGGCTGACCGGCAATTCTACCCTACGGATACGGTATCCTGTTCGAGTTAGACGCCCGGCCAGCCGGAATGGTTCCCTGGGCGGCGTTGCTTCTGGATGATCGCCTCCACAGCCGCCCGCCCGTGATGTCGATCGTCGCCCCCGGTCATAGGTTCTGCCGTCAAGCGGGCTCCCATGCCAACGATTGCTTTTCGAGGGGAGCCAACGGGCGACCGTCAGTGCCGCGAGGCCTCACACGCTGGCCATCCTTCTTCGCACGGGCCTAGCAGGGGCAAACGCATCGGGCGAATCGGCAAAGAACGACGCTCTCTCTGCCAACACCGCATCGAGCGCCCGCAAGTGCCGCTGTGCCGCAAGGTCCGTAGCGGATCGCTCCATTGCCAACAGCAGGGCCAGATAATCGAGCGACGCACTCGTGGCAATCGGTGCGGCTGTTGGAGGCAGAACTCGGGCCTTCTGTGCAGGCGACGGGCTGGTGGCGATCGGCAGTGTTGGACTGGCCTGGGCCAACGCAGCATCCGTTGCGGCGGGCTGCGGCGTGATCGACTGCAGCGGCTCGACAAATGCACTCTCTGTCGAGACAGTTGTTACCGGCACTGCGATCGCGGCCACTGGCGTTGCTTCCGTAAGAACGGGCACGGGATCGGCGGGAGTCGGTACTGTCGTCGAAGCTGTGGTGGCCAGTGATGCCGTGTTGCCCGACGGGGCAGTCGTTACGAGTACGGTCACTTCAGCGACGGGCGTCACTGGCGTAAGGACAGGTTTGGGATCGGCGGATGTCGGCACTGTCGTTGAAGTCGTGGCCAACGACGCTGTGCTGCCCGGCGGAACGGTCTCTGCAATTACGACCGAACTGCCCGCACCGATCACCAGCGTATCGGCTACGATGCTGGTTGCCGTAAGTTGCCCGGCCTGCACGTCGACGGTCGTGGCGTTGATCGGCTTCGTTACCGTCGCCGGCCCGGTAGTCTGCTTGATGATTGGGCCCGGGCCCAACGTCGCACTGACTGTGCCGCCTTTGATCGTGTAGGACGCGGCATTTAGCGTCCCGTTGCTCAAGCTGCCTGATTCGAGCGTGAACGTGGCAACGGTTTCCGTGTATCTGCCAAGGTCGAGTGTTCCGTTGCTGCGGATCGTTACGGCCGTGTTGTCGGAAATCGCGTCTGGCTGGTTGACCTGTAAGGAGATGCCATCGACGATCAGTTGATCGTTGCCTCCGCCGCCGCGAACCACCCACTGCCAGAAGTCGGCCGCAGCGACCGACCTGTTGGGCACGGCGGTCGAGTTGTTGATGAACACGTCGATCATTGCGGGATTGGTGGCGTTGACTGCCAACCGGATCGTATCGTTGCCCGATGTACCATCGAGCACCAGCGGTGCAGCGTCGATCAGCAAGGCTAGCGGAGACGAGAACGGAGATGGATGCCCGCCCGCGTCGAACGCCTGTGCCCACACGGTGTGCGGACCATTGCTGAGCGTCGGTAGTGTTACCGTGAACGCACTGCCGACCACCGTCGCCTGGGCGAAAGGCGATGTCTGCGAATCGACGTAGATCGCCACCGTCGTACCCGCCGCCGTCGTGCCTGTCAGCGTGGGCGTGTTGTCGGCCGTCCAGCCGTCGCCCTTGGTGCCGCTGTCTGAGGCTGGATCGAGTGCAAGCGTAGGTCTTGAAACCACGCCCACAGCGAAACTTGCCTGGTTGTTGTCTTCTCGCAGTTCGACCACCGTGTTGTTGCTGTCGAGGACGACGTAGAACTGGTATGCGCCTACCGATGTAGGCGTCCAAGTGAAGTCGACACCTCCGCTGGTACCCGGAGGCAGAGCCATCACGCTCCTCGTGTCGACGAGCGTACCACCGCTCGCAGGATTACCAAGGAACAGCTTGGCCTCTGCATTCGGCGAGTTGCTCCAGCCAACGTTTTCAACACGAATCCTCACGGTGCTTGTGCTGGTAGCCACAGGCGGACCTGTAGGGATTGAGGCCGCACCGTACGAGACCGCCAAGTCAGAACTCAAGCCAAGCGTGCTACCCTGGAAGCCCCCAGCGATATTAGAGTCGAGTGCGAAGTACGATGGCGAGGTGTCCCCGGTACCAAGGATGTCTTCTTTCACGTACCGCACGACGAGCTTCGAGGCTGCGTCGTAGGTCACTGCCGGAAACCACTCCACGTACCCGGTACCGGTAAGATCTTGCTCCGGCAGCCAAACGGCCGTCGATATCGAGAAATCGCGAGTGTAGGCGAAGAGGTCTTCATGGTAAGATCGGCCGTGGAAAACTACAGTCACATGACCGTTTGGCGCCACTGCTACCGTGGGTCGATCAATCAACTCCAGTTCCTCGACGATCGTCTCGATCGGTCCCCAAGCATCTGAGGTGGCATCCCAGACTGCACTTCTTAAAGCCCAGAAGCGATCTGTCAGCTCCGCCCATGTAGCTAGAACCCGCCCATCTGCCAGACGATGCACCGACGGAAATCGCACCATCTTTCCGCTTGAAAGCACCCCTGTGGAGGCCCAGTTGCTGCCATCCCAGCGTGACCATCGCACGGTCGGTCGGGCATTATCACCACCCAACCACACTGTGACCGCGTCCCCGTCAGAGTCGAACGCCACACCTGGATTCCACCCCGTCTCTGCAATTGTCGTGATCGCTCCCATCGCGATCCACTGCGTGCCGTCCCACGATTCGCCGTAGATCCGGGTAGGGCCAACGTCGCTGGGTGTTCCACCCTCTTCCCAAAGTACGATACCTTGCTGGCCAGCTCCCGTACTTGCATAAGCCGCGACAGGGTGACCTTTTGAACCACCCCCGGTGCAGACAGCTACGGGAACAGTCCATTCGCTGCCATTCCACGTGCTAGTCATCACGTCGAGGTTGCTGAAGAAGGCGGCCACATCGCTCGAATTATACGTGGATTGGTCACTGCGGCTTTCCAACCACACAACTTGGAGTTCGCCGCTAGGCCGCAGGCAGAGCACACCACGGCCATGATAGTGGTTGCCGCTGGTTATGGGCGACGCAGTCCCCCAAACACCCGCCTCATCGCGCCACTGCACATACAGCTGGCTCACGCCTACAGCGTCGTCATCGCGGAAGAGCATGGCTACTCGTGACCCCACCGCCTGCAGCACGGGGGCGGACCAGTCGCTCTCATTCCCGTCCAAGACGCCGCCTTCTCCCATCACATTGCCTGGATCCTCGAAGGCCCGCCATCCGTTCTGCGGATCCCAACTCAGTAGATCGCAATGCCACAGCTGTCCTCTTGTTCTCCACAACGTAACTTCGTGTCCGAAGATGTCCACAAATACGCTGAACCCACCGAGTATCTGGAAGTCCAGATCAACCGCGTCAATCCAAGGCCCGCCGGGCTCAGTGGTCACGGTTGTTATGATTCCAATTCCGATCTCCCCCGTAGCCCCGCCAGACAGCATGTCGTGGGCGCCTACCTCGAACGTTCCGCTGAGCGACACAGTCGGCGCAATTGACAACGATGCGTTTGGACTTACCTCACCCGTGGGCAGAATCTCAATCACACCCTCGATTCTTGCAGCAACGCTGAATCCAACCCCGAACTGAACCCACGCAGGTATTGCCAGAGGGTTCGGCACGAGAATCGGCGGCGCCTTTATCTCAAAGAACTTCGGTTGCTTGGTACGATCGACGTTGGCCTTCAGTTCTACGTGCCCAGCCATGCCGAAGTCTTGCCACACTAAGTCCTCGCTAAGCGAGCTACCATCCTGAAGGGCAAGTTTTACATCTAGCTCCCATCCATACTCTGTCTTGGGCCGCCCGCGTCCTGCCAAGAGTACTTTCTGGCTAGTGAAGAACTGTAGGAGTGAATTTGAGATTCTACGACCGCCGGCAAGCTTGATGATGTCACCCAGATCACCAATTGGCACCTTCAATTTCCAGCCCTGAATGCCTCCTTCCGGGTAGTAGGTGACTCCCGCCTGCCAACCATCGACTTCGGGCGTACCTAGTTCACGACCCCCGCTTTTATTGATCGAAAGCGAAGGAGAGATGGGCACGAACGGTTTGAAACCCAGGATATTCGGCACCAATCCTAGTCCGACAACACCAGAAGGAGTCACATCGGCATTCAAGGACAGATCCACCACGGCGTGTATTCCGAGATCCAGGCCGAACAGCGTTGTCACTCCAAGTGCGTCGGCGATGGGTTTGATGATGTCCCAGTCCGGCACGTTGAAACTCGGGAACCCAGTCGTCGTCAAGATCACATCCAATCGATATACGCCGGCGCTTCCTTCAAATACTACAGTGCTCGAAATGGCGTTGCTGACCCATGCCGGCGCTGTCAGCGTGTCGATCGTGAACGTCGCCGCACTCCAGGCGTTGGTGGTGTCCTGCGCCCAAACATTGAGCGTGTGCGTGCCCGTGGCGGCAAGGTGCTCGTCATGCGACACGTCGAGCGTCCATGTCCAGCTTTCGCCGGCGCCTCGAACTTCACCGGTGTCCTGTGTGTTGTTGAAGTTCTGGTCGAACCAGACACTCTGCGTGGTACGGCCGACTGAAGGAGTCACGGTCACGGTGAACGGCACGTTGACCGTTGGCACCACCGTGCCCGTCAGATAACGGCCGAAAACACTCGGGGCTGCGTTGCCATCGTAGCCATCGGGCACGCTCAACGCGATTTGTGGGCTCCACGTGCCCGCGTCGCCAGCCGTAGCGGTGAGCACCAACGTGTAAGAGCCGGTCAAGGAGGAAGTCACTCGCCCGCTGAGGCTCGACGGGGCGTAGTTGCGGTTGGGAACACCCGAAATGCCCACGTAGTACGTGCCCGCCTCTAGCACTGTTGTCTGAATCCGCGAACCGGTGAGCGTCAGGTGTCCCAGCCCGTCGCGCTCTGCGTACTCATCGTTTTCGTAGACACACTGGCCGTTGGCGTTGAACAGACGCAGATAGGTATCGACCGGCGTCTGTGTCGGCGGCCAAGTGCCTTCGAAGGTCTTCACAAGAATATCGAGGCGGCCCGGTTGGGTAAGCGTGAACTTGTAGAGGTCGACATCTTTCGCCACGTAGGCACCGTCGCCAATCTTCCCCAGCCGGCTGATGGGTGAGCCAATGGTAAGCGTGCCGAGATGCACAGCATCGTTTAACGTATCGTCGACGTCGGTGGGAGTGCCCAAGCCGGTGATCATGGCGACAAAGGCATCGTATTGGCCGCCAAACGATGTGTCGAACCCGCCAGAGACCCAACCCGAGGAATAGGTATAGCCCGTTACCGATACGTTGCCGCTGCCGTCCACTGCGACACTGCCAGCCCATTCGGCTGCACCTCCTCCCAGGTAGGTACTCCAAAGATGGCTACCGCCACCGGAGAGTTTTGCTACGAATGCATCCTCAGTTCCATTGAACGAAGTGTCGAACCCGCCGGACACCCAACCGGAAGAATTTGTCTGCCCTGCCACCATGACGTTGCCGCTGCCGTCTAAAGCAACGCCGCGGCCTCGGTCGCTGCCACCCCCACCGAGGTAGGTGCTCCACAAGTGGCTCCCGCTAGTAGAGACTTTTGTCACGAAGACGTCACAAGAACCGTTAAAAGAAGTGTCAAATCCACCGGAGACCCAACCGGAAGAACCCGTTTGCCCCGTGACCAAGACGTTGCCACCGCCATCCACACTGACGGCATAGCCGTAGTCATCACCACTTCCACCGATATAAGTGCTCCACACGGGGCTCCCACCTGAAGTGAGTTTCACCAAGAAAGCGTCAACAGAACCGTTAAAAGAAGTGTCGAATCCGCCAGAAACCCAACCCGACGAATTGGTTTGCCCCGTGACGAAGACGTTTCCGCTGCCATCCACAGCGACACCAAAAGCTTGATTGCCGCCAAGGTAAGTGCGCCACAGATAGCCCCCGCCAGGAGTGAGCTTCACAACAATAGCGCTGCTGCCCACAACTAAGACGTTACCGGTCACATCCGCTGTAATGCCATAGGCTTTGTTGTCCCCGGCAACGCCTAGATAGGTGCTCCATGCGTGGTTCCCGGTGGGAGATAGCTTTACAACAAAAGCGTCGTCCAGCCCGGACCATTCTGTGTCGAATCCGCCCGTGACCCAGCCACCTGAGTAGGTATGGCCCGTCACCAAGATATTCCCACTACTGTCCACTGCAACTCCTTCGGCTCCATCCCCGCCGCCTCCGCCGAGGTAGGTACTCCAGAGGTGGCTCCCTACAGTAGAAAACTTTGCGACGAAGGCGTCGTAAGCACCGTTGAAGGAAGGGTCAAATCCGCCCGAGAACAAGCCGGAGGAATATGTGTAGCCGGCCACAACGACGTTGCCGCTGCTGTCCACCGTGATGCCGTTGCCCTGATCAAGGCTGCTCCCGCCGAGGTACGTAGACCAGGCTAGATCAGGGTCGATAACTAGCTCGCGGCCGGGATCATAGTCGCCGGTAATGGCGAAAGAGTAGGTGTGGCCGTCGAGGAGCGAGAATTGTCCGGCAACGTCAACTCTCTGCCCATCGACCACTTGGTAGATGTACGGGACGTCGTCGACCAACTCTCCCCAGTCGCCTCCGAGGTTCACGCGCAGCGAGCCGTCGTCGCCCAACGACAACCCGGCAATCCCCTCATAGTGAATCTGAATCTGCTGCCAGTCGGCCCCCGGTGCCACGTGGAACTCGTACTTCAAGTGGCTCCGCTGGCCCCAGGTCGCTAGGTCGACGCCGCTGTAGAGGTTCTCGTAGACAACCTGCTCGAAGGCGGGCACTTCGCTCCGCCAATTCTCTTGTGCACCAATAAAATAGTTGAACTGCGTCTCGGCAGGATCCTGTCCCGTCGGCACAACCGCGCTGGCACCCACGAAACTGGCTGAAAACGAGAGCATCTCGGTTCGATAGTCGCTAAGCAGGTCGCGAGGTGCGAACTCGCTATCGGGTGGCAACTCGCCTTCGATTGGTTCACGCCGAAAGACCTGAAACACCGGCCCAGCGTCAGTCATGGCCACGTTCACGCCGTCGCCCTGATGCACGAATCGCACCGACTCGTCGGCCCACTGCCCCTGATTCTCGACGAACAAGGCGGGTGAGATCTTGAACAACTCGATCTGCGGCGAGTCGATCGACAACATCCGCCGGTCTTCCAGCGGCTCGAACGCCAGCTTGCGAAGCCCAGGCACGGATCTGCGGCCAAGCGATTGGGTGCCAAGAGAAGAGTGACCAGCCCCCCCACGCACACGCCTGACGACACGAACGCCCATGAGCGATCCCCTTTCGTATCAGGGCATACCCCGACCGCGAATGGCCCCATTATGGTTGGGGGCCGATACAGCGTCAATCAGGCCTCGTCAGGCCAGCAGTCGGATCGCTACGCCCCCTCAACAGCGGGGCAGTGGGAGCAGTCAAGCGGCTGCGATGCCCCGCTGTTGCGTTGCGTTGGGGCACGCGGTCAACAGGCGTTTCGGTTCTCGACCGAGAAGAATGCAAACATTGGCTGAAGTTACTTCTTCGCCCGTGACGACCACGAGGTTGCGGTCCTGCGACACGGCAGCCATCGATTGCCTGAGTTTCATCTCATGATCAAAATGCCCCACGGGCACTTCCGCTGAAGTCGCTGTTGCAGAAGTGACGGTGCGAGAGCGAAAGCGGCAATGGCAACATTGTCGGCACTACTTTCGCGTTGAACAATGCCCGCTAACTCTACACTTGTCCGAGCATCTGCCGCAGCTTCAGTGGCCCCTTGAAGACCGCACGTTCGAGCCGCGGCGAAACCGCGTCGAGCTTCCGCGACATATCGAGTGCCCACAGGGCGGCCGTGCGGAAGAGAAATCCACGCTGGCGGAAGTTGTTCGCGTACATGAAGCGGAAGACCTCGTGGATCTTGGCCTTCATCGCGGGCGTGTAGCGGAAGAAGTCGGCGTCGAGCACGGCACCCATGCGGTACATCACGGACTGATAGAATGCATGCGTGTCGGGACGCGGTGCGTCGTACGTGCGGTCGTCGCCCAGCCACCACTCGGCGAAACCGTACTCATCCTTGTAGCGATCGTAGATCTCCGTGCTGGGAAAGGGAATGATGATCGAGGCCACCGCGGGCTCGAACACGACGTGCGGTGCAATTTCCTTCATCAATGCCAGCGTCGCATCGGTTGCCTGAATGTCTTCCCACGGGAAGCCGAGGATGAAGAACGTGACCGGTCGGATGCCGTGCCGACGGGTCATGGGAATCACGCGGCTGACCATCGCAACCGTGTGCGGCTTGTGGATCCGTTTGAGGGTCTCGGGATTGCCGCTCTCGACGCCGTACTCGATCTGCACGCAGCCCGCACGGGCCGCCAAGGCGAGCAGTTCCTCGTCCACCGCATCGATGCGAGTCATCATGTTCCAGGTGAAGCCGGCCCGCTCGTCGATCAGCCGCTGGCAGATGCGGTTCACACGCTGGCGGTCCATCGACATGGCGTCGTCGACAAAGTAGAAGTGCCGTGTGCCGTAGTCGCGGTTGAGGGCCGTCATCTCGTCGACGACACTGTCGGCCGAGCGGAAGCGGAACTTCTTCCCGAACA
>Ga0233425_10009533_pt1 | contig 12242 bp, 10 predicted proteins | sample Watercolumn_Towu_2_FD_181712 | JGI IMG/M metagenome (GOLD analysis project Ga0233425, IMG submission 181712) | Freshwater microbial communities from Lake Towuti, South Sulawesi, Indonesia - Watercolumn_Towuti2014_140_MG | ecosystem: Environmental > Aquatic > Freshwater > Lake | place...
GTCGGCTGGCAGGCCAGCCAAGGCGAGGCGGACGCGGGTGGGAGGTCTCAACGCGAAGGCTGCCCGCCGTAGCTCCGCGGAAGCGGAGCGGAGGTGGGCCGACTCCACGATGCCCCCGCTCGCGGAGATCGCGCCTTCACCAGCGAGTGCATTTCGCACCCGCGCTGCGCTCGGGAGCTTCCACCTTCGCCAAGGCTTCGGCGGACAGGTCGGCTGGCAGGCCAGCCAAGGCGAGGCGGACGCGGGTGGGAGGTCTCAACGCGAAGGCTGCCCGCCGTAGCTCCGCGGGAGCGGAGCGGAGGTGGGCCGACTCCACGATGCCCCCGCTCGCGGAGATCGCGCCTTCACCAGCGAGTGCATTTTGCACCCGCGCTGCGCTCGGGAGCTTCCACCTTCGCCAAGGCTTCGGCGGAAAGGTCGGCTGGCAGGCCAGCCAAGGCGAGGCGGACGCGGGTGGGAGGTCTCAACGCGAAGGCTGCCCGCCGTAGCTCCGCGGAAGCGGGACCAAGGAGGGCTAGAACTTCTGCTGGCAAGGGAGCCAATTCTTCTTCTCACTCCTCACCTTTCCAGTCATGCGACACACGATCTCTGTCCTCGTTGAGAACAAATTCGGGGTTCTCGCCCGCGTTGCCGGGATGTTCTCCGGGCGCGGCTTCAACATCGATTCGTTGAATGTGGCGCCGACCCAGGACCCGGCGCTTTCGCGGATCACCACTGTCCTGAAGGGAGACGAAGCGGCGCTTGATCTGTGCATCAAGCAGTTGCGCAAACTGATCAACGTGGTCGCCGTCGACGATTTCAAGGAGGGTCAGGCGGTCACGCGCGAGTTGATCCTGGTCAAGGTGAAGGCCGATGCGCGCACCCGGCCGGAGATCCTGCAGATCAAGGAGGTCTTTCGGGCGAAGATCGTCAATATGTCGGCCGATTCCGTGATGATCGAGGCGACCGGCGACGACCAGAAGATCGCGGCGATGCTGGGCCTGCTGGAGCCCTTTGGCGTCCTCGAGCTGGCCCGCACGGGGCGGCTGGCGCTGAAGAGGTAAGGCAGCCTTGGGCGAGATGCGCAGGTTCGAAGACGGTTTCCGGAGGGTCGTGGGGCACGGTCAGCGGCCGAAGGCGGGAGGCCGGGGTAGCGCGAACTGCGGCCGCCATCGGGCCGGTGACTGGGGCGCCCCGCTCAGGAGCGAAGGGCGGGCACCCCGATGAAATTGGTCCTGGCCACCCGCAAGAGCCCGCTGGCCCTGACCCAAACCGAGATGGTGGCGGCGCACCTGCGTGCGCGGCTGGGGGTCGAAACCGAATTGCTGCGCATCGTTACCACGGGCGATCGGCAGAGCGAGTGGTCGCTCGAGAAGCGCGGAGGCAAGGGGCTTTTCACGAGCGAACTCGAAGCGGCGCTGTTGCGGGGCGAAGCCGATGTCGCCGTGCACAGCACCAAGGACCTACCCGGCGAGATGGCGGCCGGCTTGACGGTCGGGGGCTACCTCCCGCGGGCGGACGCCCGCGATGTGCTGGTGTTGCGGGAAGGGATCGAGGTGCCGCGTCTCGTCGCCACGGGCAGCCCGCGGCGGCGTTTGCAACTCAAACGGCTATTTCGGGAGACCAAGTTCACCGAGATCCGCGGCAACGTGGACACCCGGCTGCGAAAGATCGGCGAACAGCATCAGGCGGATGGCACCGTGCTTGCCGCTGCGGGGTTGAAGCGGCTGGGGATCGAGACGTGGCCGGGTGTCGCGTTCGCTCCGCTCGAATTCGAGCAGATGGTGCCGGCGGTGGGGCAGGGCGCGGTGGCGGTGCAGTGTCGGGAGGAGGACGCAGCCAAGTTTGCGGCGATCTTCGACGAGCAGACCCGCCGGGCGGTGACATTCGAGCGAGCGCTGCAGGCGGCCTTGGGCGGCGGGTGCCAGACGGCCTTCGCGGCCCACGTCGCGGGCGAGACGCTCTTTCTCTTCCATGAGGCGTGCGGGGTCGAGCGCGTCGTGTTGACCGCGGAGGATCTGGCGGCTCCGGCCGAGGCCGCCCCCCGTCACCTCCGCAAATGGGGCCTACTGCCATGAAGAAGCCACCCCTCGCCGGCCGGCGCATCGCGGTCACCCGGGCGCGCGACCGCGCCTCGGAGCTGACGGCAAGACTCGCGACGCTTGGCGCCGAGGTCATCGAACTCCCGCTGATCGCCATCACGAAGCAGGTGGATCGGGAGGTGTGGGAGGAGGTCGTGGCCGAGTTCGGCAGCTACGACTGGCTCGTGTTTACGAGCGCCAATGGCGTTCGCGGTTTCTTCGACGAATTCCACCGGCAGTTCGACGACATCCGCGCGCTCGGCTTGATCCGGATCGCGGCGGTCGGCGAGGCGACGGCGGCGGCCATCCGGGAGCAGCACTTGCGGATCGAGTGTCAGCCGGCGAAAGCGACCGCCGCGGCCCTGGCGGAGGAACTGGTGGCGACCGGCAGTCTGGACAGCGCCAAGGTGCTGGTCGTGACCGGCAATCTCAATCGCGACGACCTGGCAAGAAAGCTCGAGGCAGCGCGCGCGATTGTCGACCGCCTGCCGGTTTACCGGACGGAGCGGACCGACCTGGCCGCAGATGCAGCCGCCGCGGATTTCCGGGCGCGGGGAGCGGATGCGGTGCTGTTTGCGAGCTCGTCGGCCGTGCAGTCGTTTGTCGACCAAGCGGCGGCGCTGGCGCTGGCGGCAGGAGCGAAACGGCCGCTCGCGGGGAGCATGGGTCCGCAGACTTCGGCGACCATGCGGGAGGCCGGGATGACGGTGGATTTCGAGGCGGAAAGCCCCGGACTCGACGGCCTGATCGAAGCCGTGGTGCGAAAGCTCGCTCCATGAAGGTTCCGTTCCTCGATCTCTCGCTGCAACACCGGGCTCTCCGGGCGGAAGCGATCGCGGCGCTGACGGCGACGTACGATGCCACGCGGTTTTGCCTCGGTCAGGATGTGGAGAATTTCGAGCGGAACTTCGCCGCGCAGCTCGGGTATCCGCGGGTGCTGGGCATGAACAGCGGCACGGCGCCGCTGCACATCGCGTGCCTGATGGCGGGTCTGGGGCCCGGCGACGAGGTGATCACGACGCCGTTCACCTTCATTTCCTCGGCGTGGGGAATCAGCTACGTGGGCGCCACACCGGTCTTTGCCGACATCGAGGAGGGCACTTTCAATCTCGATCCGGAGAAAGTGGCCGCGGCGGTGACTCCGCGGACGAAAGGAATCGTCGTGGTGCACCTGTTTGGGCAACCGGCGCGGATGGACGAGATCATGGCCATCGCGCAACGGCACGGGCTCTTTGTGATCGAGGATTGCGCACAGGCGGTGGGCGCGGATTACCGGGGCACACCGGTCGGATTGGCGGGCGATGTCGGGACATTTAGCTTCTACCCGACGAAGAACCTGGGTGCCTGCGGAGAAGGCGGCGCTTTGGTCTCCCGGCGGGAGGAACTGATGGTCAAGGCGAGGCACATCCGGGTGCACGGTTCGGATCGGCGCTATTATCACGACATCATTGGCGGGAATTTTCGAATGGATGGCTTTCAAGGCGCGCTGCTCAACGTAAAGCTGCCGCACCTGGCGGCCTGGACGGCGCGCCGGCGGGCCATCGCCGCGCGCTACCTGGCGGAGATCGCATTACCGGAGATCCAACTGCCCGCGCAGCCGGATTACGGCGGGTCGGTGTTTCACCAGTTTACGATCCGCCATCCCCGGCGCGATGCCTTGCGGGAGCATCTGGCCCGGAGCGAAGTCGGCACCGATCTGATCTACCCGGTGCCACTGCATCTGCAGAAGTGCTTTGCACCGTTGGGAGGCAAGGTCGGCACCCTGCCCGTGGCGGAACAGGCGGCGGCGAGGTGCCTGAGCCTGCCGATCTTCCCGGAGCTCACCGACGCGCAGGTCGAGCACGTGATCAAATTGGTGAACGCCTTTTGAGCGGCTCCCGGCGGACCACACCCATGATTGCCGGCGTGCAACTGAAGGTCTGCGGACTCACCTCGTTGGTGGATGCGGAGTGGGCGGACCGCTGCGGAGCGGACTTCCTCGGGTTCGTGCTGCACCCGGCGTCGCCGCGGAGGATTGCGCTCGAGCAATTCGCCAGGTGGCGGGATCGCCTGCCGGGCCGCAAGAAGGTGGCGGTTTCGGTGGAGCCCGCGCCGGGTGATCTGGCGGCGCAGCAGGGAGCGGGTTTCGACTTTTTTCAGATCCACTTTCGGCTGGAGACCCCGGAGGCGACGGTGGCGGAGTGGTCCCGGCTCGTCGGGCCGCAGCGACTGTGGCTGGCGCCGCGGCTGCCGGCCGGGGCGGAGGTGCCGGCGGCGGTGCGGGCGGCGGCGCGGTGCATCGTGTTCGATACGTATCGCCCGGATGGATTCGGAGGTTCCGGGCGGACGGGCGACTGGAGCAGCTTTGCGCGCCACCAGGAGCAGTTCCCCGGGAATCAGTGGGTGCTGGCGGGAGGGCTGAATGCCGGCAATATCGCCGCCGCGCTGGCGGCGAGCGGGGCGCGGGCCGTGGACGTCAACAGCGGCGTCGAGACGGCTCCGGGCGTGAAGGATGCGGAGAAACTCCGGGCGTTGGTCGAGGCGCTGCGCCAGGCGGCGACCGGGCGGTGAAGTGCCTGGAATTGCGTCCGGCGGGGGCCGGCCGCGAGTGGACCGGCCCGAGCGGAACGACCCCGGCACCCTCGGATCAGACGTTTTCCGGAACGACGTAAGGCTTGCGATAGACGCGCGTGAGCAGCGCATCCGCCTCGGCGTCGTTGGCGATTTTCTCGTATTCGCCCATGAACTTCAGCGAGCGGCCCACCCGGTAGGAGATGTTCGCCAGGAGAGGCAGGGAACTGGACAGGTGCCCTTCGAGGATATCGCAGTGGAGGGTCTCGTCCTTGCCGGAGCGCAGGGCCTCGAGGAAGTTGGCCCAGTGGTTGCCGGTGCGCCGGGTCTCGCCCTCTTTGGACTGGGCGAAGGGTTCCTTGGCGCGGCGCCGGAAGGCGCGCCAGGTGTTGCCGCCGAGCTCGAGCCAGCCTTCGCTGCCGAAGAAGAGGTTGCCGACCTCCTGCCCGCGGCTGCCTTCGTGATTCGTGTAGCGGCCGCGCATGCCGAATTCGAGCATCGTGCCGTCGGCGTACTTGTACAACGCAGTCTGGGTGTTGGGGGTCTCCTGCGTCGTCTTGTCGTGGCCGTAGGTTTCGACACCGCCGTAAACGCGCACGCCGGGCGTACGGCGCTCCCTGGGCACCTCGTCCTGGTTGAGTCCGTAGATCCCGCCGGTCGAATAGACGGAAACGGGGTGCTCGCTCTTGCCGAGACCCCAGCGGGCGAGGTCGAGCTGATGGGGCCCGGTGTTGCCCGAGTCGCCGTTGCCGGTGTCCCAATACCAGTGCCAGTTGTAGTGAGTGCGTTTTTCGTTGTAGGGCCGGTAGGGAGCGGGACCGAGCCAGCGATCGTAGTGAAAGGTGGCGGGCGGGGAGCTGTCCTTCGCCATGCCGTAGGAATCGCGCGCTTTGAAGCAGAGGGCGCGGGCGAGGTAGAGCTCGCCGATGCCGCCCTCGCGCAGGAAGCGCATGGCCTCGATGACGTTGTCGGATGAGCGGTTGTTCAGGCCCGTTTGAACGCGCAGGTTGTACTTGCGGGCCGCCTCGACCATTTTCCGGCCCTCCCAGATGTTGTGCGAGGCCGGTTTCTCGACGTACACGTGCTTGCCGGCCTGGCACGCCCACACGGTGGCCAAGGCGTGCCAGTGGTTGGGGGTCACGATCGAAACGGCGTCGATTTCCTTGTCGGCCAGCACCGCCTGCAGATCCCATTCGGTCTGCGGCTTCACGCCGGTCTTCTGCATCACGATCGCCGCGGCGGGTCCGAAGAGCTGTTCGTCGACGTCGCAGAGGGTTTTGATCTGGACGTTGTGGCTCTTCTGGAGTGCGCACCAGGCGTTGACGTGCACGGTGCCCTGGTTGCGAATGCCGATGACGGCGACATTGATCCGCTCGTTGGCGCCCTTGACGGCTGCATAGGATCGAGCGCTGAAGCCGAGGCCGCCGACGGCCACGCCGGTGGTGCCGACCACGGTGTTCCGGATGAAGTCCCTGCGTTTGGTGGTGTTCATGGGATGAACGGCTGATGATCGAGGTTGGGGTGGTGCGGGTGGCCGCGCTAGGCCGGCAGCGGCTTGCCCTTGGTTTCCGGGGCCAGCCAGATGACGAGCATGCCGACGATGTAGATGAGGGTGACGACCGCGCCGGCCTTGGCGTAGCTGCCGCCGAACGATGCGACCAACTGCCCCTGCAACATGGCGCCCGCCGCGGCGAAGACGCGGCCGAAGTTGTAGCTCAGGCCCTGGCCGGTCGCGCGAACGCGGGTGGGGAACAACTCGGGGAAGTAAAGGGGGAACCAGCCGTAGAACGAGGCGGTGGCCAGACTCATGCCGAAGGCCAGCCAGAGGAAGAAGGCGGAGTACGCGTCGACGACTTGGAACGTGAAACCGCAGATGAGCAGGGACGCGAGGCAGAGCAGAAAGTACGCCGGCCGCCGGCCGAGCGCCGCCCCGATCAGCGGGGCCAGCAGGGTGCCGACGATCGCTCCCAGCCCCTGGATCATCTGCATGTTGGCGGTCGCCTTGCCGGCTTCCTTCTTCACTTCCAGTTCCGCCACGACGCGCTCGGGCCGCGGCGCAGCGGGCACCGCGGCGGCGGGATCCGCGCGATACCAGTCGGGGTTCTTTTGGCGGAGCTCCTGGAAGCCGGAAGTGGTGACCAGTTGATTGGTCCAGAGGGGCAGCCACTGGACGGAACCCCAGGTGCCGATCAGGGCGACGGAGGCGAGCGCGATGGCGAGAATGCTGCGGCTGCGCAGGCCCGGCGCAAACACCTCGCGCAGCGGATGGCTCTTCTCGGTCTTGACCGAAGCCTTCCAGCGCTCCGATTCCGGCACCGAGGCCATGATGAAGACGACCAGCAACGCGGGCAGGGCGGCGACGAGCATCATCCAGCGCCAGGATTCCGGCGTCACCTGGTGCAGGCGCGCGGTCGCCCCGACGAGGAGAAACCCGACGTTGGCGGCGGCTCCCATCGCGCCGGCGAGCAGCGGCCGCCATTTTTCGGGCCAACATTCCATGACGAGCGCGACGCCGAGCGACCATTGGCCGCCCATGCCGAGGGCTGAGATGAAGCGCACCAGCCCCAGGTGTTCCGGCGTGGTAGCCAGATAGCCGAAGCCGGTGACGATCGAATAGGTGAGGATGCTGAGCGCCATCGACTTCACCCGGCCGATGCGATCGCCGAGGTAACCGAAAACAACTCCGCCCAGTGCGGCGCCGAGGAGAAAGCAGGCGGTGATGACGCCCATCCACTGTCCGACCGCCTCGTCGCCCGCTCCCTTCAGGATGTCTTTCAGCGCGGGGCGCGCGATGACCGGAAAGAGCCCGATTTCGTAGCCGTCGAAGAGCCAGCCGAGAAATGCGGCGATCAAGACCATCCATTGCGCTCGAGTGAATCTGGCCGCAGGCGCGGCCGGGGAAGCGGGAGTAGACATCGGTCCCAGCCTAGCCGGGTTGGCTCCCGAACCTGAAGAACAAAGTGCGGCGCCCGCTCTGTTTCCGGTCGGCGGCGCTACTCGTTGAACTCGTCGCGTTGCTTGGCCTTGTCGTCGTCGGCTTTCAACCGGGCGGCGGCGGTGGGATCGAGCGCGGCCTCCTGTTCGCGCAGGCGGCGTTCCCAGGTGCGGAGGTCCTCGGCCTTTTGTTCCTGCTCGATTTCCTTCTCCTGCTGCGCCTGCACCTTCTCGAAGAGTTTGGCCTCCGATTCGTCGAGGAACTGCTCGCGATCACGGATGGCCTGCTTGGCCTCCTTCAGGCTCGCTTCCTGTCGCTCGAGTTCCGCCTTCAGTTGCTCGAGGGCGGCTTTTTCCTCGGCGGAAACCGCGACCTGCGCCGGACGGGGCTTGGCGGCCACCTGGGCGAGTCGTTCGCGGGCCAGCAGCAGCGCCTCGGTTTCGGCGAGATCGCGCTCGCGATCGGCCAGACGTCCTTCGTTTTCGACGACCAACCGTTCCCGCTCCGCGAGGGAGGCTTCGAGCTGGCGCAACGTACGCTCGAGTTCGGAGATCCGGGCGGAATCGGAGACGGCCTGGCCGGCAAACGGGGCGCGCGTCGCGGTGACAAAGGCCTTGATCGACTCGCGGGCCGCCGCCGACGCCTCCGAGACCGCAAACGGGGAGCGCGTGGCCGCAGGCCGGCGGCGGAGCGAGAGCGTGGGGGCGGCAGCGGGCTTGGCGACCGGGAACTTGATCGGGCCGGGTTCGGGCATGCGGGCTACTTGCGGGAGAACCAGCCGAACAGGCCGCCCTTCTTCTTGGCGGCAGCGGCCTTGCCGGCGGCGACCCGCAGATGCGGGCGGAGCAGTTCAACCGCGCGCTGTTCCACCTCGGGATTGCCGATGACGACAAAGTGGCGGGCCAGGGATCCGCCAGCCTCGAGGTCCTTTTCGATCGCCGCCAACTCGTCGCGGAACCAGGTGGTGGCGCGTTCGGCGCGGGAGGCGGCGTCCGGCGCTTTCGCGGCCTGGCCGATCGCTTCGACGAGATGCAGACCCCGGTGGCCGACGCGGAACGGCAGCACCTCGGCGAGCGCCGTTTCGTCGATATGCGACAAGGCATTCAGGAGCTTCTTGAAGTCGCCGCCGACGATCACGTTTTGCGACATGCTCTGCGCGCGGACGGCGAATTCGCTCAGCGTGATCAACTGTTCGAGCTTGCAGAATTCGAGCGTGCCCGGGTCCAGCGCGGTGAGGGCGATGGGGAAGTTCTCGGGGATGCCGAGTTTCGCCAGATTCTTGAGGAGTTGGTTGTCGCGCTCCGAGGCCGCCTGGGTTTGCTCGACCATATCGCCAAACGGGCTGTCGAACGCGAGGGTCTCCTTCAGGACGCCAATCAGTTGATCGAAGCGCTCGGGCGGCTGGCCCTTGAGCTGCAGAACCTCGAGCACTTCCTCGAAGCTCAGATCGAGGTATTTGGCGGGGGTCTCCTCCTTGCCCTTGATCGGCCATTCGGGACCATCGAGGTTTTGGGCCAGGCTGTTGATCGGAGTGTCGGCCATGATCGACGCGGCGAAGGCCTTGCGGATCTCGTTCCAATCTTTCGCGGTGGATTTCATCGGAAGGGTGACTTGGGTGGGAGCGAGCCGGAGCGGGCATGGGCGGCGGCGGCCGCCGCATTGCCTACGACGACAGGTGCTGGATGATTTCGCTGGCGAGCTTGCGATAGTCGGCGATCACGCTGTCGCCGGTGGGGGCGCCCTCCGTGGCGTCGGCGCCGACAAGGGAGACCGGCAGACCGAGGGCGACGGCGCGGCGCACGACCATGGCGTCGCGAATTTGCGTCTCGAAGATCTTGGCGATCGGCGCGGCGCGCTTGGCGGCCTTGAACTGGTTCAACCGCAGCTGCATTCGCATCTTCGGCACCTCGATGTCCACGCCGGCCTTGATCGAGTTGAAGATGATGCCGTGGATCTGGGCCGGCAGACCCATGGTGGAGCGGCGAAAGCTCGCGGACAGTTGATGGAACTTCTGGAGCTTTTCGACGAGGAGGGTGAAGCCGATCAGGCTCAGGGCATCCGGGTTGGCAGGAACGTAGATTTCGTTCGAGGAGAAGACGCCGCATTGCGAAGCGCGCAGAATGTTGGGCGGGCAATCGAACAGGATGAAGTCGTAGTTGTTCTCGATCGCGGTGAGCTGATCGTAGAACATCAGGTAGGGTGGGCGCTTCGGGTCGCCGGTATACTCGCTCTCGAGGTCGACCAGATTGAAGGTGGTCGGCACGAGATCGAGGCCGGCCAGGAGTTTTTCCCCGGACTTGCCCTCGACGACGTCCTTGATGACAAGATCCTTCACCTGGGCCTTCCCGGGGTCGAAGATGGAGAAGATCGAGCCTTCACCGGTGGAGTTGATCTTGTTCCAACGCTCGAGGCGGAGCAGCCAGATGCTCGCATTCGACTGGGTATCGAAGTCGAACAGCAACACTCGTTTCCCGAGCTTGCTGAGGGCGGCGGCCGTGTTGATGATCAGGGACGTCTTGCCGACGCCGCCCTTGTAGTTGATGAAGCAGATTTTTCGGGCCATGCGGGATGTCCGTTGACAGGCCGGACGAAGTTCGGGTGAAGATGCGCCTGCCGATTCGCTGGCGCCAGCCAAAAAAGGCAACGCCGGCGAATTAGCGAAGATTTCCCGAAGTGAAGAATCTCATCCTGCGCGAAGGGATAAGCCGGCGCTGTGACCGGTGGTTGGCGGCTGGCGTGGCGGCGTGTTTCGGCGCGGCGATGGGGGGCGCTGCCCCGTATCCGGATTTGTCGAAGGGAAGGCCCCCCGAGGTGCTCGACGCGCGGATTGGAGCGAATCTCCGGCTCGGGGACGATCCGGCGGAGCTTCCCGCCACGCAGCGCGGGCAGGCCGAGCCGCACGTGGTGCGGAGTGCGGCGAATCCCCAAGTCCTGCTGGCGACGTTTCAAGAGGGGCGATACTTCGACGGCGGCGCGCTGGGATGCGGCTACGCCGTCTCGCGCGATGGCGGGTTGACGTGGAGACGGGGACTCGTGCCGAATCTCACGCCGGTGAGTGGAGGGCGGTACGTGCGATCGACCGATCCGGTGGCCGGGGCGGGGCCGCAAGGTGATTTGTATTTGCAGAATCTCGTTGCTTTGCAGGGGGTGTTTACCATCGCCGCGGTGGTGGTCAGCCGGTCCACCGATCGCGGGGATACGTGGTCGGAACCGGTGACGGTCTTCGAAGCGCGCAACCGTCTGGTGCAGCCGGACAAGAACTGGCTGGCGGTGAACGACTATCCTCAAGCCGCCAACGCGGGCCGGCTCGTCTCGACTTGGACGAGCTTCATCAGCAATTCGGCGGGGGCGAGCCTCGCCAGCAATCTGGAGTCGTCGTACAGCGATGACCGCGGGGCAACCTGGAGCGCGCCGGCGGCAATCACTCCGCCGGGGGGGGACTATCAGGCCACGCAGCCGCTCTTCCTACCCGACGGTTCGCTCTACGTCGTCTACATTGAATTCCTCGACGCGAACGACGTCACGCGCTACAGCATCCAGGGCCGACACTCGGTCGACGGGGGGCGGACCTACGCGGCGAATGCGACCCGCATCATCGATGTCCGGAATGGATGGGACGACCCCGCGATGCGCGATGGCGTCTTTCTGCCGGCCGCCACGGTCGCCCGCGGAACCGGGGAGTTGTTCGTCACCTACACCGCGGTCGTCGAGGGTACGCCGCGCGTGCATGTCACCAAGTCCGGCGATCGCGGCGCCACCTGGTCGCGGCCGGTGGTGGTCAGCGATCAACCCGCCGGTGGGAGCGTGATGAACCCGGCAATCGCCGTGACGCCCGATGGCCGAAACGTCTCCGTCGTATTCATGGACAGGAGACACTCCCCGGACCCGACCAGTCTGGTTGATCACTATGTGGCGCTGTCGCCCGACGGCGGCGCGACCTGGCAGCGCAATCTCCGGTTGACCGAGATGAGCAGCCCGACCCGGTATGGTCCGTCGACGGCGCGCGGGACGATGCTGGGCGACTACCTGGGCCTGGCGCCGTCGTTGGCGCCGGAGCAACCGTGTGTCGCGGTGTGGTGCGACACGCGCACCGGGGACTCGGATCCTTATGCGGTGCGCTTCATGCCGGCCGCGGCGGGGAATTTCGGCACGTGGCGGCTCGCCCACGGCCTGGGGTCGGCGGGGACGGATACAGATGGCGATGGGCAGGTTGAACTTGTCGAGTTTGTGAGTGGCACGGACCCCCGGAAGGCGGACTCGGGCGAGGCGGAGGTCCTGCGCCGGGTCGAGGCGGAAGCGCTCGAGGTGGCGTGGCTACAACGACCAGAGGTGGAGGTGCCAGTGGTGCACGTGGCGACCGGTACGTTGGAAATGCCGTCGCCCGCGGCGGTGCCGCTGCGGAACGAGCATCCGTTGATGGCGAGCGAGTCGTTGCCGCCCAACAAACCCTCTGGAACGTTGGTGTGGCGCGGCATCCGCGCCGCGGTTCCAGCCGGGAGCGCCGTGGCGGTTGCGCGCTACTTTCGCCCCGAAGCCGAAGCGCCGGCAGTGCGCGGCGGGGAGGTGGCGGTGATCGGCACGGAGGCGCGGCTCGCCAACCTTTCGATTCGCGGTCGGATTGGCCCCGATCTCAGTCCGCTGCTCGTGGGCTTCGCCGTCGATGGAAGCAAGTCGCTTCTCGTGCGGGCCGCGGGTCC
>Ga0233425_10009534_pt1 | contig 12242 bp, 7 predicted proteins | sample Watercolumn_Towu_2_FD_181712 | JGI IMG/M metagenome (GOLD analysis project Ga0233425, IMG submission 181712) | Freshwater microbial communities from Lake Towuti, South Sulawesi, Indonesia - Watercolumn_Towuti2014_140_MG | ecosystem: Environmental > Aquatic > Freshwater > Lake | place: Indonesia...
GTCTTCGAGTTTCGGAACAAGTTTCTCGATGCCGACAATCGCGACGTGCGCGCGTGGCAACGCCGTCGTCAGGCGTCCGTTGCCTTCGTTCGTGCAAAGCCCGATCATGCCGGTGTCCGCGACGGCAAAATTCGCGCCGCTGATTCCCATGTCGGCGCTCAAAAATTCCGCGCGCAATTTTTCGCGGGCGATCCCGGCAAGTTGTTCCGCGGTCGCGTCGGTGGACGTGCCGAATTTTTCGTGGAACGTCTGCGCGATCTGGGCGCGGTTCAAATGCATCACCGGCGTGACGATGTGATACGGCGGTTCGTCGCGCAACTGGCAGATGTACTCGCCGAGGTCGGTCTCCAGAACTTTCACGCCCGCCGTTTCGAGCGCGGGGTTGAGGTGAATCTCCTCCGTGACCATGGATTTTGATTTCACCACCGAACGCACGCCGCGTTCACGCGCGATCGCGACGACAATCTGCGCCGCTTCGCCGCCGGTCTCGGCCCAATGAACATGGCCACCGTTCGCGGTCACGTTGCGCTCGAACTCTTCCAGATAACGGTCGAGATGGTTTGCGATTTCCCATTTCGCCGCGGCGGCGCGGCGGCGGGCTGTTTCCCAATCGGCGAAACGCGCGATGCCGCGCGCCACGGCGGCGTGATACGCGCCGGTGTTTTTCGCGACGATGGCGCGGTGCTTCAGATCGAACGCCTTCGCCTCGCAGGCGCGGCGGAATTGTTGCGCGGTGGCGGTCATGTTTGCGCCAGCACCTCCGCGAGATGTCGCGTTTGTACCGGTAAATTTTTGCGTCGGAGCCAGCCGCCAATCTGCATCAGGCAACTCGAATCCACGCTGACGACGCACTCCGCGCCCGTCGCGACGATGGAGTCGCATTTCACGTTGTCCATCGCCGTCGAGATCATCGGGAACTTCACTGCGAACGTCCCGCCGAATCCGCAACACGTCTCCGCCTCGGTCATCTCGACGAGTTCGAGGCCGCGCACCGCGCGGAGAAGCTGGCGCGGCTCCTGTTTCAACCGCAGCTCACGCAGCGTGTGACACGAATCGTGATACGTCACCTTCGCCGGAAACTTCGCGCCGACATCGGTGACGCCGAGTTTCTTCACCAGAAACTCCGAGAACTCGAACGTGTTGGCAATTGCCCTGTAGCCACGGCGCTCTGCCGCCGTGCCGTCGTTTCCCGTGTCCCGGCGGAGCGGGGCGGCTACAGTGTCAGACAAGCCGAGAAGTTCCGGATAGAAATTCCGCACCATCGCCGTACACGAACCCGACGGACTTACAATCGCGTCGTAACGATCAAAGATTTTGCAATACCGGCGCGCCAACACGCGCGCTTCGTCCCAGTAACCGGTGTTGAAGGCCGGCTGGCCGCAACAGGTTTGCTCCGACGGGAACTCGCACGCGACGCCGACGCGTTCCAACACCGCGACCATCGCCTTGCCGACGTGCGGAAAGAATTGGTCAACGAAACACGGAATGAAAAGCGCGACCTTCATCCTTCCAACGCGACCGGATTCGTCAACGCGCCGATCTTTTCAATCTCGACGGTTACGTTGTCGCCGGGTTCAAGAAACCGGGCCGGCGTGCGCGCCATGCCGACGCCGCTCGGTGTGCCGGTGAAAATCGCCGTGCCGGGCAACAGCGTCGTGCTGCCGCTGAGAAACTCGATGAGTGTCGGCACATCGAAGATCATGTCGTTGGTGTTGTTTTCCTGCAACACCTCGCCGTTGACGAGCGTGCGGATCGCCAGCGCGTTCGGATTCGGAATCTCGTCGGGCGTGACGAGGCGCGGGCCGAGCGGCGCGAACGTGTCGAACGATTTTGCGCGGCACCATTGCCCGCCGCTGCGGCGTTTCTGCCAGTCGCGGGCGCTCACGTCGTTGCCGCACGTGTAGCCGAGCACATATTTCAGCGCGTCGGCGCGCGAAACATTTTTACAGCGCCTGCCGATGACGACGACCAGTTCGCACTCATAATCCACTTCGTCGCTGCGCAACGAAGTTGGAATCAAAATCGGATCGCCCGGGTTCTGGACGGCGGCGATGTTCTTCATGAACAATACCGGGAACTCCGGAATCGGCGCGTGCGTTTCGATGGCGTGTTGCCGGTAATTCAAGCCGATGGCGAAAATCGCGACCGGCGCAATGGGCGCGAGTAGTTTCGCGACGTCGGCCGGTTGCTCGGTCACGCGCCAATGTTCCGTCAATGTTCCGTCAATGTTCCGGGCGGTTCCGTCCGGTTGTTCGGCGGCGAATCGGACTTCGCCGCGCGTGTTTTGGTATCGAATGATTCTCATTGTGGGCGCACACCTTTTTTGAAGCCGCCGAAACCATACGGCAACGGGCGATAGTCGCCAATGATATTCACATCGGACTTGGCGGGAATCTTCTCTTCCAATTCCATCGCCCAATAACAGGCGTTGACGATCAGCCGTCGCAAGCCTTCGTTCTGAAGATCGGTGGACGAACCCATCGTGGTGGTGAAGACCCGGTTCGTGGTGGCGCTGTGACGAATCCACGCCACCGGCATCATCGGGTCGTTGATGCCTTGCGATTGCTTGTCGGTGGCTCGTTTCTTCTGGTGGTCAGCGGGCGGATCGTCCGGTTTCATTCCCTTCAAGACTTGACCGCGCACGAGAATCGTGGCGTCGGCAGGCGGATACGTTTCGTACACGTCGGTGTCGCCAAAGATGCCGGCCACGCCGCGCAGGATGGGATGGTTTTTCGCAGACGGTTCGATGACGCCGCGTGTGGCCTCGAATTTGTGGTGTCCCCAGTGGCTCACCCATTTCTCGCCGAGGACTTTTTTGCCGAAGTCGTTGAAGTCGCGGTAAGCGTTGCCATTGGGGAAATTGAAGGCGTGAGTGCTGGTGCGTAGCGCGACGATCGGCTTGCCGGCGCGGTAGTAGTCGGCGAAGTGTTTCATCTGCGCGTCCGGCCAGGCGCGAAATCGTAATAGCATGACGCAGAGGTCGGCGGAGTTGAGCGCGTCGAGTCCTGGTTGGTTGTCCTTGGTATTCGGATCAATTTCGCCGGTTTGTTTATTGATGGAGTGGAGCACGGTGCATTTGAAGCCGTGGTGCTTCGACAGAATCTTCGCCACCATCGGCAGGCCTTCCTCGGAGCGATACTCTTCGTCGCCGGCGAGGAAGACGATGTGTTTGAGTTTGTCATCAGCATGGACCATGGCGACTCCCATCAACAAAACAAGAAAGGTTCGGTACAATTTCACGGGGCTGATTCTAGCGGTTCCGTGGCAACCGTCAACCCACCGTTGACGTGGGCGCCGGTTGCGCGTACTCTGTGCGCCGCTATGATCAAATCCATCGCCATTTACGATACGACCTTGCGAGATGGCTCGCAGGCCGAAGGCATTTCGTTTTCCAGCGCCGACAAGGTTCGCATCGCGGAACGGCTCGACATTTTTGGTGTGGATTACATCGAAGGCGGCTGGCCCGGCTCGAACCCGAAGGACATGGAGTTTTTCGACGCGGCGGCAAAACAGAAATTTAAACACGCGAAGGTCGCCGCGTTCGGCAGCACGCGCCGCGCGAACGCCCGCGCCGACGCCGACCCGCAAATCCAAACGCTTCTCGCGGCGAACACGCCGGTCATCACGATGTTCGGCAAGACGTGGCCGCTGCACGTGACGGAAGTGTTGCGCACGACGCTGGAGGAAAATTTGGCGATGGTCGCGGACTCCTGCCGCTTTTTCAAACAGCACGGCAAGGAAGTTATTTACGACGCGGAACATTTTTTCGACGGCTACAAAGCCGACGCCCGTTATGCGCTCGCGACGCTCAAGGCCGCGCAGGACGCGGGCGCGGATTGCGTCACGCTCTGCGACACGAACGGCGGGACGTTGCCGAGCGAGGCGGCGCGTATCGTCGCCGATGTCCGTAAAAATGTGACGTGCGCCGTCGGCATTCACACGCACAACGACGCCGGGCTCGCGGTCGCCAACGCGCTCGCGGCGGTCGAGAACGGCGCGACGCAAATCCAAGGCACCATCAATGGCTACGGCGAACGCACCGGGAATTGTAATTTGACGAGCGTGATGCCGAGCCTCGCGTTGAAGATGCAACGCAAGATGACGTGCGGCGCGAACCTCGAGCGGCTCCGCGAGTTGTCGTTGTTCGTGGACGATCTCGCGAACGCGCGGCCCGATATCCGGCAACCGTACGTCGGCGCGACAGCGTTCGCGCACAAAGGCGGGATGCACGTCAACGCGGTCGAGAAAATCGCGCACAGCTACGAGCACATCCGTCCCGAACTCGTCGGCAACCGGCGGCGCGTGTTGGTGAGCGAGTTGAGCGGGCGCAGCAATATTTTCATGAAGGCGCACGAGATGGGAATCCATCTCGACAAAGATTCGGGCGAGGCAAAGGAGATTCTCAAGCAGCTCAAACAACAGGAACACGCGGGCTACGAATACGAAGCCGCCGACGCGAGTTTCCAGATTCTGATCCAGAAGTTGTTGAAGAAACACAAGCCGTTTTTCAATCTGCTCGCGTACCGCGTCATCATGGACCGGCTCGGCGCGGGCGACCAGCGCGTCGTCGAGGCGAGCGTGAAACTCGAAGTGAAAGGCCAGGTCGTTCACACGGTGAGCGAAGGCGACGGCCCGGTCAACGCGCTCGACCGCGCGTTGCGCGCGGCGCTGGAGAAATTTTACCCGAGCATCGCGAGCGTGAAACTCGTGGACTACAAAGTCCGCATCATTGACTCGCAACTCGCGACCGCGGCAAAGACGCGCGTGATGATCGAAAGCACCGACGGCTCGACGATCTGGGGCACGGTCGGCGTTGACGACAACATCATCGAGGCGAGCTGGGAAGCGCTCGTGGACAGCGTCGAGTACAAACTCTTCAAGGACGAACAACGAAAGTAGGGCGCGTAATAGCGTGCCCTGCCAACAGCGTCGTGTTCCGGAAATGTTCCGGCAATTCAGCGCGCGGCGTTGGCGCGGAGTTGACGGTGTCGCTTGTCGAGCGACTTGCGGCAGCGGCACGTCAGGATTGTCCGCGCGAGCATCCGGTTCACGACGGCCTGCGGCACCATCACGCGCTTGTCGGCTTCGAGCGGATTCGCCTGACGCAGCAGCGCGACGGTTTCGAGGCCGATCCAGATTGGCCACGTGCACGCCAAGCGCAATCGCCAAAGCTGACCCGGTATCGCCATCGTGTATTGCCAGCCCGCGTCGAGATGCGCAACAGCCACGTCGAGCCAGTGATTGTACAACGGCTTTATCACGTCAAAATTCGATGCGACCAATAATTGCCGCGGCTCGTTTACCGGCAGGTAACATCGTCCGATCCGCAAATCGCGCGGCAGGTCGCGGAGAATATTGACGAGTTGGAGACCTTTGCCGAATCGGATGCCGAGTTCTTCGTTCGACGCGGCGTTCCACGCGGGCAGATGCGCGGCGCACATGCGCGTCCAGAATTCGCCGACGCAACCGGCGACGAGGTGCGTGTACTGGTCGAGTTCCGCGTCGTCACCGAGCGCGACGAGGTCGCGTTCGGTTTCGCCGGGAAACCGTTCGAGGTCGAAGACTTGTCCGCTCACGATGGTTTGCCAGAGATCGCCGATGCGTTTCTGGTCGGCGTCGGGAAACGATTTCAGCATCGCGTAACATTCGCCGAACCGCGTGAGCAATACCCGCTCGGCGGGTAACGCCTGATGCGCGGCAAGCTCGGCGACGGCTTCGACGCCGCCCGCGCGCATTTGCCGGAGCAGTTCCAGCCGACGCGCGGGCGCGACGACTTTGGTGTCGGCGATGGTGTCGGTCGAGCGCGCCAGCAAGTACGCCAGCGAAATCTGTGGACGAATCTCCTTCGGCAACACGCGCAGCGTCAGGTAAAACGACCGCGACACTTCCTTGAGAAGTGGACCGATGAGTTCCTGTTGGTTCGCGGTCGTCACTTACGCTCGTAGGTTCCCACCAACTCCACCTCCGCCAGCACATGCCCCTTCATCGCTTCCAGAAGTTGCTTCTTCACTGCCTTTGCCGGGAGCGACAACACGGTGTCGAGCGCATACAGTTTGAAGATGTAATGATGAACGCCATGGCCGGGCGGCGGCATCGGGCCGTTGTAGCCGAGGCGCGGCCAACCGTTCATTCCCTGCTTCGCTCCGCCGAGCACCGTCTCCTTCTTCTCGACGTTTTCGGGAAGCTCGCTGACTGTCGCCGGGATGTTCCAGATCAACCAGTGATCCCACACCCGGCCCGCCACGCTCATCGCGTCGGGATCATCACAGATCAACGCGAAGCTCTTCACGCCCGACGGTGCGCCTTCCCATTTCAGCCCCGGCGACACGTCGGCGCCTTCGCCGGTGAACTTGGCGGGGATGGCTTGGCTGTGTTGAAACGACGGACTGCTCAGTTTCATTTTAACCTCCGCTGTACCTTCCAACGCAACGGCGAGTACTGCAACTCCCAGTGCCGCTATGATCTTCGCTGACATGGCCGTGGGTTAGTGGATCCCGGCGTGGTATTCCTGCAACGACTTCACTGTTGTCCGCCCCTGGCGCGCGGCTTCAATGCCGGTCGCGGCGGCGCGAGCGGCGGCCGTCGTCGTGATGTAGGGCACCTTGTACTTGATGGCGGCCTTGCGGATGTAGCCGTCGTCGAACTGGCTGGTCTTGCCGGCGGGGGTGTTGATGATGAGTTGGATTTCCTTGCTCTTGATCTCGTCCTCGATGTTCGGCCGGTGATGTTCGTGAATTTTGTGGCTCAGCTCAACCTTGACGCCGTGTTGTTCCAGGAAGCGGCAGGTGCCGTTTGTGGCCTTGATGCGGAAGCCGAGTTGCTGGAATTTCCGCGCCGCCTCCAACACGCCCGTCTTCTCCTTGTCGGTGACGGAGATGAACACCGTGCCCTGCGTCGGCAACGGCGGCATGGCGGCCTCCTGCGACTTGAAGTACGCGAGGCCAAACGTCGGCGCGAGGCCGAGTACTTCGCCGGTGGAGCGCATTTCGGGGCCGAGCACGGGGTCCACTTCGGGGAACATCGTGAACGGCATGACCACTTCCTTGACGCCGACGTGCGGAATCTTCTGGTGTTTCAGTCCCATGTCTTTCAGCCGTTTGCCGAGCATCAACTGTGTCGCGATGCGCGCCATGGGGATGTTGCAGACCTTCGAGACCAGCGGCACGGTGCGCGACGCGCGCGGGTTGGCTTCGAGGACATAGACCTTGTCCTGACAGATCGCGTACTGGATGTTCATCACGCCGCAGACCTGCAACTCGCGGCTGATCCGCGCCGTGTATTCCTCGATGGTCTTGATGTGTTTCGTCGGCAACGTCACCGGCGGAATCGCACAGGCCGAATCGCCGGAGTGAACGCCGGCCAGTTCGATGTGTTCCATCACGGCGGGCACAAAGGCGTCCGTCCCGTCGGCCAAGGCGTCGGCTTCGGCCTCGATGGCGTTGTCGAGGAAACGGTCAATCAGGATGGGACGTTCGGGCGTGAGGTCCACGGCCTTGGTGACGTATTCCTTCAACATCTCCTCGTCGTGCACGACTTCCATGCCGCGTCCGCCGAGCACAAACGACGGCCGCACCATCAGCGGGTAGCCGATTCGCGCTGCGATCTGGCGCGCTTCCTCGAAGCTGCTGGCCATGCCGGATTCGGGCATCGGGATGCCCATCTTCTCCATCATCTTGCGGAACCGGTCGCGGTCCTCCGCGAGGTCAATCGTGTCCGGCGACGTGCCGAGAACCTTCACCCCGGCCGCGGCCAGCTCGGTGGCGATGTTCAACGGTGTCTGGCCGCCGAACTGCACGACGGCACCTTCGGGTTTCTCTTTCTCGTAGATCGCCAGCACGTCCTCGACGGTGAGCGGCTCGAAGTACAGTTTGTCGGAGGTGTCGTAGTCGGTGGAGACGGTTTCCGGGTTGCAGTTGACCATGATGGTCTCGTAACCGGCATCGCGGAGCGCGAAGGCGGCGTGGACGCAGCAGTAGTCGAACTCGATGCCCTGTCCGATCCGGTTCGGGCCACCGCCGAGCACCATGACTTTCTTGCGCGTGCTGGACGCGACCTTGTCGGGCCGGTTGTAGGTCGAGTAGTAGTACGCGGCGTTCTCGACGCCACTGACCGGCAAGGCGTCCCAGGCTTCGACGATACCGAGTTTCTTGCGTTGGTCGCGGATCTTCGCTTCCGCGACGCCGAGGATCTTGCTGAGATACTTGTCGGCAAAGCCGTCTTTCTTCGCTTGAACGAGCAACGCGTCGGGCAAGGCCTTGCCCTTGAACGCGAGGATCTTCTCCTCCAATTCGACCAGTTCCTTCATCTGCTGGATGAACCACGGCTTGATGTGGGTCTTCTGGTAAAGCTCCTGTACGTCCGCGCCTTTGCGGATTGCCTCGTACATGATCCACTGGCGTTCGCTGGACGGCTCGTTGAGCAACGCCATCAACTGGTCGAGCGACTTCTTGTTGAAGTCCTTGGCGAACCCAAGGCCGTGCCGGCCGTTTTCGAGGGAGCGGATCGCCTTCTGGAACGCTTCCTTGTACGTCTTGCCGATGCTCATCACTTCGCCGACGGCCCGCATCTGCGTGCCGAGTTTGTCAATCGAACCTTTGAACTTCTCGAACGCCCACCGCGAGAACTTCACCACGACGTAATCGCCCGACGGCGTGTATTTTTCCAGCGTACCGTCGCGCCAATACGGGATGTCGTCCAGCGTCATCCCGCCGGCGAGCTTGGCGGAGACGAGCGCGATGGGGAAACCAGTCGCCTTCGACGCCAACGCCGAGGAGCGCGACGTGCGCGGGTTGATCTCGATGATGACCACCCGGCCCGTCTTCGGGCAGTGGGCAAACTGGATGTTGGTGCCGCCAATGACGCCGATGGCCTCGACGATACGGTAAGAGTAGTCCTGCAGCTTCGCCTGGAGCTTCGGGTCAATCGTCAACATCGGCGCCACGCAGTAGGAGTCGCCGGTATGAATGCCCATCGCGTCCACGTTCTCGATGAAACAGACGGTGATCATCTGGTTCTTGGCGTCGCGGACGACTTCGAGTTCCAGTTCTTCCCAACCGAGCACTGACTCCTCGATCAAAATCTGGCCGACCATGCTGGCCGACAACCCGCGGCTGGCGACCACGCGCAATTCCTCGACGTTATAAACCAGCCCGCCGCCCGTGCCGCCCATCGTATATGCCGGACGGATTACGACCGGGTAACCGAGTTCCGACGCGACCTTCTCCGCTTCCTCGACGCTGAACGCCGGGGCGCTCTTTGGCATGTCAATGCCGAGCCGCTTCATTGTCTCCTTGAAGATGATCCGGTCCTCGCCCTTCTCGATGGCGTCCGCCTCAACACCGATGATCTTTACGCCGTACTTGGCGAGCACGCCCGCCTTGGAAAGCTGCGACGAGAGATTCAAGCCGGTCTGGCCGCCGAGATTCGGCAGGAGCGCATCCGGCCGCTCCTTCTCGATGATCTCCGTCAACGCCGCCACCGTCAACGGCTCGATGTACGTCCGGTCGGCCATGCCGGGATCGGTCATGATCGTGGCCGGGTTGGAGTTCACCAACACGATCTCGTAACCGAGCGCGCGCAATGCCTTGCACGCTTGTGTGCCGGAATAATCAAACTCGCAGGCTTGACCGATAATGATGGGGCCGGAACCGATGATGAGAACCTTCTTGATATCTGTTCGCTTTGGCATGAGGACATTGCTCCGTTGTTGACGATGCTGTGGTTGGTTTCGTGCGCAAACTCTACCGTCATGGCGGCGGATGTTACCTGCCGCCCACCGTTGCGGCAATCAAATTCAGCGCCACTTGTGCCGCGCCCTTCATGCTGCTACTGTTGCGACCGGCATGGGCAACACTCAACAATTTCACGCCGCGCTCGCCGAACGCATCCTTGTGCTCGATGGCGCGATGGGCACGATGATCCAGCAGCGCAACCTGACGGCTGCCGACTTCGGGGGCGCGCAGTACGAAGGCTGCAACGAACACCTCGTCCTCACCCGCCCCGACGTCATCCGCGATATCCACCGGCAATACTTCGCCGCCGGCGCGGACATCGTCGAAACCGATACGTTCGGCGCGACGCCGCTCGTGCTCGCCGAGTACGGCCTCGCCGACAAATGCCGGGAGATCAACATCGCTGCCGCCCGGCTCGCCCGCGAAGCCGGCAACGGGTTCGTAGCCGGTTCGATGGGGCCGACAACCAAAGCGATTACTGTTACCGGCGGCGTGACGTTTCAGCAATTGGTGGAGAACTTTCAGGCGCAAGCTGCCGCCCTCATCGAAGGTGGCGTGGACTGCCTCCTCGTCGAGACTTGCCAAGACACCCGCAACATCAAAGCGGCGCTCATCGGCATCGAACAAGTCGGCGTGAAGATACCGGTGATCGTCTCCGGCACGATTGAACCGATGGGAACGATGCTCGCCGGTCAGACGGCCGACGCACTCGTCGCGTCCCTGCAACACGTGGACTTGCTCGCCATCGGCTTGAACTGTGCCACCGGCCCGGAGTTTATGACCGACCACATCCGCACCATCCACGAGATGGCGACGGCGGCGGTGTCCTGTTACCCGAACGCGGGCTTGCCGGACGAGGAAGGCAAATATGGCGAGACGCCCACGTCGCTTGCATCCTCGCTCGAACGGTTCGTGAAAAACGGTTGGGTGAACATTCTCGGCGGTTGCTGCGGGACGACACCGGCCCACATCAAGGCGATTGCCGAGATGGTTGCCGGCAAGGCTCCGCGCCGGCAGCGTGGTCAGCGCAAATCATTTTACTCCGGTATCGAACTCGTCGAAGCGAACGACGACAACCGGCCGCTCATCGTTGGCGAACGTACCAACGAAGTTGGCTCGCGGGCGTTCAAGCGGCTTATTTCCGAGGAGAAGTTCGAGGAGGCCAGTGAGATTGCCCGGGCACAGGTCAAGAACGGCGCGCACATCATTGATATCAACCTCGAAAACACCGACCGGGATGAGTTGGCAGACATTGACCGGTTCTACGAAAAGGTCATCCACAAGGTCAAAGTGCCGTTGATGATTGACTCGACGAATCCGAAGGCGGTCGAGCGCGCGCTGACCTTTTGCCAGGGCAAAGCGATTATCAACTCAATTAATTTCGAGGACGGCGAGGAGAAGTTCCACAACGTCCTGCCGCTCGTGAAGAAGTACGGCGCGGCGGTCATCATCGGTTCGATTGACGAGGACAAGCAGCAGGCGCAAGCCATCACCCGGCAACGCAAGTTGGACATCGCGCTTCGCGCCCACCGGTATTGCACCGAGCGCGGCATACCGGCAGAAGACCTCATTTTCGATCCCCTCACGTTCCCGTGCGGTACCGGCGACGAGAACTACATCGGCAGCGCTGTCGAGACCGTCGAGGCTATCCGGCTTATCAAGGAGAAGTTGCCGCGCTGCAAAACCATCCTCGGCGTCAGCAACGTCAGCTTCGGTCTCCCGCCCGCCGCGCGCGAAGTCGTCAACTCCGTCATGCTCTACCACGCGACGAAGGCCGGCCTCGACCTCGCCATCGTCAACGCCGAGAAACTGGAGCGTTACGCGAGCATCCCGGAGGTGGAAAAGAAACTCGCCGAGGATGTTCTCTTCCATTCGCTCGACCGGGAAAGTTCCCAGCGCGCCATTGCCGCCATCACCGAACATTTCCGCGACGCCACCAGCCGCGTGAAGAAGCAGACCTGCGACCTGCCGCTCGACGAACGCCTCGCCCGTTACATTGTCGAAGGCACGAAAGACGGCCTGATTCCCGACCTCGACTTGAAACGGAAGGAAGCCGGTCCGCTCGACATCATCAACGGCCCGTTGATGGCCGGCATGAACGAAGTCGGCCGCCTGTTCAACAACAACGAACTCATCGTCGCCGAAGTTCTCCAGAGCGCCGAAGCGATGAAAGCCGCCGTCGCGCATCTGGAGCAGTTCATGGAGCACAGCGAGAGCGCGACCAAAGGCAAGGTCCTTCTCGCCACCGTCAAAGGCGACGTCCACGACATCGGCAAGAACCTCGTCGAGATCATTCTGTCGAACAACGGCTACCGGGTCATCAACCTCGGCATCAAAGTCCCGCCGGAAGCGTTGATCGAGGCGTTTCATCGCGAGAAACCCGACGCCATCGGTCTGTCCGGTTTGCTGGTAAAAAGTGCCCAGCAAATGGTCGTCACCGCCGCCGACCTCAAGACGGCCGGCATCACCGCCCCGATTTTGGTGGGTGGCGCGGCCTTATCCGGCAAGTTC
>Ga0233425_10009535_pt1 | contig 12239 bp, 9 predicted proteins | sample Watercolumn_Towu_2_FD_181712 | JGI IMG/M metagenome (GOLD analysis project Ga0233425, IMG submission 181712) | Freshwater microbial communities from Lake Towuti, South Sulawesi, Indonesia - Watercolumn_Towuti2014_140_MG | ecosystem: Environmental > Aquatic > Freshwater > Lake | place: Indonesia...
CGGGTGGGTGAGCGCGACCTTGAGGTGTGGGGCCTGCTCGGGGAGGCCGAACTTCTCTGCGATCTCGGTGAGCATGGGCGCCGGCGGGGCCCCAAGGTGTAGCCAAACCGCGGCAAATGTCATCCCGCCATCAGACGGGGAACCTGGCCCGCTCGAGGCTGTCGGTCCGAGCGGAGGCACGACCGACGTGGGATATGCTCTAGCCGTGGCCCGCTTGATGGCCTGCCCGTTCTGCCGAGAGCTCTTCCCGAAGGGCGAGGCCAGCGCCTGCCCCGAGTGCGGGGTCTCCCTGGAATCCTTGTCGAAATTGCCCCCGAGCCTCGACGCCCTGGCCGACGAGCTGGAGGAGGGCAACGTCACGCCGCCCGAGCACCGAGAGCTCCCCTGGCACTACTTCGGGCGCGGACGCGGGGCCCTGCTCGTCCTGGCAGTGCTCGGGCTCGTGGCCTTCGGCCTCCCCTGGGTCGTGGTCACGGCTCCGAACGAGATGACGCTGAGCGGGTTCGACCTGGCCCGCGGGCGCGCAGGCTGGCTCTGGGGCGGCGCCATCGGCTGGTTCATCATGCTGCCGCTGGTGTGGACGCGGCGCACCATCGCGAAGATGCGCGGGGTCCGCATAGTCACCGCGCTCTTCGCGGCGCTCACCCTGGCCGAGGTGATCATGATGCTCTCGCTGCCCCCGCAGAGCAGCCGCCTCCGGCCGGTAGAGCTGGCGTGGGGCTTCGGGATCTACTTGAGCGGCGCGGTGAGCGTTGCAGGCGTGCTGATCGCGAGCCGATTCGGCGGAAGAATCGATGACCTACCCGCGACGCCGTGGCAGGACGGGCGCGGGCGGCGGCGCCGAGAGTCGAGCGCGGGCGAGACGCTGCACTGAGGAGCTGCGCCTCGCGCGCCAGCCCGAGTGGTGCTATCGCTCGGACGTGCGGCAAGCGGGACGAGGGGCAGCCGAGTCGGCGCCGGATCTCGACGCGCAGAGCGACTCTGCGCTCGAGCTCGTGGACGTCCCGGCCGCGGTGGTCTGTGCGCTGTGCGGCGACCCGGACTGCCTCGGCGCCTGCGTCGAGGAGCAGACGCAGACCTCGGGCATCGTCGCCATCGTGCCGTGGGAGCGCCCGGGATCGACGGCGGGGCGACTCTGGGGCACCGCGCGGCTCTCGACGCTGAGCGCCGAGTCCTTCTTCGCGGCCCTGCCCGACGGCGAGGTCGCTGCGCCGCTGCGCTTCGCCCTCCTCGCCGAGGCGCTTGCAGTCTTGGGCATCGGCGTCGTGGCCATCCCCGTCGTGCTCGCCTTCGCGCCGTGGCTGCTGGAAGCGCTGACCCGCGACCCCTGGCTCCGCGCCTGGCTGGTGAAGCTCCTCGCCATCGGCGTGCCGGGGCTCGCGCTCCTGATGGTGGTCCTGCATTCGGTCTACGGAGTGAGCCTCGACCTCGGCGCACGCCGCGCCGGCGCCCGGGCCCGCACCATCCGCGGCCTGCGCTTCGGCCTCTACTCCTGCGGCTGGGACCTGATCACGCTGCCGGCGGGGATCGGCATGCTGGCCATCACCGACGGCTTCCGCGCGGCGCGCCGCGCCGTGCCCATGTCGCTCACGGTGCCGCGCCTCGCGCAGCGGGCGTTTCTGCGCGGCGCGTATCAGCTGGACGAGGACGCGACGAACCGCGCCTCGAAGAGCGCGATGTGGCTGGCGAGCGCCCTGGCGTTGGGCGCCTGCATCGCCTTCGGCGTCGTGATGGTAGCGCTCGCGATGGTCTGAATCAGAACATCGCGCCGAGCTCGAACGAGAGGGTCCACTGGCGATCTTCGCCCTTCAGGTCCTTCTTGTCCGTCTCCGAGTTCTGCGCGTCGGCTGGGTCGACGATGTCGGTGATGAACTGCCCGCCGATCATGACCATCTCGTAGCGGTAGTTCAGACCGAAGATCAGGCGCTGCCGTTCGAGGCGCACCTTCTTGAAAACGGCGTTGTTGTTGAAGTCGAGGGGCGAGCCGTCCACGCAGACCGGCTGTCCGTCGAACTGGCCGGCGGGCTTGCTCGGGTCCGGGTTGCCCGGGAGGTTCGCGCCGGCGTAGTTGCAGTAGCCGACGGGGTCCGTGGCCGGGGTCAGGTCCACGAGACCCGAGTCGCCGAAGATCCAGACGTACTGGTAGCCGACGTAGGGGGTGATCACCGAAGAGTCCGCGATGGGTAGGGGCTTCGAGATCTGAGCGTCCAGACCCGCAATCGTCAGCTGAAACTGCGGCGTCCCGGTGATGGTCCGCACGCCGCCGCCGACGGCGATGTCCGGCAAGATGCCCGGCACGCCGCTGCGGAAGCCCTCGAGCAGCGAGAGCCGCACGTCCGCGCCACCGGAGATGATGCTGGTGTTGGGCATGAAGCCCACCTGACCCGTCAGCTCGAGCCCGAAGCCGAAGCTCTTGCGGATCTTCATCGAGTAGAGCGACAGCATGTCCGACGGGCTCTTGTTACGGACCGACGCCTCGTTGCTGTTCGGGTCGATCTTCCCGCGCGTGCCCTTCTTCCAGTAGTCGGCACCGGAGCTGATCTTGGTGTAGTCCGCTTCGAGCGAGAGGTGAAAGCCACCGAAGCCCGTGGTGCGGGCCGAGTGCATGGCGGTCGGCGCCAGCGCAAAGCCGAACTGATTCACCAGCTTCTTGAAAGCCACGTGGTCCGGGCTGCACCACGCGCGGCCGGTAGCCGCCTGGAGCGCGTCGAGATTGGCCTGGTTGTCTATGTACTCGCCCGCTTCATTCCGGCAGCTCGCGCTGTCTGCCGTGACCAGGCGCTCGAGCGCCGGGTCCATGGGCTCCGCAGCCGCCAGCGAGGCAGCGGTCGTCACGAAAAATCCAGCAGCTAGAGCTGCGTAGCGAGCCTTCATTCCCACCGCTATCTCCGCCGGGCGAGGCTACTTGCCGGCCGGGATCATCGTCAAGCTCAGGGGGTGCGGCCCGGCCAATGGGCCAGGAAGTGGCCTGGGCTAAGCTCCCCCGCGATGGCGACGGACCCCATACGCCTCCGAGGGCAGCGCGCGGAGCGCCCCTTCCACGTGGTGCTGGTAGAGCCCGAAATCCCGCCGAACACCGGCAACGTCGCCCGGATCTGCGCGGCGACCGCCTGCCCGCTCCACCTGGTGGGTCGCCTGGGCTTCGACATCGGCGAGCACGCGGTCCGTCGTGCCGGGCTCGACTACTGGCACCTCGTGGAGGTCTCCCAGCACCAGGACCTCGCCGCGGCGGAGCGCTCCATCGGGTCGCGCTCGTGGCTCTTCAGCGGCAAGGCTACCCGGAGCTACCTGGAGGTCGAGTACCGATTGGGTGACGCCCTCGTCTTCGGCAAGGAGAGCGTCGGCCTTCCCGAAGAGCTCCTGGCGGAGCGAGCGGACCAAGTCGTCGGCATCCCGACGCTCGGCGCGGTGCGCTCGCACAACTTGGGCAACGCGGTGGCCATCGCGCTCTACGAGGCGCTGCGCCAGAACGGGCTCTTGACCGTCAGCGCACGATGACGCGCGGAGACTGGTCGGTGAAGTCGGCGTGCACGGTACGCTTGCCGCCCGCAGTGAGCGTCACCTGCGCGCCGGTGCGGAGCCCGAGCGTCGCGTTCTCGAAGCTCACGAAGTAGCTGCCCGGCGCGAGCTGCACGCCGCTCACCGGAGTCGTGCCGTACGACTTGCCCGCCACGCTCACCGCGCTCGGCGGCGAGGCCGTGAGCGTGAGCGACGCGCGCGCCCCGAGCTCGACCCCAGCGGCGTCGGCGACCGGCAACGGCGCGCTCGAGCGCGGCGGTGGAGGACGCTCGCTCGAAGCGCTGGGCGGGGGAGCGCTGGGCGGTGTCGACGGGGGCGGCGTGGGCGTCGGTATGGCCGGAGGAATCGACGCCGCCGGCACGGAGCTCGGCCCTGACCCCGAGGTCGTCGGCGACGGGGGCGCGCGCGAGCCCCACCAGACCGCCGCAGCCACCGCGCCGACCAACAGCAACGACACCAGAGGCCGGCTCGCCCGGCTCGGCTCGGAGCGCCGGTCTTCGTCGGCCGTGGCGGGCGCGGGCTCCTCCTGCGACTCCGCGGGCGGCTCGCTCGCGGGCTCGAGCGGACGCGTCGACATCACCTCGCTGGGCGGCACCGGCTCGACGACGGCGTCGTCCGGAGGCGGCGCGACGCTCGGTAGCTTGCGCGTCCACTCCACCATGTCGTTGCGCACGGCGAAGGTCTGCGTGTCACCGATGCTGGGCGCGCGCGGCCGCGTGGCGTTCACCTCGTCCTTGGCCTCGACGGCGCCGGTGCTGCCTTCACCCAAGAGCCACGGGCTCGACGCCAGGAGCTTGCGCCGCGTGCGCCGCACGCGTGTGCCGATGCGCCGCGCCACGTCGCCGAGGTCCGCGCTCTTGACGAACTCGCGCAGCGGGCGGGCGAAGAGCTCCGCGGACTGCGGGCGCGCGTCGGGCTTCTTGGAGAGCGCGCTCTGCACGAGCTCGGCGATGGGCGAGAGCTCCGGGTGGTCGCGGTCGACGCTCGGCGGCTCACTGCCGAGCGCCTTCAGGCAGTCGGCGGGGGTGCTGCGCCGAAAGGGCGGCTTGCCGGTCCACGCCTCGACCAGGAGCACCGCTACCGCGAACACGTCGGTGGCGGGCGTGAGCGCATCGCCCGCGATCTGCTCCGGCGCCATGTGGCCCGGCGACCCGAACAGCTCGACGCGCGCGCCACCCTCCTCCGGCAGCGTCACGGGCGCCGCGATGCCGAAGTCGATGATGCGAACCGCTCCTTCCTCGTCGAGCATGACGTTGCGGGGCGTGACGTCGCGGTGGACGATGTTGGCGCGGCGGTGGGCATAGTCGAGGGCGCGGCAGATCTCGATGCCCAGGTAGGCGCCCTCCTCGGCCGAGAAGGGGCCGGTCTCGTTCATGACCTCCGAGAGCGTCACGCCCTCGCAGAACTCCATCGCGATGTAGTAGACGCCCTGCTCGACCCCGAGCTCGTAGACCGGGACGATGTTCGGGTGGCCGAGCTCGACGGCGGTCTTGGCTTCTTCGACGAAGCGACGCACGAAGGCCTCGTCGGAGGCCAGCTCCGGCCGGATCTGCTTGACCACGAGCCGCTTCTCGAACCCGACCGCGCCGCGTAAGGTAGCGAGGAGCACCTTGGCCATGCCCCCCGCAGCGATCTCTCGCTCGAGCACGTACTTGCCGAAGAGCTGCGGGTACATCGGGCTCGCCAAGCGTAGCGCCCTCGGGGCTTTTCTGCTCCTTTGTGGCTGCGGTCCCGAGCGCGAGCCGGACGAAGTGCTGCGCATCGAGGCCCACTTGCCGGATGCCCACGCCAACCTGGCCGAGGGGCTCGGCATCGAGCTGACGGCGCTCGGGGACTTCGAGGGGTCGGTGAGCACCAGCAAGATCGCCCCGGGCGACTCGCGGGGGCTGCCCTTGCCCTTTCCGGGTGCGACACGCGCGGTGAGCGCGCTGGGCGAGAGCGGCGCCGAGGACCTTCTCGGCCTCGGCAGCGCTGCGGAGGACGGGAACATCGACGTGCTGCTCTGGCGCGCCAAGGACGCCACGCGCCTCTCGGGTGAGGGCTTCGCGCCGGAGCCGGCGGGGCTGTCGCTGGGCCTGGACGCGCGTCGGCGCCACCTCTTGGCCGCCGGTTCCTCCGTCGACACCGCGGACGCGGGCCGCGCCTTCACCGTGGACCTGGGCACGGGCCGCACGCGCGAGGTGGAAGGCGGCATGCTGCCCGCGCGGGCGTTCGCGAGCGTCACCTCGTTCGGCGAGGATTCGATGCTGGTCGCGGGCGGCGTCGACCCCACGCTCGGGTCGGCAGAGCCTCTCGCGTCCGCGTCGGTGTTCCACGTCGGCGAGGCCCACTTCGATCGCGCGAACGTGGTCACGTTGGCGCAGCCGCGCTCACGCCACGGCGCCGTGGTGCTCGTGAGCGGCGAGACGCTCTTGATCGGCGGCGAGGGGCCGAGCGGTGCGCCGCTCGCCACGCTGGAGGCCGTCTCGCCGGCGGATCGCTCCGCACGCATCGCGGGGCTCGCCACGCTGAGCCAACCCCGTGCGAAGCCGGTCGTGCTGCGGCTCGACGACGACAGCGTGTTCGTCGGCGGCGGCAGCGCGGGTGGCGCCCCCGTCGGCGTGCTCGAGTGGCTCACCCCGGACGCGAGCAAGGCGACGCGCATCCGCGAGAACCTGGTGCTCGCGGAGAGCCACGGCTTCGCAGCGATGCCCGGCGGCGGCGTGCTCGGCGTGGGCGTGTGCGTCCCGGAGGGCGCCGGGAGCTGCACCGGGGATCTTCCGAAGAAGAGCGTGGTCTGGTTCCGCGAGGACGGCAGCGCCGACGTGCTTCCGGCGCTGCCGTTCGCGCCCTCGCGAGTGGCGCTGATCGCCGCAGGCCAAGGGGCGCCTTGGCTCTTCGCGGTGGGCCCCAGCGGCCCTGTCTACCGCCGCTTCGATCCGTGGACGGGCGTGTTCGACGAGCCGGAGAGCTTCCCCAAGCTCGGGCCCGACGCCGATCTCGCGGCCCCCCTCGGGGTCGACGCGGGCGCCTTCGTCTGGCTCGAGCGAGACGCTGGCGCGGCGCTCTCCGGCTTTCGCCACGACGTGCGCGGGACGTACTCGCGTGACGTGGCCCCGCTGCTCCTGTCCGGTCGCGAGCACGTCGCGCCCAGTCGCCTGCCTTCCGGCGTCTCGAAGTCCGGCATCGAGTACTCGGCCAGCGGCCTGGGCCTGCGCGGCGACGGGGCCCTCGCCGTGGTCGCGGACACGAGCTACGCCGCCGTGGATCTCGCGCTCACGCTGACCTCGGGCCCACCACCGCTGGTGATGCTCGGCGCTGTGGCCTGCGCGTGGCCATCGCTCGACGATGCAGTGCCCGGCGAAACCGTCGACGTCCGCCGCCGCGGCGCCGAGGTCACGCTCGAGCGCGGAGGCACGCGCCAATCCTGCGCGGTCGGGGAAGGGCGGCTCGGCGTGGCGCTCGCCGCGCAGGGCTCGAGGACGAGCTTCGTGCGCGCGTTGGAAATCCGCCGGCGCTGATCAGCGCTTGAAGAACTTCCCGAGCAGGCCCTTCTCGTCTTTGCCCTTGGCGCCGCCCGCCTTCTTCTGCGCGGGGGCCTCACCGCCACGCATGGTGAAGAGCCGCACCTCGCGCGCGGCTTCCAGGTTCTTGGGGAAGTAGCGGGCCACGTAGCGAAAGTCCGTCTGCGCCTGGTCGAGCTTGCCCGCACGCTTCAGGAGCTCGCCCCGCGCCATGCGGACCTTCTCGCTCTCGGGCTCCTTCTTCACCGCCTCGTCCATCAACGCGATGAGGTCACGGTAGTCGCCCTTGGCCGCGCGGTCCGCGCGCTGCGAGTTGCACTGCACCCAGAGCGCCGTGTACTCGCCCTGCCCCGGGTCGCCCTCCATGGCCTGCTTTGCGAGCATCTCGGCGTCGAGCAAGTTGCCCTTCCGGTAGTACACGGTCGCCTTCTGGTAGGCGACGACCGCGTTCATGATCTTGTTGACCTCTTCCTGCTCCGCCTCGGTGCCGCCGCCGTCCTTGACCAGCTCGTCGTAGTCGCGGCGGCGCTGGTCGTCGGTCAGCGTCTGGTGCGCCTCGGTCATCTTCGCGAACAGCTTGACCACGTCGGCCTTCACCGGCTCGAGCTCGGGCCCCAGGCGATCGGGGTGCCACTTCTTCGCCAGCTGGAAGAAGGCCGCGGAGATCTCCGCGCTCGCCGCCTTGATCGGCACGCCCAGCATCTCGTAGTAGTTCTGGTGCGGCATCTTCTTCGCCAGCTCGTCGATCTCCTTGCGCAGCTCGGCGACCTCTGGGGACTCTGCCGGGGCCGCGACCGCGGGCGCGCGTACCGAAGGCGGCGGCGCGGCGATCGGGGAAGAGCCGATCAGCGCGGCGATGGGCGACGACGGCAAGGGCGGCGCATGGCCCGGGGAAGAGGGCAGCGGCGGCGCGGCGACCGGAGGAGCTTTCGTCGGCGGTGGTTTGGGCGGCGAGGCCTTCGGCGCTCGCGGCGCGGCGGCGGCCGGCGGAGGTGCAGCGGGCGGAGGCGGTGGCGCGGCGGCCGGCGGCGGCGGCGCTGCCGCCCGCGCTGGCGCCGCGGCGGGGGCGGAGGCGGCAGCAGCTCCCACGCCCAGCGGCGGCACCCCGATGTCGATGTGGCGCGTGATCATCAGCGCGTAGACCAGGCGCTTCATCTCGACCATGTCGGCGACGCCGGTCTGGAGCAGCTCGGTGAGCGGTTGCGGCTTGGCGCGGATGACGTCGACCACGGGCCGCTCCGCGGGACCGAGCTGGAAGCGCGCGAGCTGGGCGGCGACGTGGAGCTTGATCACCCGGTTCCCCATCCGGCCCAGCGTGGCGTCGACGCGCTGCACGTTCTCGTAGCGGCGGATCCCGCGCCAAATCACGGCCAGCGGCTCGATCTGCACCGGCCCGCCACCCCAGCGGTCGAGGAAGTTCTGATTCGCGTAGAACGCGTAGCCCGTCTTCGGCCCGAGCGAGAACATCCACACCACCTGGCGCAGGAGCTGCTCACCGAGCGCCGCATCGAGCGTGGCCTGGTCGATGGCCTCACTCTCGAGCAGGAGCTTGCCGTGGAGCTGGCGCTCTTTCGCCACTCGCGCGAGCGTCTTGTTGTAGGTGTCCTCGTCGATCTTCCCTTGCTCGAGCAAGAGTCGACCGAGGTGGATGACCGTCTGCCCCGTCTTCGCGTTGGCGGGCGCACCGTTCAGCACGTAGAGGGCGCTCTTGTGGCGCTCCGGGGTCTGGAACACGAACGAGCCGGTGAGCCCCTTGTCGAGGGCGTAGACCAGGAGCTGGGAGAGCGGGGTCGCCTCCAGGTTTCCAGTCGCCGTCGGCTTCGACATGGGAACGGTGAGCCTAGCAGAGCCGCGGGCCAGGGGGACCCTGCTGGAAATCGTGCCGGGTTTCGACGGCCTGCTTGGCGACGCACAAAGAGCTTGGCAAGGTCGGGCCGCCATGCCTCGCGGCCAAGTCCTCGTCGTCGACGACGAGCCCTCCATCCTGAACACGCTGAAGAAGGCCCTCTCCCTCGAAGGCTACAGCGTGGACGTGGCGGGCGGCGTCGTCCTGGCCCAGGAGCGCCTGTCGAAGAAGAGCTACGACGTGCTGTTGCTCGACGTCTCTCTGCCCGACGGCAACGGCGTCGAGCTGCTCGAGAAGCTGCGCAGCTCGGGGGTCGACACTCCGGTCATCATGATGAGTGGCCACGCGACCATCGACACCGCGATCCGAGCGACGCGGCTCGGGGCCATCGACTTCCTGGAGAAGCCCGTCTCCACCGACCGGCTGCTGGTGGTGCTCGAGAACACCCTGCGTCTGATGCGCGCGGAGGAGGAGGCCCTGGAGCTCCGCGCCGAGGCGGGCTTCTTCGACGAGCTCATCGGCCAGAGCCGCGCCATGCGCGAGCTGCGCGAGCAGGTCACGCGCGCCGCGAAGGCGTCGGCCAGCGTGCTCATCAGCGGCGAACGCGGCACCGGCAAGGAGCTGGTGGCCCGCGCCATCCATCGCGCCTCGCCGCGCGCGAAGGGACCGTACGAGAAGCTGAACTGCGCCGCGGTCCCCGCGGAGCTCATCGAGAGCGAGCTCTTCGGCCACGAGGCGGGCGCCTTCACGGGCGCGACGCGGCAGCGCCGCGGGAAGTTCGAGCGCGCTCACGGCGGCACGCTGTTTCTGGACGAGGTCGGCGACATGCCGCTGGCGATGCAGGCGAAGCTCTTGCGCGTGCTCCAGGAGCGCGAGATCGAGCGCGTGGGCGGCAACGAGGTGCTGAAGGTCGACGTGCGCGTGGTCGCGGCGACGAACCGCGACCTGGTCGCGGCCTGTCGCGAGAGCCAGTTCCGCCCCGACCTCTACGACCGCCTCAACGTGCTGCCGCTCGAGCTGCCGCCGCTCCGCGCGCGTCGCGAGGACGTACCGCTGCTGGCCGGCCACTTCCTGGCGCAGGCCGCCAAGGCCAACGCGCGCCCCGGCGTCACGCTGACGCCGTCGGCGCTCGACGTGCTCGGGCGCCACTCGTTCCCCGGCAACGTGCGCGAGCTGCGCAACCTGATCGAGCGCCTGGTGATCTTGAGCCCGGACGACAGCGTGACCGGTGAGGACGTCGAGCGCTCGCTGGGCATGTCGGCCACACCGGCCAACGCCGGGCTCTATCGGCCCGGGGTGCCGTTCAAGATCCTGGTCGACGAAGCGGAGCGCACCATCCTGGAGGAAGCCATGACCCATCACGGCGGGCAGATGGCCGCGACGGCTCGCGCCCTGGGCCTCGAGCGGAGCCACCTCTACAAAAAGGCCAAGGCCCTGGGGCTCCGGGGCAAGGACGAGCCCGAGGATTAGGTCCTCGGCTATGCTCGCGGGGTGAAGACCGCTCGCCTCGCCGTCGCCCTGCTCGCGATCTTGCTCACCGCAGCGCTGCTCGTCCCGGGCTGCGGAACACGCACCGCGCTGCGCGTCGGCGACGAGGACGGCGGCATCGGCGGCAGCGCCGGCGATGGCGGCGTCGCGTGCGGTGACGGCCAGTGCAAGGGCGGCGAGTCCTGCGCGAGCTGCCCCCTGGACTGCGGGCTGTGCGCGGCCTGCAACGACGGCAGCTGCGACCCGGACGAGAGCTGCTCGTCCTGCCCGGAGGACTGCGGCCTGTGCACGACCTGCGGCAACGGCAGCTGCGACCCGAACGAGAGCTGCCTCTCCTGTTCCCAGGACTGCGGCGCGTGCCCCACTTGTGGCGACGGCTACTGCAAGGCGCCGGAGACCTGCCAGTCCTGCGCGCCGGACTGCGGCAAGTGCGAGACCTGCGGTGACGGCAGCTGCCAGAGCGCCGACGGCGAGTCGTGCTTCACCTGCCCCGACGACTGTGGCACCTGCATCGGCTGCGGCGACGGCAAGTGCAACGGCAACGAGACCTGCGCCTCCTGCGCCAGCGACTGCGGCGTGTGCAGCGTGTGCGGCAACGGTAAGTGCGAGGCGGATCAGTTCGAAACCTGCTCGAACTGCCATGCCGACTGCGGCGACTGCGAGCTGATCTCGTGCATGATGATCGTGACCTGCTCCCTGGGGTGCGTGCAGTTGCAGAAAGACCCGCCGAAGTTCAGCGTGACCTGCGTCGCCAACTGCGTGTCGAAGGGCTGCGCCGACGTGCAGTTCTTCGTCGATCAGGTGCTGAACTGCGCCTACCAGAACATCGAGCAGATCGCCGACTGCGCGGACGGCGCCGGAAGCATCATCTCGTGCGCGCAAAAGTACTGCGGGCCCGAGGTCACCGCGTGCCTGTCCGCGACCTGCGACGGCTGATCCAGCCTCAGATCTTCAGCTTCTTCAGCCGCGCGTTGTTCGGGTCGAGCTTCCTGGCCTCGGCAGCTTGCTTCTGCGCGGCGGCGCGGTTCGGTACCAAGAGGTAGGTCTCCGCGAGCTGCGCGTGGGCTTCGGCCTTCTCCTCGGGCCTCCCCGGGCACAGCACCGCGCTCTCGAGCTCGAAGACCGCGCGGGGGATCATCTTGTTGGCCACCAGGACCTCGGCGAAGAGCGCGTGGGTCTTCATGCCGTTGACCTCGACCCAGACGGCCATCTCGCCGACGTCCTTCGCTTCCTTGTAGAGCTTCTTCTCGAGCAGCGCCTTCATCAGGCGGCGGTGCACGCGCCCGTCGTGCTCCTCGATGAGCGAGAGCTTGCGCAGCCCCGCCAGCTCGTCGTCGGCGCGGCCCTGCTTCTTCGCCAGGTCCACCAGCGCCGAGATGGGCTCCGCCGCCGAAGGGTCGTGCCCGTGCGCCTTCTCGAGCGCGGCCTTCATGCCCGCGAGGTCGTTCTTCGCCTCGGCGATGTCGGCCATCGCCATCTGCACGGCGAAGCCGTCGTTGCCCGCGTCCATCATGCCCTTGAGCAGCGCCTCGGCCTCAGGGACGTTCTTCTTGCCGAGCGCGATGCGGGCCTTCACCCAGAGCGCGTCGGGGAACTTCGGATCGGCCTTGAGCGCGGCCTCGAGCGCGGCCAGACCTTCGTCCTTCTTGCCGCTCTTCAGCGCGGCGAGCGCCAACACGGTCTGCTTCAGCGCGTCGCTCGGCGCCTTGTCCGCCTCGGCCTTCGCCTTGTCGTAGGAGCCCGTGCGCTGGATTGGGACGAACTGCTTCTTGAAGCGACCGAGGCGCTGCTCGGCCCAGCTGCGGAACTCCTTGTCGAGCGCGTCGGTCCCCAGGCCGAGCGCCTTCTGCACCACGTCCGGCGTGGTCTTGCCCTCGCCCCAC
>Ga0233425_10009536_pt1 | contig 12238 bp, 7 predicted proteins | sample Watercolumn_Towu_2_FD_181712 | JGI IMG/M metagenome (GOLD analysis project Ga0233425, IMG submission 181712) | Freshwater microbial communities from Lake Towuti, South Sulawesi, Indonesia - Watercolumn_Towuti2014_140_MG | ecosystem: Environmental > Aquatic > Freshwater > Lake | place: Indonesia...
CGGCAGATGCGGTAGCTGATGGCGATGCGGCGGAACAATTCGCGGTCGTCGAGGCTGCGGATCTTGCCGGTCGACGGATCGTAGAGGAAGTTCTGCCCGGCCGTCGGCGTGTGCGCGCCGGGGCGATGGACGTGCCGCGCCGTATCGACCCGCAAGGGCAAGTCCTTCAAGTGCCGCGGCAGGGCCTCGCGCACGGCTGCGGCAAACGACGCGGCACTGCTGAACACGCTGCTTCGCTCGGCCTCGCCGGGGGCGAAGAAGATCGTCCGCTCGACGGCCATCTTCCAGCGGAGCCGCCGCCCCAAGAACCGCTCCCAGCGCTGGCCCAGCTCGCGCTTCGCGGCATCCTCGCTTCGCGGCCAGCGCGCGACCTCCATCAACAGCGACCACTCGGTCAAGTGCAGATACTCGTCGAGGTGCTCCGCCGGATTGCCGGGAAAGAGGAACTGTTTGCTGTCAACGAACAACTCCTGCAACCCGAGGTCGATCGCGCGCACGGTGCGGTGGAAGTAGATCGCGCGGAACAACTCGGCCCGCACGGAGATGAACCGCACCAGGGCCGACAGCCCGCGCTCGTGGATCGTCAGCCCCTTGGGCGTAAACAGGCTGTAGTGCAGCAGGCGATCGAGGTCGAAGGCCCGGCTGCTGTAGCCCGACATGTAGGCGTCGCGGAGCACGAAGTCCATGTTGTCGACAGTGTACAGTCCGCTGAAGAGGCTGCGGAGGAACCGCAGCCATTGCGGGGCCTCTTCGGCCGCCGGCTCCTTGGGCCGCGTGATGAGGAAGGTGATCTGCTCGGGGTCGAGCGTTTCGCCTTCTTCCAGCCGTCCGTTGGGATTGCGGCGGACGCGGCGGATCGCGGCGGCCAGGTCGCGGCGGATGATCCGGCTGCCGAGAACTTCGTGGTTCAGGCCGAAGTCGGCCAGGTAGTGTTCGTCGAAGAAATGGCCGAACGGGCCATGTCCCACGTCGTGCAAGAGCGCCGCCATGCGCATCAACGATTCGACGTAGCCGCGGCTGGGCACGTCGGGGCAGACCTCGCGGAGGCTCTCGAAGAGCGCGGCCACGGCCCGGCTCGACAGGTGCATCGCGCCCAAGACGTGCTGGAATCGCGTGTGCTCGGCCGTGGGAAAGACCCACCATGCAGTCTGCAACTGGTGAATTTGCCGCAGACGCTGGAGCCAGGGGTGGTCGATGATCTGTTGCTCGGCGACCTCGCCCTCGGGCAGGCCGCCCGGCGCGGTGAACGGGATATACCCGTGGATCGGATCGTGGCTGAGACTCTCGTGCTGGAAATCTCGCATGGCCGTATTATGGCGAGCGGGGTGGGCGGCGTAAAGGATTGCGGAGAAGCGGGACGGGGGCGCGTCGTGGGGCAGGTTGGCAACCTGCCTGCTCGTTGGGGTGGCAGTTGTACTGCCACCCCAACAACTTGTCCCCAACGGGAGCGAACATGGGATGTATGGGAGCTATGGGCCAAATAGGACGACGGCGATTCCGGGCTGCTGGCAACTGCCGTGCTCCTTGTCAATTCCCCAATCAGGATGACCGATCTAGCATGAATCGGAGCGACCCGGTAAACTGAGGCTTTCGCGGGTGACTTTGCCGGATAGCTAATCTGTATCCGACCTGATCGGTTGTGCCTTGAAGGAGAATCTTCCGTGCTACGCAGTCTCTTGGGGGCGTCGCTGTTGGTGGGGTGCGTGCTGCTGGCCCACGAAGCCGGGGCCGGCGAGGCCAAGCGGCCGACGCCCGAGTTCCGCTCGCTCGTGCCCGACACCACGGCCGGTTTCCTGTCGATCACCAACTACAAACACTTCTCGGCCCAGTGGGACAAGACCCAACTCGGGCACCTGATGGCCGACGAGGTCATGGCCAAGTTCAAGGAAGACCTGAAGAAACAGCTTCAGGACCGGTGGGCCAAGACCAAGGATCGGTTGGGCCTGACGCTCGACGACCTCAAGGGACTGCCCAACGGCGAAGTCGCCTTCGCGATCATCCGCCCCGGTCCCGGCCAGTCGGCCCTGGCGATTCTGGCCGACGTGAGCGGCAACGAGGAAGAGGCCCGCAAGGTATTGCAGAAGTCGGCCACGAACCTGGTCAAGCAAGGGGCCAAGAAGAAAGAGGACACTTATAAGGGCGTGAAGATCCAGACCTTCGACATTCCCAAGAAAGACAACGTGGCCCCGGCCGCCGAGGCGCCCAAGACCGGCGGCGGAACGACGCCCAAAGGCAAGGCCGCGGCAAAACCCGAGGCGGCCAAGATCGAGTTCGACCACGCCGCCTACTTCCTTTCCGGCAGCCTGCTGGTGGCGGCCGACAACGTGGCCGAGATCAAGAAGATCATCGACCGCGTCCAAGGCGCGCCCGGCAAGAGCCTGGCCGAGTCGAATGGCTTCGTCAGCGTGATGAACCGGTGCCAACAGGACGCCGGCGCCGCCGCGGTGCCGCAACTCCGCTGGTTCGTGGTTCCGGTGGCCTACGCCGAGGCCTCGCGCGCGGCCATGCCCGAAGACGACCGCCGCAAGGGCAAGACGATCCATGAACTGCTGCAGAACCAGGGGTTCGCGGCCATCCAAGGGATCGGCGGGTTCTTCGACTTCGCTCCGGAAGACGGCCTCGAGATGCGGCATCGTACCGCCATCTTCGCACCGCCGCCGTACGAAAAGGCGATGAAGATGCTCTCCTTCCCCAACGGGCAGGATTTTACGCCGCAGCCCTGGGTGCCGCGCAAGATCGCCACCTACACCACGCTGAATATCGACGTGGTCAACGCCTTCGACAACTTCGGCCCGCTCTTCGACGAACTCTTCGGCGAGAGCAATTGGCTCTTCAACTGCGATATCAAGTTCGCCAAGGATCTCAACGCGGAGAGACTGACCGACGATTTCCGCAAGGAGTTTTCGGCCAAGACCAACGCGCGGATCCTGCTTTCGAAGAACGCGAAGGTGACCGTCAAAGTCCCAAGCAAGCACTGGCTCATCAAAGACCGCATCAAGATCAAGGACGACGACCCGGAGAAGGCGGCCAAGCCACCCGTCGAGAAGGACGTCACCTTCATCATCAAGGTGGCCAAGAAGCCGCAAAAGGGCAAGCCGCCGCTGCCGGTGCTCCGCGTCGCCCAGGAAATCAGCGGCCTGTGGGACGAAGTGAAAGAGGGCCTAAAGATACAGCCGAACGGCCCGCAGATCGACCTCAAGCCCGAGTTGATCAAGCACCTCGGCCCGCGGATCACGGTCCTGACAAACTACGAGCTGCCCGTGGGGCCGAAGTGCGAGCGGTTACTGTTCGCCGTCGAGGCCAAGGACGAGAAGGCGGTGGCCGCGGCGATCGCCAAGTTGATGAAGAGCAAGCCGCCGCCCAAGCGGATCGAAGAAGGCGGCCGGGTGATCTGGCAGGTGGCCGAGCCCGAGCCCACCGACGAGTTTGCCCCGCCGGTGGTCGCCATCCCGCAGATCAAGGTCGGCGAAGTGGCAGTCGGCAGCGAGAAGGAATCGAAGCAATCGCGCTTGCTGCCGCACCTGGCCGTGACCGTCTCCGACGGCCACCTGTTCATCGCGTCGCACATCGACTTCCTCCGCAAGCTCTTCGACAAGGACGAGCCCAAGGGATTGGACAAGGCCGTCGATTTCCAGATGGTCGTCGAAGAAGTCAAGAAGATGAACGTCCAGGGGCAGTGCGCGTTCATCTTCTCGCGGACCGACGAGGAGTACTTCCCGACCTACGAACTGATCCGCCAGGGACGCATGCCCGAGGCCGAAACCATGCTCGGCCGGCTGATCAACACCATTGCCAGCGAAGACGACGCGAGCCAGATGCGCGAGCAGAAGATCGACGGCACGAATCTGCCCGAGTTCAACGCCGTGCGCCGCTACCTCGGCCCGGCCGGCCTGGTCGTCGGCAGCGAAAAGGAAGGCTGGATCGTCCGCGGGTTTACGCTCACCAAGTAGTGGATAGTGGGTGGTGAGTAGTGGGTAGTGGATGAAATGTTGGGGCGGCAGTTGCACTGCCGCCCCTTCTTTCGTTCTTGGGGTTCGCCACGCTTGCGTGATTGCTGGCCGAGCCGTACACTGGGGCCGTATTCGGCCGCGGCGTTGCGGCGTCCCCTGCGCTCCTCGGTGATAGGATTGAATAGCATCATGGCCGACGCTTCCCCCGGTTCCGCGCTCGCCGAAAAGCCCACGCGCGTCCGCTTCGGCGTGCTAGGCTTCGCCTGCGCCCTGTCGATGATCACGTATCTCGACCGTGTGTGCATGGGCTCGGCGGCGAAGGGCTTCGTCGACGACTTGGGTCTGCACGACGTGGCCGACCTGAACATCGTGTTGTCGGCGTTCGCATTGGCCTATTCGCTCTTCGAGGTGCCCAGCGGCTGGCTCGGCGACCGCTTCGGTCCGCGCAACGTGCTGATCCGCATCGTGCTCTGGTGGTCGTTCTTCACGGCAATCACGGCCGTGGTCGGCATCCAGTTGGGCGGCTACGTGATCGGCAGCGTGGGCATGCTGGTGGTGATTCGCTTCCTGTTCGGCATGGGCGAAGCGGGCGCGTATCCGAACATCACGCGGGCCTTGCACAACTGGTTCCCCTTCCAGGAGCGCGGCTTCGCCCAGGGGGCCGTGTGGATGTGCGGTCGGCTGATGGGCGGGCTGACGCCGCTGGTCTGGATGATCCTCGTGGAAGGAGTTGCCTGGCCGTCGGCCGACGCCACCGAGACTTCCGCCGACCTGATGATCCCGGCGCTGCTGGGGCAAGGAAATTGGCGCGCGACCTTCTGGGTGTTCGGCCTGCTGGGCGTGGTGTGGTGCGTGTTGTTCGCGCTCTGGTTCCGCAACCGACCGGACGAGAAGAAGTCGGTCAACGCCGCCGAGTTGGCCAAGATCCGTTCCGGGGCCGCCGAATCGCAGTCGGCCCACGCCGGCATCCCCTGGCGCCGTATCCTGGCCAGCCGCAATCTTTGGCTGCTGTGCCTCATGTACGCCTGCCAGGCCTACGGCTGGTACTTCTACATCAACTACCTGTTCAACTTCCTGGAGCAACAGCACGGCCTCTCCAAAACCAGTACGCTGGCCGCGATCTACAAGGGCGGACCGCTGTGGCTGGGGGCCGTCGGCTGCCTGGTGGGCGGCGCGCTCACGGACTGGTACATCCGCCGCACCGGCGACCGCCGTTGGGGGCGGCGGCTGTTCGGCATGTTCGGCCACGCGATGACGGCCGTCTGTTTCTTCGCCGTCTACCTGATCGAATCGTTGGAGCAGCGGCCCGATCCGTTCTGGTTCTCGCTGGCGATTTCGTTGGCCGGGTTCTTCACCGATTTGACGATGGCCCCGGCCTGGGCCACCTGTCAGGACATTGGCCGGCGCTATGCGGCCATTGTGGCCGGGTTCATGAACATGGTCGGCAACTTCGGCGGATTCCTGGCCGGTTGGGCCACGGGTTGGATCGTGCAGAAATCGCAGGACGCCTACGCGCTCGGATTGGACACGACGCGCGATGCGCTCGGCGACGCCGACAAGGCGGCCGGCGCACTGCCCGGCTATCAGACCAATTTCCTCATCTACGCCGCCGTGTACGTCGTTGGCGTCGTGTGCTGGTCGCTGATCGATTCGACCAAGCCGGTAGCGCCGGACGAAAAATGAGGGGATTAGGGATTGGAGTCTTCGTTGCATCGCGCGTCTTCCAATCCCTAATCCCCAATCCCCAATCCCTGTGGTATGGTTGCGATAGCCGGTGACACATCGATAGGAGTAACCCTCATGTCCCCCAATCCCCTGCGCAGCATTCCGTCGGTCAATGAACTGCTCGACAATCCGCGGCTGCGAAAGCTGATCGACAAGCTCAGCCACAACGTGGTCGTCAACACGGTTCGCACGGTGCTCGAAGAGGTCCGCGCCGAGGTGCAGACGGCGGCCGCCGAGCGGACCATGCCCGACGTGGGCGATCTGGCCGAACGGATCGCCGACCGGATTGCCGAGGGCGAGGTGCCGCCGCTGCGGCCCGCGGTCAACGCCACGGGCATCCTCCTGCACACCGGCCTGGGCCGCGCGCCGCTGGCCGACGAAGCGATCGCCGAATTGACGGCCGTCAGCCGCGACTACGCCAGCGTCGAGATCGACCTGGCCACCGGACGCCGCTCGCGGCGGACGCTGGCCGTCGAGTCGCTGCTGCGGGAGTTGACCGGCGCCGAGGCCGCGCTGGTGGTGAACAACAACGCCGCCGCCACGATGCTCACCTTGGCCGCGCTGGCCGCCGGACGCGAAGTAATCGTCTCGCGCGGGCAGTTGATCGAGATCGGCGGCAGCTACCGCCTGCCAGAAGTGATGGCCGCCAGCGGCGCCGTGCTCCGCGAGGTGGGCACCACGAACAAGACCCGCGCCGAGGACTACGCCACCGCGGTCAACGAGCACACGGCGGCCCTGATGCTGGTGCATCCGAGCAATTTTGTAGTCGTTGGTTTCGCCGAGAGCCCGCCGTTCGACGGAGTCGCGGCGGTTGCGCGGCGGCACAAGCTGCCGCTGATCGACGACATCGGCTCGGGCGCACTGGTGGACTTCGGCCAGTTCGGCTTCAGCGGCGAACCGGTCGCGCGCCAACGGATTGCGCAGGGCGCCGACCTGGTGCTCTTCAGCGGCGACAAGCTGTTGGGCGGGCCGCAGTGCGGGATCATCGTCGGGCGCAAGGCCTTGGTCGGACAGATCGAGAAGCACCCGATGACGCGCGCGATGCGCGTCGGCAAGCTGACGCTATCGGCCTTAGCGGCCACGTTGCGGCTGTACCGCGACCCCGAAAAGGCGCGGCTGTCGGTCCCGTTGCTGCAATTGCTGGGTACGTCGGCCGAGAATCTCAAGAACCGCGCCGAACGGCTGGCCCCGCAGATGGCGGCCGCACCGGCGATCGCCGCGGCCGAGGCAGTGGCCGACGTGACTTATCTCGGCGGCGGCTCGATTCCCGCCCAGCAGTTGCCCACGTGGTGCGTGGCCCTGAAACCGGCCGACATGAGCGTCGACCGGCTGGCCGCGCGGCTGCGGACCGGCACGCCGGCCGTCGTCGGCCGCGTGCAGCAGGATCGCCTGCTGTTGGATCTTCGCAGCGTGCTGCCGCGGCAGGATGTGCAGTTGGTGGCGGCCGTAGGAGCGCTGGTGGAGAAGAAGGCCGAGGCGAGTTCCGGGCGTCAGCCCGGAGACGACGGCGACTCGACGGACCAGCCATCCCCGGACTGAGGCCAGCCTATTGCCGCGACCGACCCGAGATTACACGTTGTTGGGGTGTGCAGTTGCACTGCCACCCCGGGGCGGCAGTACAACTGCCGCCCCAACGCAACTTGTTGATGCACAGGTCGGGTGCCCACGGCAAGCGTGGGCATGGCACCAAGTTCGTCACGAAGACGACACCAGACCCTTCCGCTGGGTGGGTGCTTGCATCGACCCCCGCGCCAATGTCATAATTGGGGACGGCCGGCGGCTACCCGGCCGTGTACGATAACTTTCACCCCGGAGCGCTAGCGTGCGAATCCCAGCCCTCCTAGCTCCGGCGACGTGCCTTCTGGCGGGCCTCTGGGCCGCGGCCAGTCCCGGCCAGGACGGCGGCATTCCGCGCAAGCACGATCCCTGGGGCCGCTTCGAGCCGGGGGCCTGGAAGCTGGTCCGCGTCGTGGCCGAAACGCTCGACGAAAAGGGCCTGGTCGTCAGCACCAGCACCAAGGACACGACGGTCATTCTTACCGCCGTGGGCAAGGACGGCGTGACGCTCGAAGTGCAAACCACCGTGGAAGTCGCCGGCAAGCGGTTTGACGCCGAGCCGCAGGTCGTGAAGCTGGGGTTCCACGGCGAGATCCTCTCGAAGGACTTGAAAGTCCAGCCGCCGGTCGAAGGCTCGGTGACGCTCGACGGCCGCAAGATTCCCTGCCGCGTCTACGGGCTGGAGAGCGCCGGATCGACCAGCAAGACGGTTGCCAAGGTGTACTACGCCGACAGTACGCCGCCGTACGTCCTCCGCCGCGAGTCGCTCACTACCGACCCCGGCGGCGAGAACACGCTGAGCGAAACGAGCGTCGAGGTCGAGGCCCGGGAAATGCCCTGGAAGCTGCTCAATCACCGCAAGCCGGCCACGATCATCAAGTCGACACAGAAGCACGCCAAGGGGACGATTATCACGTGGGAGATCGCCTCATCCGAGGTGCCCGGCGGCGTCTTCGCCCACACGTCGAAGGAACTCGACCAGAACGGCCGCGTGACGCGCCGCAGCACGCTGGAACTGGTGAGTTTCGGCATGCAGTGCGAGGAGGACGACCGCCCGGGCACGGTCGGCCGCCGTCGCCGGCCGCGGCTCCGCGATGCTTCGACGTTCTATCAGACGCCGTGAGTGGGCGGTTGCGTTCCCCCTTCTTGCAAATCGCCCGCCAGCGGCCATAATGGCCGCTTCACCCTATTTTCTTCGGGGAGGACTTATCGTGGTGCGCGAGCGATTGACGCAATACGAGGGGCTGACGTTCGACGACGTGTTGCTCGAACCCCGCTACAGCGAGGTGGTGCCGGCCGAGGTCGACGTGAGCACGCGGCTGACCAAGAAGATCCGCCTGAACGTGCCGCTGTTGAGTTCGCCGATGGACACCGTGACCGAGAGCGACATGGCCATCGCGCTGGCCCAGGAGGGGGGCATCGGCGTCATCCATAAGAACCTCTCGATTGAGCGGCAGACCGAGGAGGTCGAGAAGGTCAAGCGCACGGCCAACGGCATCATCTTCAACCCCGAGACACTCCCCCCCGACGCCACGGTCGGCCATGCCCGCGGAATCATGGACCGCTGCAACGTCTCCGGCGTGCCGGTCACGACGCCCGATGGGTGCCTGAAGGGCATCATCACCCGCCGAGACCTGCGGTTCCTCGAAACCTGGGATCTGGCCATCTCCGAGGTCATGACCAAGGAGAATCTGGTAACGGTTACGGGAACCGTAACGCTTGAGGAAGCTGAAAAGATTTTGATGGCAAAAAAGGTAGAGAAGCTTTTACTGGTTGACGAAAGCTTTAGATTGACGGGACTCATTACGATCAAAGACATTGATATGATGAGGCGATTCCCGCAGGCCTGCAAAGATGGGCAAGGCAGGCTGAGAGTTGGCGCCGCGGTCGGCGTCCACGATTACCAGCGCATCGAAAGCCTCCTGAAGAAAGGAGTCGATCTGCTGGTCGTCGATAGCGCCCACGGCCATTCGTCGAACGTCATCGAAACCGTCAAGAAGATCAAGAAACAATGGGAGATTGAAGTCGTCGCCGGCAACGTGGCGACCGCCGAAGGATGCAGCGACCTGATTGCCGCGGGCGCGGATGCCGTCAAGGTCGGCATCGGGCCGGGCTCGATCTGCACGACGCGCGTGATCTCCGGGGTCGGCGTGCCGCAGATTTCGGCGATCCACGAGGCCGCGCGGACGGCCGAGCAGAGCGGTACGCCGATCATTGCCGACGGCGGTATCCGCTACTCCGGCGACATTACCAAGGCGATCGCCGCCGGCGCACATGCGGTGATGCTCGGAGGGCTGTTCGCCGGGCTGCAAGAAAGTCCCGGCGCACAAATCCTCTACCAGGGGAGAACGTTCAAAGTCTATCGAGGCATGGGATCATTGGGGGCCATGGTCCAGGGCTCCGGCGAACGCTACCGGCAAGGCAGCGTTCGCGGGCCCGACAAGCTGGTCCCCGAAGGGGTCGAGGGAAGGGTGCCGTTCAAGGGGGCCTTGGGCCCGTTTGTATATCAGCTCGTGGGCGGACTACGGGCGGGGATGGGGTATTGTGGAACACGGACCATCGAAGAGCTGCGCAAGGACGCGCGGTTCATTCAGGTCTCGGCAGCCAGCGTGCGGGAGAGCCACCCACATGACATTACGATTACGCAGGAAGCACCAAACTACAGTGCGGAGTACGTCGCCGGCGAAGGGGGATAATCCATCGGGGACTGTCCCAATTCCCGCGGGTACCATGCGCAGCATGGTCGCGAAAATGGGACTGTCCCCTTTGTGTTTCTCGGCGGTCCCCATTCTTCTCACGCTTTTCTTTCTTTTCGCCGCCAGCCCAACCGCGGCGGCCGACAACGAGGAACCGTCAGGACCGGCCCTGACATCCTACACCAATGCCACGGGTAAGAACGGCAGCACGCTGAAGTGGACGCCGTATCGCACGGCCGGTACAACCCAACGCGCGGCGCGGAACGCATCGCCCGCTCCGGTCCGTGTTGCCACGCGGGCAACGAACAGCGCGATGAGCAATCCGTTCGGCGACGCCCCGCGGACGCTGGTCCAGGCGGCTCCGCTGGCGGAACTCGAAGAGCCGCCCGCGATTGCACCCAAAGCCGGCGCCGCGCCGTCGAAGTTGCCGGGCGACGAACCCGCCAAGCTAGCCGAACCGGCGGTCGACGCGGTGGCGCCGAAAGCGGCCAAAGACGCGGCGAAGATTCAACCCACGCCGCAGGCCGCCGACGAAGACCCCGCCGTGTTGCCCTGCCCGAAACCGACCGACAAGTATGCCCCGGGCGAGAACAAGTTCTTCAAGTCGATCAGCGAATTGACCACCAACATCAACGTGCCCGACGACCTCCGCGTCCGCGAAGGGATGAAGCAGGTCTTGCTCGAGGACCACGAGTGCAAGCTCGACTTCCAGGATCCGCGGGCGCTGGATCCCACGCTGCGGCAACGCTGGGCGCCGATCACGTACACCTGGAAGGCGTCGGGTCTGTGCCACAAGCCGCTGTACTTCGAGGACATCCAACTCGAGCGCTACGGGCATTCCTGCGGGCCACTCTTGCAGCCGATCGCCTCGGGTGCGCATTTCTTCCTCACCGTGCCCATCCTGCCGTACAAGATGGGCCTGGAGCCGCCGGACGAGTGTATGTACACGCTGGGCTACTATCGCCCCGGCAGTTGCGCCCCGTACATGCTCGATCCCATCCCGCTGAGCGTGCGGGCCGGACTGGCCGAAGCGGGCGTCGTCACCGGATTGATCTTCTTGATCCCGTAAGAAGACTGTTATCGACACGAAACGACACCGCCCGCGACACGTCCCAGCGACGTGCCGCGGGCGGATTGTTTTCTCGACGCTCGCGTGCCACGGCCGTGTCGGCCGTGGCACACGGGACATCAATGCTTGCCGAAGGGGAGCCTATGAAGATTGTCTCGTGGTTTCTGATGATAATCGGCGCTTTGCCGCTGCTCATCTATCCATTCGTACTTCTGGCAAACATGATGGCTCTCGCAGGACATCGGTCGGGTCACGAACCGGTTATCCTGCTCCTGATAGCGTTTGCGTTCGTGCTCGGAACCACTGCATACCCCGTTGTCTACATCCTGTGCGTTGTCGCGGCAGTCGCCTGCGTGAAGAAGGCCCGCGGGGCACCTGCGGTCGCCTACAGCGCTGCACCGCTTGCCTACCTGGCATTGATGGTAGGGCTGGCCGCTTTGTGGAGCGTCATAGGATGACGAGCCACGTGCCGTGATGCGCTCTCGCGGGCACGCACGGCCGAGGCGGCCGTGGCATACGCTCGATCACCGCAACGATTGACCGCGCAGCGCGCCGCTGCTACGATTGCCTCCAAACCCGAACAGGAGGTAATCCGCCATGCCGAGACCACAGGCTTTGCCGGTTTTCGTCGTATTGTTGACGAGCGTCGTGGCGTCGGCACTACAGGCCGGCGAGGACCGCATCCGCTACCCGCAGACCAAACGCGGCGAACAGGTCGACGTCTACCACGGCGTGAAGGTCGCCGATCCGTACCGCTGGCTGGAAGACGACGTGCGGCAGTCGAAGGACGTGCGCGCCTGGGTGGAGGCCGAGAACGAAGTCACCTTCAAGTTTCTGGCCGCCATCCCGCAGCGCGAGGCGATCCGCCGCCGGCTGACCGAGTTGTGGGACTATCCCCGCTACTCCGCGCCGCATAAGGAAGGCGGTCGATACTACTACTACAAGAACGACGGCCTGCAAAACCAGGCGGTGCTCTACGTGCTCGACACGCTCGACGCCGAGCCCCGCGTACTGTTGGATCCGAACAAGTGGTCGAAGGACGGCACGATGGCTCTGGCCGGCACGGCCTTCAGCGACGACGGCCGCTACGTGGCCTATTGTGTTTCCGAGGCCGGCTCCGACTGGCAGACGTGGCGCATCGTGGAGATCGCCGCCCAGAAACTGCTCGACGATCAGGTGAAGTGGACGAAGTTCTCCGGCGCGGCCTGGACCAAAGACGGCAAGGGTTTCTTCTACGGCCG
>Ga0233425_10009537_pt1 | contig 12237 bp, 10 predicted proteins | sample Watercolumn_Towu_2_FD_181712 | JGI IMG/M metagenome (GOLD analysis project Ga0233425, IMG submission 181712) | Freshwater microbial communities from Lake Towuti, South Sulawesi, Indonesia - Watercolumn_Towuti2014_140_MG | ecosystem: Environmental > Aquatic > Freshwater > Lake | place...
GGTGGACGTGTTCCCCGACCTCAACAAGCCCACCGTCACCCTGATGACCGAGGCGGGCGGCATGGCGCCGGAGGAGGTGGAGCAACTGGTCACCTTCCCCATCGAGGCGGGCATGAACGGCATGCCCGGCGTCACCCGGGTACGTTCGGTGTCCGGCGTCGGCCTGTCCATCGTCTACGTGGAATTCGAGTGGGGCAGCGACATCCTCCTCAACCGCCAGCAGGTCGGCGAACGCCTGAACCTGGTGCGCGGCCAGTTGCCGCCGGGCATCGTGCCGCAGCTCGGCCCCATCGCCTCGATCATGGGAGAGATCCTGCTCATCGCCCTGCCGGCGGACCCCGCCAAGGTGGATCCCATGCGGGCCCGGGAGTATGCCGACTGGGTGCTGCGGCCGCGCCTGCTCACCCTGCCCGGCGTCGCCCAGGTCACCCCCATGGGCGGCGAGGTGCGCCAATACCGGGTGGAGGTGCGGCCCGAGCAGCTACGGGCGCTGGGGGTGGAGCGCGAGCGCCTGGAAGCGGCCCTGCGCGACTTCGGCGCCAACACCAGCGGCGGCTTCCTGGAAGCTCGCGGCCGGGAATACCTGATTCGCCAGATCGGCCGCAGCAGCCGCGTCGAAGACCTGGAAAACTTGGTGGTGGCGGTGCGTGGCGGCCAGCCCATCCTCCTGAAGCAACTGGCCGAGGTGCGCCTGGCCCCGGCCGTCAAGCGCGGCGACGCCGGCTACGGCGGCCGTCCGGCGGTGATCCTGTCGGTGCAGAAGCAGCCCGGCGCCGACAGCGTGGCCCTCACGCGCCAAGTGGAACAGGCCATCGCCGAACTGGGCAAATCCCTGCCGGCGGGCCTCGACCCTCCCCGCTTCCTGTTCAAGCAGGCCAACTTCATCGAGCACTCGGTGGCCAACGTCGAGCACGCCCTGCGTGACGGCGCTCTGCTGGTGGCGGCAGTCCTGTTCCTGTTTCTGCTCAACGCCCGCACCACCCTCATTTCCCTGGCGGCCATCCCGGTCTCCCTGCTGGTCACCGCCCTGGTGTTCCGCTACTTCGGCCTGTCCATCAACACCATGACCCTGGGCGGGCTGGCCATCGCCGTCGGCGAGCTGGTGGACGATGCCGTGGTGGGGGTGGAAAACGTCTTGCGTCGCCTGAAACAAGCGACGCAAGACGTTTCGACGCAGGCCAAGGCGAGCGAAGCGAACGTTACTAAGCTTTGCATAAGTAAAGCCAATGCACTCCCCCTCCCAACCTCCCCCGCCGGCGGGGAGCACCCTGAAGGGCATAAAGGCTGGGGTGGGGAGACGAGCACCAACGAACGGGCTCATGGCACGACTTCCGAGAAGACTGGTAAGGCGCGTAGCGCCGGCCGTAGTCAACACGTGCTGGAGGTCATCGCCAAGGCCACCCTGGAGGTGCGTTCGGCCATCGTCTACGCCACCTTCATCATCGTGCTGGTGTTCGTGCCCCTGTTCGCCCTGCCGGGCATCGAGGGTCGCCTGTTCACCCCCCTGGGGGCGGCCTACATCGTCTCCATCCTGGCCAGCATGGCGGTTTCCCTCACCCTGACGCCGGTACTGGCCTATTACCTGCTGCCGCGCATGCGCCGCCTGGATCACGGCGACAGCCCGCTGGTGGCGAGACTCAAGGCCTGGGACGCCCGCCTGCTGGACTGGTCTTTCCGCCACGGCCGTGCCCTGCTGGCGGCGGCGGGCGTGGCCGTGGCGGTGGCCGCCGCCAGCGTACCCTTCTTCCCGCGTTCATTCCTCCCTCCCTTCAACGAGGGCACCCTGACCATCAACGTGCTGCTCAACCCCGGCACCGCCCTGTCCGAATCCAATCGCGTCGGCGCCCTGGCCGAAGCGCTCATCGCGGGGGTGCCCGAGGTGACCCAGGTGGGCCGCCGTACCGGGCGCGCCGAACTGGACGAGCACGCCGAGGGTGTCCATTACACCGAGATCGACGTCGACCTGAAGGAGGCGGGGCGGGAGCGCGCGGCCGTCCTCCGGGACATCCGCGCCCGCCTGGCCGGCCTGCCGGCGGCGGTGAGCATCGGACAGCCCATCTCCCACCGCCTGGACCACCTGCTCTCCGGCGTGCGCGCCCAGATCGCCCTCAAGATCTACGGCGACGATCTCGGCACCCTGCGCGGCCTGGCCGAAGGCCTGCGGCAGCGCCTGGCGGCGATCCCCGGTATCACCGACCTGCAGGTGGAAAAGCAGGTCCTCGTTCCCCAGGTCAAGATCCACGTCGACTACGCCCAGGCGGCCCGCTACGGCGTGGCACCGGGGGCGCTGCTGCGTTCCCTGGAGCGGATGCTCGAAGGCGAGCGCATCACCCAGATCGTCGAGGGCGGCGATGGCGGCGCGCGCCGCTTCGACCTGGTGCTGCGCCTGCCGGAGGCGCAACGCGACGTGGCCGCCCTGGGCGAGCTGCTGATCGAGACCCCCCTGGGGCATGTGCCCCTGTCGCGGCTGGCGCGCGTCGAGGAAGGCGAGGGCCCCAACCAGATCGGCCGGGAGAACGCGCGGCGGCGCATCGTCCTCTCCGCCAATACCGACGGCGGCGACATGGCGCGGGTGATCCGCGACATCCGCGCCGAGTTGGCGTCGACGCCCCCGCCGCCCGGCTACTTCACCGCCCTGGAAGGCCAGTTCCAGGCCCAGGAGCAGGCCGCCCGACTGATCGCGGCGCTGGCCCTGGTTTCCCTGGCCATGATCTGGCTGGTGCTCTACAGCCGCTATCGCTCGGCCGTGCTCACCCTGATCATCATGGGCAACATCCCGCTGGCCCTGGTGGGCAGCGTCGCCGCCCTCTGGCTTTCCGGCCAGCCCCTGTCGGTGGCGGCCATGGTGGGCTTCATCACCCTCACCGGCATCGCCACCCGCAACGGCATCCTCAAGATCAGCCACTACATCAACCTGTGCGCCGAAGAGGGCGAACGCTTCGGCCGGGCGATGATCGTGCGCGGTTCCCTGGAGCGCCTGACACCGGTGCTGATGACCGCCCTGGTGGCCGCCTTCGCCCTGGTACCCCTGCTGCTTTCCGCCGACGCTCCCGGCAAGGAAGTGCTGCACCCGGTGGCCGTGGTGATCTTCGGCGGCCTCATCAGCTCCACCCTGCTGGACACGCTGCTCACCCCTGTGATGTTCTGGCTCTTCGGCGAGAAGCCCCTCACCCGCCTGCTGGCCGAGAAGGCCGAGGCCGGCGGCTATTAACCCCCTGAAAGGAGAATCCCATGAAACGCGCATTGCTTGCCTGGCTTGTTCCCTGCTTCCTGTTCGCCCCACCGGCGCTGGCCCATGACGACCATGGCAAGCCGCGCTGGGGCGGGGTGGTGAGCGATGCCGGCGAATTCCAGGTGGAACTGGTGCTCAAGGGCGGCCAGGCCAAGCTCTACCTGAGCCGGCACGCCGACATGCTTCCCGCGCAGGGCGCCAGCGGCAAGCTGACCCTGCTGGTGGGCGCCGACAAGGAGGAACTGCTGCTGAAGCCGGTCTCCGACAGCGCCCTGGGCGCGGAAACCAAGCTCAAGGCCGGCAAGGGCACCAAGGCGGTGGCGGTGATCCAACTTCCCGGCCAGCCGCCGGCCACGCTGCGCTTCGCGCTCAAATAGACGGGGTTCGCTCCGCCGCCCGCGCCGGGAGACGGCGTGGCGCGGATGGCTGGCCTGCCCGACAGGGATCGAACCTGTAACCCCCAGCTTAGAAGGCTGGTGCTCTATCCGATTGAGCTACGGGCAGATGGCGGTCCCGGCCTTCGGGGTGGTTCCGGGTCGGGGATGTGATCGTGGTCGGGGTGAGAGGATTCGAACCTCCGACATCTTGCTCCCAAAGCAAGCGCGCTACCGGGCTGCGCTACACCCCGACGGGGCCGGGAAATGTAACCACCCATCAGGTAAAAAGCAACGCCGTGAGCGGGGCCTTGGCTAGAATAGGCGGGTTCCCACAGCAGCCCATCCTCCGCCATGACTGCCCGCATCCTCGACGGAAAATCCATCGCCGACGCCCTGCTCCAGGACATCAAACGGCAAGTCTCGGAACGGGCGGCGGCCGGATTGCGCATTCCCGGCCTGGCGGTCATCCTCTTGGGAGCCGATCCGGCCTCCTCCATCTACGTGCGCAACAAGCGCCGGGCCTGCGAGACGGCGGGCGTGCTGTCCCTCTCCCATGACCTGCCGGCGAGCACCACGCAAGCCGAGCTGCTGGCCCTCATCGACCGGCTGAACGACGACCCCACCGTGGACGGCATCCTGGTGCAGGCGCCCCTGCCGCAGCACATCGACGACGAAACCGTGGTGGAGGCCATCCGCCCGGACAAGGACGTGGACGGTTTCCACCCCTACAACATCGGCCGCCTCGCCGTGCGCCTGCCGGTGCTGCGCTCCTGCACCCCCTACGGCGTCATGAAGCTGCTGGAAGCCACCGGCGAACCCCCGCGCGGCAAGCACGCCGTGGTGGTGGGCGCCTCCAACCACGTCGGCCGGCCCATGGCCCTGGAACTGTTGCTCGCCGGCTGCACCGTCACCGTCTGCCATTCCGCCACGCAAGACCTGCCCGGCCACGTGGCCCGGGCCGACCTGGTGGTCGCTGCCGTGGGCAAGCCGGAAATGGTAAAGGGTACCTGGATCAAGGAAGGCGCCGTCGTCGTCGACATCGGCATCAACCGCCTGGACAGCGGCAAGCTGGTGGGCGACGTGGAATACGCCGCAGCGGCGGAGCGGGCCTCCTGGATCACCCCGGTGCCGGGCGGCGTCGGACCCATGACCGTGGCGACGCTGTTGCAGAACACGCTGGAAGCGGCGTTAAGGCACGCGCCTTGACGGGGTTTGGCCGGGGGTTGCCCGGCCGCGCGTCAGAAGGGGAGAAGGCGCCAGTACACGACGGTTTCCTCCCCTCTGAGCCGCCTCGCCTGGGCGGAATCTCGTAGGTTGGGCTGCCAAGCCCAACAACAATTAACACCGCGATCGTTGGGCAACGCTTCGCTGTTACCCAACCTACGCAGTCACCCCAACCTCCATCTTGCCCGCACCCGTGCCACCGCCGCCCGCACCTGACCCGGGGCGGTGCCACCGATGTGGTCGCGGGCCTGGATCGAACCTTCCAGGGTCAGCACGGCGTGGACATCGTCCGCCACCAGATCGGAGAAGGCGCGCAACTCGTCCAGCGGCAGGTCGGCCAGATCGCAGCCCTTCTGCTCCGCCGCCCGCACCGCCCGCGCCACGGCCTCGTGCGCCTCGCGGAACGGCAGACCCTTCTTCGCCAGGTAATCGGCCAGGTCGGTGGCGGTGGCGAAGCCTTCCACGGCGGCCTGGCGCAGGCGCTCGGCGCGCACGACGATGCCGGGCACCATCTCGGCGAAGATGGCGAGGGAATCGGCCAGAGTGTCCACCGCGTCGAACAGGGGTTCCTTGTCCTCCTGGTTGTCCTTGTTGTAGGCCAGGGGCTGCCCCTTCATCAGGGTGAGCAGGGCGATGAGGTGGCCGTTCATGCGGCCGGTCTTGCCGCGCATCAATTCCGGCACGTCCGGGTTCTTCTTCTGGGGCATGATGGACGAGCCGGTGCAGAAGCGGTCCGGCAGGTCGATGAAACCGAAACGCGGCGTCATCCAGATCACCAACTCTTCGGACATGCGCGACAGATGGGTCATGATCAAGGCACCGGCGGCCAGGAATTCGATGGCGAAATCCCGATCCGAGACGGCATCCAGGGAGTTCTCGCACACCCCGTCGAAGCCCAGTTCCCGGGCGACGAATTCCCGGTCGATGGGATAGCTGGTGCCGGCCAGGGCCGCCGCGCCCAGGGGCAGGCGGTTGACCCGCTTGCGGCAGTCGGCCAGTCGCTCCGCGTCCCGGGAAAGCATTTCCTGCCAAGCCATGAGATGGTGGCCGAAGGTCACCGGCTGGGCCGCCTGCAGGTGGGTGAAACCGGGCATGACGGTATCGGCGTGGGCTTCCGCCTGGTTCAGCAGGGCGATGCGGGCGGCGCGGAGCAGCGCTTGCAGCCGGTCGATGGCGTCGCGCAGCCACAGGCGCACGTCGGTGGCCACCTGGTCGTTGCGCGAGCGGCCGGTGTGCAGGCGCTTGCCGGCATCGCCCACCTTCCGGGTCAAGGCCCGCTCGATGTTGAAGTGGATGTCCTCGTCGTCCAGGTTCCAGGTGAAACGGCCGGCTTCGAAGTCGGCCAGGATCTCGCCCAGGCCGCGGCGGATGTCGGCCAGATCCTGATCGGACAGCACGCCCACCTTGTGCAGCATGGCGGCGTGGGCCAGGGAGCCCTGGATATCGAAGGGCGCCAGGCGCCAGTCGAAGGGGATGGAGGCGGTGTAGCGCTTCACCCGTTCGGAAACCGGCTCGGAAAAGCGGCCGGACCAGGCGGCGGGGGCGGGAGTGTCGCTTTGGCTCATGGGGGGATGGCGAGGGGCCGGGGAGTTTCGGTAAGGTGCGAATTATGACAAAGGAGAACCGAAGCGCCCTGCCGGATTTCCGCAACCTGGGCATCCTGCTGCGCGTCGCCCTGGCTGTCCAGATCCTCGGCCTGGTGGCCGCCCTCGCCAACGCCACCGGGCTGGGCGCGGCCATCGGCGTGTTCCTGGGGTATGCGGCGCATCTCGAGCCGCCCCTGCTGGGCAGTCTGCTGCTGCTGTTCCTGGCCTCTCCCCGCCTGGCTGCCTGGCCCTATCCCCGGGCCATCGCCGCCTGTCTGGCCGTCGCCATATCGACCACCGCCCTCTGGCAGGCCTTCTTCCTCCGCCAATACCCGGACCTGGCTGACGGCGGCCTGCTGCGCGCCATGCTGCTGGCCGGCCTGGCCGCCGCCGCCATCCTGGCCTGGCTGGACTGGCGCGCCCGCCGGCTGTCCCCCGCCCTGGCCGAGGCCCGGTTGCAGGCCTTGCAGGCACGCATCCGGCCCCACTTCCTGTTCAACACCCTCAACAGCGTGCTGTCCCTCATGCGCTCGGACCCGGGCCGGGCGGAGGCCGCCCTGGAAAACCTGGCCGAGCTCTATCGCGGCCTGATGGCCGACAACCGCCAGCTTTCCAGCCTGGGCCGGGAACTGGAACTGGCGCGCGCCTACCTGGACCTGGAAACCCTGCGCCTGGGCGAGCGCCTGGCCGTCGACTGGCGGGTGGACAACGCGCCCGGCGAGGCCCGCCTGCCCGCCCTGGTGCTGCAGCCCCTGCTGGAGAACGCCGTGTGCCACGGCATCGAGCCGCACGCGCAAAGCGGCCGCATCGGCGTCGACATCTTCGCCCGCGACGGCCGCCTCAACGTGGTGGTACGCAATCCCTGCCGCCCCGAAGAAGCCGTGCGGCAAAGGCCCAGCCGCCGGGGCAACCGCATGGCCCTGTCCAACATCCGCGAGCGCCTGGCCCTGCACTTCGACGCCGAGGCGCGCCTGTCGGCGCACCGGGTCGGCGACGAATTCGTGGTGCAGCTGGTCGTACCGCTGCTCCCGGGCGGCGCTCCCGAGACACCGCCCCGGCCATGAAGACGCTCAGAGCCATCCTCGTCGACGACGAAGCCCTGGCGCGGGCGCGTCTTTCCAGCCTGCTCGCCGATATCGCCGAAGAGATCCCGGTGGAGGTGGTGGCGGAAGCCTCCAGCGGCGAAGCCGCCCTGGCCCGGGCGGCGGACACCCCCGCCGACGTGGTCCTGCTGGACATCCAGATGCCGGGCATGTCGGGCCTGGAAACGGCCCGCCGCATCGCCACCCTGCCCGATGCGCCGGCCATCGTCTTCGTCACCGCCTACGACGAGCACGCCCTGCGCGCCTTCGAGGTACGCGCCGTGGACTATCTGCTCAAGCCGGTGCGCCTGGCCCGTCTGCGCGAAGCCCTGTCGCGCCTGCGCTCCCGGTCGCGGGATGAAGCCGCCACGCCGGCGCCCCGGCGCGACCACTTCTCGGTGCTGGAGCCGGGCCGCCTGTGGCGCGTGCCGGTGGCGGACGTGCTCTACCTGCGCGCCGAGCTGCGCTATGTCACCGCCCGCACCCGGGAACGGGAATACCTGCTGGACGAATCCCTGGTGAAACTTGAGGAGGAGTTCGACAGCGATTTCCTGCGCATCCACCGCAACTGCCTGGTGGCGCGCCGGCACCTGGTCGGCTTCGTGCGCCAGGTCGACGAGGGCGAAGGCCATTGGCTGGCGGTGCTGCGCGACTGGCCCGAGCGCCTGCCGGTGTCACGGCGCCAGGCCCACGTGGCCAAGGATTTCGTCGCCGGCGACTGACCCGCTACAACGGCGGCGATACCGCCCCGGACGCCGGCGCGCGCACCTTGTCCAGGCCCTCGTTGATGGCCTGGTCCAGGTAATGGCCGTAGTAATCCACCGTGGTCAGCCCCACCACCGGCTTGGACAGCGGCCGCCCCTCGGCATCGAACACCATCACCGTCGGAACCAGGCGCACGCCGCTCTGGGCGGCGAACTTGCGATGGGCCGTGCGGCGCCCCTGGAAATCCTTCAGCTCCAGGCTGCCCGAGGTTTCCACCCGGCGCATCACCAGCTTGGACTGGTAGTCGGCGTTGCGGCTCATGGGAATGAGAAATTCCTTGAGCACGCGTTCGCAATAGCCGCAGAAGGCGCTGGCGAACACCACCAGGACAACGCCGTTCTTGTCCCGCGCGGCCTTGGCATCCTGCTGGAAATCACGGGCATGCGGCACACCCTCCTCGGCCAGGGCCACGCCGGAAGCCCATGCTACAATCGCCAGCCATCTCGCAACCGCTTGTTTCATCGTCGTTTTCCTCGCATCTCGCGGCCATTTTAGAGACTGGCCGCAGCCAAAAGAAATAGTTCAAACATGCCGAACAAAATCGTCATCGCCACCCGGGAAAGCCAGCTCGCGCTGTGGCAGGCCGAACACGTCAAGGCGCGCCTGATGGCCCTGCACACCGGCCTGGAGGTGGAACTCCTGGGCATGACCACCCAGGGCGACCAGATCCTCGATTCCCCTCTTTCCCGCATCGGCGGCAAGGGCCTGTTCGTCAAGGAGCTGGAGGTGGCCATGGCCGAGGGGCGCGCCGACCTGGCGGTGCACTCCATCAAGGACGTGCCCATGGACCTGCCGCCGGGCTTCGAGCTGGCGGCCATCTCGCGTCGCGAAGATCCCCGCGACGCCTTCGTTTCCAACACGTATCCCAGCCTGGAGGCCCTGCCCGCCGGCGCCCGGGTCGGCACCTCCAGCCTGCGCCGCCAGGCCCAGTTGCGCGCCCGCCTGCCGCACCTGAACGTGGACACCCTGCGTGGCAACGTCAACACCCGCCTGCGCAAGCTCGACGAGGGCCAGTACGACGCCATTCTGCTGGCGGCGGCCGGCCTCAAGCGGCTGGGCTTCGATTCCCGCATCACCGCCGTGCTGGAGCCCGAGGAAAGCCTGCCCGCCGTGGGCCAGGGGGCGCTGGGCATCGAAATCCGCAGCGGGCGGCCGGATCTGGCCGCCCTGCTGGCCCCCCTCAATGACCCGCACACCGCCGCCTGCGTGCGCGCCGAACGGGCCATGAGCCGCCACCTTCAGGGCGGTTGCCAGGCCCCCATCGGCGGCTATGCCGTGGTGCGCGACGACCGGCTGTATCTGCGCGCCTTCGTTGCCGACCTGGAAGGCATCCGCTTCTTCCACGCCGTGGCCCAGGGTCCCCTGGACGCGCCCGAGCATGTCGGCCTGGCCGCCGCCGAGGACCTGATCGCGCAAGGTGCCGACCGCCTGCTGGCGGAGCTCGTCCACCGCACCCCATGAACCCCGTCCGGCCCCTCGCCGAGGTGGGGGTGCTGGTCACCCGGCCCGCGGTCCAGGCCGCGGCTTTCGTTACCCGGCTGCGCGCTCTGGGGGCCACGCCCCTGAGCTTTCCCGCCCTGGCCATCCTGCCGCCCAGCCACCCCGAGGCCCTGCAGGCCGTCCTCGCCGGACTCGAGCGTTACGACCTGGCCATCTTCATCAGCCCCTCGGCGGTGGAATGGGGCCTGGACGCGGTCGGCCCGTGGCCCGGCCATGTGGCCGTCGCCGCCGTGGGCCAGGGCACGGCCGCTGCCCTGGCTTCCCGGGGGCTCGTCGCGGCCGCCACTCCGGCGGACGGAGCCGACAGCGAGCACCTGCTGGCCCTACCGGTTGTTGCCGACATGACCGGCAGGCGCGTCCTCATCTTCCGCGGCGAAGGCGGCCGCGAATTGCTGGCCGACACCCTGCGTGCCCGGGGCGCGGCGGTGGACTACGCCGAATGCTATCGGCGCGGCCTGCCCGCCGCCGACCCGGCGCCGCTGCTGGCCGCATTGGCCGGCGGCGAGATCCAGGCCGTCAGCGTGTTCAGCGGCGAAACCCTGGACAACCTCCTGAGCCTGTTGGGCAAGGCCGCCCCCGCCCTGTTTCCCCTGCCCCTGTTCGCCCCGCATGCCCGCATCGCAGCCCACGCCCGGGAGCTGGGCTTCGCCACCGCGGTGGCCACGCCTCCCGGCGAATCAGGCCTGATCGCCGGGCTTGTGGAATACTTCTCCCATGCCTGAGACCCCCGCCCCTCCCTTCTGGTCATCACCCCTCGTGGCCATCGCCGCGCTGGTCCTGGCGTTGCTCGCCGTCATCGCCGGACTGGGCTTCGCCTGGAGCAGCCATGACCGCATGGGCCAGTTGGAAGTCCAGCTGGCCCGCCGCATCGGCGAATTCGACGCCGCCAGCCGCGAGGCCCGCGTCGCCGCCAAGGCCGCCAACGACGCCCTGGCCGACTTGCATAACCGCCTGGTCGCCCTGGAGAACCGTGCCCAGGAAACCCAGGACCAGCAACTGGCGCTGAACGCCATGTACCAGGATCTGGCCCGCAGCCAGGACGAGCGCATCGTCGCCGACCTGGAGCAGAGCCTGCTGCTGGCCCAGCAGCAGCTGCAGCTGGCCGGCAACGTGCGCGCCGCGCTGCTCGGCCTGGAGGCGGCGGAAACCCGCCTCGCCCATCTGGGCAAGCCCCAGTTCGCCGCCCTGCGCGCCGCCATCGCCAAGGACATCGAGCGCCTCAAGTTGCTGCCTGCGGCGGACATCGAGGGTCTCAACGCCCGCCTCGACGCCCTGATCCAGACCGTGGACCAACTCAAGCCGGAATCCGAGACCGAACCGGCCGTGCCGGCCGTGGCCCATCCCAAGGCGGGCGCCGCCGACACCCTGGCGCGCCTGTCCAGGGAAGCCTGGGAGGAGTTCAAGGGCCTGGTACGCATCCGCCGCCTGGATCATCCGGAACTGCCCTTGCTCGCGCCTTCGCAAACTTATTTCCTGCGCCAGAACCTGAAGCTGCGATTGCTCTCCGCCCGCCTGGCCCTGCTGCAACGGGATGAAGCCGGCTTCCGCGCCGACCTGGGCGCGGCCCGCGACTGGACCAGCCGCTACTTCAACCGCCAGGATGCCGGCAGCAAGGCTTTCGCCGCCAGCCTGGAGGAATTGTTGCGCGCACCGGTGGCTCTCAAGGCGGCCAGCATCTCCGCCAGCCTGCAAGTCCTGCGGGCGGCCAGGAAGGGGCCTTGATGCGCATCGCCTTCTGGCTGCTGGCCCTGTTCGCCATCGCCGTGGCCTTCGTCCTCACCGCCCGGCTGGACCAGGGCTACGTCATCGTGGTGTTCCCGCCCTGGCGCCTGGAGTTGTCCTTCATGCTGGCGGTGCTGCTGCTGGCCGGCCTCATGCTCCTGGCCTACGCCGCGCTGCGGCTGGGCGGCATCGCCCTCAACCTGTCCGGCGACTTGCGCGCCTGGCGCGAGAAACGGCGGCGGGACAAGGCGGACCAGGCCCTGCTGGACGCGTTGCGCGCCCACCTGAACGGCGATCCGGAACGCGCCAGGCAGTTGGCGGAGCGGGCCGGGGGCAGCCTGCTGGCGCCGGATTTGGTCAAACACCTCGCAGCCAACTCCAAGCCGGCCGACGGGAAACCGGGTAGGTTGGGCTGAGGGCTGACGTTGGGCTTCCTGCGTCAGCCCAACCTACGCCGTCTGGAAGTCGAAGGAATCCGAGAAGAAGGCATCGTCGGGCAGGCCGCGGGCGCTGAATTCCCGCTTCGCCGCCGCCACCATGACCGGGGCGCCGCAGGCATAGACCTCATAGCCGGACAGGTCGGCGAAATCCGCCAGCACCGCCTCGTGCACGAAGCCGGTGCGGCCGGGCCAGTTGTCCGTCGGACCGGGCTCGGACAGCACGGGGATGAAGCTGAAGTTCCCGTGCGCCCGCTGCCAGTCGCCGGGCACCCCGGGCTGGTAGAGTCCCGCCAGGTTCTTTGCACCCCA
>Ga0233425_10009538_pt1 | contig 12234 bp, 1 predicted proteins | sample Watercolumn_Towu_2_FD_181712 | JGI IMG/M metagenome (GOLD analysis project Ga0233425, IMG submission 181712) | Freshwater microbial communities from Lake Towuti, South Sulawesi, Indonesia - Watercolumn_Towuti2014_140_MG | ecosystem: Environmental > Aquatic > Freshwater > Lake | place: Indonesia...
TCGTGTCTCCTGTTCCGCCGACCTATGCACAAGCGAATCGGTTCCTTGATCAGTTGGTCTATTTGTACGGCGTGCTCGATCACCCGACGGTCATCACCGTCCAGTCGCTGCGGCCGCACCTGGCCTTGCTAGGCGATTCATCGCCGATGGGCAAGGTGCGTCTGGTCGCGCTGGAAGAACTCCGCGAATGCGCGCCGGATCCTGACCACTGGGCGTGCGCTGATGAAGATCCAGCGTTCTTCAGTTTGACTTCAGGCAGTACGAGCCGCCCCAAGTGCGTGGTGCTCACGCACCGCAACGTGTTGTCGAGAGCGCGAGGTGCCAATCAACTGGGGCGCCACGGGGCCGACGACGTCGTCCTGAGTTGGCTTCCGTTCGACCATATCGGCAGCATATCGGACTGGCATCTCCGCTGCGTGCTGTTGGGATGCCGTGCGGTCTATGTGCCCACACGGTACGTGCTCGCGGAGCCGCTGCGCTGGCTGGACTTGTTGCAGACCTACCGCGTCACGCACAGCTGGGCTCCGAATTTCGCATATCATCTGCTGAACGATTCGCTGGCCAAGGCGGAACCGCGGCGCTGGGACCTCTCGTGCGTTTCGGGATTGGTGACGGCGGGAGAAGCCGTGTCGCCCCAAGTCCTGCGGCGTTTCACCGAGTTGCTGGCCTCCAGCGCGTTACGCCGCTCGGCGCTGCGTCCCGCCTTCGGCATGGCGGAGATGGCATCGGGAGTGACTTATTATCTCGGCGACGATGCAGACCCTGTGCGAATCCGCCGCGTCAAACGCGCGTCGCTGGCGGGGGAATTGCAGTCGGCTGTGGAGGACGACGCGGATGCGGTGAGCTTCGTCAGCCTGGGACCGCCGATACCCGGCGTTCACCTGCAAATCGTGGATGCCGACCGCAGCCCGCTTCCAGAGGAGACGGTTGGCCAGCTCCAAGTCCGCGGCCAACCCGTTTCCAAAGGCTACTACCGTGCGCCGGAGGCCAACCACGTCTTCCACGACGACGGCTGGTTTGAAACGGGTGACCTGGGGTTCCTCAGCCGTGGCGAGTTGTATCTCACGGGACGTGCCAAGGAGACCGTCATCGTCAACGGAGTCAATTACGGGTGCGGGGAGATCGAGGAGCTGGTGGACGCGGAGGAAGAAGTCGCACGCAGTTTCTCCGTTGCCTGTGCCGTGCGCAGTCCCGGGTCGGAGCAGGAGCAGTTGGCGGTCTTCTTTCACACGGCCCATGCGGCGCCGCGCGAGTTGGCGACTCTGTTCAAGCGGATCCGCGGCAACCTGGCGCGCAATCTCGGCATTCAGCCCGACTATCTCGTTCCCTTGCCCAAGGAGTCGATTCCCAAGACGGCCGTGGGCAAACTCCAACGCGGACTGTTGCGGGCCCGTTTTGAGTCCGGGGAGTTCGCCCCGCTGATCCGTCAATACGAACTCCTTGACGGGTACGAGGAGCCGTCATCTCACCCGCCGCGGAGCGCATCACCGGCACCCGACGACGGCATCACGCGCCGGCTGACGGAGATTTGGAAGGAAGTGCTGGGGCTGACGCAGATCGGACAGCGGGACAACGTGTTCGAACTGGGGGGCAATTCCCTGTTGCTGGTGCGGTTGCACAGTCGCATCGAGGCGGCGTTTGGACCGCGATTGTCGCTCGTGGACATGTTCCAATATCCCACGATTGAAGCGCAATCCCGGCTGCTCGCCACACCGCAGGACTCGAATCCCGTACCGCTGCCGGCAGTTCGCGGCCGGCAGCGCGCTGCTGCGCGGCGACGCAGCCAATTGGCCAGCGGGACGGCGGACATCGCCGTGATTGGTCTGGCCTGCCGCTTTCCGGGGTCGGCCAACGCGCAGGAGTTCTGGAATCAGCTGACGGCCGGCGAGGAGTCGATCTCCCGCTTGAGCGAGCAGCAGGTGCTGGCAGCCGGTGTGGACCCGCAGCTCGTCCGCGACCCGCACTATGTCCGAGCCGCTCCCCTGTTGGACGGAATCGAACAGTTCGACGCCGACTTCTTCGGCTATTCGGCGCGCGAAGCCGAACGCATGGATCCGCAACAGCGCGTGTTGTTGGAATGTGCCTGGGAGGCCATGGAAGACGCGGGCTATGATCTGCGCCACTATCCCGGAGCAGTGGGAGTGTTCGTCAGCGGTGTGCTGAACACCTACCTGTTGAACAACCTTTATCCCAGCGGCGCTCATCTGGACCAGGACGCGTCACGCGTCATGACACTCAGTTCCACCGGCGGGTTCCAGGTGATGGTGGCCAATGACAAGGACTACCTCCCAACGCGGATCTCGTACAAGCTGCATTTGCGCGGGCCGAGTCTGAATATCCAGACAGCGTGTTCCAGTTCCCTGGTGGCCATCCACGTGGCCGCGCAGAGCCTGCTGGCCGGCGAATGCGAAATGGCGCTGGCCGGAGGCGTGTCAATTTCCGTGCCGCAGGAAACGGGATATCTCTACCAGGACGGGCTGCTCGTCTCGCCCGACGGGCATTGCAGGCCGTTCGACGCCGACGCGCAGGGGACGATCTTCGGCAACGGCGCCGGGTTGGTGCTGCTGAAGAAACTCGAGAGTGCCGTGGCTGACGGGGACCAGGTCTATGCCGTTATCAAAGGCTCGGCTGTCAACAACGACGGGGGCCAGAAGGCCGGTTATCTGGCGCCGAGCCAGGAGGGCCAAGCGGCCGTCGTGGCCGAGGCGTTAGCCGCTGCCGGGATCAACGCGGAATCGATTTCGTACGTCGAAGCCCACGGAACGGCCACCGCCCTGGGCGATCCGATCGAGATTGCCGGTCTCACGCAGGCCTTCCGCGCCGATACGGCGCGCGAGCAATTCTGCGCGGTGGGGTCCGTCAAGTCGAACATCGGCCATCTGCAGATCGCTTCCGGCGTGGCTGGGTTTATCAAGACCGCGCTCGCTTTGCGACACCGGCAGCTGGTGCCCAGCCTCCATTTCCGGTCCCCTAATCCTCGGATCGACTTCGCCCGCAGTCCGTTCTACGTTAACACGCGGCTGCAGGACTGGCCCGCGGCAAGCAATCCGCGGCGCGCGTCGGTCAATTCGCTCGGTATTGGCGGGACGAACGTGCATGTCATTCTTGAGGAGCCGCCCGAGTCGCTGCCACCCGTGCGGACCGTTGACCGGCCTCGACATGTCCTGGCTCTTTCCGGAAAGAACCGTCAAGCATTGCGGGATCTGGCGGGGCGCTGGGCTGCGACGGCCGACACCGGCGGCGAACTGGACCTCGGTGACGCGTGCTTCACCGCCAACGCAGGTCGCGCTCACCTGTCCGAACGAATCGCCCTTGTAGTCGAAGGGTGGGCTCCGCTGCGCGACAAGCTGCAACAGTTCCTGGCGGGAGAAACATTGCCTGCAGACGTGGCACTCGGTTGCGCCAGCGAAGCCCCTCCGCAAATCGTGTTTCTCTTTTCCGGCCAGAACTCGCAACACCCGATCGCGGAACGCGATTTGTACGCGACCAGTCCTGCTTTTCGCAGTGCGATCGACGAATGCCAACAGGCTCTCCGACCTCTGCTCGCCGAGGTGCCGAGCGACGTGCTGCATGCGGATGCAGCCGGCGGACAAGGGCCGAACCAGCCGATCTGGACCCAACCACGGTTGTTCGCGCTGCAATACGCGTTGGCCCGACTATGGATGTCGTGGGGAATCACGCCGTCGGCGGTCCTGGGGCATGAGGTGGGGCAATACGTGGCGGCTTGCATCGCCGGAGTCCTGCGATTGGAGGACGCTCTGAAGCTGGTAGTGCACCAGCAGCGCCTGATGGAGGGGACGCGCGAGCCGATTGCGGATGCCGTCGAAGCGTTCCGGCAGTTCGCATCGGAGCTTGATTATTCGCTTCCGCATATTCCGATCATCTCGCCGTTTGATGGTTCCGCGGTCCCTGACGAAGTTGCCCGTGTTGATTATTGGTGCCGGCACGTTTGCCAACCGGTATCGTTGGGGCAGACAATTGCGGCAGCAACGAATCGCACGTGTGATGTCTACTTGGAGTTGGGGCCGGAGCCAACCTTGCTGCCGCTGTTGCGGGAGCGTCTTGAGGAATCGGGACGAGCAGGTGAGTTCACCTTGGCGGCGAGCCTTTGCGGAGACCGTTCACCCTGGGACACGATGCTCCAGAGTCTGGCTGCCCTCTATGTTCGCGGAGTGTCCGTGGACTGGGCTGGCTTCGATCGTGACTACGTTCGCCGCCGCAGAAGCGTGCCCACATATCCGTTCCAGCGCCAGCGCTACTGGGTCGACCGCCCCGCCGCGTCGCTCGAACGCGGCGGTCAGAGGGCCTCGGAAGAGCAGGACCGTCGCCGGCTGTTAGGGCGGCGTTTGATTTCAACTGCGTTGAAGGACGCCGTGTTCGAGACGCGGATCGGACTCGAGTCGCTGCCGATCCTCAACGACCATCGGTTCTGCGACGTACCGCTGCTGCCCGGTGCGTTTCAGTTGGCGATGTTCGTCGAAGCGACCGAGCGCCTGGGAATTCCGGCCAGCTGTGAGATGGAAGGCGTCTCATTCACGAAGGCGCTGACCGGTTCCTCCGGTCCCGAAAAGATCGCTCAGGTTATTGTCTCGAGTGACGAAGGTTCGCAGCGCACCCTACAACTCGTCGCCCAACCGGTGAACGCTGAAGAAGACGACGAGTGGACCGTGCACAGCCAAGCGCGACTTGCGCCTGTGCCCGCGGCAACACCACGGCTTCCGATCGAGATTGAGCCATTGCGCCAGCGGCTACTGACTCAGGCGCGTCGAGTTGTCTCCCGGGAGGAATTCTACGCGGCGATGCGGGACCACCGCGCGCAGTTGGGGCCGCGTTTTCAGGCCATCGAGACCGCTTGGGTCGGCCAGGGTGAGGTTCTCTGCCAGTTGCGGTTCCCAGAGGACTTGAAACAAGGTGATCCGCACTGGGGCCACATGGTGCTCTTGGACGCCTGCGTCCAGGTCTTGGGAGGGGCCGAATCCTATTCGCTCCAACACACCTTGGTGCCGACTGCCGTCGAACGATTCTGGTTCCTGCGGCCTCCGCGCGGCGAGCGGTTGTGGTGCTACCTGCGGGATCTGTCCTCCGAATCGGGCTCCACGGAGCAACGGATCGCGGACGTGTGGCTCTGCGAAGAGGATGGAGAGGTGATTGCCGCGTTCACAGGTCTGCGCCTCGACGCGATACCGCACGAGGTCCTGCTGAACGCCTTGGGTGAGGAGGAAGTTGACTGGGTCTACCGGCAAGTCTGGTCTCCTGCGCCGAGGCCCGCGAGTACCAACGCGCGGGAACTCTCCGGATCGTGGCTGATCTTTGCCGATCAGGGCGGACTCGGAACACGACTGTCACAGCTCATTGTCGATCAGGGCGGGCGAAGCACGATCGTGCGGCCGGGTGATCGATGGCTTCGCGACGAGTCGGCGGCGTACCATCTCGACCCTGGTGATCCCCAACATTTCGTGCGATTGTTGGAGACCGCATGGGGCACGGCGTCGTCGAGTCCGCGCGGCGTCGTGTACCTCTGGGGGCTCGATCAAGATGCGGACCCGCTCCGCCTGGTGGACTCCGGTTCCAGTTGTGCCAGCGCCACGTATTTGTTGCAGGCACTCGCCAAGTCCGGGTCTACGCACGGTATGGACTTTTTCCTGGTCACTCGGGGAACCCAGGCTGTTGACGGGCACAGCGGTCCCACGGGCATCGGGCAAGCGCCGCTTTGGGGACTCAGCCGAACGGCCGGCATCGAATACCCGGAGATGAGAAGTGTGCGGATCGACATCGACGCGGTTGTTGGCGATGAGCCGCTGGCGTTGCTGCTGGCAGAGCTATGCGAAACTGGGCCGGAGCGAGACGTGGTGTTGCGCGGCAGCGACCGTTACGTGCGTCGGTTGGAACGTCAATCGTTGTCTGCCGTCTCTCCCATTTCGATCCGGCCGGACGTAACGTACCTGATCACGGGAGGCACGGGTGGCGTGGGGATGCAGCTGGCCACCAGTCTCGTCCAGCAAGGGGCTCGGCATCTCGTACTGGTTTCTCGTCGCGGCCCCTCATCGTCGGAAGCTCAGCGAATCGCGGCGCAGTGGGCGGAGCGCGGAGTCCAGGCATTCATTTGGGGTGCGGACGTAGCGGTCGAAGCCGAATTGCATGCCGTCCTCCAGCGTATCCGCACCGAGTTGGCGCCTCTGCGCGGAGTCATCCATGCGGCGGGGGTCCTGGCCGACGGCATGCTGCAGGAGCTGGATTGGGAGGCGTTTGCAGGTGTCATGAGGGCCAAGGTGGTCGGTACGTGGAACCTGCACCGCCTGACAGAAGATCAGTCGTTGGATTTCTTCGTCGCCTGTTCGTCGATCGCTTCGTTGATGGGTTCGCCGGGACAAGCCAACTACTCGGCGGCGAATGCCTTCCTCGATGTGCTGATGCAGCACCGTCGCGCGTCGGGGTTGCCGGGACTGGTGGTGAACTGGGGGCCGTGGAACGACGTGGGCATGGTGACGGCACTGGGCGATGCCGGACGGCGCGCGTTGGCGCGCCGCGGGCTGATGCCGCTGGACACGGCCGCGGTCTTGCGCTCGTTTCCCAGTCTGCTGGGGAGCGGTACCGCACAACTTGTGGCGGCTCGGATCGACTGGCAGCAGTATCTCCAGGAAGGCGCGGGCACGGCCAACGCCGCGTGGGTGCAAGAGTTGGTCCGTCGAAACGCTGAGCCGGCTGACGGCCAGGGCGCATTCAGAAAGCATCTCGAACAAGCACCGCATGCGGATCGGCACCGGCTGCTCCTGGAGTACGTGCGGGACCTGGTCTCCGGCCTGCTGGGGCTGCCCGCCGCAACGCCGATCGAGGTGGAAACCGGGTTTCACGAGTTAGGGCTCGATTCTCTGGGAGTCCTGACGCTGCGCAACCGGCTTCAATCCTCGCTCGGACTCACGCTGCCTGCCACCGTGGGTTACAGGTTCAGCACCATTCAGTCGCTCGTCGAGTACCTGGCGGAAACACTGGGGCTGAGATCGCCAACAGCTTTCACACCACCATCGGACGATAAGGAGGAGCATCCGGAGGCAGCACCCGGTGCCGAGTTGGACGGCCTCTCGCTGCCGGAACTGGCCGACCGCTTGGCAGAGAAACTCGCTGCGATCCGGAGTGGTTATGGCGGGACATGAGGACGACGCGAGCCGTTACCGGCGGTTGATGACGGAAGCCCTCGTTGAGCTGGAATCCTTGCAGGGCCAGATAAGTCGTTTGCGCGCTGCGGCCACGGAACCGATTGCCGTGGTTGGCATGGGGTGCCGATTTCCGGCCGGAGCCAATGATCCGGAAGCGTTCTGGGCTCTGTTGCGCGATGGCGTCGACGCCGTACGCGAGATCCCGCGGGAACGTTGGGATGTCGATGCCTACTATGCGACCGACGGCAATGTCCCGGGCACGGTGTACTGCCGCCAGGCCGCGTTGCTGGAGCAGTCGGCAGTGGACCGATTCAGTCCCGAGTTCTTCGGGATTGCTCCGCGCGAGGCGGAACGCATGGATCCGCAGCAGCGCGTGTTGCTGGAAGTGTGTTGGGAAGCCCTCGAAGACGCAGCCCTGGCGGCCGACCGACTCCGCGGCAGCCGGACCGGAGTGTTCGTGGGAAGCTGCACCGACGACTATCTCCAGCTGTTCAACAACCTGGCTGATCCGGCGCGCATTGACGGCTACTCAAGCCTGGGGACCGCGCGCTGTATCGCGGCCGGTCGCATTGCTTACCTGCTGGGACTCGAGGGGCCGGTGATGCAGATTGACACCGCCTGCTCCTCGTCCTTGGTGGCCGTGCATCAGGCGTGTGCGAGTCTGCGCAGCGGCGAGTGCGACGTGGCCTTGGCGGGCGGTGTCAACCTCCAACTCTCGCCGGCGTGGACCATCGGGCTATGCAAGCTCAAGGCGCTGTCGCCGGACGGGCGGTGCAAGGCGTTCGACGTTGGCGCCGACGGTTTCGGGCGTGGCGAAGGTTGCGGCATCATTATCCTCCGGCGGCTCTCGGATGCCGTCGCCACCGGTGATCCGATCCGGGCTCTCATTCGCGGCTCGGCCATCAATCACGATGGACGAAGCAGCGGCTTGACCGTCCCCAGCCAGGCGGCTCAAGAGAAACTGCTCCGCCAAGCGCTCCAGTCCGGCACGCTCGAACCGCACGAGATCGACTACGTGGAGGCTCACGGTACCGGCACGGCCATGGGCGATCCGATCGAGATGGGCGCTTTGGCCTCGGTGTTTCGCGGAGCGCGGCCACCGCTGTGGGTTGGATCGGTGAAGACCAATATCGGTCACCTGGAGGCGGCCTCCGGGATCGCGGGTATGCTCAAAGTCATTCTCGCGCTTGGCCACGAGACCATTCCTCCACACCTGAACTTCCGACAACCGAACCCCAACATTCCGTGGAAGGAATTCGCCGCGCGGATTCCCACGGGCCGGATCGCTTGGCCGCGAGGAGATCGTCCACGCCTGGCGGGAGTCAGTTCGTTTGGTTTCAGCGGCACGAACGCCCATGTCGTTCTGCAGGAGCCGCCGCTTGCTGGTCCGCCGGCCGGGATCTCCCGCGCGCAACACGTGCTTCCGCTTTCCGCCAAGAGCCACGGTAGCCTGCGTGAGCTGGCAGGGCGGTATCTGGAACGTCTGGAGCGAGTCGCCACGCTGCGGTTGAGCGACGTCTGCTACACGGCGGCGGTCGGCAGGACGCACTTCTCCTTTCGCCTGGCGGTGGTTGCCGGAACCTGTCAGCAGGCCTGCCAAGGGCTCCGCGCGTGGCTGCGAAACGAATCTGCGCCCCGCGTCTGGTGCGCGACCGTGCAGCAGGCCTCCGATGGGAATGCCTCACAGCGCTGGCCGCAACCGCTGGGCGCCGAGCAACCCGACGCGCTTGAACTCGTCTCGCTCGCGGCCGATCGGTTTGTCCGCGGGCAGCCGATCGACTGGGAAGCGTTCTACCGTGGCGTTGAGGCCCGCAGGATCAGCCTGCCCACGTATCCTTTCGAGCGTCAACGGTACTGGCTGCCGCCGTCTCGCGTCATCGCGCCGGCCACCCACCGCGCTGGGCAAGAGCCGGATCATCCGCTGCTCGGTCGTCGCATCCACACCGCGGCATCGTCAGACGCGGTCCTGTTTGAGCAGACGCTCCGCACCCACGAGCCGCGCTACCTGGCAGACCACTGCCTGCGCGACACGGTGGTCGTGCCCGCCACTGCGTACTTGGAGATGGCCGCCGCAGCGGGGCGGATCCTCTGGCCGGGCCGCGTTACCGCAGTGGAGCAGATCGCGATTCATCGCGCTTTGGCCATAGCTCCGGACGAGTCCCGGAACGTCCAGACCGTGTTGTCGCCGGATTCCGGCGGCTATCGCATGGAACTCTTCAGTCGCCACTGTCCCAACGGCACATCGCATTCGCCGACTTGGGTCCGGCACGCCTCGGGCAGATTGACTGCCACCGAACGTAGCCGCTCGGCGAAATCGATCTCTGAGTTGCGCCGCCTGTGTGCCGCTGCGGTGCCCGCCGACGCAGTCTATGAACGGATTGCCGAACAGGGATGGCGGTACGGTCCGTCGTTCCGATTGCTCCGACAAGTGTGGCGCGGCACCGGCCAGGCGCTGGGCGAAGTAGGATCGCTCGACGGCTCGCCCTTCGACGCGGGAGGACATGTCTTTCCTCCTGCACTGCTGGACGCATGTCTGCACGTGATCGCGGCCCTGGACGAGACGAACCGGCACGGTGCGCTGGTGCCCGTGGCATTGGAACGATTCGAAGTTCTGGGCAGTCCTGTTCCGCGGATGTGGAGTTACGCGACGCAGCGCGAACCGATGGACGCAGACTCCGCCGGTAGCTTCACTGTGGATCTTGAAATCTTCGCGCCCGATGGCGAGCTGCTCGCGCGTGTCCGCGGGCTGCAACTGCAGGAAGTCTCATCCGCAGCACTAACGTCCCGCACGGAGAGCAGCTCATCGCTTGGCCTCTACCAGCTGCAATGGCGCGAATCCCCACGACCTGCGACAGCCGTGACGGTAAGTCTCGCGGGCAATTGGCTACTGTTCGTTGACGATGACGACCTGGCCGAATCGTTGGCACAGCAGTTCACGGACCGCGGGGATCACTGCGTGTTGATCAGCGCGGGAAGTGAGTACAACCTGGACGGGTCACCGGCCGAATCCATCCGGCGAGGCAGCGTCCGCCGTGAATCGGCCGCCGACTTCACGCGCCTGCTGCGCGATTTGTGCGCTGAGGCTGCAAGCGGACTGGCAGCGCGGCAGTTGCGCGGCGTAATTCACTTGTGGAGTATGAGCTTGCCGTGCGATGCGCCGGCAGCGTTTGACGCTTCGCATCGCCACGGTTGCGGTTCTGCGCTGCATCTGATTCAAGCCATGATGGGATCGTCCACACAGGCTGGCCTCTGGCTGGTAACGCGCGGAGTGCAGCAGTTGCAGGGGTTGGCGCCTGATATTACGTCATTGGCCCAAGCACCGCTGTGGGGGTTCGGCGCGGTTGTGGCCGTGGAACGACCGGAGCTTCGCTGCGTGCGCTTGGACCTCGACCCCGCAGTGCCCGCCGCGTGGCAGGCGAAGGATTTGCTCGCCGAGCTATCACTGCCGGGTACCGACAATCAGATTGCCTTCCGTGGCGGTAGCCGCTACGTGCCCAATCTTGTACGTTCGCTTGGGGAGCCGCAGGCGTCGGTCTGGGATCGAGGCACGATACTCATCACGGGCGGTCTGGGGGATGTGGGACTGCACGTGGCAACGCGGCTGATCGCCCGCGGTGCCCGGCATGTCGTGCTCACCAGCCGTCACGACGCTCAATCGGAACGTCAGCATCAGGTGCTCGAGATGCTGCGGCGGAGCGGCGCCGAAGTACGGGTAGTGTGTGCTGACGTTTCCCGCCGCCACGAGGTCGCGCGGTTGGTGGAGACCGTGCGGCGAACGCTGCCGCCGCTGCGCGGTGTCATCCACGCGGCTGGAGTTCTCGACGATGGAGTCCTGGAACGGCTGGAGTGGGCGCAATTCGAACGCGTGCTTGCTCCCAAGGCCGCGGGGGCGTGGCATCTCCATGAACTGGTCGGCGATGTCGACTTCTTTGTCATGTTTTCGTCGGCGGTGGGACTGCTGGGAGCGCCGGGACAAGCCAACTACGCTGCGGCCAATGCGTTTCTCGATGCCCTGGCCCGATATCGGCACACCCTGGGGTTGCCGGCGACGAGCATCGCCTGGGGACCGTGGGAGATCGGAATGACCGCCCGGGCAGGGGACGCCCTCCGATCCCGCTTGGCGCGTGGCGGCATCGGCCTGATCCAGGCCGACATCGGCTTGGACGTTTTCGAGCGATTGCTGGAGCAGCCCCTGTCCGAGGTGGTGGCAATCGACGTCGACTGGGCGCGTCTCTCCGCGCGCATGCCCGGCAATCCGCTTTGGGCTGAACTCGCGCCGCGCATCGGCTTAGCCGGCCCCGATTCGGAGTCCTGGTTGATGCGGATTGAACAAACGGTTCCCGCCAACCGTCTGCGGTTGCTCGAAGGGCTACTTCGCGCCGAGGTCGCCGCGGTGTTGGGTTGGGAGTCCGCGGACCGTGTGAGCGTCAAGCAGAACCTGTTTGATCTGGGAATGGACTCGATCACCTCGGTGGAACTGCAGTCGCGTCTGGCCGCGCACCTCGGCCGCTCACTTCCGCTCACCTTGACCTTTGACTATCCCAACGTGCGTGCCTTGGCGAGATACGTTGCCGAGAGTCTGCATGTCAGCGCCGAGGCGCCGGCCGAGCCGGACGGCGGCGAGGAAGTGCCAGCGGATGCCCAGCGGCTGGCTGCCATGTCCGAAGAAGAGGTGCAGGCCCGGTTGTTGGAGAAATTCAAACAGTTAATGTAGTTGCCACCATGGTATGCGTACACGCCACGGGGTGGGGCCCTCATGACCGAACCGCAGAACGACGCTGGAAAACTGTCGCCACTGAAGCAAGCCTACCTGGTTCTGGAGAGGACCCAGGAACAGCTGTCGTCGCTGGAGCGATCGCTACGGGAGCCGATTGCCATCGTGGGCCTGGGTTGTCGCCTGCCTGGCAGTGCGAACACGCCCGAGGCGTTCTGGCGCCTGTTGGCGCTTGGTCAAGATGCGATCACCGACGTGCCGGCCAACCGCTGGGACGGTCTCGCGTTTCTGGATCCCGATCCGGACACTCCGGGCAAGATGGTCTCGCAGTGTGGCGGCTTCGTCGATGAAGTCGAGAGTTTCGAC
>Ga0233425_10009539_pt1 | contig 12234 bp, 6 predicted proteins | sample Watercolumn_Towu_2_FD_181712 | JGI IMG/M metagenome (GOLD analysis project Ga0233425, IMG submission 181712) | Freshwater microbial communities from Lake Towuti, South Sulawesi, Indonesia - Watercolumn_Towuti2014_140_MG | ecosystem: Environmental > Aquatic > Freshwater > Lake | place: Indonesia...
TCGACGAGCGCTGCAACGACGGCCAAGTACGGCGCCGGCAACGACGTCACGGGACAGAGCCCCAATCTGACCGTCTCGGGGGTGGATGCCCGCGCCAAGCTGGCGGAACAGTACAACAGTCTGCTGACGCAGATCACACAGCTGGCCAAGGATTCGAGCTTCAACGGCACCAATCTGATCAGCAACGGCGACTCCTCGAACAAGCTGCACATCGCCTTTAATGAAAAGGACAGCTCGAACCTCGACGTTCAGGGTAAGGACCTGACCTCGGATGGTCTCAGCCTCACCTCGATCACCGGTAATTCCGGCTCGAACGTGAACGGCCAGGGCAACTTCCTGCTCGACACCGACATCAAGGGCACCCTGACCAAGCTGGGTTCGGCCTCGGATACCCTGCGCACGGCGAGCTCGACCTTCGGTTCGAACCTCTCCGTGGTGCAGAACCGGCAGAGCTTCTCGAAGAATCTGATCAACGTGCTCGACACCGGCGCGGCGAATCTGACCAACGCTGACCTCAACCTGGAAGCAGCCAACTCGCAGGCGCTGTCGACGCGTCAGTCGCTGGGCATCTCGGCGCTGTCGCTCGCCAACCAGGCGCAGCAGAGCATCCTCCAGCTCCTGCGCTGATCGCGCGACCTGAGACGCTGGACACCGAAAAGGAGACGGTCGGAGCTTTGCTCCGGCCGTCTCTCTCATCAAAAATCGAGAAATGTTGATCTCGGGGAGGGAGTGTTAACGATACGGCAACCCGAGACGTGGTGAATTAACCCTAATGCCAGTTCGGTATCGATCTGAACGGGGTTGTCACCCATGTCTTCCAGTGTCACGCTTTCCGCCGCCACCCGTCAGAACCTGCTCTCGCTGCAGGACACCTCGGCGCTGACGGCCACCACTCAGAACCGCCTCGCCACCGGCCTCAAGGTTTCCTCCGCCCTCGACAACCCCGTCAACTTCTTCACCGCGCAGTCCTTCAACAGCCGGTCGGGCGACCTCGGCGCGCTGCTCGATTCGATCTCGAACGGCATCCAGACGATCCAGGCGGCCAACCAGGGCATCACCTCGATCCAGAAGCTGATCGACTCGGCCAAATCGACCGCCAACCAGGCGCTGTCGACCCAGATCACCACGACCGGCACGGCGACCAGCGACCTGTCACTCAGCACGACCAGCTCGACCAGCGTCACGTTCTTCGTCAACGGTACGTCCAAGTCTGCGACCGTCGGCGGTTCCGCCACCGCCGCGACCATCGACGCGGCAATCACCTCGCTCAACACCGCGGCCGGCTCGACGATGTTCTCAAAGGACACGACCGGCAAAAAGATCGTGCTGAATGCCAGCGCTGCCGTTGAGTTCGCCAGCACGGCTGGTCAGACGGCACTCGGGTTCACGGCCGGTTCGACGAGCGCTGCAACGACGGCCAAGTACGGCGCCGGCAACGACGTCACGGGACAGAGCCCCAATCTGACCGTCTCGGGGGTGGATGCCCGCGCCAAGCTGGCGGAACAGTACAACAGTCTGCTGATCCAGATCACACAGCTAGCCAAGGATTCGAGCTTCAACGGCGTGAACCTGATCAGCAACGGCGATCCCTCGAACAAGCTGCACATCGCCTTCAACGAGCGAGACACTGCTAACCTCGACGTTCAGGGTAAGGACCTGACCTCGGATGGTCTCAGCCTCACCTCGATCACCGGTAATTCCGGCTCGACCGCGAACGGCCAGGGCAACTTCCTGCTCGACACCGACATCAAGGGCACCCTGACCAAGCTGACCGGGGCCTCGGATACGCTGCGCACGGCGAGCTCGACCTTCGGTTCGAACCTCTCCGTGGTGCAGAACCGGCAGGACTTCACCAAGCGGATCGTCAACATCCTCGATACCGGCGCGGCGAACCTGACCAACGCCGACCTCAACGAAGAGGCCGCCAACTCGCAGGCGCTGTCGACGCGTCAATCGCTGGGCATCTCGGCGCTGTCGCTCGCCAATCAGGCGCAACAGGGCATCCTTCAGCTCCTGCGCTGATCGGCGGCATCGATCCTCGCAAGAGGGTTGGGGTTCAGGGGCGATCGCGCGGAGCGGTCGCCCCTTTTCGTCGTGCGAGCCGCGCATCCCCGACCTGTGCCCGCCCCGTCGTGTCCGGGCGAGCGCGTCCATAAATCAGCCGCGTTGTGCGCCGCTTGATCGGCACCGACACGCTGTCCGTGGCGTGCCGGCCGGAATCCTCAAACGCTCGATGAACGCCATCCTGATCAAGCTGTTCGCGACCGCGCTGACCCTTTCCCAGGTCACGACGCGGCCGGACGCGGTGCGGACGCAGTTCGACGCCGCCAAGGACGGCCCCGAGGTCGTGGCGATCCTGCGCGACGGCTGCGCCCACATGCGCAAGTCCTTCGACATCGAGGACATCAATCTCGACGAACTGATCTCCACGGCCATGGAGGATCCGAGCGCGGTGGCCGGCGACAACGCGCCCAAGATCCTGCACGGGCTCGATCTCAACGAACTGAACACGAGCTACAAGCAGTTCTGCAAGGGCGAGAACCCGGCCAATTCTCCCTTCGAGGCGGGGGCGGTGATCGCCTTCTACAACAATGCCGTGAAGGACCTGCCCTCGGCCGAGGCCCTGCGCGACATCAAGCTGCCCAGCGCCAGCGTGATCCTCGACGGGGCGGGCAAACCGTTCTCGGAGACCTTCGAGTCCCACGGCCGGCGCCTCGTGGTGCCGATCAGCACGGTGCCCGACCTCGTCCGGCAAGCTTTCGTCGCGGCCGAGGACAAGCGCTTCTACCAGCACCATGGCATCGACGAGCGCGGCGTGATCCGCGCCTTCGTCGGCAACCTCGCTTCGCCCGGACGCCCGGCGGGCGGCTCGACCATCACGCAGCAGGTCGTGAAGAACCTGTCGGTGGGCGACGACGTCACCTACGAGCGCAAGATCCGCGAGATGATCGTGGCCTCGCGGCTGGAGAAACTCCAGACCAAGCCGCAGATCCTCGGGCTCTATCTCAACGGGATCTATCTCGGCCGCGGCGCCTACGGCATCGAGATGGCGGCGCGCAGCTGGTTCGGGAAATCGGTGGGCGCGCTCACCCTGCCCGAGGCCGCCCTGCTCGCCGGCCTGCCGAAGGGGCCGAACTACTACAGCCCCGACAAGTACCCCGAACGGGCGCGGGAGCGCCGCGCCTACGTGCTCAGCCGGATGAAGGAAGAGGGCACGATCACCGAGGCGCAGATGACGACGGCGATGGCCTCGGACCTCGGCATCAAGCCGCCGGACGCTGCGCGCCAGGATTCCGGCTTCTACCTCGTCGATCACCTGACCCGGGAGGCGCGCAGCTTCGCCGGGCTCGAGTCGCTCACCAGCGCGAGCTACACCGTGCGCGCCACGGTGAATGCCGGCTTGCAGAGCGCGCTGGAGAGTGCGCTGCAGGAGGGGCTCGCGACCTACGAGCGCGGCACCGGCCGCGCCCGCTACGAGGGGCCGGAGCTGAACCTCGCCGAGGCCGTGAAGAGAATCGAGGCCGCCTCACCCGCGCCGGAGCCCGCCGCCGAGCCGGTGCCGGAGGTGAGGAAGGGCGGCCGGAAAGCGGCTGCGGCGAAGGCGCCAACCAAACCCGCGGTGCAGCCGGCGTGGCAGCGCGCGCTGGTCTCCGCCCGGCCGCCTCTCTACGACGTGCGCTGGCCGCTCGCCGTCGTGCTCCAGACGGGCAAGAACGGCACCAGGGTCGGCCTGCCCGACGGACGGGTCGCGAGCCTGGAGCCGGGTCCCGCGCGGGGAAAACTCCAGCTCTACGATGCCGTGCGGGTGCGCCTGCGCGAGGGCAGGGGCAGCCTCCGCGCCGACCTGCGGGTGCGCCCCACCGTCCAGGGCGCGGCCCTCGTGCTGGAGAACCGCACGGGCAGAATCCTGGCGATGAGCGGAGGCTTCTCCTACCCGTTGAGCCAGCTCAACCGGGTGACGCAGACCGTGCGCCAGCCGGGCTCGACCCTGAAACCGCTGACCTACCTCGCCGCGCTGAACGCCGGCCTCCAGCCCAACACGCTGGTGATGGACGCCGCCGTGACCCTGCCGCCGATCGGCGGAACTGGCGATTCGTGGTCCCCGAAGAACTATGACGGCGGCGGCTCCGGCGCGACGACGATCCGGCGTGGGCTCGAATTCTCGAAGAACCTCGTCACGGCCCGCCTGCTCCAGGGCGGCATCGCCGCCAAGGCCCCCGACAGCCTGCAGCGGGTCTGCGACATCGCGCTGGAGGCTCAGCTCTACGCCGAGTGCGAGCGCTACTATCCCTTCGTGCTCGGCGCCCAGCCGGTTCGGATGATCGATCTGGCCAGCTTCTACGCCGCCATCGCCAACGAGGGCGCGCGCCCGAGCGCCTACGCCCTGGAATCGGTCGAGCGCGACGGCAAGCCGGTCTACAGCCATCCCGACAAGGCGCCGGTGCGGATCGGATCGGCCGACCGCGTCGCCTTCTACCAGCTCAAGACCATGCTCCAGGGCGTGACCCAGCACGGCACGGCCGCGGCGCTCTCGGGCATCTCAGCCTACGTCGCGGGCAAGACCGGCACTTCGGAGAACGAGAACGACGCGTGGTTCGCCGGCTTCTCGAACGAGATCACGGTGGTGGTCTGGGCCGGCTACGACAACGCCGACGGCGTGCGCCGCACGCTGGGCCGCGGCCAGACCGGTGGTCACGTCTCGGTGCCGATCGCGAAAGCGATCTTTCAGGCGGCCTGGGCCAACGGGGTCGCGCGCACGCCGCTGGCCCCGCCGTCGCCCGAAGCGAAGGCGTTCATCGCCGACCTGCCGATCGAGCCGAGGAGCGGCCAGCGCGTCGCGGGCGGCGGCTTCATCGAACATTTCCGCCTCAAGGGGGGGCAGGTCGCCGACACGCAATACGCGCTGGTGCCGCGCGACACGCTCTATGCCATGCGCCCCGACGCGGAGGATGGCGATTACGGCAATGCCGAGGACGGGGCGGACGTCGCCGGCGACCTCTTCGGCAACCTGCCGGGCGGGCGCCGCAGCACCGACGATCCCTTCGCCCAGCGCCGCAGCGCCGAGACGGAGTCCGATCGGACGGCCGATCCCTGGGGTCTGCGCCGCGACCGGCGGGAGGAACCGCAAGCCTGGCCCGGCCGCGACCGCTACGGGCAGGTCAATCCGGTGCCGTTCGGCTCGCCCTTCGACGACGACGGCGACACCCGCGCCCGCCAGCGCCGCCGCGATCCCGACTACCTGTTCGGCGACGACCCCGGCTACTGACACCACGCCCTTCGACGCTTTCCCCTCACCGATTCATCCGAGGTCCGCTTTGCCCAGGCGATTTCCGGCCGCCCTTGTCGTCGCGCTCGCGCTGGCCGTGCCGGCCCAGGGGCAGGAAGCGGCGAAAGATCTTCCCAAACCCGCCGCCCTGGTCTCCGACCGGGTCAAGGACGTGCCGGCCCTGACCCCAGGCGACGCCGCGAGCCTCAAGCCCGGAACGGTCCTGTTCAGCGATCATCGCGAGGCCGCGTCCACCAACCCGGAGAGCGGCCTGATCGCTTTCGAGGCGTGGCGGAAGAGCCGGCCGCAGGAGGCCGCGGCGCTGAGTCCCTGGCCGGGCTACACCGAGCCGACCTACACCCAGACGGTGAACGGCGTCGCCAAGCAGCGTCACGAGACCCTGAAGGTCTACGTCGCGGAGGGGCGCTTCGTCGTCGCCAAGCCGCCCTCCGCCATCGACCTTGCCGCCTTCGCCAACCTCGACTTCCTGGCCAAGATGGACCCGGTGATCCGCCATAAGCGGCTCGACCCGGCCGAGGCGACACCGACCAAGGATCCGGCCGCCGCCTTCGCGAAGCGCCCCGACCGGCCCTGGTGCGGGGCCGGCGGCGTCTGCATCGAGTCGCGCTACGATCTCGAAGGCAAGCTGCCGCTGGGCGTGAAGCTCGCCAACAAGCTCGAACTCGGCACCTCGAAGAAGGTCGCGGAGTTCGTCTCGTTCCAGAGCGAGTTGCGGGTGCTGCCGCCGGGCGAGGCCGCGGGCCTCGCGGCGCTGACGAAGATCGACACGCCCGTGGCCGGCGGGCTCGAACAGACCATCTTCTGGGTCAACCAGATCCTGCGCTTCGGCAAGTTCCTGGCGGTGATGCAGCCGGCCCCGGACGACCCGAACCGGACGGTGGTGACGACCTACATGGCGCTCGCCATCAAGGCGGACGTGCTGGAGCGCAAGCAGGAATATGCCCGCGTGCCGGTGCTCAAGAACCTGCTGCCGGTGCAGGTCCTGATGGGCAATTCCTCGTTCAACACCGGGACCTCGATCAGTGCCGGTGTGCCGACCTACGCCCGCAACCGCATCGTCGCCTTCGCCGACGCCCTGGCGAAACGGTAGCCCACGTTCGGGGTGTCATCCACCCCTCACAAAACTGTGTGCAATGTCACTGCTGTCGCCGATAGGTCACAGACATTCTCTGGTATATTGGATAAAGTTCAACGACTCGTTCCTGAGACCGCGAGTCACCTCAGTCGGCGTGCCCTCCATGGGCGCGCCGCTTTTTGTTGGCGTGTAGCTCTCACGGACTGCCGGGGCCTCCGGCGAGGCCGGCCAGGGTGAACAGGTCCACCGAGAGCTTGGCGCCGATCACGAGGGCGTCGGGGATGTTCTTCGGGTAGTAGGGAAACCGGGTTTGATCCGGGTTGACGATGTATTGCAGATTCGGCGTGAGCCGGATCGCCGGCGTGACCTGCAGCCCATAGTTCAGCTCCATCATGATCTGCTGCCTCGGGATCCTGCGGAACAGGCCGAGGGAAGCCTGGGCCGCCTCGATGTTGCCGAGCGCCAGGGGGCTGAAGGTTTGGCAGTTGATGACGAAGCCCACCGTGTCGTAGGGCCGCCCGGCGAAGGTGCCGGTCTGCAGCGCGCCGATCTCCAGGAAGTAATCCTCGATCAGGCGGCCGCCCGCGCCGGCCATCGCGACGCCGAACAGGGTGAGGCCCTGGATGCCCTTCGGATCGGGGCGCCAGACCATCTGATCGAAACGGGCATAGACGCCCGAGCGGCCGAAGCGGGTGGCGGGGGACAGTCCCGTCAGCACTGCCCGGCCACCTGCCACGTCGCGCACCGGATCCGTGTAGTCGGAGCGGTCGATCCAGCCGCCGATGCCGTAGTTGCGCGGCAGTTCGTCGTTGGTGAAGGACGTCGCGTAGCCGAGCTCGAACGGCACGATCGCGCCGGTCGCACCCCTGGTCGAGAAATCGAGGCCGTTGTCGCCGGGCTGCTGGTGCAGCGGGTTCACCTCATAGGCGCCGACGTGGAGGAACACCCGGTCGGTCAGCCAAGCCTTGGCGTGACCGCCCCAGCTCGCCACCGGCCAGAAGGTGAAGTTCGAGGTCTTGAACACGAAGGTCGGGTTGCCGCAGGCGGAGTTCGTCTGGAAGTTGCAGTAGATCGGCGAATTGAGGAAGTTGATGTTCGCCACCAGGCGCCCGACCTCGATGTCGAGCCGGTTGTCGAACAGCTTCTGCTGGTAGGAGAGCAGCGTCAGACGTGTGGTCTGGCCGCCCCCGAAAATCTCCTGCACGCTCGTGTTGTTGCCGATGACGTCATTGGCGAGACTGCGGCCGTGGCGGTTGGTGACCGCGACATGGAACGAGCTGCCTTCGATTCCGGCCAGCCGCCGCAGGTCGGCGTCGATGCCGAAGAAGAGCTGCCGGGCCCAGGCCGCGCCCCGGCGAATGCCGCCGACGGGATTGGTCGCCTCTTGTCCGGTGTAATTGAGCAGGAACGAGAGGCCGTTGCCGAGGTCGAATGTGCCCGGCGGCAGGGCGGGAGGCGTGGCGGTCTGGCCAAGCACGTCGGCGGCGGCGGCCGCGCTGCCGTCGCCGCCGAAGCTCCGCCGGGGCGGCGCGCGCCGTGCCAACCGCCGCAGGACCGGGCGGCGGATCGCGGCCGGCGCTCCGAGCCGGGGTCCGGCGAGACCGGGGGGCGCGGACGCCTCCTGCGCTTCGGCCAGCCTCGTTCCCCCCGCGAGCGCGGTGCAGAAGCCGAGCGCCGCCCATGCCGCCTTTCCAGCCTTCATCCCGGTTCCCCTCTCCCGACGTCCTCGCGGTCCGGTTGCCCGAACGCGAGTGCGTAATTCACTAGAAGTTGTATTATGGTGCGCGGGCCGGGACGCGGTCCGATCGGCGACGGCCGATGTCGATCGGGCGGTGCCGGTTGCGCCGGGGCCGCCCTTGCCGGTCAGGCCGCGCGCATCTTGAGGAGACCGACCAGCAGACCCGTGACCAGGCTGCCGACGGCGAGCGCGATCAGCGCGCCCGTCACGTTGCCGACCGCGTTGGGGATCGGCAGCACGAACAGGCCGCCATGGGGCACCTTGAGGGTCACGCCCGAGGTCAGGGCGATGGCGCCCGCGACCGCCGAGCCGGCCACCATGGAGGGAATCACCCGCAGCGGATCGGCCGCGGCGAAGGGGATGGCCCCTTCCGTGATGAAGGCGGCGCCGAGCACGGCCGCCGCGCCGCCGGCCTCGCGCTCCGGCGCCGTGAAGCGGGTCGGGAACAGCCGGGTGGCCAGGGCGATGCCGAGCGGGGGCGTCATGCCGCCGAGCATGACCGCCGCCATGGGCGCATCGACGCCGGAGGAGAGCAGCGCGGCGGCGGAGGCGTAGGCCGCCTTGTTGATCGGTCCGCCCATATCGACCGCCATCATCCCGCCCAGCACGAGGCCGAGCACCAGGGCGCTCGCCCCCTGCATGCCCTTGAGCCACTCGGTGAGCGCGGCAAGGACGGCGGCCACCGGCACACCGACCACATAGATCATCAGCAGGCCGGTGATCGCGGTGGCGAGCAACGGCAGGATCAGGACGGGCTTGAGGCCCTCCAGGTTCCTGTGCAGGCGGATGTGCTTGTTGAGGAATGCGGTCGTGTAGCCGGCAATAAAGCCCGCCGCGATGCCGCCGAGAAAGCCCGCCTGGAGGTTCGCCGCCAGCATGCCGCCGATCATGCCCGGCGCGATGCCCGGCCGGTCGGCGATGGAATAGGCGATGTAGCCGGCCAGCGCCGGCACGATCAGGGCGAAGGCCGCCTTGGCGCCGATTTCGCCCAACGCGTAGCCGAGCGTGCCGGCATTCTCCGGTTTCATCGCGTCGATGCCGCCGACGGCGAAGGCGAGCGCGATCAGCAGGCCGCCCGCCACCACGAAGGGCAGCATGAAGGAGACGCCGGTCATCAGGTGCTTGTAGGCGCCGGCCTTCGCCTCGGCTGCGGCCGGGCGGGCGGGGCCATCGGCCGTCGCCTCGGTGCCGCCCGCCGGCTGAATCCGCGCCTCGGCGAGCGCGGTGGCGATCAGGCCCTTGCCGTCGCGGATCGCTGCCTTGGTGTTGGTGGCGTAGACCCGTTTGCCGGCAAATCGCGCCCGGTCGACCCCCGTATCGGCGGCGATGAGCACGATGTCGGCCGCGGCGATCTCCGGCGCCGTCAGCGCGTCGCGGGCGCCGACCGACCCTTGCGTCTCGACGCGGACGTCGTGGCCGAGCGCCTGGGCCGCCGCCTGGATGCCTTCCGCCGCCATGAAGGTGTGGGCGATGCCGGTGGGGCAGGAGGTGATCGCCACGATTCTTTTGGGACCGGCCGCAGCACCCGCGGCGGGGGAGGGGGTCTCGGCCCCGGTGATCAGGCGATCGAACACGGCGTTGACGTCACTCAGCACGTCCTCGATCGCCGCGCGGGCCCGGTGCAGTGCCCCGAACCGTCCCTCGCCGAGGTCGCCCTCGCCGACGAGCAGCACCGCCCGCGCCTCGGCGATGGCCGCCTCGGGGATCGGGTTGGCGCTCGCGCCACTGCCGCGGACTTCGAGGGTGATCGGCGTGTTGCGCCGTCCGGCCGCCTTGCGCAGGGCCTCGGCGGCGAGGACGGCGTGGGTGGAGAGGTCTCCGCCTCCCACCACGGCCAGAAGCTGTGCCATGGGTTTCCTCCTCGGATTTTGTTCGTCCTGTCCGCGGCCCGCATTCCTCACCCGCACAAGGGGGAGGGTCGTTCCGGTCGCGCCTAGGAGATCTCTTCGACGCAGATCTCGGCGGCGATCGCCTCCACCTCCGCCCGTCCCGGCAGGTTCGCCCCCGTGCGGCTGAGCTTGCCCGCGGCGAAGGCGAGCGCCCGGCGAGCGAGATCGGGCAGGGACAGGTCGTCGTGCAGCCCGGCGACGAGTCCGGCGACCAGGGCGTCGCCGGCGCCGACCGTGCTCGCCACCCGCGTCGGCGGCGGCAGCGCCCGCAACGCGCCCTCGGACGCGACGAACAGCGCGCCCTCGGCGCCCAGCGAGACGCAGACCAGGGCGACGCCCGCGCGCTGGCATTCGCGGGCCGCGTCGAGCACGTCCGCGAAGGTGGGCAATGGGCGCTTGGCCCATTCCTCCAATTCGTGCCGGTTCGGCTTGATCGCGTCGGGAAGGCCGTCGCGGCCCGCAGCGAGGGCAGCGGCGAGCGCCGGTCCGGAGGCGTCGAGCACGACGCGGGTGCCCCGCCGCTTCAGCTCGGCGGTGAGCCGGGCGTAGGCGTCGGGCCCCAGCGAGCGCGGCAGGCTGCCGGCGAGCACGGCGAGGCTGCCGGGGCCGGTGAGATCGACGAGCACCGCTCGCACCGCCTCGACGGTGGAGGGCCCGAATTCGAGCCCCGGCAGATTGATGTCGGTGGTGTCGCCGCTCGCGGCGTCGAGCAGCTTGAGATTCGTGCGCGTCTCGCCGGGGATCCGGACGAAGCGGTCGTCGATGCCCTTGGCGGCGAGAAGCTGCGCGAAGGGCGCGGCGTTGTCCTGGCCCAGCACGCCGGTGACAGAGACGGGCAGGCCCCAATCGGCAAGGCAGCAGGCGACGTTGACGCCCTTGCCGCCGGCATCCGCCCAGACGGAGCGGGCGCGGTGCACGCTGCCGGGGTTCAGCGCGTCGAGGGCGACGGTCTGGTCGATCGCCGGGTTGAGCGTGAGGGTGACGAGGCGCATCGCTCAGGCTCCCGCGGCGGCGGCATCGGCGGCGCTGTCGGCGGCCGGGTCGAGGGCGCGCACGGCCGCCGCGTCCTCCTGCGCGCAGGCGTCCATCGCGAGGGCCTTGAGTTCGGCCATGTCGCAGGCCCGCAGCCGAGCCTTCACGCCGGGCAGGTCGCGGGGCGTCATCGACAATTCGTGGACGCCCAGGCCCGCGAGCAGGGAGGCGCCGAACGGATCGCCCGCGATGCCGCCGCACACGCCCACGAACCGTCCGTGCCGGGCCGCCCCCTCGCAGGTCAGGCGGATCAGCCGCAGCACCGCCGGGTGGAGCGAGTCGGCCTCCGGTGCGAGGTCGGTGTTCTGGCGGTCGATGGCGAGCGTGTACTGGGTGAGATCGTTGGTGCCGATCGAGAAGAAGTCGCAGTGCCGGGCCAGCACGTCGGCTTCGATCGCGGCGGCGGGCACCTCGATCATGATGCCGAGCGGCACCTCCGGCGCGCCGATCTCGTCTCGGATTCCCTCGCAGATCTCACGGAGCCGCAGCACCTCGGGGACCGAGGTGATCATCGGCATCATGATCGAGAGCGGCGCGTCCTTACCCCGCGGCGCGCCGGCCGGCACGTGGTCCTTGGCCGCCCGGTAGAGGGCGCGCAGCTGCGGCTCCATCAGGTCCGGCCGGCGCAGCAGCAGGCGGGCGCCGCGCACGCCGAGGAAGGGGTTTTCCTCCCTCGGCAGGTGGAGATGGGCGACCTGCTTGTCGCCGCCGATGTCGAGGGTGCGCACGATGAGCGGACGGCCGGCGAGCGCCCTCAGCATCGCCGAATAGGTCGCGTACTGGTCGTCCTCCGACGGCGTGTCGCCGCGTTCCAGGAACAGGAACTCGGTGCGCATCAGGCCGACGCCCTCCGCGCCCTGATCCAGCGCCATCGGCACCTGCTCGGGATTGTTGACGTTGGCGCCGATGGCGATGCGGTGGCCGTCCCGGGTTTGCGCAGGCTTGGCCCGCTCCCGCGCTTCGGCCTCGGCCTGCTCGCGCTGGCGCGTCTGCCACGCTCTCGCCGAGGCGATGTCCGCCTCGCTCGGGCCGAGGTAGAGCCGTCCGGCGGTGCCGTCGAGGATCGCGACGGCGCGGTCGGCGAGGGCCAGCAGTCCGGGGCCGCCGGCGACCACGGCCGGGATGCCCAGCGTGCGCGCCAGGATCGCGGTGTGCGAGGTCGGTCCGCCCTGGGCGGTGGCGAGCCCGATGACACGGGCCGGGTCGAGGCCGG
>Ga0233425_10009540_pt1 | contig 12233 bp, 3 predicted proteins | sample Watercolumn_Towu_2_FD_181712 | JGI IMG/M metagenome (GOLD analysis project Ga0233425, IMG submission 181712) | Freshwater microbial communities from Lake Towuti, South Sulawesi, Indonesia - Watercolumn_Towuti2014_140_MG | ecosystem: Environmental > Aquatic > Freshwater > Lake | place: Indonesia...
CCGCTCCTACAAGGTCAGCGACAACCAGTACATCGAGAAGCGCTACATGATATACGAGGAGAGCGCCCTCGAGCGCGATCTCACGGCCAAACGGAAGGCGGAGGTGATGGCCTACCTCGATTCGCTCGTGGAGAAACGGGGGCCTTCGGGGGAGCGCATCGCGGCGCCGGCGGCCCCGAACCCGAAGGCCGATGACACGAGCCACCGGCTCCCGATGGAGGTCCGCCAGGCGGTCCAGACCGACATCCAGAGGATGATTGAGGAGCAGGACCGGCGCCGGGAGCAGAGGAGGAAGGGCTGAGCGGGCGCCCGGCCCGCTCAGGCCCCGCCCGCCTTCTCCAGAAGCTGCCTTATCTCCGCCACAGCGTCGATGTCGTCCCGGTCGGTGACCTGCTTCATGGCGCCCTTGAGATGGTGGGATTCGAGTTCCTTGTTCAGGTCGGTCCGAAGCTCGGCGAGCAGGCCCGTGAGCATCAGCACCGAATCGCTGGACACGGAGAACTCGAGGAAGCTCATCTCCGGTATTATCCTGACCTGGACGACGAGGCGGTCCGGCCGGCCCTTCGCCTTGCCAAAGTACCAGGCCTCCGCCCGGTAGGGCCTGTCCTCCCCAAGCTCCCGGACCAGGCGCACGTCGTGGTGCTGGACCGCCGCCTTGCCGACCTCGAAGGCCTTCTGCGAGGTCATGTTCGCGGGTATCGTGAAGACCTTGGAATCCTTCTTGTCGAGCTCGTCTGCGACCATGCGCTTGAGCATGGCCGTGTTTATGTTCTCGTCTGTGAACAGGATGGGGCACACGACCGAGGTCAGCTTCCGGGGCATCTTGACCGTCTCGAGGTTGCCCCGCGAGTCCTTGAAGGTCAGGACGCCCTCGAGGTAGGATTCCGTGCATATCTGCGGGTCCAGGTAGAACGCCACGGCCTTCTTCTCGCCCGGGCCCACGATGCCGATCTCGATCTCTCCCCGCTCCTCGGCCAGTTGCGGCTCGGTGTGGTCGAGGCGCAGCGTGTCCCGGTCATAGACCAGCTTGAAGGAGGCGTGGGTTATGACCGAGGCCATGGTGTTCTTGACTGCCACCTTGAGCCGGACGAAGCCCTGGTAGAACTCCACCTCGCTTTTCAACGAGACGGACACCTTCTGCCTCTCCACCAGCTCCTCCTGCGCGACATTGTAGGCCCCAAGCTGCGACAGGAACCGCCTCGCGTCGCTGAACGGCGTGGCGTCGCCGTCCCACTGCTGGAGCAGCGGGTCGTACTCGCTTTCGATGTTGCGGACCGCGGCCTTCATCTCGTCCCTGAAGCCCGCGGGCTCGCCGCCGGTTATCACCACGGCTATGATGACGCGCTTTCCCTTTTCGAATAGCACCTTGTCCCCGCCGAACTCCATGCTGCCGAGCTCGCCCTTCGTGTCCCGGCCGAAGCTGTCCTTGACGAACGCCTGCATCGCCGTGAGCATGCTCGTGAACACGTCGACGTCCATGTCCGCCTTCATCCTGCGGGTGGTGTGCAGGATGAGGCGCCCGTCGTTGTACATCAGGAAGATGTCCTCGATGGCGAAGCCTTTGGGCGCGGCCATGCCCGCGGCGCCGGCTGGACCGGAGGCCTTCTTCTGCCTCGTGACCGCAAAAGCGGCTATCCCGGCCCCGACGATGACAACGAGCGCGAGCAGGAGCCACTCGGCCATTCCGATTCCGACTGGACCGGAGGCCTCTACGGTCTTGAAGGTCCAGTTCGCCTCGCTCGCCAGCTGGTTGCCGTCGACATCCCTGGCCGAGGTGCCAATTGCGACCGAGTAGGTCGCCCCGGCCCGTAGCTTCTTGGCCGGTGTGAATGTGAATATCTTCCCTTCATTGTCGTAGGTCCAGTTGCCTTCCATAGTGGGGGAGATCCGGAACGCGGATATCACGGAAGCAGGGTCCATCTGCCGGTCGAACGCCAGCACGAGCTGGGCGTTCGTGCGGACGCCTTCTCCCACCAATGATCTGGCAAGGAGCTTGGGCTTCCCGGTCATCGGGACGCCGACCTTGAAACTGAACGTCACGCTTTCGGCGAGCGGGTTCCCGCTCTCGTCCGTGGCGGCCCGTGAGACGGTCACATTGTAGGTCCCGTTGCCGAAGCCGGCCGCCGGGACGAACCTTATCGTGAATCCCCGGCCGTCCTTCCAATGCCAGGTGCCGTTGACATGCGGGGCTATCGAGCAGGCGGCCTTCGTCGGGGTCTGGGCCATGGCCTCGCTGAAGTAGACCGTGATGTTCTTCCATCTGTCGACATTCTGGGCCCCGTCCAGGGGATCGGTCACGAGGACCGCCGGCGGCTCGCAATCGACCTCGCCGGGCGCAAGCGTGGTGAAGCTCCAGCCGAACGGCCGGAACATGCCCCTGCCGGCGCCGCTTTTCGCCGCGGTGCTGACGGTCACATTGTATTTCGTCTCGGGCAGAAGCGGCGAGCCCAGGTAGAAGAAGAACCTGTTGCCGGAGCTGTTGAAGCCGATGATGTTCACCGTTGGCGCTGCCGAGAGCGCGGAAACGACCGAAAGGGCGTTCATTTCACGGTCGAAGCCGATAATGATTATCGGGCTGAGCGGGGTCCTGGTCCCCTTCGGGGAATATTCGCTTACCCGGGGCGTGTCGGCCGGGATGATGAGGCGGACCGTGAACTTCCAGACCGTCAACGCCGTGCTGTTGACCCTGCCGTCGTTGGCGATGACCGCCCAGTAATAGGTGGCGCCGTCGGTCAGGTTCCCGGTGTCCAGGTAGGCGTCGTTCGTCCTCGTGAAGAGCGGGGGCAGCCCGGAAAAGTTGAAATCGGCCTCCGAGATGAAGACGCTGTAGGCCAGCCTGTCGCCGTCCTGGTCGGTGCCGCTCCAGGCCAGCCGGGTCGACGTGTTGGTGATGTTCTCGCCGTCTGTGGGCGCCAGCATGGAGACCTCGGGCGGGTGGTTCACCGGGGGAGGCGGCGGGATGTCCACCGTGAACATCAACACGGGCGGAAGGGTGCTGTTCTCGATGCCGTCGTCGGCCAGCACGGACCAGTAGTACATCGCCTTGTCGGCCAGGTTCGATATGGTCGCGCTGGTGCCGGATGTCTCGGCCGCCAGGCCGGGCAGGTACTCGACGAAGAACTCCTCCCGGCCGACGAAGACGTAGTATTTCAGGGGGTCGCCGTCCCCGTCGGTACCGCGCCATTCCAGCGTGACCGAGCTCGAGTTCACGACCGCGCCCCAGGCCGGGGTGGAGAGCTCCACCACCGGCCGGTTGTTGGGGTGGGCGAGGACGAACCAGCCCGATGTCCCGTTGCCCTCGCCCGGGATGGTCCGGTTGTCGTCCCGGGCGACCACGCGTATCCGGTAGCTCCCCGAACGGGCGGTCATCGTGTCCCAGTTCCAGCTTCTCGTGAGCCAGGTCAGGTTCGAGGCGAGAAGGGTGCTCCGGCCGGCCGCGTCCAGGAGGTGGATGTCGAACGTGGCGTTGTCCCGGTCGGGCTCGGAGGCGTTCCACTTCACGGGCTTGGTCCCGGTCCAGGCGTCGCCTGTTTTCGGCGAGGTGACGTTCACTACCGGGATGAGATTGTAATGTATCTTCAGCCCGGACAGCACGGGGCCCAGCTTTTCGTCCGTGGTGTTCAGGAACACGCGGTACTGCATCCACCGGCTCCCGTTGTGGACACCGCTCACCCGCTGGCCGCTGGAAGTGTAAAAGGTCCCGGCCGTCCCGTCGGGGCCGGTGAAGTTCGTGGCGTTCAGGGCGGTCTCGTTAAGGCCGCTCCGGAGCTGGAGGCGCAGGCTGGTCCCGGCCGGGACGGAGGCGTCCCAGGTGACGGCGCCGAAGAAGGCGGTCCCGTTGAGCTCGATGGCGGGCGATGTATAGTTTCCGGACCCGGTGAACCGGAGGCGGTTGACCGTCCAGATATCGCGGTTCAACCCGTATTGAGCGTCGCTCCCCCCAAAGAGCATCGTCTCCCTTTCGTTCCTGATGTAGACCGTCTTGTGGCCGAAGAGGCCCGGCAGGCTCTGGTCCGGCGCCAGCTGCTGCCAGGCGCCCGCCTTCACATCGAAGCGCCAGGTGTCGTTTTGAACGCCAAAGGAAATGCGCATCCCGCCGTAGAGCAGGACCTCGTCCCGGGAGCTGTCATACGTCAACGAGAAGCCCCACCGGTCGGACGGTTTTTCGGCGAGGCTGAGCTCGGTCCATTCATCACGGGTGAAATTGTAGGTCCAGGTTTCCCCGCCCTCCGTCTGGGCAAGCAGTTCTCCGGTCGTCTCCAGCTCGACTATCGGTATCCAGTTCTGCGTGGGGCCGGTTGCCGAGGAGATCTGCGACCATTTGTTCGAGGGCCTGAGGTAGGCGTAAAGATTGCCGTCCTCGAACGCCAAGATCCGCCTGGAGGCCCGGTGATAGATGACCGGGGTACCTCCCACCGGAGGCGGGCTGCCCGCGCTGAGGTTCGTCCAGGTATTTGTCGAACGGTTGAACGCGAATGTCTCCGGGGGGTCCTTGCCCTGCGGGTTGTAGAGCACCATCTCCTTGCGGCCCTCGTCGTAGGCCATCGCGTGGCCGCCGCTCCACTGGTATCCGGAGCGCAGGTTTTGCTGCTCGCAGGCCCGCTTCGGGCTCAGGAGCGTCCAGCGGGCCTGGCTCACGTTGTACGACCAGGTGTCCCCGCAGTCCGTTATTCCCCTGTCCCACCCGCCGAAAAGGAGGACCTCGCCGGCATCGCTGTCGTAGCCGATCATCGTGGCGGACCTCGTCGAGGGGGCCTTCAGCGTCCCCATCGTCCAGTTGTTGGCCGCCGGGTCGTAGCTCCAGCTGTCGGCCCTCCAGTTGTATATCGCCGGCGAGTCCCCGCCGACCAGGACGGTCTTGCCGCTCATCGGGTCGTAGGCCATCGAATGGGCGCTGCGGGGCGGGGGTGAGCCGATGGGTTGGAGCTCGGTCCAGGCGTTGCGGGAAAGGTTGTAAGTCCAGGTGTCGCGCCCCATCGCGCGCTCGGTCCCGGCGATGCCGCCGTAGAGGAGGAACTCCTTCTTACCGGAATCGTAGGCCATCCCGGAAAGCTCCCGGACGGGCGGCGAGTTCGGCGGGGTCTTGTTGGTCCAGAGGTTCAGGCCGAGGTCGTAGGTCCAGGTGTCGTTGAGCAGCGTCACGGTCGGCCGGCTCCAGAGCGAGGAATTTCCGCCGATGAGCACCATTACCTTTCCGGCCCGGTCGTAGGCCATGGAGGCGTATGCCCGCCCGGGCGGTGAGACGGCCGTCGTCCGGTTGGTCCAGGTGTTGGTGCTCAGATTGTAGCTCCAGGTCTCCGCGAAGGCCTTGTCGCCCGGATTGAAGCCCTGGCCCCCGAAGAGCACCATCTCGCCCCGGTCCGCGTCGAAGGCGAGGGAGTATCCGTACCCGACGAGCGGCGCCGAGGAGACGTTCTTGTTGGTCCACACATGGGTGGTGAGGTTGAAGGTGTAGGTGATGGAGGCATCGGGTGAGGTGGCCACAATCTCCCCGTTGATGCTGTCGATGGCGCCGGCGCCGATGGCATTCTGGACGGTCGACGTGTCATCCACGGAGATCGTCTTCCAATCATCGGTTTGGAGGTTGTATTTCCACACCCGGGAGGAACCATAGGTCCCGCCGGTCATCACCATTACCCCGTGGGCGGCGTCGTAGTCGAAAACTGGCCTCCACTGGGCCTCGGGGGAAAAGGCTCCGAGGTTCGTCCAGTTGTAGGGATGGTTGCCGGTGGTCTCGAGGTTCAGGCCGTTGGGGAACACGGCCGTGTTGTTCATCTTCCCATTCGTGAAATCGGCTGTCGAATGGCTCAGGACGCTGCCGGCGTCGGCCGGCAACGGTAGCAGGGACGGGGCGAGCACCAGCAGGGTCAGGACACAGGCCACCCGCGGCCCCCTGTGTTTGTGCGCCATTGTTTGACTATATTACTTTGCACATATTATATTCATTTCCATTCTCGGAACGGCGGGGGTCACATGCCATGAGGCGGGCCGGCCCATTTGTCCGCGCCCGCTCAGCCGCCATCGGGCTCCTTCGCCTTTTCGAGCAGGAGCCGTATCTCGGCCACGGCCTCCATGTCGTCCCGGTCGGTGACCTGCTTCATCGCGCCCTTCAGGTGGTGGGCCTCGAGCTCCTTGTTCAGGTCGGTCTTCAGCTCCGCAAGCATGCCGGTGAGCATGAGAAGCGAATCGCTCGACACCGAGAACTCGAGAAATGTCATCTCAGGGATAACGCGCACGCTTACCACCAGCCGGTCCGGGCGCCCCTTGGCCTTGCCAAAGTACCACGCCTCGGCCCGGAAGGGCTTGTCCTCCCGAAGCTCGCGCACCAGCCGGAGGTCGTGGTGCTGGACCGCGGCCTTTCCGACCTCGAAGGCCTTCTCCGGGGTCATGGTCGACGGGATGGTAAAGACCTTTGAATCCTTCTTGTCCAGCTCCTCGGCGGCCATCCTCTTCAGCATGGCGGTGTTGATGTTCTCGTCCGTGAAGAGCACGGGGCATACGACCGAGGCGAGCTTGCGGGGCATCTTGACGGTCTCGAGGTTCCCGCGCGCGTCCTTGAACGTCAGCACGCCCTCGACATGGGATTCCGTGCATATCTGCGGGTCCAGGTAGAACGCCACCGTCTTCTTCTCGCCGGGCTCGATTATCCCCAGGACCAGCTCGTCGCCGCGGGATTCCACGGGCGGCTCGATGCGGTCCAGGCGGAGGACGCTCTCGTTGAAAATGAGCTTGAACGTCGATTTCGCTATCATCGTGTCCATGTTGTTCTTGACGGCCACCTTGAGGCGCACGAAGCCCTGGTAGAACTCGAGCTCGCTGCGCACGGAGACGTCGACTTTGGCGGCGGCGGCCGCCGCAGGCTCCTCCGCCGCCCGGTAGGAGCCCAGCCTTTCAAGGAACATCTGGGCCCCGGCCAGCCGGGCGACGGAGCCGTCCCAGTCGGAGAGCACGGCCCCGAGCTCGCCCTCGATGTTGCGCACGGCCGCCCTCATGTCGTCCCGGAACCCGGCGGGCTCCCCGCCGGTGATGACCACGGCGACGACGACGTACTTGCCCTTTTCCAGGAGGACCTTGTTGCCGCCGTACTCCATGGATCCTAGCTCCCCTCCGCTGTCGCGGCCGACGCTCTCCTTGACGAACCCCTGGAGCGCCGTGAGCATCGAGGTGAATATGTCGACGTCCATGTCGGCCCTGAGGCGCCGGGTGGTATGCTGGATGAGCCGGCCGTCGTTGTACATGAGGAATATGTCGTCGATCGCAAAGCCTCTGGGTGCGGCGGCCGCGACCCTGCGGGCGGAGGCCCGGCCGCGCCGGGAAAGGGCGGCTGCAAAGCCCACGGCGACGACCGTTGCCAGAATCGCCGGTATGAGCCATTTCGGCACCGGATCACCTCCGTTCAGGGGTACCGTGTTAAACGACCAGGAATAATTTTGGTCAAGGAGGTTGCCGTTAATGCGTTTAGCCGTACTTGCCAGAGTGATGCGGTAGGTTTTCCCCGGGGTCAGATTATTCAACGGCGTGTACGTGAACTTATGCAACTCGGCGGGGTCGAATGTCCAGCAGCCATCCACATGGGGGGTAATTGTCAGGGCGGCGCTGACGGAGGTGAAGTTCATGGGGAGGTCGAACTCAAGAACCAAGGCCGTTCCGATTGGTACTTGCATGCCGTTTTCCGGTGTTTTTTTCACGAGGCGGGGTCTGACCGTATCATTGATGCCGACCGTGAAGGTGAATACGTAGTCGTCGGCGGCCCCTTCGGTTTTGTTGTTCTTGTTGCCGTCGAACGGGTTTCCATGAATGTCCCGGGCGCTCGAGGAGATGGTAACTGTATAGGTGCCATTGGGGAAGCCATCCTTTAGCACGTACTGGATTACAGTGGTGCTTACCCATTCCCAGTCGCCCCCAATCGACGGGCTTATAACGCAGGCGCGCTTTGTAACAGCCTGGTTCATATCGTTGTTGAACACGATGCTAACCGTTTTTTGCACCAACGGATTCTCGCCATGCCCCGGAATGGTCAAGAGCCAAGTAGGGAGATCGCTACCGCCATTGTTTTTGGTAATGAAATACCAAGTATACGGTTGGGGGAGATTCTTGCCGGCGACACTCCTGGCCGATGTACCAATGGTAATGGTGTAGGTGGTTAATGGCTCCAACGGGGCGTTGAATCCGAAACAGAATCTCTTTTTTTCTTGAGGCGTATATAGGATCGAAAATCTGTTCGGGTCTATTGAGAATGCTGAGTGAACGCTTTGAATGTCCATTTCCAAATTGAACTCTACAATGATCGTTGGAGAACACGTCACATTGGTAGTTGTCTCATTGGGATACTTGAAGATTATCCTGGGCGTGTCCGACATGTTTACGGTGAATTTCCAGACCGACGGCATATTCCCGTTCACCTTGCCGTCATTGCCGATGACGGTCCAATAATAGGTTGTCATGTCGGTGAGGTCCTCGAGAATGAAATATGTGTTGTTTGTCGTCCCTTTGGCAGGGGGCAGGCTCGAGACGTCGAATATGGCAATCCCCAGGAAAACGGAATAGGTGATCTTGTCTCCATCATTGGAGCCCTCCATCCAAGTCAGCTGTGTAGAAGTGCTGTCGACATCCGTGCCGTTCTCGGGAAAGGTAAGGGTCACCATGGGCGGAGAGTTATATAAGTTCACCCAGAAACTCCATACCTCGGGCACAGTACTGTTCTCCTGGCCGTCGTTGGCTATCACGGTCCAGTAATAATATTTTTTGTCTTCTAGGTTTGTCCGGGTGGAGTTGGTGTTACCGGTAAGCTCCCACGGGTCCGGAAGGGATTCCTCGGTGAATTCGCTTGTACTGACATAGACCTTGTAATTCAGCGTATCGTTATCCAGATCTTTCGAGGTCCATCCAAGCGTGATGGAGCTGGTGTTGATTTCTTGGGAATTCTCGGGCCAGCTAAGAGAGACCGTCGGGGCGCGGTTCGGATGGAAAATTGTGAAGTTGTCCGAGATGGCGCTGACGCTCAGGGGTATCTCCTTATTATCGTCCGTGACGGTGACACATATCCTATAGACGCCGCTGCTTGTGTTAGTCGTGTCCCACACAAATGGCCTGGTACCGTTTCCGGAGGCTAGAGTCTTGGGGGTGCGTCCGTCCGGATACAGAAGCGTTACAGTCCAGCTCATTACGGCTTTTTCGGGGTCAAATATTGTCCAGTTGATGGTCTGCTTGCCGGTCCAGTTGGAGGTGTTTGTTGGGGAGTTGATACTGACAGAATGTTTTCGGTTGTAGGTGATGTTGATGCTCTTCAGGAGGGGAGAGGACCAATTCGACTTGGAGCTCAGGAACAATCTATATTGTATGTACTGGCTATTGTTGTGAACGGAATGGAGCCAGTCTCCATTGGTGTAATAGCCGCTCGCATTGGCGTTCTTTCCAGTGAATTTCGAGGCATTGAGGGCGGCCAAGTTCGCGCCGCTCCTCACCCGGGCCAGGATGCTCGTGTTGTCCGGGAGGTCGGCGCTCCAGCTTATGCGTCCGAAATAGGATTCGCCACCGGTGTCAATTATGGTTGAATTGTAATCACCGGTCTGGCAATAGTTCCTCCTGTCGAACGAGTACAGGAACGGGTACGATGACGGCGAACCGACCCCGCCCAGCATGTGCACCTCGTTCTGCGGCCCGCAGTAGAACGACGTCGGGCACGACATCTTCGGGAAGGGTGTCGGCGGGTTGAGCTTCGTCCAGGCCTGGGCGGTGACGTTGTAGCACCAGGTCTCGTCGGCGGGGAGGTTGCTCACTTCCCCCCCGGCGAGAACCGCCTCGTCGCGGAACGAGTCGTAGACCATCGAGAACCTGGTCCTGGCCGGCGGGTCATTTGCATTCGGCTTTTTCGACCACGAATTGTTTGTGTAAATGAATGTGACGGGAGAGTGCGCGATGCTTCCGTAGAGCAACAGCTCTCCGGTCGATTCGAGGCATACCATGGACGCATCATCGAAATTGTTCGGGGTGGAAAAGGACGCGTTGCAGGATTCCCAGGCGGGCCGGGCTCGGTTCAATGTATATAGACCGTTTTCCGTTCCCCCGAAGAGGAATGTCTCGCCGGTCCGGGGATTGTATGTCGCCGAAAAGACGCCGCTTGCGGCATTTCCGTTGAACGAGGCGCCCAGGTCTTTCCATTCCCTGCTGCTCAAGTTGAACAGGTAGGTATGGTTTTCGGCAAGCTTCGTGGAGCCCGCCATGGGGCCGAAGAGCATGAGGTCCCTGTTGCGCCCGTCGTAAACCATCGTCGAACCCGAGGCCTCCGAGCCCCAGCTGGTGCGCAGTCCGGACCGCACCGAGAGATTCTGGCAGGCCCTGGTGGGCGAAAGGAGCGTCCATTTGCCCGCGCAGCCGTCGAACTTCCAGGTGTCCCCGCAGTAGAGACGCGTGTTCAGCGCGTCCGGCACGAAAGCGCCGTCGTCCCCGCCGAAGATGTAGAACGTGCCGTTCCTGGCGTCCTGGGCATATTCCGCCCCGGTCCTCCAGGAGGGCGCGTTGCGGGTCCCCATCGCCCAGTTCCAGGTCTTGCCGTCGAGGCTCCAGCTGTCGGCCCTCCAGTTGTACTCGGCGTGCCCAAGCCCCCCCGCCATTATCAGCAGGCCCTTCCCGGCGTCGTACGCCATCGAATGGCGGCTTCGCGGCGCGGGCGCGGAGTCGTTCGTCCGGTTGGTCCAGGCGTTGCCGGACAGCCGGTAGGTCCAGGTGTCGTTGACGAATTCCTTTGAGCCGGAGATGACACCCCCGAAGAGAACGGTGTCGTTGGGGGGACAGTGGACCATCGCGGAGAACTCCCTGGCCGGCGGGGAGGTGGCCGGCGTCTTGTTGGTCCAGGTGCTGTTCCCCGGGGAGTAGACCCAGGTGTCGCCTTGGAGCGTTTTCAGCCCGCCGACCGTCACGCTCCCGCCGTACAGGATGACCACGCCGTTTGAACGGTCGTACGCCATCGTGGCATTCGCCCGGCCGGGCGGGGCCACGCTGGTCGACGGACTCGTCCAGGTGTTGGCGGCCGCGTCGTAGACCCAGGTGTCGTTCGGATAGGCCCCGCCGGACACGCCGCCGAAAAGGTAGGCCTTGCGGCTGGAATTGTCGAACGCGAGCGAGTACCCGGTCCGGGCCGTCGGGGAAGAGGCCGGGTTCAGGGGCGCCCAGTTCCCGTCGTTCGTGTAAGAATGGGCCGCGGATGCATTGGCCGAGAGCACTATCATCCGGGACTTGTTGTCGTCGTAGAAGCCCGCTCCGTCGACGGTGTCGGGCATGGCGCCCGCTGGCAGCCTGGCCCATTGGTCATTTCCCGCGTCGTACTTCCAGGCCTCAACGGTTGCTTTGCCGGTCGTGGTCCTGCTCCTCCCGACGAGGTAGCTTGCGCCCAGCACGGAATCGTACCCGAATGCGGGCGAGCATATCGTCGGTGGCGAGAAGACACACCCCTGCAACATCCAGTCGTCCGGGACGGTGGTCCGGCCGAGCAGAAGGCCTTGGGTCTCCGCTGTGGTGTTGTTGACCGTCCCGCCCTTGAAGTCGGCCGGGGAATGGAGAATCGCCGATCCGGACGCCGGCCAGGGCATCTGGGCCGGCGCCAGGAGAAGGAGGCAGAGCAGGATAGAAAGAGCATGCCGTGTCAAGGGACGGGGCATATTTGATAATCGGGCTCTTTCGAAATATATTTATCGATATGCTATTATAACCGTTTTTCAGGCCTTTCCCCGAAAGCTATTAAGCCCCTTCCGGCCAATACCCTTTTGGTGACCGCCATGCCCCACTACATACTGTTGAGCAATCTGACGGACGAAGGCTGGAAGACCGTGCGCGAGAAGCCCGACCGGATAAAGGAGGTCAACAAGGAGATTCAGGCCCTCGGCGTCAAGGTCGTCGGCCAGTGGGCCTGCCTCGGGCCCTTCGACTTCGTGAACATCCTGGAGGCCCCGAACAACGAGACCATCGTCAAGGTGTCTCTGGAACTCGGCTCGCGCGGGACGGTCCGGATGCAGAGCTTCGCCGCCGTGCCCATCGACGAGTTCATCGCGACGATGAAGAAGAAATAAAGGCGCGCTGGTTGCCTGGAAGCGCGGGCCGAGGATGCCTCGCACTTAAGTGCGGGGAGCGTCACGCTGCATAGGGAGTGCCCCGCCGTTCACGGCGGGGGTGTCTCCGCCTGCGTCGGGGGATGCCTTCGTAGCTGATGCGTTCCCCGCTGGCGCGGGACCGCCGTT
>Ga0233425_10009541_pt1 | contig 12230 bp, 9 predicted proteins | sample Watercolumn_Towu_2_FD_181712 | JGI IMG/M metagenome (GOLD analysis project Ga0233425, IMG submission 181712) | Freshwater microbial communities from Lake Towuti, South Sulawesi, Indonesia - Watercolumn_Towuti2014_140_MG | ecosystem: Environmental > Aquatic > Freshwater > Lake | place: Indonesia...
GCTGTGGATCGACGAACGTCTCGAGCAACAGCAGCGGATGTCCGAAGTCCCGCTGCCAATCCCCGACGACCCGCCTCTCCAGAAGCGAAAGCACCCGCGAACCGACGTTCGGCCAGCGTCCCTCGGGCAAAATCAAAAAACGACTGTTGTTGGCGATCAGCTTGAGCCGGTCCTATTGCAGGCGGAAGTCCCAGCCGATCCAGCGATCGCGCACACCGCATTTCAGCGCCGCCGCCGAAACGGAAATCTGGGCCAACCACTGCTCCCGCCACGTCGCGACGTACCACAGCGTCTCGCCGATCTTGGGCAGGTCGCCCAGATAGTGGTACTGCGTCATCTGCCTCCGATAGCGCGCTTCTTCGCTCCGTGTGACAGGACGAAGGATCAGCTCCGACAGCGACTGGCCTTGGAAGATCGAACTCATGGGCGCGTTATACCCGACGGTCGCGCCTCTGTTCAGTAGCAGCACTCAACTTCTTGGCATCCCCTGAGATTCTTGATAGGACAAATTCGCCCTGGCCGTAAGACAGGAGGAGGTTGACGGACTCCGCCTTCCCCAGCATAATGCGCTTCTTTATGGAGGGGTTCCCGAGCGGTCAAAGGGGTCAGACTGTAAATCTGCTGGCATTGCCTTCGAAGGTTCGAATCCTTCCCCCTCCACCAGAGATTGCACGTGCGGGTGTAGTTCAATGGTAGAACCTCAGCCTTCCAAGCTGATGGCGTGGGTTCGATTCCCATCACCCGCTCCAAGGTGATTCGCCCATATAGCTCAGTCGGTAGAGCACTTCCTTGGTAAGGAAGAGGTCTCCGGTTCAAGTCCGGATATGGGCTCCATTGTATAAAAGCTAGTAGGCCTTTTTCTTTATTGGGAGTGATTGGGGATGTCCAAAGAAAAATTCACCCGAACCAAGCCGCATGTGAACGTGGGCACCATCGGTCACGTTGACCACGGCAAGACCACGTTGACGGCAGCGCTGACCAAGATCGGCGCGGAGAAGTTCGGTGGCGAGTTCAAGGCCTACGACCAGATCGACGCGGCGCCGGAAGAGCGCGAGCGCGGCATCACCATCGCCACCGCCCACGTCGAGTACGAGTCGCCGAACCGGCACTATGCCCACGTGGACTGCCCGGGCCACGCGGACTACGTGAAGAACATGATCACCGGAGCCGCCCAAATGGACGGAGCGATCCTGGTGTGTTCCGCCGCCGACGGCCCGATGCCGCAGACCCGCGAGCACATCCTGCTGGCGCGTCAGGTGGGCGTGCCCTACATCGTGGTGTTTTTGAACAAGGCCGACATGGTGGACGACGCCGAGCTGGTCGAGTTGGTGGAGATGGAGATCCGCGAGCTGCTGAGCACCTACCAGTTCCCTGGCGACGACACGCCGATCGTGATTGGTTCGGCGCTGAAGGCCTTGGAAGGCGACCAGAGTGACATCGGCGTGCCGGCCATCGTCAAGCTGGTGCAGGCATTGGATGACTACATTCCGCTGCCGGAGCGTCCCATCGACCAGCCGTTCCTGATGCCGATCGAGGACGTGTTCTCCATTTCCGGCCGCGGCACCGTGGTGACCGGCCGGATCGAGCGGGGCAAGGTCAAGGTGGGCGAAGAAGTGGAGATCGTCGGCATCAAGGCCACCACCAAGACGACCTGCACTGGCGTGGAGATGTTCCGGAAGCTGTTGGACGAAGGTGTGGCCGGCGACAACGTCGGGGTGCTGCTGCGCGGCACCAAGCGGGAGGACGTGGAGCGCGGCCAGGTGCTGGCCAAGCCCGGTTCGATTACCCCGCACACCCATTTCGAGGCGGAGATCTACGTGCTGTCGAAGGAAGAGGGGGGGCGTCACACCCCGTTCTTCAACGGCTACCGGCCGCAGTTCTACTTCCGCACCACCGACGTGACGGGAGCGGTGCAGTTGCCGGAGGGAGTGGAGATGGTGATGCCGGGCGACAACATCAAGATCGTGGTGAAGCTGATCGCGCCGATCGCCATGGAGGAAGGCCTGCGCTTCGCGGTACGTGAAGGCGGCCGCACCGTCGGCGCCGGCGTGGTTTCCAAAGTAATCGAGTAAGTTTTCAGTGCGGCGCGCCGGTCGTTCCCGCGGCCGGCGTTTCCGTATCAAGCCAATACAGGTCAGTAGCTCAATATGGTAGAGCAGCGGTCTCCAAAACCGCAGGTTGGGGGTTCGAGCCCCTCCTGGCCTGCCACTTTTCCTCATGAACGGTTAGCAACGAAGTGCCCTCGATGATGGCTGCGCAAACAGAGGCCGCCCATTCCAAGCTGGATACGGTGAAGTTCGTTCTCGCCCTGGCGTTGTTGGGATCGGGGGTGGTCGGATTCTATCACTACGCGTCCTACCCGCTTCCCTACCGTGTCATCGGCATCGTCGCCGATGTACTGGCGGTGTTGGGAATTGTGGCTACCACCCAAGTGGGCAAGACCTCCATTGCCTTTATCGGCGAGTCGAAAGGGGAAGTTCGCCGGGTGATCTGGCCCACCAGACAGGAGACCGTGCAGTCGACGCTAATCGTCGTGGTCTTGGTATTCGTGGTCGGAATCTTCCTTTGGTTGCTGGATATGTTGCTGTTCTGGGGAATCGGGTTGCTCACCGGGCAGAAGGTGTGACATGGCGTTGCGCTGGTATGTGGTTCACGCCTATTCCAATTTCGAGAATCAGGTAAAGAAGGCGCTGGAAGAGCGCATCAAGCGGGCCTCCCTGGAGCCGTATTTCGGCAAGATCATGGTTCCCACCGAAGAAGTGGTGGAAATGCGCCATGGCCAGCAGCGCAAGAGTGAGCGGAAGTTCTTCCCAGGCTATGTGCTGGTGCAAATGGAATTGAACGACGAAACCTGGCATCTGGTGAAGGAAGTCCCGCGGGTACTCGGATTCATCGGCGGCGGCGGGGATAAGCCTACGCCCATCACCGACGCCGAGGCCGAGGCGATAGTCAATCGGGTCGAGGCGGGGGTCAACAAACCTCGTCCCAAGGTGTTGTTCGAAGCCGGCGAGGTGGTCCGGGTCATCGAAGGACCCTTCAACGACTTCAACGGCGTCGTCGAGGAGGTCAACTACGAAAAGAGCCGGTTGCGGGTTTCGGTGTTGATTTTCGGCCGGTCTACGCCGGTCGAGCTCGATTTTGGACAGGTCGAAAAGGCCTGATTGACGCAGGGATGCCTGGGATGGCCCATTGCGGCGCATTCCGACCGTGTCACAGGGGAGCTTAATTCGGTTAAGCGCTTAACCCACCAGAGACTATCATGGCAAAGAAAATCACCGCATACATCAAGCTTCAGGTGAAAGCCGGCGAAGCGAATCCGAGTCCGCCGGTGGGCCCCGCACTGGGCCAGCGCGGCGTCAACATCATGGAGTTCTGCAAGGCCTTCAACGCGCAGACCCAGAACGTCGAGAAGGGCCTGCCGCTACCAGTGGTCATCACTGTCTACAGCGACCGCAGCTTCACCTTCATCACCAAGACCCCGCCGGCCAGTGTGCTGCTGAAGAAGGCAGTGGGTCTGACCAGCGGCAGTCCGCGCCCCAACACCAACAAGGTGGGCAAGGTGACCCGCGACCAGCTGGCGGAGATCGCTAAGGCGAAGGCACCCGACTTGACGGCTGCCGATCTCGACGCAGCCATCCGTACCATCGCCGGCAGTGCGCGCAGCATGGGCCTGGACGTGGAGGGCGTGTAATGGCCAAGTTATCCAAGCGTCAGAAGGAAATCCGCTCCAAGCTGGAGCCCGGCAAGGTGTATGCGATCAATGACGCATTTGCCCTGCTCAAGTCCCTGCCCAAGGTGAAATTCACCGAGTCCATCGACGTGGCCGTCAACCTCGGGGTTGATCCGCGCAAATCCGACCAGGCGGTGCGCGGCGCCACCGTGCTGCCCAAGGGTACCGGCAAGACCGTCCGGGTCGCCGTGTTCGCCCAGGGTGCTGCGGCAGACGCAGCCCATGCAGCAGGCGCCGATATCGTCGGCATGGACGACCTGGCGGCCCAGGTCAAGGCCGGCGAGCTCAACTTCGACGTCGTCATTGCGGCACCGGATGCCATGCGGGTGGTCGGCCAACTGGGCCAGATTCTAGGCCCTCGCGGTTTGATGCCGAATCCCAAGGTCGGCACGGTAACCCCGGATGTAGCGGGTGCCGTCAACAATGCCAAGGCCGGTCAGGTGCGCTACCGTACCGACAAGAAGGGCATCATCCACTGCACCATCGGCAAGGCGAGCTTCGATGAAGCTGCCTTGAAGGAAAACCTGGAAGCCTTGCTCACCGATCTCAAGAAGTTGAAGCCGTCCGCTTCCAAGGGCATTTATCTGAAGAAGGTCACCGTGTCTTCCACCATGGGCCCGGGCCTGGCAATCGATCAAGCCAGTTTGGCGGTTTAGACAGACTTTGGGTTGTCCGGGGCAGGCGACATCGTTCCGGACAGCCGTCAAAGACCGCAGGGGCGGTAACGCTTAATCAGCAAACCCTGCGTAGACGGTAAACCTAGACCAAACATTTGGCGTTTAGGAAAACCGTAGTGGGTCCTGCGGAGAGATTCCCAGGATTTCTTAATTGGGTTCCGGGCAGTTCACGAAACTGCTGTCCGGGTCAGTTGCCGGAGGTATCGAAGTGGCGCTGAGATTAGAAGACAAGAAAGCCGTTGTAGCAGAAGTTTCGGCTGTCGCAACGAAGGCGCTTTCGGCGGTTGCCGCGGAGTACCGGGGGTTGTCGGTGACGCAACTCACGGCGCTGCGCAAGCAGGCGCGCGAAACCGGCGTCTATGTGCGGGTGGTCAAGAACACCCTCGCCCGCAAGGCGGTGGAAGGCACCGAGTTCGCCTGCATGCAGGAGGGCTTGGTCGGTCCGCTGATCATCGCGTTCTCTCTGGAGGATCCGGGTGCCGCGGCGCGGCTCATCAGCGAATTTGCCAAGGGCAATGACAAGCTGGTGGCCAAACTGGTGGCAGTGGGTGGCAAGGCCTATGGTGCTTCCGAACTGGAGCGTCTGTCCAAGCTGCCGACCCGCGATCAGGCGATTGCCATTCTCATGGGCACCATGAAGGCGCCCGTCGAGAAGTTCGTCAGGACTTTGGCTGAGCCGACCGCGAAGATGGTTCGTACCGTCGCCGCAATTCGCGACCAGAAACAAGCTGCCTAACGGCTTTCAATCAGAACACTGGAGTTTTTAAAATGGCTGTATCCAAAGACGAAATTCTTGAGACCATTTCCAACATGACGGTAATGGAGATCGTTGAACTGATCTCCGCCATGGAAGAGAAGTTCGGCGTATCCGCCGCTGCCGCCGTGGCCGTGGCTGCCGCTCCCGCCGCTGCCGCGGCGCCGGTCGAGGAAAAGACCGAGTTCGACGTGGTGATGACCAGCTTCGGCGCCAACAAGGTCGGCGTCATCAAGGTCATCCGCGAAATCACCGGCCTCGGACTGAAGGAAGCCAAGGACTTGGTGGAAGGCGTTCCCTCCACCGTCAAGGAAGCGATCCCCAAGAAGGATGCCGACGACATCAAAAAGAAACTGGAGGAAGCTGGCGCTGCGGTGGATATCAAGTAAACTGCTGTCTCTTTCCCTCCCGCGTTTGGCTGGCAGCTGCGGCTGCCGGCCTTTTCGCGTTGCGCGGATTCAAGCGGCTTGGAGGTGAGGCGCCCGCGACCCAGGACGATGACAGGATGCATGTCCGAACAGTCGGATGAGGTTGCCTCCAGGGGCAGCCCGAATCAACATGAACATCGTATCACTCAAGTTCAAGCACACATCAGGTAAGGATCCAACATGGCATATTCTTTTACCGAGAAGAAACGTATCAGAAAGAGTTTCGGGAAACGGCAGGACGTCCTGGAAGTCCCCTATCTCATCGCAACCCAGGTCGAATCGTACAAGAAGTTTCTTCAGGCGGAAGTGCCACAATCCAAGCGGGCGGACGACGGTCTGCACGCCGCCCTCAAATCGGTCTTTCCCATCACTAGCCATTCCGGACATGCCGTCCTGGAGTACGTCAGCTACCGGCTGGGGGAACCGACCTTCGACGTCAAGGAATGCCAGCAGCGCGGGACCACCTTCGCGGCACCGCTGCGAGTCCTGGTCCGCCTGGTGATCTACGACAAGGAAGCCCCCGCCACCGCCAAGGTGGTGAAGGACATCAAGGAGCAGGACATCTACATGGGGGAAATTCCCCTCATGACCGACACTGGTACCTTCGTGATCAATGGTACCGAGCGGGTGATCGTGTCCCAGCTGCACCGCTCTCCGGGAGTGTTCTTCGACCATGACCGTGGCAAGACCCATTCCTCGGGCAAGCTGCTGTTCAATGCCCGCATCATTCCCTACCGCGGTTCCTGGCTGGACTTCGAGTTCGACCACAAGGACTGCGTCTACGTCCGTATCGACCGCCGTCGCAAGCTGCCGGCCACCATTCTGCTGCGGGCGCTGAGCTACAACAACGAGGAGATCATCCGGCTTTTCTTCGAGACCAACGCCTTCACCATCAGTGACGGTGCCATCTTTCTGGAACTGATCGCCGATCGCCTCAAGGGCGAGATCGCCAGCTTCGACATCCTGCTGGACGGCAAGCTGCTGGTGGAAAAGGGTCACCGCATCACCGCCCGCCACGTGCGCCAGATCGAGAAGGCCGGCCTCAAGAAGCTGGAGGTTCCGCGGGAATACCTGCACGGCAAGATCCTGGCCCACAACGTGGTGGACACCCGTACCGGCGAGCTGATCGCCAAGGTCAATGACGAGATCGCCGACGACGCCATCGGCAAGATGATCGCAGCCGGTGTCGAGCGGCTGGAGACCCTGTTCGTCAACGATCTCGACCGCGGGCCTTACATCTCCAACGCCATGCGCATCGACACCACGGAATCGCAACTGGAAGCCCTGGTGGAGATCTACCGCATGATGCGCCCCGGCGAGCCTCCCACCAAGGAGGCGGCCCAGGCCTTGTTCGAAAACCTGTTCTTCACCGCGGACCGCTACGACCTGTCGGCGGTGGGGCGGATGAAGTTCAACCGGCGTCTGGGGCGCGCCGAGGCCGAAGGGCTCGGTACCCTGGCGAAGGAAGACATCTGCGACGTGCTGCGGGAGCTGATCAACATCCGCAACGGTGCCGGCCAGGTGGACGACATCGATCATCTGGGCAACCGCCGGGTCCGCTCCGTGGGCGAGATGGTGGAAAACCAGTTCCGCCTCGGATTGGTGCGGGTCGAGCGCGCGGTCAAGGAGCGCCTGAGCCTGGCCGACGCCGAGGGCCTGCTGCCGCAGGAGATCATCAACGCCAAGCCGGTGGCCGCCTCGATCAAGGAATTCTTCGGCTCCAGCCAGCTGTCCCAGTTCATGGACCAGAGCAATCCGCTGTCGGAAGTCACCCACAAGCGCCGCGTCTCGGCCCTGGGGCCAGGCGGCCTGGCCCGCGAGCGGGCCGGCTTCGAGGTGCGCGACGTCCATACCACCCACTACGGCCGGGTGTGCCCGATCGAAACGCCGGAAGGTCCCAACATCGGCCTGATCAACTCCCTGGCCGTGTATGCCCGCACCAACGAGTACGGCTTTCTCGAGACCCCCTACCGGAAGGTGCTCGACGGCCTGGTCACCGAGCAGATCGAATACCTGTCCGCCATCGAGGAAGGCAAATACTACATCGCCCAGGCCAGTGCCGCGGTGGACGAGCACGGCCGCCTCAAGGAAGGGCTGGTATCCACACGCTACAAAGACGAGTTCACCCTGGCGACCCCCGACAAGATCAATTACATGGACGTGTCGTCCAAGCAGATCGTGTCGGTGGCGGCCTCGCTGATCCCGTTCCTGGAGCACGACGACGCCAACCGCGCGCTGATGGGCTCCAACATGCAGCGTCAGGCAGTGCCGACCCTGCGTACCGAAAAGCCGCTGGTGGGCACCGGCATGGAGCGCATCGTCGCCAAGGATTCCGGGGTGGCGGTGGTAGCGCGCCGCGGCGGCAGGGTGGAGTCGGTGGACGCCGCCCGCATCGTGGTGCGGGTCAACGACGACGAAACCGAGGCGGGCATCCCCGGTGTCGACATCTACAACCTGACCAAGTACACCCGCTCCAACCAGAACACCTGTATCAACCAGCGGCCGCTGGTGAAGGTGGGCGATCGGGTGTCGCGCCAGGACATCCTGGCCGACGGCCCCTCCACCGACATGGGCGAACTGGCCCTAGGCCAGAACCTGCTGGTGGCCTTCACCCCCTGGAACGGCTACAACTTCGAGGACTCCATCCTGATCTCCGAGCGGGTGGTGCAGGACGACCGCTTCACCACCATCCACATTGAGGAGAAGACTTGCGTCGCTCGCGACACCAAGCTGGGGCCGGAGGAAATCACTGCCGATATTCCCAACGTGGGCGAGGCCGCTCTGGCTAAGCTGGACGAGTCCGGCATCGTCTACATCGGCGCCGAAGTGAAGGCCGGCGATATCCTGGTGGGCAAGGTGACCCCCAAGGGCGAGACCCAGTTGACCCCGGAAGAAAAGCTGTTGCGCGCCATCTTCGGCGAGAAGGCCTCCGACGTGAAGGACACCTCGTTGCGGGTGCCCTCCGGCATGGACGGCACCGTGATCGACGTCCAGGTATTCACCCGCGACGGTGTCAAGAAGGACGAGCGCGCCACCCGCATCGAGCAGGCGGAGATCGAGCGGGTCAAGAAGGACTTGAATGACCAGCTGCGCATCATCGAGAAGGACATCTTCGATCGGGTCGAGCAAATGCTGATCGGCAAGGTGGCGGAATCAGGTCCGAGCGGACTGAAATCCGGCAAGACCATCGACAAGGCCTACCTGGCCGGCGTCAAGCATTCGCAGTGGCTGGAGATCCGGCTGCAGGAGGAGGACGCCAACATCCAGCTGGAGGCCATCGCCGAGCAGATCCAGCAGCAGCGGGAGGAGATGAACCGCCGCCTGGAAGAAAAGAAGAAGAAGATCACCATGGGCGACGACTTGGCGCCGGGCGTGCTGAAGATGGTCAAGGTTTACCTGGCGGTGAAGCGGCGCGTCCAGCCTGGCGACAAGATGGCCGGCCGCCACGGCAACAAGGGCGTCATCTCCCAGATCGTGCCGGTGGAGGACATGCCCTACCTGGCCGACGGCACCCCGGTCGACATCGTGCTGAACCCCCTCGGCGTGCCATCCCGCATGAACGTGGGCCAGGTGCTGGAGACCCATCTGGGCTGGGCCGCGAAGGGGCTGGGGCTGAAGCTCGGCAAGATGCTGCAGGCCAAGGCACGGATCGCCGAGATCCGGGAGCTGTTGACCAAGATCTACAGAGCCGACCAGAAAGATGCCATCGGGCAGATGTCGGACGAGGAGATCGCCGAACTGGCGTACAACCTGCGGCTGGGCGTGCCAATGGCGACGCCGGTTTTCGACGGTGCCACCGAGGAGGACATCCGCGAGATGCTGCGGCTGGCGGATTTGCCGGTGACCGGCCAGACCCGCCTGTACGATGGCCGCACCGGCGAACACTTCGAGCGGGACATCACCGTCGGCTACATGTACATGCTGAAGCTGAACCACCTGGTGGACGACAAGATGCACGCCCGCTCCACCGGCCCCTACAGCCTGGTGACGCAGCAGCCCTTGGGCGGCAAGGCCCAGTTCGGCGGCCAGCGCTTCGGCGAGATGGAGGTGTGGGCGCTGGAAGCCTACGGCGCCGCCTACACCCTGCAGGAGATGCTGACGGTCAAGTCCGACGACGTCAACGGCCGCACCAAGATGTACAAGAACATCGTCGACGGCGACCACCGGATGGAGGCGGCCATGCCCGAATCCTTCAACGTATTGATCAAGGAGATCCGGTCTTTGGGAATCAACATCGAGCTAGAACAGGACTGACGGCAGCCCGCCGCCAGCCGATCCGACAGCCGTTCTAGTCAGCATTATTGGAGAGAGTAATCCCATGAAAGATTTGATTAATTTTCTGAAGCGCCAGAGCCAGTCGGAAGAATTCGACGGCATCCGCATCAGTCTGGCCTCGCCCGACATGATCCGGTCCTGGTCCTACGGGGAAGTCAAGAAGCCGGAGACCATCAACTACCGCACCTTCAAGCCGGAGCGCGACGGGCTGTTCTGCGCCAAGATCTTCGGGCCGGTGAGCGACTACGAGTGCCTGTGCGGCAAGTACAAGCGCCTCAAGCACCGCGGCGTGATCTGCGAGAAGTGCGGGGTCGAGGTGACTCTTTCCAAGGTGCGCCGCGAGCGCATGGGCCACATCGAGCTGGCCAGCCCGGTGGCCCACATCTGGTTCCTCAAGTCGCTGCCTTCCCGCATCGCCCTGCTGCTCGACATGACCCTGCGTGAAATCGAGCGGGTGCTGTATTTCGAATCCTATCTGCTGATCGAGCCCGGCATGACGCCGCTGACCCGCGGCCAGCTGCTGACCGAGGACGAATTCCAGCAGGCCTATGAACAACATGGCGACGAGTTCACCGCTAAGATGGGCGCCGAAGCCATCCGCGAGATGCTCAAGACCATGGACCTGCAGGCCGAGGTGCAGCGGCTGCGCGAGGAGATCGACGGTACCAACTCGGAAACCAAGATCAAGAAGCACAGCAAGCGCTTGAAGGCCATAGAGTCGTTGATCGCCTCCAACAACCGTCCCGAGTGGATGATTCTGACGGTGTTGCCGGTGCTGCCGCCGGAACTGCGCCCACTGGTGCCCCTGGACGGCGGCCGCTTCGCCACTTCCGACCTGAACGACCTGTACCGCCGGGTGATCAACCGCAACAACCGTCTGAAGAGATTGTTGGACCTGCATGCGCCCGACATCATCGTGCGCAACGAAAAGCGCATGCTGCAGGAGTCGGTGGATGCGCTGCTGGACAACGGCCGCCGGGGACGGGCCATAACCGGTTCCAACAAGCGCCCGCTGAAGTCCTTGGCCGACATGATCAAGGGCAAGCAGGGCCGCTTCCGCCAGAACCTGCTGGGCAAGCGGGTCGACTACTCCGGCCGTTCGGTCATCGTGGTGGGGCCCACCCTCAAGCTGCACCAGTGCGGTCTGCCCAAGAAGATGGCGCTGGAGCTGTTCAAGCCGTTCATCTTCAGCAAGCTGCAGTTCCGCGGATTGGCCACCACCATCAAGGCGGCCAAGAAGATGGTGGAGCGGGAGAGCGCCGAGGTTTGGGATATTCTCGATGAGGTGATCCGCGAACATCCGGTCATGCTGAACCGCGCGCCGACCCTGCACCGTCTGGGTATCCAGGCGTTTGAGCCGACCCTGGTGGAAGGCAAGGCCATCCAGCTGCACCCCTTGGTCTGTACCGCTTTCAACGCCGACTTCGACGGCGACCAGATGGCCGTGCACGTGCCCTTGTCCCTGGAGGCGCAGCTGGAAGCGCGCACCCTGATGATGGCCACCAACAACATCCTGTCGCCGGCCAATGGCGAGCCCATCATCAACCCCACCCAGGACGTGGTGCTGGGGCTTTACTACATGACCCGCGAGCGGGTCGGTGCCCAGGGCGAAGGCATGATCTTCACCGACACCGACGAGGTCATAAGGGCTTACCAGAACAAGCAGCTGGACCTGCAGGCGCGGGTCCAGGTGCGGATCCGCGAGGTGCTGCTGGACGACAACGGTGAAAAAACCGCGCCGGTGATCCGCCGGGTGCAGACCACCGCCGGCCGTGCCGTCCTGTGGACCATCGTCCCGGACGGCCTGTCTTTCGATCTGGTCAACCAGGACATGACCAAGAAGGTCATCTCCAAGCTCATCAACCACTGCTACCGCACCCTCGGGGTGAAGACCTGCGTGGTGTTCGCCGACCAACTCATGTACATGGGCTTTTCCTACGCCACCAAGGCCGGCGTTTCCATCGGCTTCGAAGACATGGCGGTGCCGCCCAAGAAGGAGGAGATCATCGAGGCGGCCGAGCAGGAGGTAAAGGAAATCCAGAACCAGTATGCTTCCGGCCTGGTGACCGACGGCGAGCGCTACAACAAGGTGGTCGACATCTGGTCCCATGCCAACGACCAGGTGGCCAAGGTGATGATGGAAGGCCTCGGTACCGAGGAAGCGACCGGCAAGGACGGCGAGAAGATCCAGCAGAAGTCCTTCAACTCCATCTACATGATGGCCGACTCCGGCGCCCGCGGCTCGGCCGCTCAGATTCGCCAGCTGGCCGGCATGCGCGGCCTGATGGCGAAGCCTGACGGCTCCATCATCGAGACCCCCATCACCGCGAACTTCCGCGAGGGGCTCGACGTGCTGCAGTACTTCA
>Ga0233425_10009542_pt1 | contig 12227 bp, 10 predicted proteins | sample Watercolumn_Towu_2_FD_181712 | JGI IMG/M metagenome (GOLD analysis project Ga0233425, IMG submission 181712) | Freshwater microbial communities from Lake Towuti, South Sulawesi, Indonesia - Watercolumn_Towuti2014_140_MG | ecosystem: Environmental > Aquatic > Freshwater > Lake | place...
CGCGCAGACCCAGAAGCCCGTCATGCGCCAGCTTCTCAAGGACATGATCGAGCAGGTGCAGGGCGGGAACACGTTCTCCGACGCCCTGGCCCGCCACCCGCGCTCGTTCCCGCGCGTGTTCGTCGCCCTCATGCGCGCCAGCGAGAAATCGGGACTGATGTCCAAGCTGCTCAACCGCGCCGTGGGCTACCTGCGCGACGAGCAGGAGACGATCCGGCGCGTCCGCGGCGCGCTGACCTATCCGGGCATCATGCTGGGCTTTGCGCTGACGACGACCGTCTTTCTTCTGACGTTCGTGCTGCCGCGGTTCACCGTCATCTACGCCAACAAGAAAGCGGCGCTGCCCGCGCCGACGAAGATCCTCATGGGCATGAGCGATTTCCTGGCCGGCAACTGGCTGGGGCTGCTCATCGGCCTGGCGGCAGGCGTGGGCCTGCTGATCGCCTATTTCCGCTCGGCGTCGGGCTCGCGCGTGTGGCATTATCTCCAGCTCAACATGCCGCTCCTGGGGCCGCTGTTCCGCAAGGTCCACCTGTCGCGCGGCCTGCGGATGGTCGGCACGATGGCCGGCGCGGGCGTGACCCTCACCGACTGCGTGGCCACCGCCACCGATCTCTGCTCCAACTCCTACTTCCGCGACCTGTGGACCCAGGTGGGCGAACAGATCCAGGCGGGCCGGCAGCTTTCGGATCCTCTCTTCGCCTCAGCGCTGGTGCCGCGCTCGGTCTCGCAGATGATCTACAGCGGCGAGAAGAGCGGACGCCTGGGCCTGGTCATGGAGCAGGTCGCCACCTACTCCGAGGCCGAACTCAAGGAACAGATCGCCAACCTGACGCGCTACATCGAGCCGGCCATGATCATCATCATGGGCCTGATCATCGGCGGCGTGGCGCTGGCGCTGCTGCTCCCGATCTTCACCATCAGCAAGGTCATGTCGGCGGCGTGAAAACGCCGGCGGGGTGGCGGCGGTACGTCCTTGGTGGAAGGACCACCATGGGCCCAAACTCGCTGTTGACGTTCTGCATTCTCCTGCTTCCTGGCTCCCTGGTGCGGGCGGGCGACTGGCCGCAATGGCGCGGGCCCGGCCGCGACGCTCGCGCGCCCGGCGACGCCCGCGTCTCGCTGGCGGGCGCCGCCAAGCCGCTGTGGCGGATCGACGTCGGCGCGGGCATGGCCTCGCCGGTCGTCGTCGGCAACCGCGTCTATCACGTGGACCTGCAAAGCGACAAAGAGACGGTCCACTCGCTGGACGCCCAGACGGGCAAGGAGCTTTGGGCGGCGGCCATCGACGATCCGTTTCGGGACGGTTCGGGGACGGGCGCTCGCACCACGCCCCTGGTGGATGGGAAGCTGCTCTTCGTTCAATCGTGCAAGGGCGAGCTGCGATGCCTCAAGGCCGACGACGGCGCCGTCGTCTGGCGAACGAACTTCGTCAACGACTTTGGCGCCCCTCTGCCGGCCGAAAAGGGCGCGGCGATCGGCGCCGCGCGCCACGGCAACACCGCCTCGCCCCTGGTCGACGGCGAGAACCTGATCGCGTGCGTCGGGAGCCCCAAGGACGCAAGCGTCGTGTGCTTCAAGAAGGCCACCGGCCAGGTCGTGTGGAAGTGCGGCAGCGACATGGCGGGCTACGCGGCTCCGGTCCTGGCCGATATCGCGGGATCGCGGCAGTTGGTCATCTTCACGGCCGAGTCGGTGCTGGGCATCGAGCCGGCGCACGGCAAGCTGCTGTGGCGCGTGCCCCTCAAGACCGGCTATGGCCGGCACGTTGCCACCCCGGTCGTCGCCGACGACCACGTGCTGGTCGGATCGTACACCCTGGGGCTGGTTGGCCTGCGCATCAGCCGCGACGGCGAGGGCTTCAGCGCTCAACAGGCGTGGGCGAAGAAGGAGCTGGGGCCCAACGTCTCCAGCCCCATCCTGGTGGGTGGGCGCGCCATCGTCCACGGCGCGGGTCCGAGCTTGGCGGCCGTCGATCCCAGGACTGGCACAACGGCCTGGACGCAGGGCGACCTGGTGACCGCGCCGCGAGAGCGGGCCCACGCGGCGTTCATCACCATCGACTCGCGCATACTCCTGCTGAGCGGCGGCGGGGAACTGTGCGTGTTGGAGATCAGTCCCGACGGCTGTAAAGTTCTCGAGCGCGCCAAGGTCTGCGGGCCGACGTGGTGCAGCCCGGCCTACGCCGATGGGAAACTGTACTTACGCGACGCCAAGCAGCTCATGTGCCTGAATGTCAGTCCGTGAACATGATCGGAGCGCTATCGCCATGACCACTCGACGATCTCTGCTCAAGACGTCCGCCGGCGCCCTTGCGGCCGCTTCCCTCTCACGATGGCTTTACGCCGCCGACGCGCCCAGGCCCAACATCGTCCTGATCCTCTCGGATGACCTGGGCATCGGAGGGTTCAGTTGCTACGGCGGCGACGGCGTCAAGACGCCGCGCGTCGACGAACTGGCCAGGACCGGCATGCGATTCGAGCACTGCTTCTCCATGCCCCTCTGCGGGCCGACGCGCGCTTGCCTGATGACCGGCCGGTACGCCTTCCGCACGGGCATGACCACCAACAACACCGGCGCGGTCGTCCGCCCGGAGAACGAGCCCTGCATCGCGCGCACGCTCAAGGGCGCCGGGTATGTCACGGGCTTCGCCGGCAAGTGGCACCAGCTTGAGTACCTGGATTCGCCCGAGGACGCGGCCAGGTGGGGGTGGGATGAGTACCTCCGATGGCAGAAGAAGACCGGCGAACGCTACTGGAAGCCCGCCTTTGTGCGGGACGGCAAGCCCGTGCCCATCACCGATGCCAGCTACGGCCCGGACCTGCTGCACGACTACTGCGCCGACTTCATGGCGCGCCACAAGGACCGGCCGTTCTTCCTCTACTATCCGATGGTGTCGGTCCACGCGCCGATCCTGCGCACGCCCGACAGCGCCGCCGGCGCCGACAAGCGTGCCATCTACGACGACAACGTGAAGTACCTCGACAAGCTCTTGGGCAAGGTCGCCGACGAACTGGACCGCCTCAAGCTCCGCGAGAACACGCTCATCCTCTACACCTCCGACAACGGCACGCCCGGCCGCGATACCATTGGCTCAAAGGCCATCGAGGGCGTCAAGGGCTCGATGCTCGAAGGCGGCGTGCGCGTGCCGCTGATCGCCAACTGGAAGGGCAGGATCGCGCCGGGGCAGGTCTGTCCCGACCTGGTCGACATGACCGACTTCTATCCCACCGTCGCCGACGTCGTCGGTGCGAAGATGCCCGACAAACCCGCGATCGACGGCCGGAGCTTCGCCGCGCGCCTGCTGGGCCAGGAGGCCAAGCCGCGCCAGTGGGTCCACGTGCAGCTTGGCGCCAGGCGCTACATCCGCGACCCCAAGTGGAAGCTCTATAACGACGGGACGCTGTGCGATATGAAAGCCGCGCCGTTCGGCGAAGTGGTGGTGGCGCCGGACCGGCAGACGCCCGAAGCGGCCGAGGCGCGCAAACGGCTCCAGGCGGCGATGGACGGGTTGAAGTAGCCCGAAGGACGGGCAGCAAGTGCTGACCGAGGGGTGAAGCCAAGCGCGAGGCGAAACCGGCTCGATCATTGCCGCCCGGCCACTTGGGAAACACGACCGGGCTGTGGCCTTTGCCGCAACTTTCGACCCGTGTCAGGATGGCAGTGTTAGATGGCCCTCTACCAGGGAGAACGCATGCGCACGGTAAGCTCGTGGAATGCCGGTTTGGCCGCCGCCCTCTTGTTCATCAGCGCCCAAGCTCGCGCCCAGACCAATCCGGCCGGAGGCGTCTGGGTCGACTCGTCGGGCATGCTGCGGTCCAGGCAACTCGACGCGGCGGACGAACTGGCGCAGATGCGCCGTCGCGCCGCCGGCGCCGCGGAGGCGAGCAAGGATGGCAAGGTTGCGTTCGTGTCGCTGTCCAAGTCCCTGGCGGACCTGCGCGCGGCCCAGGAGTTCGACCAGGCGATGCCGCAGACGGCGCGCTATCTGGGCGGGATGACCCAGTTGCGCTACGTGCTGGTCTATCCCGATCGCAAGGACATCGTGTTGGCCGGGCCGTGCGAGCCGGTCGACGCGACGCAATCGCCGGCGGTGGGGCGGCGCACCGGCCGGCCGGTGCTCCACATCGACGACCTGATCGTCGCGCTGCGCACGGGCCAGTCGCCGACGCGCGGCGCGTTTGGGTGCTCGATCGACCTGCCCAACGACGCGATGCGGAAGTTCGGCCAGGTGCTGCAGAACTCCGCCACCACGCCCCGCGCCCAGTTGGTCGAACAGGCCAAACGAGCCATCGGCCCGCAGGCCGTGCGATTCTTCGGCGCCAGCCCCGACACCCGCCTGGCCCTGGCCTGCGTGAGCGCCGACCTGAAACTCAAGCGAATGTTCATGGGAATGGATCGCTGTCCGCTGGCCGACGTGGGCCACGCCATCGAGCACAATCCGCTGGGGAGCAACCGATTCTGGTTTGAGACGCTCTACGACCCGATGCTCGTGTCGCGCGACTCGCTGGCCTACGAGTTCCGCGGCCAGCGACTGGCGGTCAAGGCCGGCAAGCAGGACTTCGACCCGCGCGACGCCACGCCCACGGCCCAGGCGTTCGCCAAGCGGTTCAACCAGAACCTGCCGACGCTGGCGACGGCGATTCCCGCGTTCGCGGATCTGCAGAACGTGGCCGACCTGTCGCTCCTGGCGGCCCTGATCCGCCAGGATCGGCTGGACCGCAAGGCCGGCCTGGACCTGTCCTGGGCCCTGAGCGAGAGCGCCTGCCGCGTGGCGAAGGTCCCGGTGGCCAGGACCGTCGATACGCTCGTCTGCGTCACCGGTCCCAGCCTCGTGGCCGGCGGAGTCACCATCAGCGCCTCACAATGGGTCTCGCCTTCGGCGCGGCAGATCGACGAGAAGGGCGTGTTGACGGCGGTGCGCGAGCAGGGGGAAAGGTGAGGCAGACGGTGCGACTGCTGGAGCATCAGTCGCGCGCGGCGCCTTGATTGCGGTGGGCACCCTCCAGAACCCGCATGATCTTGGCGACGGTGGCTGTGTCCGCCGTCACCTTGGCTTTCTCGATGCGGTTGAGCGTCTCGGGGCGGATGCCGGCTCGTCGTGCGACCTGGACCTGGGTCAGGCCGGCTGCCCATCGGCGCTTGACCAGCTTTCGCGCCAGGCCCACGCGCAGGGCCTCGACGGCGGGGTAGTTCCCGCTGGGCAGAAGGTCCGGCAAGCCGGACAGTTCGGCGTCGCCGACGGCGGCCGCCAGATCCAGGAAGCGGTCGTAGTCCTCCTCCGGGATGACCACGATCGCCATCACGCGCGAGTAGATCGGTTCGTCAAGCTGCTGCGCCTCCTCATATGCCTGGGGTGTGATCTCCACACGAGCGGGCATCTGCACATTCTAGCACCGACTAGACTTCTGGATCAAGGAGATTGACCTGTCTTCGCCGCGACGGACGGGTATGATCGGCATCCTCCAACGAAGGCTATCCGATGTTCAAGGTTCGGGCTTTGGCGGTCGGTTTGGTCGTGCTGCTTGCCGCGGAGGCGCTGGGGCAGTCTCGTCCCGCCACCAAGGATGCGCCGCTCGACGGCTTTGAGAAGCTGTGCGTTACCCAGCACGAACTCAAGCTCGGCGACGGTGCGATCAGGTACCGCGCGGCGGCCGGCCTGATGCAGATGAAGGACGAAGCCGGCAAGCTCAAGGCGACGGTTTTCTTCGTCGCCTACGAGAAAGACCGTGGCGCCGATGGCGCGACCGACCGCGCGGCCGATCCCACCCAGCGGCCCATCATGTTCGTTTTCAACGGCGGGCCGGGCGCCGCCTCGGTATGGCTTCACCTGGGAACGGCCGGCCCGCGCCGGGTTGCGCTGAGCGACGACGGCTCGCCTTCGGCTCCGCCCTACAGGCTCACCGACAATGCCGCCACGTGGCTCACCGCCAGCGACCTTGTCTTTGTCGATCCCGTGGGCACGGGCTACTCTCGCCCCGCGGCCGGCGAAGCGCGCGAGCAGTTTCACGGCGTGCAGGAGGACATCCGTTGGGTCGGCGAGTTCATCCGGCTGTTCCTGACGCGCCACCAGCGCTGGGCCAGCCCCAAGTTTCTGGCCGGCGAAAGCTACGGGGCGACGCGCGTCGCCGGGTTGGCCGCCCATCTGCTCGACCGCCACGGCATTGCCCTCAACGGGGTGGTCCTGATCTCGGGCGCATTGGAATTCGCCACGCTCTCGCCCAGCCCGGCCAACGATCTGCCCTATGCGCTCTTCGTTCCCAGCTATGCGGCCGTCGCGTTCCATCACAGGAAGCTGGCCGACGACCTGCAGAAGGACCTGGCCGCCACGCTCAAGGAGGCGCAGGACTGGGCCATGGGCGACTACCTGGTGGCGCTGGCGCGCGGCGCGTCGCTGCCCGCCGACCAGCGGCAGAAGACGATCCATGGCCTCTGCCGTTTCACGTCTTTGCGCGCTGATTACCTGGACAAGGCCAATCTGCGCATCGGGCCAAGCGACTTTGAGAAGCAACTGCTCGCCGCCAGTCGGCAGATCGTCGGCCGGTTTGACGGGCGCATCGTGGGCCCCGACCCCCAGCCCACCGCCTCCTGGCCCAGCTACGACCCGAGCCTGTCGGGCTACCTGCCCGTCTACGGGTCATCGTTCAACGACTACGTTCGGCGGACGCTGGGGTTCGAGAGCGATCTGCCCTATGAGGTGCTCACCTCGCGGGTCCATCCCTGGAACTTCGGGCAGGAGGGCATGGCCGGCCTCTCCATGTCGGGCGAGCTATGCACGGCGATGGCGAAGAACCCGCACATGAAAGTTCTCTTCGCCAACGGCTGGTTCGACCTGGCCACGCCGTGGCTGGGGGCGCGCTACACGACCGACCACATGGACTTGGCCCCCGCGCTGCGAGCCAACCTCTCGCACGCGTTCTACCCCGCCGGCCACATGATGTATCACGAGCCCAAAGCTCTCCAGAAGCTCGGCGACGACGTGCGGGCGTTCGTCGCCGCGGCGAAGGGCAAACCATAGAGCGTCGCACGCAAGACGTAAGCTCTACGTGTTACGTTCCGCTCGTCAGGCTCCCCGCTCGACTTCCTCCCTGGCGATCTGGACCCACCGGGCCAGCCGGTGCGGTTCGTTCTGGACGGTGTGCGTGTCCTTCATGACAAACTCGATGGGGCAGCCGCGAGCCGCCTCCAGTGTCTCACGGATGTCCCGGCGGATTAGATCCTCGTCGAACATCGCGCAGACGAGCGTCGGCTTGGGCTTGCGCGAGTAGATGTGGCGGTCGCCCAGCTTCTGCGCCATGATCCGCTGGTCGGCCCATGGCGACACCGAGATGCGACGCAGACGCGGAATCTTCAGCACGTGATCGATCCGCGTGTGCAGCGGCTCGCAGCAGCCATAGCAGTTGAGGCCAAACTGTTCGAGCAACGGCATCTGGTAGGGCAGGATGAACTCGGCAAACATCGTCGGCGAGACGCCGACCGTCTCCTGCGACTCGGCGAATCCCCAGAGTTCGCGCAGCCGCGCCGGCCGGCGATTGACGCCCCGGTCGCCGGGAAGCTCGCTGGTGTACCCGACGCCGCCCGAGCCGACGTAGTTGGCCCCATTGGTCGGCGAGAGCAGCCCCTCCGATTCGTACCAGCCGATGCGGTGCATCGCCTCGTCGCGCAGGAACGCCATCAGCCGATGGACCTGCTCGGGCTGGTCCACCATGTAGAGCATGAACTGCTCCAGCCCCACCAGCAGCACGGCGTCCCACGTCAGCCCCAACGTCCACCACGGCTGGCAATGGATTCGCGGCGGCAGCAGGTCGCCCAGGACATCGCCGGCCAGCGACAGCTTCTGTTGCGTCAGTTGGCGGTCGACGCCGAGTTGGCGGAAGCGCAACCGCCCCAGGTCTCGCTCCAGGTCCTTGATGGGAGGTTCCCAGTGGTAGCTGCCGCGGTTCTCGCCACGGGTATAGGGGATTTCCACGCCCAGATCGCCGCGCGATAAATCCCAGGAGAGATCCAAATGCGGCTCGATCGGCTGATCGTCCCTGAGCACCTCGGCCGTGAAGATCTGTTGCCTCAGCGACCTCTCCCACGCCTTGGCCAGCTCGCCCTCGCAGCGCAGTTCTTCAGGCCGGACCAACTCGCCCCACGCGCCTTCCGGCGAGCACAGAATCATCGGGCGCTGGCCCTTCAGCGCGTTGTGCCGCCGCCAAAGCTCCCGGAGTTGTTCCATCTCCGGGCGATCGGCGATGTCCCGCACTCGCGCGGCCAGTTGGCGCAAGACCACGCGGTCGGCCGGGGCGATCCATGGATTGTTGCCGGTGGGCATGTCATTCCTGTACCGGCGCGGGACAGACAAGTCCAGCCCGATTATCGGACGGGTGCCGGCCGCGGCGTCTTCCTTGGCAAACTTCCGGTAAACCCGGTCCCGCCGGTGGGCGATACCAGTTGTGGAGCAGCGCGTGCCGGGGCTCCCGGCAGTCGTGCATCCTCCGACGATGGATGCCAAGCCAGGCGGAAGAACCATGAAACTCTCCCCCGAGCAGGTCAAGGAAATCATCGAAGCCCTCGATTCGGTGGCCGGCGCCGCCGGACGCGAGAAGCGCAAGGCCGCGCGGACCCGCTTTGATGCGGCCGTCGACCTGGTCCAATGGACCGAGCACGGCCCCAGCCAGACGTGGACCGTGCAGTTGCGCGACTACTCGGCCAACGGCATCGGTTTCATCCACATCGAGCCGATGGAGGCCGGCGCCAAGTTCCTCCTTCGCCTGCCGCTGGGCAAGACCAACCTGGGATACGTTCCGTGTACCACGGTCAGTTGCGTGGCGCGCGACGACGGCTCGTATCGCATCGGCGCCCGCTTCGCCGACGTACTCACGCGCCACGATGGGCAGGAGCCGGAGAGCCAGGCCCTCCAGGACTTGCGCTCGGCTCTGCTGGCCGCGTAGGGCATGGACAAGCCGGCGGATTTGTTCACAATACCCCCACTCTCTAACCTAAGGAGCCTTCATGGCCGAGGACAGCCCCATTATCGAACAGCCCGCGCAGCCCAGCGTTCAGATGCTCGTCGACGAGCGCGAACTGCGGACGATCTACGTCAACGGCTACCGCATCTTCACGGCCGCCGAAGAGGTCGTCATCGACATGGGCTTCAACATGGCCAATCCCAACGTCAACCCCCAGCAACAGCAGCAGCAGCAACAGCAGCAACTGCTGTTCAAGGTGACCGACCGGATCGTGATGAGCTACATGAACGCCAAGCGGCTGGCCATGTCGCTTTCGCAGCTCATCAAGCGCTACGAGCAGCAGTTCGGCGAGATCGGGCCGCGCCGCCAGCAGTAGTCGTTGAGCCACGGCTTGTCCCATGAAACGGATTTCGTGGGCGATCGTCGTCGCGGTGGCGCTGGGCGCCTTGTGGATCTGGGCGCCGTGGCGCCGTCTGCCGATCTTGTCTTCCGCGCAACTGCCTGTCTCGGCCCCGTCACGGCGCAGCGACGGTCGGGCGAGCGTTCAGGATCGCCTCAACGAGTGCGGCCAGGCCGCCCGCGCGCGGCTGGCGCCGTTCTTCGGCGCGGCGGCCGTCCCCTATCCCCCGGGCAGTCTCGTGCTGTTGGGTCTGAAGGACAGCAAGACGCTTCAGGTCTGCGCCTCGGGCCCCCAAGGCCCATTGCGCCTCATCCGCTCATATCCCATTCTGGCCGCCTCCGGACAGAGCGGCCCCAAGCTCCGCGAGGGCGATCGCCAGGTTCCCGAAGGCATCTATCGCATCGAATCGCTCAACCCCAACAGCCGCTACCACCTGTCGCTGCGCATCGGCTATCCCAACGAGTTCGACCGCGCCATGGCCCGCCTCGACGGGCGCCGCGCTCTCGGCGGCGACATCATGATCCACGGCAGCGACGCCTCCGTGGGTTGCCTGGCCATGGGCGACGAGGCCGCCGAGGACTTATTCGTGCTTGCCGCCGATACCGGCGTGGATCGCATCAAGGTCGTGCTGGCGCCGGGCGACCTCCGCAAATCCGCCGCGCCCGCGGGACCGCACTTGCCTTCGTGGGCCGGCCGGCTGTATGAACACATCCGCGCCGAACTGGATCGGCTGCCCTGAACCGGAGGCCCGGTGACGAATCTCGAGCGTTTTCTTTCCGTCATGGACTACCGCCCGGCCGACCGCGTCCCCAACTGGGAGGCGGGCGTCTGGCCGCAGACCATCCAGCGTTGGGAGGGCGAGGGGCTGGACCGCTCGCTCTTCCACTTCAACTGGTTCCCCGGCGAGGGGGCTTTGGGCATGGACGAGCGGGAGTTCATTCCCTTCCACGGCGACCTGATTCCCTCCTTCGAGCAACAGACGATCTCGGAGGACGCCCAGACGATCACGTTCCGCGATGGCAAGGGCCGCGTGCGCACGGCGCTGAAGCCCGGCACGGTCAGCGGCGGGCGCATGTCGATGGACACCTACATCAGTTTCGCCGTCTCGTCGATGGACGACTGGCGTCCCATCAAGAAGCGATTGGACGCGCGCGACGCCCGTCGGCTGGAGCCCAACTGGCGCGCCATCCGCGTAGAGGGCTGGAAGCGGCGCGCCCATCCGCTGATCTTCGGGCCCAACTGCTCGACGATGGGCTTCTACTGGTTTGCCCGCGAACTGATGGGGACCGAGGGCCTGTCCTACGCCTGGTACGACCAGCCCGAGTTGATGGCCGACATGATGGCCTTCCACGCCGATTTCCTCATCGAGTCCATGCGGCCGGTCCTGGCGCAGACGACCGTCGAGTACATCTGCCTGGCCGAAGATTTGGCCATGCGCTCCGGGCCGCTGCTCTCGCCCGATTCATACCGCGCGTTCATCTATCCCAGCCTCAAGCGGCTCGTGGAATTTGCCAAGGGCCACGGCGTGCGCTACGTCGTGGTCGATACCGACGGCAATCCCGAGGCGGTCGTGCCTCTGATGATGGACGCGGGCGTCGATGCCCTTTGGCCCTGCGAGCGCGCGGCCGACCAGGATCCGGTGCGGCTGCGCAACAAATTCGGGCGAAGCCTGCGCCTCTGGGGCGGCGTGGACAAGCGCGAACTGACCAGGGATGCGGCCGCAATCGATTCGCACCTGCGAACGCTCGTGCCGCTGATCGAAGAAGGGGGCTTCATCCCCACGATCGACCACACGGCCCCGCCGGACATATCCTGGGCCAACTTCCAGCGCTACTGGGAATCCAAGCGCAAGCTCCTGGAGGGGCGGCTGTAGCACAGGTGCCTTCCCGGTGGTGGTGTCCGTCACCCAGGCGGCCCTCGTGTGCGCGATGCCCGTCAGCCCGGGACCAATCGGGCCGGCTCCTCCAGAATCTGGAGGATCGTCTGCGCGCAATAGACGCGGTTGCGCCTGGCGTCGGCGACCTGGCGGACAATGCCGGCTCTCTCCAGGGCGGCGATGGCCCGTGCGGCCGTGTTGTAGGAGCTACCCAGGTCGCGCTGTGCCCCACGCACTGTCACGAACGGATTGGCGGCCAGTCGCTCGATCAGTAGCAGGGGCGTTCGAGCGGTCATCGCCCGCCAGGCACTGACCTGCGCATTGATCCGGCTCGCTCGCGACAACGCGTCCTCCGACTGACGCGCCACTCCTCGGAGGAAGTACTCCAGCCATCGGGTCCACTCGCCGCGTTGGCTGACCGCGCTGAGGGCGTCGTAGTAGTCCCGCCTCGTGGCCTCGAAGAAGGCGCTCAAGTACAGCAGCGGCGAAGGCAGGATCCGCCGCTCGATCAGGAATAACGTGATCAGCAGCCGTCCCACCCGCCCGTTGCCGTCGAGGAACGGATGGATCGCCTCGAACTGGTAGTGCGCCAGGGCGACTTGTGCCAGCGGCGGCAACGATCGATCGTGCAGAAACTTCTCCCACGCTCCCAGACAGCCCGCCAGGGCGTCGGGCGGCGGCGGAACGTAGGTGGCGTCGGCGAGCGTACACCCGGGCGGCCCGATCCAGTTCTGCGAACGGCGGAACTCGCCCGGCGTGGCATGGTCGCCGCGTACGCCCCGCATCAGCTTCTCATGCAGCTCGCGCACCAGACGCAAGGATAGGGGCAGCGTCCGCAGTCGCTCCATGCCGTGCTCGAGCGCGGCGACGTAGTTGGCGACCTCCCGAAGATCGTCCGGACTGCGATCAACCACGGCGCCGGCCTCGGCCGCCAGCAACTCGCCCAGCGTCGCCTGGGTGCCCTCAATCCTGCTGGAAAGCACTGCCTCGCGCCGCA
>Ga0233425_10009543_pt1 | contig 12224 bp, 9 predicted proteins | sample Watercolumn_Towu_2_FD_181712 | JGI IMG/M metagenome (GOLD analysis project Ga0233425, IMG submission 181712) | Freshwater microbial communities from Lake Towuti, South Sulawesi, Indonesia - Watercolumn_Towuti2014_140_MG | ecosystem: Environmental > Aquatic > Freshwater > Lake | place: Indonesia...
AAAATCCAGAGGACAGTACGTCATTCGACTTGCTGCCCCACTCGATCAATCACAGTTCAGCCTTCTCAAGTCGGTACTAAGCCGTCATGCCACGCCAGTGGCGTGACACCACCAAAGATGAAAATAGCCTCGTTGGACGCCAAACGCTATTTTCGTATTAATTCCCATGCCCCGCCCTTTGGGGCATGGCACCACGAAGCATGAAAACAGGGTGAGTACGGCTTTGAACCCTATTTACGTATTAATCCCGCAGTTCATGATTACTTGCCGGCACATAGCCTGTGGCTCTGCCAGACCCGGTGCAAATGAGCAAACCCATCTGTCTTTTCTCTTTTGTTACCACTGGTGTTAGTTTTGTTTTATAAAAATTTCTAACAAAGACCGATTTGCATTAATTTCAAATAATTAAAAAAAAGCATGGTCCTTTTTCATTTGTTAGAAATAGTTTATTATTGTTAATAATCATTCTTCTTTTCCATGAAAACCCATCTCGGCGCTGGTCGTGTCCCCAAGTTATGGATAACCCTTGTGTCTCTCAACTCCATAATTAAAATATGGATCAAGCCGTATTTTTGCTCTCCGGTTAAAATTTCGGGTAATTTATCTAATAATAGATGGTTAATCTCTTTCCTCGAAACAGGACCATGTTCTCGGATCAATTCCAAAATCAAATCCTTATAATACTTCCGATTAAGACCTCGGGTCCGGACATGTTGGGCCTGTTTGCCTATGACCTTTGCAATTGTAGCGCTGATATAAAGGTTTGGATATCTACTAGGTTAAAGCAGATTTGAAACGGGGTCTTATTGGACTGCTTCATGGACCAGCCTTTCGGTAAAAAGGTTGCCGGTATTAAGAAAACTGATTTGGAATGAATAATTTAAAGCATATCCATCAGTTAAAGTCAATCTTTAATCCGTGGGTAGAAATCCGGCTTTTTTAACTGCCTCTCCGCCAATAAAAAACGGCCATCTTCAAATATGAAAATGGCCGTTCGATTGAAAAAATATTTATTTGCCTGGCTTAAATTTCCAGCCAGGAATCGGAATAAAGGGTATGCCCTAAAATGACCTTGGCTGTCTTATAGTAATCGAGCATCTCTTTGTTCAGACTGCCGGCGTCGATCGCTTCTCCGTCCATGACCTTATGGACCAGCTCGACGATGTCCGGCCGATTCCCGCGGGCGATATCCATGATCTTATCATCAAAGGCATCGATGATGCAGGAATACATACCGTAACGCTCCAGCATAAGCATATAGGTCTGGTTGAGGATCGGGCGCAGGTGATCCGGCGGTCCATTGGAAATATTGGACAAGCCGCAGGTGGACTTGGCCCCGGGGGCGATATCCTGAAGCATGCTCATGAAGGTCAAGGTATTCATCAACTGCTGTTGTTGAATGTTAACCGGAGTAATAATGGGGTCAACCCAAATATCCTCATTAGGAATCCCGGCCTCATTAGCCGCATAAAGCAGTTCCGCCGCCAAGGCCCCCCGTTCGTTTTCGTCCCGGGGAAGACCATCCGGTCCCCAGAGCAGGGCGATCATATAGGACTCATACTTCTTACAGATCGGCAGCATGACCGTATAGCGTTCCGGTCTGGCCATAATCGAATTGATAATGGCCTTGCCTTTATGGACCTTCAGGCCCGCTTCAATAGCGGCAATATTGGAGGTATCCAGGGCTAAGGGGATATCGGTGACCTCCTGAACAGTCTGAACAACCCAGGTCATCAGCTCTTCTCCACCTTTGCGGGCCGGCCCAAGATTGATGTCGATATAGGTCGGGTTGGTTTGCGCCAGCTTCTCCGCCATCTCTCGGATGGGCCCGGGATCTTTCTCTTTGAAGGCACGACCGATCCCCTTGTTGATTACATTGAGATTTTCAGCAATGGTAAACATATCCTTCTCCTTATTATTTCTGAACGTTGAAAGTTAGACCCTGTAAAGCTATCCTCGCTATTTCATATCCCTCAGGTACTTGGGAATATGAGCAGCTTCTCGAGGCCCGACCTTGATGCTCCATCCGGGTAATTCTTCTTCCAGGTCACCGGCAATGGCTGCGGCATATCCGGGAATGATCAAATTGCGGTGCTTGACCTTGTCGGCAATCCCGGATTTTTTAATAAAAATCCCCACGGCATCGCCCACGAATTTTCCGGCGGCCCAGGCCGTCATAACCGACAGACCTTCCGTATCCATGATACAAAGCCAAGTAGGCACCCGGCTGCTTTCAATCTCTCCGGAAACAATAAAATAGGTCAAGGAGAAATTAGAGGTGACACAGACCGGCGAATTTTCATCCGGTCCATTGATTTCATAAATCCCCTGAGTTACGGTCATCGGCCGCTGTGGATCGGTAAAGATATTTAAGCGTTCCAAAAGGAGAGGAAAGATCGACTCCCCTTCAAAATCGGAAAGAACGGCTACTCCGCCATACTTGGCGACTATGGCCGCACCCATAAGGGTTTCGGTTTCCAGGTCTTTAGCCATTTCAAAGGGAAGGCAGATGGTCGGAAAGCCCAAGGCTTTCTCTTTTCCGGAAAGAGCGGTCCGACGGATGGCAATTTGTTCCTCAAAAACCGTTTTCAGCGCCCTGGACCCGGTATCCAATACCAAATCCTTTAACCCGGCTTGGGTCAGCTTATTGGACAAGTCAATCAATCCGTCCATTCCATCCCCTTTAACCGCCAAGGGGCACTTGGCTTCTTTGGCCAAATCGGCCATGGCCTGCCAGTTATCTTTGGTGGCGGCATACAGTAAGGGGTTCCCGCCCGGGCAGGCGGCAAGACCTTCTTTTAAAACTTCCGGTTTTTCACTCATTAAAATCAGACTGAAATTGCTGGTCGTGAAAACCTGTTGAACGGCTTTCTTAAACTTTCCGGCATCTCCACTCATATCCTTTACGGCTACCAGCTCAGGTCTTAAATTCAAACCGACCCGTTCATACTGATAGGTGTTCCATTTCCTTAATTTGGCTGCAATAACATCCTCAGCCATATCTGTCGTCACCAGGGCGCCAAATCCGGTGGGATTAAAGAAAGTCTTTTCATGTCTGAAAAGAACGGTTTCCCCTCCGGTTTTAACGGCATGGTCGCCGGCTCCTATGGTTAATGGTCGAATGGGCGGAGCGGAAGCCTCAGCCAACTGGGCCTTTGCTTCCTCAGAAACATAGGGGCAGGAGGCCAGTTCCGCTTTTCCGGAAGCTAAGTTCATGGCAAAGGCTAAGCACGTCGGTACCCCGCATTCTCCACAGTTGGTTTTGGGCAGCATTTTAAAAATCTGAATCCCTGTTAATCCCATGCTCGTCTCCTTATCTCAAATATAATTTAACTTTTAGCCATCAGCAGTCAGCAACATAGGTCACGTGAACGGTTTCACTAGTCACCGACTGCTTATGCCTAAAGGCTTTTTTATTGATTTAATCCAGGGCCCCTTGAGGGGCCCCGGTGCTTAGTGGTTAACCGACTATGGATTCCATGGAAACGGCCGGATGGCCTTTTTCCTGGAGCCAGGGCAGGATCTCGTCTTCCGTGGTCCCGACCGTCTCATCGGCGATCATATCGATGAAATTAGGAATCCCGATCTGCTCGCCCCGTTTAATCAGGCGTTCACGGATCTCCTCTTTCAGTTGCTTGGGCATCCAAACCAACCGGTTGATCCCGCCGTCACCGGCAATGAATTTCCCTTGGGTAATATTGAATTTACTATGCCCAACGAAACCAGGGGAGGAGGCCCCGCCGCCCATAACACCGGCCAGGGTGGTGAACTTCATCCCCGAGGGAGTCATTCCGGTATAATCCCGGTTAACGGTCATAACCCCGTTACAGGTCGGCAACACCGCAGCGATACATTCGCAGCAACCGCAAGTGGTCATAGGATCATAGACCAGGCTGTAGAAGTTATACCCGGCCACCTTTTGACGAGAGGCCTTATAAACGAAATCATTAACCCCTTTCCACTGCCCCAACTTGGGATCCAGACACTCGCCTTTTTGGACCGGCTGGTTCGGACCGGTGGGGTTAATTTCAAAAGAGGCCTTGCAGTCCATCCAGTTGTAGGCCCCGCAGAGACCGGTCCGTTCCGGGCTGACCATACAGACATGGTTGGGAGCAAAGGATTGACACAGGGTGCAGGAATAGTAGGTCTCCACACTCTCGTCGGTCATCTTTTCCACCCGTTCATCCCTGGTCCGGTAAATCTGACGGGCCTTTGTGGTCAGTTTATCCACATCTTCCTTATTAGTATAGAGGGTCACCTGGACTTTGTCCAAAATGGCGCCGAAGTCCTGATGGAATTTGGCATGGAGAATGGTCCCGATATCCTTCAGGGTAAACCCTTTTTGCACGGCCGGCTCACCCACGCGCACCCAGGCAATGTCCCTCTGCCCGATGTGCATGATCCCCTGGGCATAGTTGATCAGGTGATGGATCTGGCGTTCCAGGATCGGCTCGAAGTCTTCCTGCATCTGACGACCGGCCACCTGGACAAAGATCCCCAAGGGCAGGCGTTCACCCTTTTTGATGTCTTTGATATCCTTGCCGATGACTTCCACTTTGCCGTCTTCAATGGCATTCATGTCGGCCATCTGGACCAGTTCGGTGGCTTGGGTCTTGCCGCCACCCATTTCCAGATAGAGGTCTTCCTTGCGGACCCGTTCACCTTCGAAGGCCGGACCATAAGACAAAGGAATGTCGATGGAGGACACCGTGACTTTCAGACCCCGAATCTCAATGGACTTCTGGGGCATTTCTTTGTGAGACACATTGGCCACTACGTGTTCGTAGGTACAAACACCGGTGGGCAGAATTTCCGGGATATCCGTATCGGCGATGGTCGGGAAGCCCCAGTTAACGCAGCCGGCGGCATTGGCCGCCCATTCGGCGTTGACTTCACCCAGGGCGTTGACAAAGGCAAAGATACGGTCCTTGTTATAAATCAACATCTTTTTATAATCGCCGGGTTTGATCCCGCCGAAGGCCATGGCCGCCCGGTTGGCAAATCCCAGGGCGAAGACGGCCGCCGAGATATCCGGACCGAAGGGCACCAGACGGGTGTTCCAACCAATCTGAACTCCTGCTTGGATAAGCTGTTCAGAGAAAGTGGTCCCGTTTTGATTGGCCACCATAAACACATAGAGGTTCTTTTTCTGATATTCTTCGGCAATCCACTTGGCCGTTTCCGGATCGGGAGCGGCACCGACGATGGCCGCAAAACCGGGAGCCGTACCGTCGACGAATTCCACACCCCGTTTCCGGAAGACCGTATCTTCGGCGGCACCCAGCCAGATCTTGCCGGAGGCCTCATCAATATCTTCACTGACGAGATAGAAATTGGGGTCTTCCAGATAGCGGATGCACTCGGCGATTTCTTCGGCAAAGAGGGTGGCCATACCGGCATCAAGTAGGGGGCCCAGGTAAGGCAGATGGACCATATTCTTGACGTGGGCCGGCAGGAGTTTTCTAGCGATATCCATGGGTTGTTTGGCTTCACCCAATGTTTTTACCGGGATACCCAGGATGGAATAGATAATCGGCAGATAATAGGCCGTGTTGGGAAATTCAATTTTCTGATCGGGCCCGTATTTTTCGATGGCCCTTTTTAAAGTCCCTTCCGCTTTAGAAACGATATTATATGCGCCCTGAATGGCGGCAAAAGCTACTAATTTTGACATGGAACAAGTTCCTCCTTTCTTAAGAGGTCAATTGATAAAATTATACTGCTTCCAGCTTCTGCCGGTCAGCCATATCCATAAGCACGCGTTCCCGGGCCTTATCAATGCCCAAGGCCTTGCGTTTGGCGTCAATATGCGCCAGCATCTTACGGGCCATCTCATAGGGATCTTCTTCCACATCCCACTTACCTCCCGTGATGCCTTCCATTTTATTAAAGAGATAATCTTTAAAAACCGGGGCGCCGTCCAAAGGCAGGGGCTGGCCGAAGAGGACGTAGACACCGGAAGCCACACAGTACTGGCCGATAGCTACGGCCTTTTCACTCATCCATTCCGGGGCGCAGCCTACGGCCGGCAAGTCGCTGAGGTCGTTTCCTAAGCCGCCGGCTTTAATAACTTCCGTAGCGGCCACGAGGATACGGCTGTTGTCAATACAGGCCCCCATATGGAGCACCGGGGGGATCCCGACGGTCTCACAGACCTCTGCCAATCCCGGTCCGCAATAGACCCTCGCTGCTTCAGGAGTGAGCAATCCGGCCTTACCGCAGGCCATGGCATCGCAGCCGGTGGTCAGGACGATGACGTCGTTTTTTAGCATCTCTTTGACCACGATCAGATGGGAATTGTCATGCATGGTCCGCGCGTTGTTGCAACCGACCACGGCGGCAATCCCTCGAATCCGGCCGTTGATAATATTGTCATTCAAGGGCACATAAGATCCCCGGAAGGTCCCGCCCAAGTGGTAAGTGATGGCTTCAGAGCTGAAACCCACGACCATCTTCTCTTTTTCTTTGGGGATCATGATCTCGGCCCGGCGATTCTGGAAATTATCGATGGCCGTTTTGACGATCCGTTTGGCGTCTTCCAGGGCATGGTGTTCATCAAACTGGATATGCACCGTTTCCCCGGATTTTACTTTGCACCGGGTATTGGTGGTGATCATCTTGGTGTGGTAGCACAGGGCCACGTTGGCCAGATTTTCCATGATGCACTGGACATCCACAACCATGGCATCCAGAGCCCCGGTGACGATGGCCAATTCCTGCTGCAGGTAGTTACCGGCAATGGGCATACCGTGACGGACCAGGATTTCATTGGCCGTACAGCACATACCGGCCAGGACGATTCCTTTGGCCCCTTTGCTTTTGGCATACTCGAGCATTTCCGGATCCTGGGAGGCGACGACGATCATTTCCGAAAGCAGGGGCTCATGGCCATGGACAATCATATTGACATGATCCGCTTTCAAAACCCCCAGGTTGATTTCCCCATGAATGGGAAAAGGGGTCCCGAAGAGGATATCCTGCATATCCGTACCCATCATCGAACCGGCCCACCCGTCGGCCAGGGCCGTCCGGGAGCCTTGTTTGACCAGGTTTTCGTAATCCTGATCCACGCCCATATGGGTCCGGTGCATGGCCTCGACAACTTCTCGGTCGATGCCGCGGGGAATGATATCCAGTTTCTTCCACAAATCATAGCGGGCCTTGGGCGCCCGTTTGGCATAAACGATCTCCCCTTCCTGTTTCCCAAATTCGGCGGAGATCTTATCACTTAATTCAACGGCTATATCATAGATGTCCCGGTCTTTTTCCTCCCCGTCCACCGTAACGGTGATGGGAATATCAAAGTTCTGCGCCACAGCTTTTAACTTAACGACATCTTTTATTTTATAATCGTCTGTCTCCCGTCTGGCCGCAGCCCGGAAGACTTCCGCAACCCCTCGACCATGGTCGGAGTGGGCGGCTGTTCCGGCAGCAATCATGCGGACAAAATTTCGGGCGGCAATGGTTTCCGGGGTGGCCCCGCAGAGTCCCATACGGGTATCCTTTCCTTCCAGATCCTTTTTGGTCAAAGGAAGGCGGCAAGGTCCCTGGGCGCACTGCTTACAGCAGGTGCCCTGAATGCCGATATTGCAGGCTTTCATGGTATCGGCCCGATCGAAGATTGTTTCTATCCCATCTTTTTGAGCTTTATAAAGCATTTTTATGGTGGCGGGATCGACACTCTTCTCTTCGGGTTTGATTTTTTTCTTTTCTTTTTCTACAACCTTCAAACCTTCTTTGGCTTCTTCTGATGCCATATTTTTATTCCTCCTTACTCTAACGGTCTTAGGACGGTTTTCGCATTAGTGGTTTATTGGTAAAAAGGCTACCCTCTTTTGTTGACCCGATTAATCTGAGCCAAAAGTTTATCAACAGGCGTCTCTTGGATTTCTGCTACTTTCATTTCCTTAGGCCCGTCGGCATGAACAGGGTGTTCGCCCTTTTTGGCCCTCTCAGCCGCACGGGCAGCTTGTAAGGCATCTTCCTCGGCCTTGGCTTTGGCCTTGGCCTCATCCTTGGCTTTTTGTTCCGCATCGGCCTTAGCCTTCGCATCCGCTTCCGCCTTGGCTTTTGCGTCCGCTTCCGCTTTCGCTTTTGCCTCGGCCTCGGCTTTGGCCTTGGCTTCCGCATCAGCCTTGGCCTTCGCTTCGGCATCGGCCTTCGCTTTGGCCTCGGCTTCGGCTTTGGCCGCTTCATCTACTTTTGGTGCTGCTGGGGCAGCGGCTTTCGGAGCAGCCGTTTCCGCTTTAGGGGCTGGAGCCGGTTTGGCCGGAGCCGCCTTCGGGGCAGCCTCTTTGGCTTTGGCCGGAGCCGCTTTCTTTTCTTCCTTTGCCGGTTCGGCAGCCCCTGCTGCGGCTGTCTTGACTATTTCGGGGTAGTCGCCTTGGGGCTTAACATTCAAGGCCTTTAATTTAGCCGCCAGGTCCGCCGGGCTCATATCCAGGTCCCCAGTGATCATTTGATTCATAAATTTTTTGATTAATTTAACCGTTTGGGGGTGTCTCAAGATCATAATGTCCGAACCGGCCAAGAGATAAGAAACAGCGGCCACGGCTTCCATCAGAAAGCCCCTTTTGCCGGCATCGCCCAGGGTGGGGGCCTCTTCGTCGGTCAGTTTGGCCTCTTTGGCTTTCCAGACTTCATTGCCGATATTGTTGATCATCGGGTACTGAAGTTTTTCATCTTCCTGAGCCAAGGCGGCCATCCGGATCCGTTCCATGACCGAATAGGAATATTCCAGCCCGTATCCAAGTCCGCCAGTGGTGGGATCAATCATGATCTTTTCTTTGGGAACCCCCAAGTTTTCCAATAAAATGTTAAGTTGTTTGGCCAAGTTGACATCTATAGGAGTGGAGGCGATCAGGGTATGATTATACCCCAGGGCCGAAGCCCCGATCTGTTTATGATTTCCTTCAGCCACCGGACCCAGAGTCAAATTTTGACCTTGGCAATCTTCACTGATCTTCCGGAGGACCTCCAAATCCTTCTTTTCATTACCCGATCCCCAGACGATCACCGGGACCTTAACTGCCTTTAATACCTTTTGAACGACGGCAGAGGCCTCGTCCGGGCCCTTATCCAGGCCGTTCGGGTCCGTACTCTTGAGTTGCACCACAATGGCTTCTGCTCCAAATTGCTCAACGCACTTTTTAGCCCAGGCTGCCGGATCATCCAACACATCGGCAAAGGGGGCCATGGCCGTTTCCGGCCAATCCTCCGGTCTCATATCCCATACTTCCATGGCAATTTTGGGGAGATTGGGCATCTGCCCTTCAAATAAATGAAAAGGGTACGAGCTCTCCCCCCCCACGGTTATGGGAGAAGATTTTCCGAAGGCAACTTGGTTTATTTTTCCCGAATAGGGAATTTTAGGAATTTCAAAGGCCAATGGTATTCCCTCCTTTTAATGAAGTTTAATACAATGATTATTTTTTAATAAACTTGGTTAGTTACCGGATTTAGGCAACAGGATTTCTCTGGGGAAAAGGAAGCCTTTTCAAGAGACCGGACCTGGTGCATGGCAAAATACATTCCTTGCCTATCATACAATGTGAATTTTTTTACTTAATGGAAACTAATACGTTTGTCAAGAAAAATTAACAGGTTTTCTTGTCCGGGAAAGGTCCTTTTAGAGACTTTTCCCGGAAGGAGAGAGAACAAAAGATATGATGTATTTAAAATAATGAATTAAACAACTTAAAGGCAGTAGACCGGGCGACGGACTGCTCAGGCAGGGTACTGGTTGGTTTTCCCTCTTTATCGAAATCATAAATTAAGTCATCTTTGGGGACGATACCCAACAAAGATAAGCCATTTTCTTCCAAAAGTTTTTGCCATTCCTGGATTTCCCTTGGGTCTTCCCTCTCAGCCTGATTGATGATCACCCAACGCTTTTCTATCTTAAGCCCTAATTCCTTGGTCAACTCTCCAATTCGAATACCGGCCTGAAGCCCTCTTCGGGAGCTGTCCGAGACGATCAGCAAGGCATCTATCTCACGGGTGGTCAAGCGGCTGATATGCTCCATTCCGGCCTCATTGTCCACCACCATAAAGGGATAATTTTCCGAAAGTTTCTCAATAAATTGGCTCAATAAGGTATTGGCGGCACAATAGCAGCCCTGACCCTCCGGCCGGCCCATGACGATCAGATCAAAGCCCTCGGCCTCAACCAAGGCCTCCTGAATCCGCATTTCCATAAATATGTCTTTGGTCATCCCGGGCAGACCGCCTTGTTTCATTTCCTCCCGGGCATCCCCGATCGTTCGTCCGAGGGAAACGCCCAGGACCTCATTGAGGTTGGAATTGGCATCGGCATCAACGGCCAAAACAGGCCGTTTCCCGTTTTCAACCATATATCGGATCAACAGACCGGCCATAGTGGTCTTTCCGGTCCCCCCTTTTCCGGCTAAGGCGATAGTAAAACTCATGGGTTTATTTCCCTCCTTATCAGCAATTCTCTTTTTCAAACCTCAGTCATTAAAAAAAGGCCTTCGGGTTTGACATATCCTAGCATAGTAACGTTTCCCGGAGACTTCGTCAAAAGGAAAATCAAGAAGGACGTCATCCTGCTGTAATAAACTGGCTGGAAATTCCGGGCCTTTGCAGGGACGGGCGGTACGGATTCCGCCTTCCATCATTTTATCCTTTGTTTTTCATTATTTTAGTTGATGCCCTCTGTTTCTTAATATATACTCTTCTCTCATAAAGCACTCTCTTTAAATAATCTCCAAAAGGAGGCGCATATGGTCCAAAGAATATTGACACTTATTACTGTTATGGCAACCTTTGTTTTGGTCTCGGTGGGTTCGGCTCAGATGAAGGAAGGCCTCTGGGAGATTACCTCAAAAGGAGAAATTCAAGGAATGCCGGCTCAAATGCCCGCCACGACCATAAAGCAATGCATTACTAAACAAAACGCCGTTCCTAAACCGGAAGGACCGAGCCGGGATCAGGACTGTGTGATCAAAGACCAGAAAATCATCGGTGATACGGTTACCTATACTATGGAATGCAAGGACAAGGCTGGTACAAACGTTCAAATCTCCGGGCAAATGGCTTTTAAAGGAAATTCCTTTGATGGGACGTCCAATACGACCATAAAGAGCAAAGAGATGGGGACGATGCAGATGACCGGTAAAATGTCCGGGAAATATGTGGGACCCTGTCCGAAATAACCTCTGAAGACGAAATTCGTTCCCGGGATTAAATCGGGAGATTTTTGCTGACTGATTTTAAGAAAAGGGCCTTTCAATTCTACCTCTAAACGGTTATACCCGGTGTCTACTTTAAATCTTATCCGGGTCTTTCCCTGGTACGCATTCTAATATTTAAAAATCCATCTGATGGCGGAACACGGCCTTGATGTGTTGCAGCCTCTTTTCCAGTTGAGCCACTTTTTCCCCCAAACCCATATCGCGCGCTAAGTGAATGGCCTCGGCCATGTTTTCTTTGCATTCATTATACGCAGCCGCCCGGCCTGAACGGGACCATTCGTCATACAGTCGATCATAGGCTTCTTCGGCTTGACGAATAAACGTCTCGAGTTTCTCTTCGGCGGTCATATGGGCCACTCTTTTTTGTCTTTCCAAGGCCCGCTGAAAAAGCAGAGGAATGGTCTCAAAAAAATAATGGATTGAATCGTGGGTTCCGTTTAAAAATTGTTTGTGGATTTTATTGAAAGGAAAGGCCATATTTTCAGCGTCAAAGCACACAACCCATTCCCCGTCGCGGTCAAACCATCGGCCCCCGAAACAGCGAATGATACATTCACCCAGAAAAGATCCGAAGACATTGACCAGGCCATTAATATCCTCCGGTTGCAAATCCGGTCTTGTTCTTTGCTGCTCGATATAATGATCCAGCCAAGCCACTGAATCACTATTATAGCCGAAATTAATTCCACTTAAGGGGGTCAGTTGCTGAATCACTAATTCGGCATTCGCTTTAATTTTTGCCCTCATGGTGCATCACTCATCTATCAAAATTAACCCGAAAAGAGGCATTGGAGTCAATCAAAGCCATTTTTTCATTTGGTGGTGCCATGCCCTTGGCAGGGCACGGGAATTAGTTCGAAAATAGCGTTTGGCGTCCAACGAGGCTATTTTCATCTTTGGTGGTGTCACGCCACTGGCGTGGCATGACGGATTAATCCGAAAATAGGCTGTGGAGCCTTCTGTGCCTATTTTCATCTTTGGTGGTGTCACGCCACTGGCGTGGCATGACGG